>Ga0066903_100004311_pt1 | contig 11994 bp, 7 predicted proteins | sample PanSoiMetaGPlot1_FD_67491 | JGI IMG/M metagenome (GOLD analysis project Ga0066903, IMG submission 67491) | Tropical forest soil microbial communities from Panama analyzed to predict greenhouse gas emissions - Panama Soil - Plot 1 (version 2) | ecosystem: Environmental > Terrestrial > Soil >...
TTGGCGGCAAGCGCTACACGTGCGTCTACCTCGACGACCCACACAATCCGAAAGAGGCCCGGCAGAGCGAGCGGACCTACGGCCGCGTCGGCACCTACTTCGAATACGACCTGACCAAAGACAAGCCGCTCAAGGTTCGCTATCGCCTATGGGTCGGCGAGGGCGAGGTCGCCGCGAACGACTGCGAACGAATGCACAAGGAGTTTCTTGCCGAGCCGGCGCGGAAGGGAAGGTAGCGAGCGGCACCTCCTGTTTGCGTGATATGATGCGAGTGGATGAAAGTCTTTGCAGGAGACTTTGGATGACTGGAATCGTTCTCGATGAATCGCTTCGCGCGAAACTGAACGGCCTGAACACGATCGTTTCAGTTCGAGACGAAGCGGGGCGGTGTGTGGGCCAGTTTCTGCCGCAGGACATGTTTGAAATGATGTTCGAGGCGTGGGCCGATTCAGACGTAACGGATGAGGAATTGGCGGCCGCAAGCCGCGAGTATCGGGAGAAGGGCGGACTTCCAACTAAAGAGGCGATTGATTACGTCCGGCGACTCGCGGGCGAGGCCAACGAATGACGTTCCGCGTCATCTGGCTGTACAACGCGCTGAACGCGCTGGCGGCCAGCTACCTGTACGCACGTCGCAAGAATCAGGATCCTGATGCGATCACCCGTGCTATGGCGCGAATTGATACTGTTTTGCAGTCGAACCCGGCCGAGGTTGGCGAATCGCGATCCGGACGTCGCCGAGTCTTCATCGAAAACCCGCTGACCGTGTTCTTCGAGGTTCATGACGACGAACAGACGGTCGTCGTGACCGCAATGCGGTATCACACTCGCAGACCTTCAGGATAAAGTGAATGACTCGTCAGAACATTTCCAGCGGCGGCAAGTGGGAACCGATCATCGGCTATTCGCGCGCGGTGAAGATCGGGCCGTTCGTGTTCGTCTCCGGCTGCACGTCGGCCACGCCGGCCGGGATCGTCGGCAAGGGGGATGCTCACGCCCAGACGGTTCAAGCGATCAAGACAATCGAGTCGGCGCTGAAGGAGGCCGGTGGATCGCTCGAGGACGTGGTCCGCACGCGCATGTATCTGACCAATATGGCCGACTGGGAGAAGGTTGGCCGGGCGCACGGCGCGGCATTCGGGGAGATCCGCCCTGCCGCCACGATGGTCGAGGTGAGCAAACTGATCGATCCGGACATGCTGGTGGAAATCGAAGCCGACGCCGTCCTGCCTGGTTCGTAGCCACAAGCTGCCAGCTTGTGGCTACTTTGCTGCCTCCAATTCCGCTCGCAGAGTTGCTTCGGGCACCACACCTTCGATCCGCTTCACCGGCTGGCCGTCCCTGAAGACGACCAGTGTCGGCACCGCGTTCACCTGATACATCGACGCGAGCCTGGGATTGTTGTCGATGTTGACCTGGCAGACCTTGTGGTCGCGCGCGAGGTTGTGGATCGCAGGCGTGAGGGCCCGGCACGGCCCGCACCAGGGCGCCCAGAAATCGACGAGTACCGGGCCCGGGTCTTCCAGCACTTCGCGCTTGAAGTTGTACTTCTCTTGCAACAGCATGTCGCGCCTCCGGGTGCTCCATTCTAGTCGCGCACTCGACATCCTGTCCGCTAGCGATTCCATTGTCTGAGTCGTTCGACCAGTTCCTGAACGTCGTTCCGTCGCTTCTCCAGGATGGCGAAAAGCGCGAGGATGAGTGCCCCGAGAACGATCCCCGACGCGTACCAGACCCACGTCTGCTGCCGATCCACTGCGGCATACCAGATCATTGAGAAAACATCCAGAAGCAGGAACCCGATCCCGAGATAGAGGAACGCGCGTACCCGCAGTAGCACGCCGACCACGACACCAGCCAGGCAAAGAACGGCCAGGATGACTGGTAGCCAGAGCGACTGGCCAATGCCCGCGATGAACAGGTCCGCGGCCGACGAGACATAGATCATGCTGATGCCCAGGTAGCGCAGGCTCGCGGCGACGTCTTCGCGCAGCCGGTACCGGTTGACATGTTCCGAGACCAGGACAATCAGTGCCAGCGGAATGGCCCACGCCTGCGGATGTACGGCCGCGGGCACCTGATGGTGACTGAGTAGCGCCCAGAGCCCCGCGTTCGTCGCCAGCGCCCCGAGCAGGGCCCATGCAAACGACCGACGCGAAAGGGCGATCAACCCGTACAGGAGTCCGGCTAGGAACCAAAGCAGGGCGTAAGCGTCGAAGTGCTGGGGCAGCTTTTCGAGATACCCGATCGCCGGCTGCAATCCGGGTGCCTGCTCTTGCGCGAATTCCGTTAGCAGAGACGGGGGCTTGGCCCAGAACGCGACCAGCGGGATGAGCGGAAGCAAGACACCGGTGCGCAGGAGCGGTCTCGAGAGCACGTGGAGCCCCCGGCGCGCGAACAACTCCGCCAGGCCGACGCCGATGAACGCCAGGAGCATGACGATGAACGTCCAGTACTGCACTGCCTCCGACCGAAACAGCTGCGGGACGTTCAGGCGCATGTGCGCGAAGAGCAGCACCAGCAACACTTCAGCGAGGTACACATAGCCTTGCCGACCGGTCGCCGTTGGCCCCAGCGGATCTCGATCGGGCTGTAATGCAACGCGCAGAGCGAGCGTTATGAACGCCAAGATTGCCACGATGACGGCGCCGACCGTGAACGGCTCTAGGGGCGTCTTGCGTGCAGTCGGGTCGAAGTGTGGGATTTGTTGAACCAGGAACACGGCGAGAACGACGAGCGCTGCGACGCCGATCCATCCCGCGACTTTACGTCCCACCTCGGCCCATCCCGCCGGCAGAGCTTCCGCGAACGCTACGGCCGCAATCACCAAGGCCACAAAGAGCCCGCCATGCCGGTGCAACCACGGGACCGGGCCGGCAAGATCCGGAATGGCCCAGGCGATCACCCCGACGCCGGCGGCCGCGAGCACGAGCATTGTCGGGCGCAGGAGCGAAGTCCGCCGAGGCGAAGCGCCCATCAACAACCCAGCCGCCGGCACCAGGAGCAGGGCTGCGATCCCGCCGGTCAATCGCTTCACCAGGCCTGGTTCCGTGACCGCGGTTTGCATGGCCGTTCCGAGAATGGCCGACGCGGTGATTGCCTGGGCAACGATGAACCAGTTCCGAACGTCCCCCGGCGCCCGGTCCGGCAAACGAAGCCGGGCCAGCCATTCGGGTCGGCGGAACACAACCGATGCGACCGCAGATGCAATTAACACGTAGCCGGCAAGCGCGATTGGCGTCACCCATTCAAGCCAGACGGGCCCCGGAAAGATCTCAGAGATTCCGAGGGCGATTGCCGCGATCCCCAGAACGTATAGCCCGGCCGCGGAGTACGTCGCCCGCCGATCCCACTGGAGCAACCCGAGGGCAACCGCGACCGTCGTGACTGCGGCCCACGCGAGTCCGAAGGAATCCACCGCAACACGGGCGAACATTGGAACGAGACCGACGAGCACCAGCAAGAAGGACGCGGCCGCCGCGAAGCGTCGGAAAGGGGGGAGCATTTCGCTCGCCGCGTACGGCAGGCCGAGCAAGTCATCTCCTGGCTCATCAGGAGCCTCTTCCGGCTCGTCCCACGAGTCGTTTCGCAGGCGCTGAGTCGCCGTGATCCCAGCCCACACTAATCCTACCCCCGCCAGGCCGATGGCGCACGCGAGCGCCAGGCTCGACTTGGAATCCGGCCCCCAGGAAACCCAGACAAGCACGCTCGCGAGCGTGGCCATGAGCCCGGACAGGTACTCGTGCGGCCGGCTGACCGCCCGATAGCCCACGGCTCCGAAGACGAACCCGGCGACGAGGACCATTCCCGCCGGTGCAAACGGTCGCAGCGGATCGTCCCAACCAATGCGCACGCCGACGATCGCCAAACCGATCGCGAACACTTGCGCCCAGACGGTCAGACCAACCGGCGCGATCTCCTGCCGCCGAACGACGGTCGCAGTCATTCCGACCGCGGCCGCCGCCCAGGTCGCGGCCAGGACATGCACGGACAACCATTCCCCCGGTCGGTCCCACGGCTGCACGGCACACGCGGCCAGCACGCCGGCCAGCGCGACGGAAAGCCCGACAACGTGGAATCGCCATCGCGCAGCGACGCGGTCCGTGTGCCAGTAAGCCGCTGCGACGGCGGCAACGAGTACCAGCCATCCTTCCTGTCCAAGCCGCGCCGACGCGGGCCCGAGCGGATGCGCGGGCAGGGCCATGATCAGACCGAGGGGGATGGCAGCCAGAACAACTAGCCCGGCCAGGCCGATCGCGGATTGGACGCGAAGGAGTCCATTTCCAGGTACTCGCCGCTCCGCTGCCAGCCAGAGGATTGCCCAAACCGCGGCGGCGCCGGCTCCGAGCAAGGCCACGCGCATCTGCTCCGCGGCGTCGAGTGTTCCCCCGGCGGTGACGACGCCGAGCGCGTACCCGCCGGCAAGCGTCGCCGTCCAGACCCATCCGGCACTGAACGCGTACCCCGCGGATCGCTCTCGCCACGCCGTCACGCCGAGCCCAACGACCACTGCGGCGAGCGGGACGATCACCGAAGCCGTCCAGCCCATCGCGCGGAAGATCGAGTCCGCGGCTGGGCCAGTTGGAGCCCGGCCGCTCAGGCCAAGCACGGCAACCTGAAGCGTGAGCACCAGTACGATGCCGGCAGCGCCCGCGAGCAGCCCGCGCAGCCAGACCGGCGCCCAATCCGAGAGACTTGAGGAGAAGCCGGCGCGCTCCGCGGCGCGGCCGACAAACTCGCGTAGCGCGACGATGACCGAGCCGACGAGGAAGACTACGGCCAATCCCCACCGCAGGGCGGACGCGGTCGCCAGTTCGCCGGAGTACGCTCCCGCGATGAGAAACGGCACCGTCAGCGCCAGAATTGTGAGGGCCAATACCGTTCCGTCCGCCCGCTCGATTTGGTCGAACGGCCACCGAAGGACCATCCCAATAGTGATCGCGAGGATCCCAAGGACCAACCAGGCGCCCCAACCCCAGATGTGACTCCCCTCCGCGGCCGGGACAAACAGCGGCTCGGTGCCCGCGGGGGTGAGTTCCTGAACGACGCTGGGAAGCACTCCGCCCGCCGCGAGCAGGAACTGTCCAATCACGAGTGCACCGAGAACCACCAGATCGACAGACGGGCGCACCTCGGTCCAAATCGTCCTCACTCGATCCACCGATTGCAGTAGCCGTCGGCTGACGACCCAAATCAACGAGAGAAGCCCGATCGCTGTGCCATACGCTTGCAGTGCTCGCGGATCGATCGGGCCAAACTGGCTGGCCGGGAACCAGGCCTGCCGTTCCACCCACGCGAATGCGGCCAGCCCCGCCGCCCATGTCATTGCGCCCTGGAACGCCGCGAACGCCCCGCTCTCCCGCCACGCAACTGCACCTGCGAGCCAGAGGGCGCCCGTCCAGACCGCGAGTCCCGCCCAGGCGCCCGCCATGCCCTGTGCCGGAATGAGCAGGAGCGGAAGCGCGAGGCAGGAGGTGAGCCGGGCCGAGAGACGAAGCGGCTCCCCGTAAAGTTCGGACCAGGGCTCGCGAACTGGCCCGGGAAGCCGAACGAATCGCTGCAGGACGAAGGCGGCGCTCAAGGTAATCGTCGAATGGACGAGCAAAGCCAACAGGAGCGCGCCGTACCTCGGTTCCCATCCGAAGGGGAAGATCATCAGGTGCGCAATGGCGACCAATGCGGTCAGCGAGCCAATCCAGGTGAGCGCGCGCTGGCGGTAGAGACCGGCCAGGACGAAGGCCGTCGCGGCGACCGCAAAAAGCATTCCGGAATGAGCCGGGTAGTCCGGATGATTGGCCGCTCCCAGCGCGAGCAATGGGGCAAGGATCGCCGCCCCCGCGGCTACGTCGCGACAGGCGATTTGAATTTGATGCAAAGCCCCGACGACACCCCGACGACGCAAAACGACTGCGACGACCGCCAGAAGCAACGCTTCCACTGCGATGACGAATCCCCATTTCGCTGGCTGACCGGGAATGGTCGCCCACAAGGACCATAGGCTCGCGACAAGGATGAGCCAGACGCCGACTTGGGCAATAACGCGAGATCGCCAGCGGAAGCTCGCCGACAGGAACCCGATCGCAGCCGCAACTTGCGCCGCGGCCGCCGTTACCGGCTTTTCGATCCCATGGACAGTCACGAATAACAGCCCAGCCACAGCGATGCCGGAGGCGCCGATCGCGTAACCAATCGCGTCTACCATCCGCGAACGACGCGCCAGGAACTCGGACGCCATGGCCAGGACGAGCGCGAAACTGACAAGAACTGCACCGCTCGACGCCGAAGTAACGCCCTGGGCGAGCCACGCACCGGCATCAACACCTTCGGGAAGAGTCCACCCCTCCGTGATTCCCTGGACGGCCAACACGACGGCAAGACCGGCGCACGGAATCGCCCCCGCGTATGCCCACGGCAATTCGTCGCGATACGCGATCCAGGCGAGGAGCCCTGCGACGGTTGCGGCCGCAAGGAACAGCGTCGTCGGCTCGGGCCACGCCAGGACCAGGCTGCCAAACAGAATGACCATCCCGGACAGCGAGACGGCCGTCCCCGTCGCTCGCAGTCCGGGCGGATCGATCACGCGTCGTTGAATGAGCAGGCCAGCCGAAAGCACAGGCACGCCGGCCAGGACCATCGGCAGCGCCAGATGCCGAAGAGCCGAGGGCAAATCGTCTGCGCGGACGAGGAAGAACCCCCAGGCGCAGAACAGGGCGAACAGGCTCAGCCCGACGAAGATGAGGAGCGCCACCGCCGGCTGTTCACCGAACGGGTCGTTTCGATCCCGCTGCTCTCGACTCAATCGGTTGATCGTGGCTCCACACGCCGCCACAAAGCACGCGACCGGCAGCCATACGGGCGTCAGGGCCAACGACGCCAGGCCGAAAACAGGGGGGATCATCTGACTCGCTGGCGCGCCGACAACCGCGAGGGCGAGAAGCCAACGACGCGGGATGCGACCGGGCAACAAATCGATTCCGACCAGGTCGCGCGCACCGGTACGCACAAGCACGCCGAAGCCGATCACGGCAATGACTTTCACCATTGCGTCGAGGAAGTCGGTCGTCCCTTTGGCGCCCGGGTCGGCCAGAAGCAGCAGGTTCAGCGGAGTCAGCAGCAGACTGATGACGAGGAGTCCGCGACTCGTTGCCGTGAGCTTCCAGTGGTGAAGTGTGTACTGACCGGCGCCGAATACTGCAGACGTGATCCCCGCGAAAAGGAGGAACGTGAAATACGGCAGTTCCTGGAGCGTCCGCCAGAGCGACAGGACGAGCGCGATGGAGCAACCGACAATCAGCAGCCCACCGGCCAGCTCGCCCCAGAGGATGTTCCGCTCGTGCATGAACTGGCCGAGCACGTCCGCGAGCGATCGCCGCGGTGTCGCCGGCTCAGACGGCTCCGCGACTCGTTGAGGCGGTGGGACTGGTTCATCTTGAGGGACAACAGGCTGTGCAACGTCGGCAGGCGCCTCCGCAGGCAGCCGCGGCGACTCTGGGCGGTGTGTCTTGGCCGGGAGTGGCGGGGGAACGCGGGGCCGCGCCGGGCGCTCTTGCGGATGGAGGAGGGACTGCTTGCGACGCTCGAGTTGGTCCGCGACTCGCCCCGCTGTTTCCGGATCAAGCAATCCATCCTCGCGGAGATAGCCGATTTCTCGCCGCGCGATGCGCACGCGATCGAGCCGGCCGGCGACGCGGCCATAGAGATCTAACCCGCACGAAGGACAGTCGCGGTCATTTGGAAAGAGCGCGGCATCGCACGACGGGCAGGTCTCGAATCGACCGCGTGGACCGCGCGGGCGGAGTGGGGGAGGTGAGGGATCGGCCGGCCGGCCCTTCACCGGCCGCGGCCACAAGATGTAGGTAAGGACACCGATGACGCCGAGACTCAGAACGACCCCGCTGATGATCAAGCAGGCTTCCACGACGCGGCCCTAGCGGCATCGACTCCTCGGCATTATTCCTGATGCCTTGATTGCGAAATTATTCCGAATTGCGGGTTCATTCACGCACACCGCGGGCAAGGCGTCAAGACAATTGCCGGCTCGCTGCGAACTCGATCCGGCAATAGCATGCCCCCAACACCCGGGCGGGCACGCCATGCTTCGTCGCACTCTCGGCGTCTTCTTCGTTGCATTTGCCGTCGGCACCGCGGTCGCCGATCCGCTTCCCACACCGGCGCAGATGGCTGCGGCCCGCGAGGACGTCTGGGGCGAGGCTGCTTTGCGCCATCCCGATGGGCCGTCCTACGAATTCTTCAAAGATCTGCTCCCGCCGCTCAAGTACACCAACACCGCGTTCCGCCACTATCCGATCGTGCTGAGCGCGCCGTTGGCCCCGGTGAAGGCCCGGTTCGTGAGCAACGGCAGCGGGATTAATCTGCGAGCCGACAAGCCGCCGATGTGGAAGGAGCCCGGAGCCCCAGTCCAGTTCTTCGTCTACGACGAGCCACTCGGGGGTCGAACCGAAATGCTCGTGGGACCGAATTACGTCGACGGCTGGCTGCCAATCGTCGAGGCGCGGTACACGGCCGGTCCCAACTACTGGTGGTCGACGGCATTTGCCCCCGTCCGGGAGCCACTCGCCGATCACGGCGCTGTGTTCGTCCGGATCGTCGCACTGCGGGCAGGTCGGTTCGCGGCCCGCGTCGGCGTCGCAGGAAAATTCACCGCTGCCGACGGCTCGGTCCGCGACGAAAAGGGACACGCCGTCGTCTTGTACGGGACCGGGTGGACGTGGGACGCGGACAAGTCGGAACTGTCCGCGGCGCCGAGCGATAAGAAGGGCGCCGAATTGGTCGTGCTCACCAAGCCAATGGAGCAGCCGCCGAAGCAGTTCCCGTCTTTCGACGAGGAGCGGAAGGCCTGTGTCGAAACCTGGACGTCGCTCGTCGGCCACGGGGCGAAATTCGAGATCCCCGAACCGATCGTCCAGAATGCCTGGCGCTCGCTCGTCGTCGGAAACTACCTGATCGCCGTCGGCGACCGCATACACTACAGCGCCGGCAACGCGTACGACCATCTGTATGAGAGTGAGTGTGGCGACGCCGTCCGGTCGCTCATGTTGTTCGGTCAGACGGCCGACGCGCGGAAGATGGTCGGCCCGCTGCTCGACTTCAACCGTCAGGCGACGCGGTTCCACGTCGCCGGGCACAAGCTGCAACTACTCGCCCATTGCTATTGGGTGACGTGCGACAAGGAGTATCTCACCGAAAACCGAGCGCGATGGGAACCGGTCATCAAGTTCATTCGTGAGAGTCGAAAGACCGAGAACGGCCTGCTACCAAAAGACCGCTACGCCGGGGATATTGCCGAGCAGGTCTACTCGCTCAACTCGAATGCCGCGTGCTGGCGCGGACTGCGCGACATGGCTGCGGTCCTTGAGGATGTGGGGGAAAAGGACCGGGCCGCGGAACTGCGGAAGGAAGCAGCAGAGTTCCGCAAGGTGATCCTCGATGCGGTCGCGAAGAGTGAGGACAAGGACGCGAAGTTCATCCCGATCTCACTCCTCGCCAACGAGAAGCCGCACGACCCGCTCGCGGCCACGCGGACCGGCAGCTACTACGACCTCATGATCCCGTACGTCCTCGGGTCCGGCATCCTCGGCGATGAGCGCGACGGCTGGGTCATCAACTATCTCCGACAACACGGCGGCATCGCCATGGGAATGATCCGCAGCATGCCGCACCAGGGGGAGTTCAACGAGCAGCCGGGCGTCAACGTTCTTTACGGACTGCGGTACAACCTGACGCTCCTGCGTCGCGGCGATCGCGACCACGCCCTCGTCGGCTTCTACGGCCACCTCGCCCAGGCAATGACGCGAGACACGTTCATCGGCGGCGAGGGCTCGCGGTTCCTGCACGGCGACAAGAACGGCCGATCGTTCTACCTGCCTCCGAACAGTGCCAGTAACGCGACGTTCCTCACGACGCTGCGCTATCTGCTGATTCAGGATTGGGACCTCGATGAGGACGGCAGACCCGAGACCCTGCGGTTGCTCGACGCGATTCCGCCGAGATGGCTGAAGGACGGTGCCGTGATCTCGATCGAAAAGGCCCCGTCGGCATTCGGCGAAGTGTCGCTCCGTGCGGAGTCGCGATTGAAGGATGGTGAAGTTGTTGTGACGCTCCAATCGCCGGCGCGACCAGTGGGGAAGTGGTTGTTACGCCTGCCGAACCCGCCGGGGTATCAAGTAACGGACGTCTCAATCGAGAACCAGAAACTGACCCGCGACGCCGACGGCCGCGTCGATCTGACCGGCCGAACGGGCAAGTTTGCGGTCCGATTCCAGGTGCAGAAGCAATGACCCACTCCGACCGCCGTCAGTTTCTCGGCCAGTCCGCCGCCCTCGCGGCCGGCTGCTTCGTCGCCCCTGCGATCGCCGCCGATCCGCCGAAGGCGCTCGTCAACGGCCAGCCGCAAGCGGCTACCGCGGGCAACGCCGTCCTCGCTGCGGGAGGGAACGCGGTCGACGCGGTTGTGGCGGGCGCGCTCGTTGCCGGTGTCGTCGCGGTCACTTCCACCGGCATCGGCGGCTACGGGGGGCATGTCGTCATTGCCAAGCCAAACGGCAAGGTCACCGCGATCGACTTCAATTCGACCGCCCCGGCCGCGGCAAAGCCTGACATGTTTTCCGTGGATGAGAAGGGCGTCGTCAAGGACAAGACGAACACCTTCGGCTGGCTCGCGGCCGGTGTACCGGGAGTCCTGGCCGGGCTTCAGCTCGCGCTCGACAAGTTCGGAACCAAGAAGTTCGCAGAGCTGGTCAAACCGGCGATCCGCTACGCCCGCGGCGGCTTCCCGGTGACCAAGGGGCTGGCAACCGCGATCAAGACGGCTCGCGAACGGCTCGCGAAAGACCCCGGCTCGGCGAAACTCTTCTTCGACAAAGGCGAGCCACTGGCGGAGGGAGCAACCGTTCGCAACCCGGATCTGGCGGACATGCTGCAGGCGCTTGCGGAAAAGGGCAAGGTCGATGACTTCTACAGGGGCAAGATCGCGGAGAAGATTGCCGCTGCTTTCAAAGCAAATGGCGGACTCGTCACGGCCGACGACCTAGCCGCGTACAGGGCGACCGAAGTAACGCCGCTGTCGGTGGAGTGGAAGGGGCACACGCTTTACACCCCGCCGCCGACCGCGGGCGGACTGACCGTGCTCGAGACCATCTCGATCTTGAGCGCGCTCGGTTGGCCGGACGGCGACGCGATGAGTCCGACAAGCGTGCAGACCCGCCTCGAAGCGATGCGCATCGCCTGGGACGACCGGCTGACGATGCTCGGCGACCCGAAGCACGCCGACGTCGTGGTCGAGCGGTTGCTCTCCGAGAAGTCCGCGAAGTCGAATGCCAAGCAAATCCAGATCGCGGTGAAGTCCAAGAAGCCGGTGCCCGGCAAAACCGACGGCCGGACGGCCGGGGGTACGATTCACCTGAATGCGGTGGACGCGTCCGGAATGATGGTCGCCTTGACCTTCACCCACGGCAACGCGTTCGGCGCACAGGTGAGCGTGGATGGCCTGGGGCTGATTCTCGGCCACGGCATGTCGCGTTTCGACCCGCGGCCCGGCCAGCCGAACTCGCCTGGGCCGGGCAAGAAGCCGCTTCACAACATGTGCCCGACTGTGGTCGTCCGCGACGGCAAGCCGGTGCTCGCGATCGGCGCCACTGGCGGGCGGAAGATCCCCAACACCGTATGCGACGTACTCGCGTACCGGTTGGGAGCAGGGCAGTCGCTTGCCGACGCGGTAAAGGCCCCCCGGCTTCACACCGAAGGTGACCTGTCGCTCCTCGTCGAAAAGGAATGGCCCGAAGCGGTGACGGACCGGCTCAAAGAAGTCGGCTACGCGGTGAAGGCCGGCACGGGGGCAACGCTCAGTGCCATCGAGCGCGACGCGGGGACAGGGGAGCTCCGCGCGGCGGCGCGATGAACGGTTCAGTTCTCAAGCGCGAAGTGGAGCGGCAACTCTTACCCCTCTCCCCCGGCTTTGCGGGGGAGAGGGGAAAG
>Ga0066903_100004312_pt1 | contig 11994 bp, 9 predicted proteins | sample PanSoiMetaGPlot1_FD_67491 | JGI IMG/M metagenome (GOLD analysis project Ga0066903, IMG submission 67491) | Tropical forest soil microbial communities from Panama analyzed to predict greenhouse gas emissions - Panama Soil - Plot 1 (version 2) | ecosystem: Environmental > Terrestrial > Soil >...
GGCTGGGTCAGACCCCTTCGGGGTCAGACTCCTGTAAGTGAGTTATTCATCTATGCAGGGCGCCCGACGGCTCCGTTATCGTGGGCGGTGATGGCCGCGACGAAGGCAATCGAGCTCCGCACGGCGATCCCCGGCCCACGCTCGCAGGAGATCCTGCAGCGCAAGGCGCAGGTCGTCGCCGACCCGCTCTCGATCTACATTCCGGTCGTCATCGACCGCGGCGAGGGCGCGACGCTGACGGACGTCGACGGGAACACGTTCCTCGACTTCACGGGCGGTGTCGGCTGCCTCAACGTCGGTCACGCGAACCCGCGGGTGACCGAAGCGGTGCAGGAGCAGGCTGCTCGCTTTCTGCACACCGACTTCACGATCGTCCCGTACGAGGTCTACGTCACGCTGGCCGAGCGGCTCGTCGCGACAGCGCCGATCGCCGGCCCGGTCAAGGCAGCGTTCTTCAATGCGGGCACCGAAGCGGTCGAGAACGCGGTCAAGTTCTCCCGCGCGTACACGAAGCGCTCGGCCGTGATCGCTTTCGAGGGCGGCTTCCACGGCCGGACGCTGCTGTCGCTCTCGCTGACGTCGAAGACCCATCCGTACAAGGCCGGGCTCGGCCCGTTCGCGCCGGATGTGTACCGGCTCCCGTTCGCGCAGGACTACCGCGGCCCGAGCGCGGCCGAGGCGCTCGCAGACCTCGAACGTGCGCTCGTGACCCAGGTCGCCGCCGAGAGTGTTGCGGCGATCGTGATCGAGCCGGTCCAGGGCGAGGGCGGCTTCGTCGTCGCGCCGCCGGAGTTCCTCGCCGGTGTGCGCAGGATCTGTAGCGACAACGGCATCGTCCTCGTCATCGACGAGGTGCAGACGGGTTTCGGCCGCACCGGCCGGCTCTGGGGGATCGAGCATTACGACGTCGAGCCGGATCTCATCTGCGTCGCGAAGTCGATCGCGGCCGGCCTTCCTCTGTCGGGCGTGCTCGGGCGCGCGGAGATCATGGACGCCCCGGGCGACTCCGCGATCGGCGGCACCTACGTGGGCAACCCGGTCGCGCAGGCAGCGGCGCTCGCCGTCCTCGACGTCTTCGAGGAGGACGGCCTCGTCGAGCGCGCGGCGCTGATGGGCGACGCGATCCGCGAGCGGATGCTCTCCTGGCAGCAGCGGTTTTCGGAGATCGGCGACGTCCGCGGCCTCGGGGCAATGCTCGCGATCGAGCTCGTCAACGATCCCGCCACGAAGCGGCCCGCCCCGGAGCTCGCCACGAAGATCGTCGAGGCAGCGGCCGAGCGTGGCCTGCTTCTCCTCAAGTCAGGGATCTACTCGAACTGCATCCGCGTCCTCGTCCCGCTTGTCATCTCGGATGCGCAGCTCGACGAGGCGCTCGGCGTCTGGGAAGACGCCCTCGACTCAGCACTCTCGGGCTAGACGCCGATAGAGCCCGGGATGGCCGGGTTCGTGATCGCGATAACCGCCTGCCTGGTGCCGTTCGCGCTCGGCGCATTCGGGCTCGGGCGCGCCCGCATCCTCGTCATCGGCGCCGTGCTCGCCTTCGCCTGGATCGTCGCGACGGCGGCCGCCCGTCCCGGTGACGGGAGCACGAGCCCGCCACTGTGGTTCGGCATCGGCCTCGTCCTGCTGCTCTACGTCATCTGGTGCGGCGGCCTGTGGCTGGGCGCGCGCTTGCGGCGCGTACGCCGCGCGAGCCCCGGGTAGCGTTTCGTCCGTGGTCGGGGAGACGATCGCGGGACGATACGAAGTCGAGGAGCTCGTCGGGCACGGCGGGATGTCGAGCGTGTACAAGGCGCGGGATGCCCTGCTCGAGCGGCACGTCGCGCTGAAGATCCTGCACGAGCAGTACAGCGCCGACGACGACTTCGTCGAGCGGTTCAAACGCGAGGCCCGCTCCGTCGCGCAGCTTCAGCACCCGAACATCGTCACCGTGATCGACCGCGGCGAGGAGGACGGGCGCCAGTACATCGTCTTCGAGTACATCGACGGGGAGAACCTGAAGGAGCACGTCGTTCGCAAGGGCAGGCTCGACGTGCGCGAGGCACTCGAGATCGCGCTCGAGGTCGCGCGAGGGCTCGCCTTCGCGCACGAGCAGGGACTGATCCACCGCGACGTGAAGCCGCAGAACATCCTGCTCAACGGCGACGGACGCGCGAAGGTGACGGACTTCGGGATCGCGCGCACGGTCGACGTCGACGGTATGACGCAAACGGGAACCGTGCTCGGCACGTCGAACTACATCGCGCCCGAGCAGGCGAGCGGCCGGCGCGTCGACGCCCACAGCGACATCTACGCGCTCGGTGCCGTCCTCTACGAGCTGCTGGCCGGCGAGGTGCCGTTTCCCGGGGAGAGCTTCGTCGTCGTCGCGATGAAGCACATGCACGAGCCGGCGCCGAGCCTGCTCGACGTCCGGGGCGACATCTCCTTGCGCGTTGCGGCCGCGGTCGACCGCGCGCTGGAGAAAGATCCGGACCACCGCTTTCCGACGATGGACGCGTTCGCCGCCGAGCTCCAGGCGTGCCTCGCCGAGCTGGACCGCGGCGAGGACGGCGACGCGACGATGATCGTCCCGTCGCGAACGCGCGCGCCAAAGCGCCGCCGCAAGGTTTCGCGCTGGCCGCTGGTGATCGGCGTGCTGGCGCTGCTCGCGATCGCGGCGATCGTGATCGGTCTGTTGGCAGTGCCGGGAACCAACGACAACAGCCCGCCGCCTGCGAACACACGTGTGCAGCTGACAGGTCTAACGTCGTACGACCCGTTCGGCGACAACAAGGTGGAGAACTCGGCCGCCGCTCCCAATGTCACCGACGGAGACGAGGCAACGTACTGGTCGACCGAGCACTACAACGATGCACCGTCACTCAACAAGCCCGGCGTGGGTGTCGTCGTCGACGCCGGGACGCCCGTCCAGCTCACGCGCATGACGATCGTGACCGACACGCCCGGCTTCACGGCGCAGATCGAGGCGACGAACACCGAGGGCGCGACGCCTGAGGGGGCTTCTGCATCGAAGGTCGTCGGTGCGACGACGTCGTTCGACATCTCGTCGAGCGGGCCGAAGCGCTACTACGTCATCTGGATCACGAGGCTCCCGTCGAACTCACAGGTTGCGCACGTGAACGAGGTCCGCGCCTTCAGCAGCTAGTACTGCAGCTTCGCGCGGCGCTGCTGGCGCTCGAGGGCGAGGTCGATCAGCCGGCGCAGCAGCTCTTGGTACGGAATCCCGGACGCCTCGAAGAGCTTTGCGTACACGCTCGTCGCAGTGAAGCCTGGGATCGTGTTGAGCTCGTTCACGACCACGCGGCCGCCGTCGACCACGAAGCAGTCGGCCCGGGCCATCCCCTCGCATTCGGTGACGCGAAACGCCTCGACCGCCGTCGTCTGCACCCGCTCGAGCACGCCGGCGGGGAGTTCCGGCGGAACGATCAGATCCATCCCGCCCTCGTCGTACTTGGACGAGTAGTCGTACCACTCGTGCCCAAGGGGGACGATCTGCCCGGGAAGCGACGCGACCGGCGCGACGTTCCCGAGCACGCCCACCTCGACCTCGATCCCGTCGAGGAACTCCTCGATCAGCACCTTCTCGTCGTGCCGAAAAGCGAGCTCGACCGCCGGTCCGAGCTCGCCCTCGTCGTGCACCTTGCTGATCCCGACCGAGGAGCCGAGCCGCGCAGGCTTGACGAAACACGGGTACCCGAACGGGTTCTCGACGGCGTCCCCGGACCGGAGCGCCAGGTGCCGTGCGACCGGGATACCGCTGTCGCGTAGGACCTTTTTGAACAGGTCCTTGTCCATGCACAGTGCCGAAGCGGCGACACCAGCGCCGACGTAGGCCACGCCGGCGAGCTCGAGCAGTCCCTGCACGGTGCCGTCCTCGCCAAACGGCCCGTGAAGGATGGGGAGCACGACGTCCACGGACCCGAGGGTCGCCGGCGCGTTCGCGGCGGGAACGGGCAGGGTCTCGGCAACGGTGCCGTCGCCGGAGCCAAGTGCCCACCGTCCGTCGCGCCCGATCGCGACCGTGACGACGTCGTACTGCTCCGGATCGAGGGACGCGAGCACCGAGCGTGCCGACGCAAGGGAGATCTCGTGCTCGGAGGAGCGGCCGCCGGCCAGGACTGCGACCCGGAGTCGCGGCATTAGGGAGGGCCGGGCTCGGTCGTGGTGCTGCCTGAGAACTTGCCGACGGCGATCGTCACCTGCGTCCCGGGGGGCGCCTGCCCCGTCGGATCCTGGGTCTGCACGATCCCGTCCTGATTCGGATCGTTGACGGGCTGCGTGACGACTTTCACCTTGAAGCCGGAGGCTTGCAGCTGCGCGACTGCGTCGGCCTGCGACAGGCTCGTCACGTCCGGGACCGTGGAGGTCTTCGGCCCGCGCGAGACGGTCAACGTCACCGCCGTGCCCGGCGGCTGGTACGTCCCGGCGTCGGGGCTCTGCGCGATGACCGTGTCCTTCGGCGCGTTGTTGTCGACGTCCTTGCGCCGCACGGCGAATCCCGCGCCGAGAAGCGCCGAGTTGGCGCTCTCGAACGTCGAGCCGACGACGCTGGGCACGATCACCGGCTTCGGGCCGTTCGAGACCTTCAGCGTGACGCTCGAGCCCTGATCGACGCGGGCGCCCGACTTCGGCGACTGCGAGATGACCTGGCCCTGCGGGGCGTTGTTGTCGACGTGCTGGATCTTCCACTTCAGGTTCGCCGCGCGAAGGTCGGATAACGCCTGGTCGAGTGGCTCGCCGACGACACTCGGCACGTCTGTCTTGGGAGCGCCCGCCGACGAGAAGACCGTGACGTAGTTGCCCTTCTCGATCTTCTCCCCGGGCTGCGGGTCCTGCTTGAACACGTAGGTCTCGGGCGTGGTCGCGCTGTACTGGCGGACCACCTGGACGCGCAGCCCCTTGTCGCGAATCTGCTTGACCGCGTCGATCTCCCGCAGGCCGACGTAGTTCGCCACCGCGACCTTCGAGTTCGTGAGCTGCGTCTGGACCTGGTTGTAGAGGAAGTAGCCGCCGACGATCGCCGCGAGGACGAAGAGCAGGGCGACGATCCACGGCCAGATCGCCCGACGGCGCGGCTCGTCGTAGTCGTAGTACGCGGGGGGTGGTGCGTACGGGACCGCGTCCCGCGGCGGCGTGATCGCTGTGACCGCAGTCGGCGGCGGGCGCGAGATGATCGCCGTCGCCGCCTCCTCGGTCGCGGGCGAGACGGCAGCGCCGCTCGCGACACGCGCGAGATCGGCGTCCATCTCCTCGGCACTCTGGTAACGGTCGGCCGGATCCTTGGCGAGCGCGCGCAGCACGATCTGGTCCAGGCCGCGTGGTATCTCCGCCCGTCTCGCCGACGGCGGCTCCGGCGTGCTGGAGAGGTGCTTCATCGCGATCTCGACCGGCGTGTCGCCCGTGAACGGGACGACGCCGGTTAGGAGCTCGTAGAGCACGACGCCGACGGAGTAGAGGTCGGAGGTCTGGTCGACCGGCGCACCCTTCGCCTGCTCGGGCGACAGGTACTGCGCCGTGCCGATGATCGAGCCCGCCTCGGTCATCTGGCTCGTGCCCGCGCGCGCGATGCCGAAGTCCGTCACCTTCAGGCGCCCTTCGGCGTCGACAAGCACGTTGTGCGGCTTGATGTCGCGGTGCACGATCCCGTGGCGGTGCGCAAAGCGCAGCGCCGCGAGGATCTGCCGCGCATAGTCGATGGCGACGTTCACGGGCGCCGGCCCGCGCGCGACGATCAGCTCCTTCAAGGAGCGGCCGTCGAGGTACTCCATCGCGATGTAGTACGTGCCCTCGGCCTCGCCGCGGTCGTAGATCGAGACGATGTTCGGGTGCGAGAGGCTCGCGGCGTTCTTCGCCTCGCGGCGGAAGCGCTCGACGAACTGGTCGTCGCCGGCGTGACGGTCGTTGAGGATCTTGATCGCGACGCGGCGGCCGAGCACCTCGTCCTCGGCGAGGTAGACGTTCGCCATCCCGCCGGTGCCGAGCTTGCGCACGATTCGATAGCGCCCGTCGAAGAGGGTGTTCAGGAGGGTGTCCGATACGGCCATTGGGGCTATCTCAGAGTAGGGTTCGCCCCTACCGGAGCGCTGCCTCCATCAGCTGCTTCGCGATCGGCGCCGCGACGGTCCCGCCGAAGCCACCGGCCTGGTTCTCGACCACGACCGCCACGACGATCTTCGGAGCGTCCGCCGGCGCAAAAGAGACAAACCAGGTCGTGTTGATGTTCGCGCGGCCGGTCTCCGCCGTTCCGGTCTTGCCGGCGACCTTGACGCCGGGGATCTGCGCCGCCGTGCCGGTGCCGCCTTCGACTGCGAGCTCCATCATCTGCGTGAGCTCGGCGGCGGTCTGGCGTTTGATCGGTGTGCCCAGGCGCTCGGCCCGGAAATGCGTGACGGTGTGGCCGCCGGGCGACAGGATCCGCTCGATCACCTGCGGTTTCATCTGGACGCCGTGGTTGGCGATCGTCGCGCCGACCATCGCCATCTGCAGCGGCGTCACCTGCAGGCGCTCCTGCCCGAAGGCGAGCCGGCCCGGGTCGACCTGCGTCGCCGGGTCGGTCGGGACGAACAGCCTGCCGTGGGAGTACAGCCCGCTCGGCACACGCTCGTTCTCCGGCGTCTCCAGCGGGGGCGTCTTGTAGAAGCCGAAGCGCTCCGCGTATCTCAGCACGGTGCCGGCGCCGAGCGCTTTGCCGACGTTGCAGAAGACGGAGTTGATCGAGTGCTCGAAGCCCGTCGCGAGGTTGACGTGTCCGAACGTCTCCGGCGCCTCGGGATTGCCGGCGTTGCGCACCGGCTTCCCGTACTCGATGCAGTAGCCCGGGTCGTAGAACGGCGAGTCCGGCGTGAAGCGGCCGGTGTCGAGCGCCGCGGCCGCGGTCACCATCTTGAACGTCGAGCCCGGCTGGTACTTGCCGGCCGTCGCACGGTTCAGCAGCGTCGCACCGCAAGGCAAGTTCGTCTTGGTCGCAAGCTTGAAGTGGTTCTCGATCAGGTTCGGGTTGTAGGTCGGGTTCGTCACCATCGCGAGCACGCGCCCCGTCGACGGCTCGAGTGCGACCACCGCACCGCATTTGCCTTGGAGCGCACGCCGAGCGATCGCCTGGAGGCCCGGCTTGATCGTCAGGACGATGTTGTTGCCGGTAACGGTCGACCCCTTGAGCTTGTCGAGCGTCGAGCGAAAGACCGTGTCGAGGTTCGCGTTCGAGCCGGTGAGAAAGTCGTTGTACGACTGCTCCAGTCCCGTCCGGTTGCGTGACTGCGTCGAGTAGCCGACGACATTCGAGAACAACGGCCCGGTCGGATAGCGGCGGAAGTAGAGCGTCTGCCCGCCGATGTCCTTGCGCACGTTCGTGGCGAGGATCGCCTGGCCGTCCGACGCGTAGATCTTCCCGCGCTTGATCGTGAACGACGCAACGAGCTTGATGTCGTTGTCCTGCCGCGCGGCCAGGCTCGCGTTCGCCCACGTCTGCCAGTACGTCACGCCGACGATCAGCGCGGCGAGCAGCACGAGCGCGGCGACGCCGAGGTGGGAGATCTGCTTGTTCAGCGCAGCATCTCCCGGTTCGCACGGTTCGAGACGAGCAACAGTCCCGCCAGCAGGAGGAAGTTCGCGACGACGCTCGAGCCGCCGTAGGAGACGAGCGGCAGCGTGATCCCCGTCAGCGGGATCAGCCGCAGCACGCCGCCGACGATGATGAACGTCTGCAGCGCGAAGCCGAACGTCAGGCCGGCGGCGAGCAGCTTCGAGAACCCGTCCTGCGCCACCAGCGCCGTGCGCATGCCTCGCAGCACGAAGATCATGTAGACGAGCAGCAGCCCCGCTGCGCCGATCAGCCCGATCTCCTGGCTGATCACCGAGAAGATGAAGTCGGTGCTCGCGCCCGGAATCAGGGGATGGCCGTCGAGCGTCGTGAAGGTTCCCTTGCCGAGGCCGGTGCCGGCGTAGCCACCGTGACCGATCGAGTAGAGGGACTTGACGAGCTGGAAGCTCTGGCAGTTCTGGCGAAGCGCCATCTCACCGTTCAGGGGGCAATAGACCTTGTGCGCGGTCCAGGGATGCAGCCAGATCGTCACGCGATCCTGGACGTGCGGAGTGACCTTCCAGACGCCGACGGCCCCGATCAGGAACAGGCCGAGCCCGGCCGCGACGTACGAGACGCGCGACGTCGCCACGTAGAGCATCGCGAGGAAGATTCCGAAGTAGAGGAGGCCGCCGCCGAGATCCCGCGTCTCGAGCAGGACGAGCATGGCGAGCGCCCAGATCACTAGCAGCGGGCCCCAGTCCTTCAACCGTCCCTGAGCGAGTACCTCGCGCTTCTCGCGCATGTAGCCGGCGAGGAAGATGATCAGGGCGATCTTTGCGAGCTCTCCCGGCTGGAAGCGCAGCCCGCCGACGTGCACCCAGAGCCGCGCCCCGTTTACGGTGAGCCCGATCACCGGCAGGATCGGCAGGAGCAGGAGCCCGATCGCGGTCAGCCCGAAGATGTACTTGTACGACTCGAGCCGGCGGTAGTCGTAGCGGAGCAGGAACAGCGTCAGCGCGAACAGCGCGACGGCGACGACGATCCACGTCGCCTGCTTGAACGCGTCCGCCGGGTGTAGGCGGTAGATCTCCGTCAGCCCGATCGCCGTCAGCAGGCCGGCGATCGGCAGCAGGTATGGATCGGCGAACGGGACGGTGTACCGCGCCACGAGGTGGGCGGCGGCGTAGAGCAGGAAGAAGAAGCCGGCGTACGCGAGCGAGGCCGTCGAGACGACCTCCTTCCGAGCGATGTAGACGCTTGCGAACCCAACCGCCGTCAGCACGCCGACGGCGATCAGGAACACGAGCTCCCTGCTCCGAAGGCTCAGAGTCAACGCACGAACCCCACGTAAAGGAGGACGGCGACGGCAACGACGAGGAGCAGGATCGCGAGCCACGCCAGCAGCCGGCGGCGGCGAGCGCGGCGGGGAGTCGTCTCGTCCTCTACAGGAGTCTCCTCGACGGGTGCGACGACCGGCACGGCGTCCGTCTCGTCGAGCGTGTCGTCGTCCTCCGCCGCAGGCAATGCCTGCTCGCGCGTGTCCCCGTCGCTCGCAAGCACGCCGTCGGCGATCTCGAACGCGACCACCGTGATGTTGTCCTGGCCACCGCCGCGGTTCGCGGCCTTCACGAGCCCGCGCAGCGCCGCGTCGATGTCGCCGCGGTTGCGCTCGACGACCTCGAGGATCGAGTTCTCCGAGACCATGTCGGTCAGCCCGTCGGAGCAGAGCAGGAAGAGATCACCGTCCTCGGCACGCACGCTGAAAGTGTCGACGTCGACGTCGGGGTCGGTGCCGAGGGCGCGCGTGATCACGGAGCGCTGCGGATGCGTCTCCGCTTCCTCGCGCGACAGCCTCCCCGTCTTGAGGAGCTCGTTGACCAGGGAGTGGTCCTCGGTCAGCTGTTCCATCTGCGCGTCGCGGATCAAGTAGGCGCGCGAGTCGCCGACGTGGCCGAACGAGACCTGATCATCTTCGACGAGGGCGACGGTGATCGTCGTCCCCATGCCCGAGGTGTTCGGGTCGCTGCTCGAGCGGTCGTAGACACGGCGGTTCGCCTCCTGGATCAGATCGGCGATGCGCTGCTCGCCGCCGCCGTTGGCGCCCGCCTCCTTCAGCGCCGCCGTCGCCAGCTGCGAGGCGACTTCGCCCGCCTGGGCGCCGCCCATGCCGTCGGCAATGGCGAAGAGCGGCGGCTCGATGACGTACGCGTCCTCGTTGTGCCGGCGCGTGCGCCCCGGATCGGTGACGGCGCCGACGCGGCCGATCATCGGCTCCTCCCGGGACGCCGACCCTGGGGGAACCTCCCGGTTCCCCCAGACCCCCTCCACCGGTCCGCTTCGCGGACGGACGCTTCGCGTCTCACGCCTCAAACCTCAGATCGGTCTCGCCGACCCGGACGATGTCCCCCGGCGAGAGCCGCCGGGGGCGATCGAGCCGCGCGCCGTTCAGGTAGGTGCCGTTCGTCGAGCCGAGATCCTGCACCCACACACCGTCGTGGCGCGGCTCGAACCGCGCATGCCGCGCGGACGCGTATTCGTCTGAGCGGATCGGGATGTCGTTCTGCCCGCCGCGCCCGATCGTCAGCTGCGCCGAGTCCAGCTCGAAGTCCTCCCCCTCGTCGAGAACCGGGCTCTTGACGACGATCAGCCTGCCCGTAACCCGGCCGCTCCACCCCGGCTGCACGCCGGCCTGGCTCGACGGCGCGAGGATGAAGCTCTCCTGCGGCACCCGCAGGTCACGGCTCGCCGTCCGCACGATCCGCCAGATGAAGAGGTAGAGCAGGACGAGGAACGCGATCTTGAGGACGAGCAGGACCTCATCGACGGGGGCGGAGTCGAAGAGCACCGCCTACTCCGATTCGCGGGCGAAGCGAAGCTCGGTGGATCCGAGCGTGATCGTGTCGCCGCTCTGCAGCTTCGCGCGCTTGACGCGCTTGCCGTTGACCTCCAGCCCGTTGGTCGAACCGAGGTCCACGATCCAGTACGACGCGCCCTCCTGGCGGAGCTCGGCATGGCGCCGCGACACGTTCGCATCGGCGAGCTGGATGTCGCAGTCGCGCGAGCGTCCGATCACGACGCGCTGCTGCTTCACCTCGTGGCTGCTGCCGTTCCAGCTGAGGGTGACGAGCTCCTGCTCGACGCCGAGCTCCTCGGCCGAGACCGCCTGCGTCGGCTCCGGGACCGTCTTCGGCTTGTAGATCATCGTCGCCCCAGGCGCGACCTCCGGCAGCGGCTCCTGACCGCGGCGACGTTCGGGATGCACCATCCGGGTCGCGATCCCGAACTCGCCGACGTCGAGATCGCCATCGGTCTCCATCAACACACGTGGTGCCGAAAGGAGGGCGTAATCCTCTCGGCGCGCATGCTCGGACAGGTACTCCTGCAGCTCCCCGCGCAGGTTGTCCTCGTAGCTCTCGAACTGCTCGCGGTCGCCCGGCGAGAGGTAGACCGAGTATTCGTTGGGTACGTACACGCGCGAGACGGAGACGGTCCGGTGGTCGTCCATCTCCTTCGCGAGCTTCCGGGCCAGCTCGACCGGCTGGACGTTGGTGCGAAAGGCGCGGCCGAAAACGCCCTCGAAGAGGGCCTCGATCTTTCGCTCGACTGCGCGCAGAACCATGTGCCGGAATACCTTAGGCGCCGACCCGGCGGCGTCGTTGTAAAGGAAGTTCCACTTGAGGCCCGCGGGTGAAACCGCGGTGCGCGCCGATGCTAGCGAAGAGCCACGGCGGCGCAGGTCGCCCAGACCGCGAGGACGAGCGGAGCGGCGGCAACAGTGGGGACGACAAGCAGGGCCGCGGCGAGGAAACCGGCGCCGAGTCCCGCGACGGCCCAGAGCCCACGGCTCCGAGCGTAGGGCAGGAGGACGGCCACGGCGGCGAGCACAACCGCCTCGACGGCGAGAGCGGGAGTGAGCGCATGCCACAAAGCTGCCGCGACCGTAAAGGGGTCACCGCTCGCCGCAACGCCCAGCCCCTCGGCCGGAGAGCCGTCGAAGGGAAGCCCGCTCCCACGGACGCCGGCGACGATGCCTGCGGCCAGGACCGCCGCCCCGACCTGCAGGCCGCGGCGGACGGGTGATCGGACGCCCAACGAAGCGAGCGGCAGCAGACCGAGCGCTGCAACCGGCGCGAGCAGCGGACCGAGGACGAGGAACAGCCCGTGTTGCGCCTCCCGCCAGCACGCGACTAGCACGCAGGCCGCAATCGCGCCATACAGCAGGGCCGCGCCGAGGGCGTAGTTGCCGAGCGGCAGGATCGGGACAAGCAGGGCGAATGCCAAGCCGAGCCTCGGGCGCAGGTAGGTCGCACCGGCCGCCAGGGCGGCGAGCCCGACCGGCCAGCCCATGGGATAGAACGGCAGCGAGAGCGTCGTCCAGACGACGAAGAGGCACGCGAAGGCCGCGGGCACCAGCCTCGGCACCACTGCCGGCAGCCGCAGAGCCTCGCCGCCGCGCCGGCTGCGGCTCCGGC
>Ga0066903_100004313_pt1 | contig 11994 bp, 14 predicted proteins | sample PanSoiMetaGPlot1_FD_67491 | JGI IMG/M metagenome (GOLD analysis project Ga0066903, IMG submission 67491) | Tropical forest soil microbial communities from Panama analyzed to predict greenhouse gas emissions - Panama Soil - Plot 1 (version 2) | ecosystem: Environmental > Terrestrial > Soil >...
CCGGCGCGAATGGCCCGAGCCCCGCCTTGTATGGGTGCGTCTTCGATGTCAGCGAGAGCGACAGCAGCGTCCGGCCGTGGAAGCCGCCCTCGAAGGCGATCACGGCGGGGCGCTTCGTGTACGCGCGGGCGAACTTCACCGCGTTCTCGACGGCCTCGGTGCCGGCGTTGAAGAATGCCGCCTTGACCCGGCCGGAGATCGGTGCCGTTGCGACCAGCCGCTCTGCGAGCGTGACGTAGGCCTCGTACGGGACGATGGTGAAGTCGGTGTGCAGGAAGCGCGCGGCCTGCTCCTGGACGGCCTCGGTGATCCGCGGGTTCGCGTGGCCGACGTTCAGGCAGCCGACGCCGCCGGTGAAGTCGAGGAACGTGTTTCCGTCGACGTCGGTGAGCAGCGCGCCGTCCCCGTGGTCGATGACCACGGGGATGTAGATCGAGAGCGGGTCGGCGACGACCTGCGCCTTGCGCTGCAGGATCTCCTGGGAGCGCGGGCCGGGGATCGCCGTCCGCAGCTCGATTGCCTTCGTCGCCGCCATTACTGTCCACGATAACGCAGCCACCGGCCGCGCTGCATATGTGTATAGAGAGGTTTCAGAAGGGTTTCGTGGCCAGCGCCCTGACCGTGTAAACGCCGCCGGCGTTCCAGAGCATGAAGCCCTTCACGTGCTCGAGCCTGGCCGCCTGGATCTGGTCCTGGACGTCCGCCAGGGTGTAGGAGCGGCCGAGCGAGAAGTCTTGCAGCCACGGAATCAGCATCGTCTTGCGGCCCTCCACCTTCGTGCGGAAGTCACGGAGGGAGTAGGCCACGGTCGTCCCCGGCCGATCGTCGGGATTGGCGATGTTGTACTCGCCGCGGACGTAGTGCGACGGATACACCATCGGGTAGATCGTGTCGACGAGCGGCGCGATCCGAGCCGGGAACTGCCCGATGCCGAGATCGCGCGTCGCGGAGAGCCCGAAGACGTCGACCGACAGGCGCACGCCGAGCGGATGCAGCCGGGAGCGCGCGTAGCTCAGGAACGCCGGGATCGTCCAGCCCATCGGCTGCGTGTGGGCGCCTGGGTAGCGGATCTGCGAAAGGTCGCCGTCGCTCGGAAACCGGACGTAGTCGAACTGGATCTCGTCGAACCCGAACTTCGCTGCCTGCACGGCGATGTCGACGTTGTACTTCCACACGCGCTTGTCGTACTCGTTCGTCCAGCCGAGCCCGCCGTTGTTGACCCAGCGCGAGCCGTCGGCGCGGCGGATCGCAAGCTGAGGGGCGTGCTCGGAGAGGGCCGGATCCTCGAAGGTCACGACCCGGCCGATCAGGTAGAGGCCGGCCGCGTGGATCTTGGTGACGACGCGCTCGGGGTTGTAGTAGCGCATGCCCGACCCGACGGCGCGCGCGAGCGGCACGTTCACGGGCCAGCCGACCTGCCCGTTCTCGTCCTTGACGTCGAGCTCGATCGTGTTCAGGCCGCTTCGCTTCATGGCGATGTACTGCTCGAGTCTTCCCCGGAGCCCGGCGAGCGCCATCGTCAGGTGCACGCCCCGGACTTCCTTCGGGAGCGGCCGCGGTTGCAGGCCGCTCGTCTGCTGCGGGTTCGGCCGAGAGCGTGCGGACGCACGGACGGGGTTGTGCCCGTGGAAGTGCGTCGCGATCACACCGCCGACCACGCCGGCGGCGATCAGCGCGAGCAGCGCACCGGCGACGCGGAGCTGCCGCTTGTGGCGACGCCGCTGCGCCTCGGCCCGGCGCACCTTGTAACGCGCATTCGGGTCGACTGGTTGAAGGACGTTCCGTGGCGTCCTGGGGGGCCTGGGGGGCCTGGCCTGCGGCAAGGTGTGGAAAACTAACAGCCCAGTGGTCCTCTCAGACAGGACGATTGCGCGCCTCCTGGGGGAGGGCCGGATCGAGATCGAGCCGTACGACGACTCGCTTCTGCAGCCGTCGAGCGTCGACGTACGAGTCGACCGCTACTTCAGGGTCTTCCACAACAACCGCTACCCCTACATCGACGTCCGGGAGGAGCAGGAAGACCTGACCGAGCTCGTCGAGGTCGAGGAGGACACGCCGTTCGTCCTGCACCCGGGCGAGTTCGTTCTCGGGTCGACGCTGGAGCGCGTGCGCCTCCCTGACGATCTCGTCGCGAGGCTGGAAGGAAAGTCGAGCCTCGGCCGTCTCGGGCTCCTGATCCACTCCACCGCGGGCTTCATCGACCCAGGCTGGAACGGCCACGTCACGCTCGAGCTCTCGAATGTCGCGAACCTGCCGGTGACGATCTACCCCGGCATGAAGATCGGCCAGATCTCCTTCGTCCAGCTCAGCGAGCCGGCCGAGACGCCTTACGGCACCGGCGAGATCGGCTCCAAGTACCAGGGCCAGCGCGGCCCGACGCCGTCGCGGTACTGGCAGAACTTCCAGCGCGAGCCGGCCGGTTGATCCTCGTCACAGGGGGAAGCGGGTTCGTGGGCAGCCATGTCGTCCACGAGCTGCGGGGGCGCGAGCTGCCGGTGCGCTGCCTCGTTCGCGACCCGCGCAAGTCGTCGAAGCCGGCGGCGTGGGGGTGCGAGCTCGTCCAGGGCGACATCACCGACCCGGCGGCGCTGCGCCGTGCAGTGGAGGGCGTCGACACGGTCGTCCACCTCGTGGCCATCCGCCAGGGCCGCGAGCGCGACTTCCAGCGGATCATGGTGGACGGCGCGCGCGACCTTCTGGACGCAGCCCGCGACGCCGGCGTCGGTCGCTGGGTACAGATGAGCGCTCTCGGGACGAGCGAGCAGACCAAGGACCTCGTCCCCTACTACCGCGCGAAGTGGGAGACGGAGGAGCTCGTCCGCGGCTCCGGCATCCCGTACGTCATTTTCAGGCCGAGCTTCGTCTTCGCGCGGGACGGCGGCCTCCTGCCGACGTTCGTGAAGCTCGCCAGGCTCTCGCCGATCACGCCGATCACGGGCAACGGGAGGCAGCGGATCCAGCCGATCTGGGCCGACGACCTCGCCACGTACTTCGGTGACGCCGCCACGCGCGACGGCGTCACCGGACACCTCTACGAGCTCGGCGGGCCGGACGCCGTGACCTGGAACCAGTTCTGGTCGCGGCTCAAGCGCGCTCTCGGCCAGCGGCGCCCCAGCCTGCACGTCCCGATGGTGGTCATGCGCGCGAACGCACTCGTCACGGAGCGGCTGCCGGGGAACATCCCGCTGACGCGCGATCTGCTGAAGATGCTCGCGCACGGCGACAACGTCGTGTCGAACGACCAAGCCGTGCGCACGTTCCAGGTCGCCCTGGTCCCGCTGGACGACCAGCTCCGGCGCGCCGTCTGAAAGACAGGGGCCGCCTTGCGGCGGCCCCTGATCCGGTTACCAGCGATGAATTAGTAGAGGCGCTTCCTGCCTCGGCCGAGATTTATGGCCGGGCGGCGCGTAACGCGTCGTCCCCCACGCTGGCTAGGCGATTCCCCGTAGGTCCCGGGGACGCGCCTCTACCCGCTGGTACCTCCACTGCCCGTACTGGAAATCTCCACTCTCGGACCACCTCCTTTCCGCGGTTGAGGCCAGGGTATCAGGCGTCGCGGAGTACGACGCTGAGCTCGAGGCCGCGGTCCAGCGGGACGGTCACGGACAGCAGGCTCGGCTCGCTCTGGCGCGCCTGCGAGTACGCGCCGAGCGTCTCCACGTGGGAGAGGACGTTGTCGGCGACGACGACCGCGCCGGGTTCGAGCTTCGATCGCGCGAGCGCGAAGAGCTGCTCGTAGTCCTCCTTCTCTGCGTCGAGGAAGACGACGTCGAAGACGTCGTCGATCGCCGGCAGCACCTCCCTGGCGTCGCCTTCGACGAGCTCGGCCCAGTCCTCGAGCCCGGCCTCGGCCATGTTCTTGCGCCAGGCGTCGATCTTCAGCGGGTCGTTCTCGACAGACAGAACCCGACCGCCGAGGTAGCGGACCCCGGCTGTGAGCCAGATCGTCGAGTAGCCGCGCGAGCCCCCGAGCTCGAGCACCTCGCAGTCCGTCTGCGGCGCGACGAGCGAGAAGAGGAAGCGGCCGGTCGTCGGCTCGACGGCGCGCGACCGCTCGGCCGCCGGGAGCTCCGCCGCCCGCTCGGCGGCGTCCTCCTCCTCGAGGCGCTTGAGCACGGCACGAACGCGATCGTCCAGCACGGCCCGTCAGCCTAAGGGACGTTTGGCCTCCGGCCGATAGCACTCCCATGCAGACGGTTCTCGTCGCCGACGACGATCTCGACATCCAGGGCCTTGTCGTCCTCAGGCTCGAGCGGAGCGGCTATCGCGTCCTCCGCGCTTCCAACGGCGAGGAGGCGCTCGAGCTCGCGCTGCGCGAGCACCCCCAGCTCGCCGTGCTCGACATCACGATGCCGAAGCTCGACGGGCTCGAGGTCACGCGCCGGCTGCGGGCGCTGCCGGAAACCGCCGACCTCCCGGTGATTCTTCTCAGCGCACGGGTCCAGGAGGCAGATGTCGCCGGCGGGCTCGACGCAGGCGCGACGGACTATCTCAAGAAGCCGTTCAGCCCGCAGGAGCTCGGCGCTCGGGTCGAAGCGCTGCTCGGATAGCGCGCTCGACCTCGTCACGGACGAAGCAGTCCGCCAGGTGATCGTTCACGACGCCGCATTCCTGCATCGCGGCGTAGACGGTCGTCGGGCCTACGAAGCGGAAGCCGGCACGTTTCAACGCCTTCGACAGCGCGAGCGACTCGGGCGAGCTCGCCTGCCAGTCGGCGCTGCGGCGCGGCGTCGGGTGCTTCACCGGCCGGTGTGACCAGACGAGCTCGTCCAGCGGCGTCCCCTGCTCGCGCAGCGCGAGCGTGCCGCGCGCATTGGCGATGGTCGCCTCGATCTTGCCGCGATGCCGCACGATCCCGGCGTCGCCGAGCAGGCGCTTGATGTCGCGCTCGCCGAACCGCGCCACGATCTCCGGGTCGAAGTTCGCGAATGCGGCGCGGAAGTTGTCTCGCTTGCGCAGGATCGTCAGCCACGAGAGGCCCGACTGGAAGCCCTCGAGGCAGAGCTGCTCGAGCAGGCCGCGCTCGTCCATGACGGGCCGTCCCCACTCGTCGTCGTGATACGCGTTGTACGCAGGATCCGACGTCGTCCAACAGCGTTTCGGTTCGGTCACACGTGAACCTTGACCATCCCGTCGACAACGCGGACCGGATACGTCGCGACCGTCTCGACAGCGGGCAGAGTCAGTGCGCGACCGCTGCGGATGTCGATGTTCGCGCCGTGACGGGGACAGATGGCGACGCCCTCGTCGCAGTCGAAGTCGCCCTCGCAGAGCGGCCCGTCGTCGTGCGAGCAGCGGTCCTCGAGCGCGTAGTACTCGCCGTTCAGGTTGTAGACGCCGACTGCAAGCGAGCCCGCGTACACGATCCGGACCGAGCAGGAGGGCAGCTCCTCGACCGGGCAGACGTCGAGCTCCGGCACGCGCTACTTGAGCTCGAGATCGGAGGATGCACCGGCCCACTCCTCGGGCAGCGGCGTCCCCTTCGCCTTGTGCAGCGCGAGCTTCAGCGTCGACAGTCCGAGCAGCGCGCACTTCAGCCGCACCGGCGTCAGCGGGATGCCGATCTCCTCCAGCAGCTCTTCGCGCGGCAGCGTCGCTACCTCTTGCGCGCTGCGACCCTGGACGAGCTCCGTGAGCATCGACGTCGCCGCCTGCGAGATCGCACAGCCCCGCCCGGAGAACTTCACCTCGTCGATCGTGTCGCCGTCCTCGCCGAACGCGACATAGATCGACACCTCGTCGCCGCACAGGGGGTTCTGGCCCTCGGCCTCGGCGTCGGCGCCCTCGATCAGCCCGTGGCCGCGCGGGTTCTTGTAGTGATCGAGGATCACCTCGCGGTAGAGCTGGTCGAATTCGCTCATACGGCTAGAAGCTTATGGGCCTTGTGCAGCCCTTCGGCGAGGCGGTCGATCTCGTCGGGGATCGTGTAGAGGTAGAAGCTCGCGCGATTCGTGGCGGCGACGCCGAGCTTTGCCATCAGCGGCTGGCAGCAGTGGTGGCCCGCGCGGATCGCGACGCCTTCCATGTCGAGGACCTGCGCGACGTCGTGCGGATGCACGCCCTCGAGGTTGAACGAGACGATGCCGGCGCGACGCTCCGGCGCCGGCCCGTACGCGGTCAGGCCGGGGACGTCCGCAAGCTTCTCCAGCGCGTAGACGAGCAGCTCGCGCTCGTGCTCCTCGATCGCGTCGACGCCGGTGTCGGTGAGGTAGTCGACGGCGGCACCGAAGCCGACGGCCTCGGCGATCGGCTGCGTCCCGGCCTCGAACTTGAACGGGATCTGGCCCCAGGTCGTCTCCTCCAGCTTGACTGAGCGGATCATGTGCCCGCCGAGGTTGAACGGCGACATCGACTCGAGCAGCTCGGCGCGCCCCCAGAGCGCCCCGACGCTCGTGGGGCCGCACATCTTGTGCGACGAGAACGCGAGGAAGTCGCAGCCCAGCTCCTGCACGTCGATCGCGTGGTGCGGAGCAGCCTGCGCCGCGTCGACGACCATGATTGCGCCGCGCTCGTGCGCCCACGTCGCGAGCTTCGCGACCGGGTTGATCGTCCCGAGCGCGTTCGACACGAGGTTGTTGGCGACAACCTTCACGTTGCCGGACCTGCCGATCTCGTCGAGCGCGTCGAGCTGCAGCTCGCCGTGGCCGTCGAGCGGGATCGCCCTGAACGCGGCGCCGGTCCTCTTCGCGATGTACTGCCAGGGCACGAAATTGGAGTGATGCTCCAGCTCGGTGACGACGACGATGTCGCCGGGGCCGAGATTGTCGAGCCCCCAGGCGTACGCCACGAGGTTGATGCTCTCCGTCGCACCGTGGGTGAAGATCAGCTCGCGCGATGCGGGCGCGTTGATGAAACGGGCGATCCTGTCGCGCGCGCCCTCGTACTCCGCGGTCGCGATCTCCGACAGCGTGTAGACGCCGCGATGGACGTTCGCGTACTCGCTCTCGTAGAAGGTGCGCAGCTTGTCCAGCACTTGGCGCGGCTTGTGCGCGCTCACGGCGGAGTCGAGATAGGCGAGCGGCTTGCCCCTGATCTCCTGCTCGAAGATCGGGAAGTCCGCGCGCAGCTTGCGCGCATCGAGCTTCGCCTCGGTTCTTACGGCCACCAGCTCACTGTACCCCGGCGACTAGGGCCGGAAGCGCACGGTGGCTTGCTTTGCGGAGACCTTGGTCAAGGTGACGCGCCAGGAGGAAGGGATCCGGTAGGTCTCGCCCTGCACGATGTAGGGCCGGGCCTTCTTCGTCGGTCTGAGGATGAGGATCGCGGACGGCGAGTAGGGCGCGGAGTGGTTCTCCGCGTCGACGTAGCGAAACAGCAGCCCGCGGAACGGCTGCGCGCGGTACTCGATCCACCAGGTGCCGCCCGCCGTGTCGACGATGAGCGCCTGCGCCAGCTTCGTCCTGCTGGTCGGCGGGGCCAGGGCATAGCTCCTGGGCGAGGTCACGTGCGGCTGCGGCGGGATCCAGCCGAGTAGCGCCTTCTCGTAGGCGCTGTAGTCGAGCGAGCCCGAGCCCATGGGGCTGAGGGTGTCGCCGGTGTCCTGCAACGAGCAGCGCAGGTAGTCGATGCAGTTCGCGCCCATCGCGTGTCCGAGGCCGAAGCTGTGGCCCAGCTCGTGCGCGAGCAGCTCGACCGTCGGCTCGCGGGTGAGCATGATCTGGTGGCCGAAGGTGGCGCCGAAGAAGCCGCAGCGCGCGTCCGGCAGCTCGTAGACGACGGTGTCGTAGTGGGAGGTGTCGAAGCCCGCGCCCGCCGCCTCCTTGCGGGCCGGCGCCAGGACCGAGTCGATCGTCCCGTCGAGCGCGCCGCAGCCTGGCTTCGACGTCAAGCCGGTGAGCCAGGGCGTGACGTCGGCGCTCAGGTGTACCTGGCCGAACGAGGCGCGCAGCATGAACGCGTTCGTCTGCGCGAAAGCCCGCTGGATGTCGGCGATCGAGTAGGGCTTCGAGCCGGTCGAGGCGAGCACGACGAGGACGCTCTCGTTTGCCTTGGGAGCCGCTCCGGCCGACGGCAGCGCGACGGCTGCCAACAAGGCCACCACCGCGAGCAGCGGGGCTCGGCGCACGGGTCGGAGTATGCGGCTTTGAGCGGCTTGTTGCTAGCCCTGGGGGATGCGTGCCTCGAGTGCGCTCGAGAGCGCCTCGCGAACCGGCTGGAGCTCGACGCGTGCGAGCACGTCCTCGAAGAACCCGCGCACGATCAGCCGCTCGGCCTCGCCGCGCGAGAGGCCGCGGGCCATCAGGTAGAAGAGCTGCTCGCGGTCGACTCGACCGACGGTCGCGCCGTGGGTGCAGCGCACGTCGTTCGCCATGATCTCGAGGCCCGGAATCGGCACGGCGTGGGTCGTCGGCGACAGCATCAGGTTGCGGTTCTCCTGGTACGCGTTCGTCTTCTGCGCGTCGGGCTCGACGCGGATCATGCCGCGCCACACGGCCGTCGAGTGGTCGCGCAAAGCGCCCTTGAAGGCGAAGTCCGAGGTCGTATTCGGCGCGATGTGCTCCTGGAACGTGTCGTAGTCGAGGTGCTGGTCGCCGTCGGTGAAGTACGCGCCGGTGACGCGGGAGGTCGCGCCTTCGCCGGCGAGGTCGTTCTGGATCCGCACCTTGCCGCGCTTCGAGCCGAAGCCGCCGGCGACCCAGTCGAGCTCGGCGTCGCGCTCGACGCGTGCATGGTGCGATGCGAAGTGCCAGGTCTCCCGCGAGAGGTTCTGCAGTGACACGTACTCGAGCTTCGCGCCGGCGCCGACGAAGAGCTCGGCTGCCTCGTTCGTGTACGCGTGCAGCCCGGGCTCTGAGGACACGATCTCCTCGACGATCGTGAAGCGCGCGCCGGGGTCGGCCACGACGAGCAGGCGCCAGAAGAGCGCCGCATTGCCTGCCGAGCTCGTGATGCGGACGTACAGCGGCTTGTCGAGCACGACGTCCTTGGGGACGTGCACGAGCAGGCCGTGCTGCCAGACCGCCGCGTTGTGCGCCGCGAACTTCTCGTCCCAGCCGACGAGCGAGTACAGACGCTCGTCAGCCTCGTCGAGCCGCTGGAACGTGATCCCCTCGGGCGCGCGATCGATCGCGATGCCGCTCTCCGCGATCGTGGCCAGCCCTGCCACATCCAGATCGAGCATCGTCTTCGCCGGACGCGTCTCGGGGACAGTCCCCGAGACATGTTCGAAGGAGTCGGGATCGAAGCCGCGCAGGTCGGTGAAGCGCCAATGCTCTTCGGTCGTGTCCGGAAGCGGCAGCTGCTGGTAGCGCTCGAGTGCCTCAGCGTTCACGGGGCGCGTACCTCCGGTGCAGCATGAGCTGGTTGCCGTCGGGGTCCTTGAAGAAGGCGAAATGGCAGACACCCGTGTCGACGATGTCGCCGTCGAAGGTGACGCCCTTGGCCTCGAGCTCCGTGCGCGTCAGCGCGACGTCGGCGACGCGAATCGCGATGCCGCCCGGGCTCGGTGCGAACTCCTGGCCGACGCTCGAGGGATCGAAGACGTCGAGGGTGACCTGGCCGAGCGTGAACTCCATGTCGTTCTCGCCCTCGGTCTCGACCGGCAGCCCCAGCGTCTCGCCGTAGAACTGCTTCGCCCGCGGGATGTCCTGCGTCAGGACTGCGACGAAGTCGACCTGCTCGACGTCCATCAGGGCATGGTCCCGTCGGGATACGGCGCGTAGCGGCGGTGGAGCAGGATCGGGTTGCCCGACGGGTCCTGGACGCCGGCGCCCCGGCACTTCCCCGAGTCCCACATGTCATTGACCTGCAGGCCCGCGGCCTCCAGGCTCGCCTTCGCCTCGGCGACGTCGCGGACGCGCAGGGCAAGGGCGCCGGACGGCAACGGTGAGAACTCGTACTCGTGCGTGTGCGGCGTCATCACCGCCAGGGTGACGTTGCCCGCCTCGAACTCAAGCCAGTCGTCGGCGGGCGAATTCGGGTTCAGCGGCAGGCCGAGCAGCTCTCCGTAGAACCGCCTCGCCTCGTCGATGTCTGTGACAGGCACGCGGATGTAGTCCACCCGCTCGACATCGATCACTAACCCACAGACCCTTCCATCTGCAGCTGGATGAGCCGGTTCATCTCGACCGCGTACTCGAGCGGCAGCTCCTTCGTGATCGGCTCGACGAAGCCGGAGACGATCAGCGCGGACGCTTCCGACTCGGAGAGACCGCGCGACATCAGATAGAAGAGCTGCTCCTCGCCGATCTTCGACACCGTCGCCTCGTGGCCGATGTCGACGTCGTCGGCGTCGATCTTCATGTACGGGTAGGTATCCGAGCGCGAATCCTCGTCGAGGATCAAAGCGTCGCAGACGACCTTCGACTTCGAGCCGACCGCGTTCTTCGCGACCTCCAGCAGCCCGCGGTAGCCCGCGCGGCCGCCGTTCTTCGAGATCGACTTGGAGGTGATCACCGACGACGTCTTCGGCGCGACGTGCACGGCCTTGCCGCCGGCGTCCTGATGCTGCCCGTTACCGGCGAACGCGATCGACAGCACCTCGCCGTGCGCGCGCTCGCCGAGGAGCCAGATCGCGGGGTACTTCATCGTCAGCTTCGAGCCGAGGTTCCCGTCGACCCACTCCATCGTCGCGCCTTCGTAGGCGACGGCGCGCTTGGTGACCAGGTTGTAGACGTTGTTGGACCAGTTCTGGATCGTCGTGTAGCGGCAGCGCGCGTCCTTCTTGACGATGATCTCGACGACTGCGCTGTGCAGCGAGTCGGTCGAGTAGATCGGTGCGGTGCAGCCTTCGACGTAGTGCACGTATGCGCCCTCGTCGACGATGATCAGCGTCCGCTCGAACTGACCCATGTTCTCGGCGTTGATGCGGAAGTACGCCTGCAGCGGCATCTCGACGCGGACGCCGGGGGGCACATAGATGAACGAGCCTCCCGACCAGACCGCGGAGTTCAGCGCCGCGAACTTGTTGTCGTTCTGCGGGATCACCGTCCCGAAGTACTGCTTGACGAGGTCCTCGTGCTCGCGCAGGCCCGAGTCCATGTCGAGGAAGATCACGCCCTGCTTCTCGAGGTCCTCCTGCAGCTTGTGGTAGACGACCTCCGACTCGTACTGCGCACCGACGCCGGCGAGGTACTTCTTCTCCGCCTCCGGGATTCCGAGCTTGTCCCACGTGTCCTTGATGTCGGGAGGGAGCTCGTCCCAGGAGGACGCTTGCTTCTCGGTCGGCTTGATGTAGTAGTAGATGTCGTCGAAGTCGATCTGCGTCAGGTCGCCGCCCCACATCGGCAGGGGGCGCGCCAGGAAGTAGTCGAGCGACTTGTGCCGGAACTTCCGCACCCAGTCCGGCTCGTTCTTGTGCTCGGCGATCGCCTCGACCGTCTCGTGCGAGAGGCCTTTCGGGGACTTGAAGAAGTACGCCTCGGCCTCGTCCGGGTTGGCGAAGCCGTACTGGTATTCCTCACGGATCTGCTTGACGACGTCGGTCTCAGTCGGCAACGACGGTCACCTCCGGCATGAACGGCTCGTAGCCTTCGGCCTCGAGCTTGTGGGCAAGGTCGGGGCCGCCTTCCTCCACGATACGTCCGTTCACCATCACGTGGACGAAGTCGGGCTCGATGAAGTTGAGGATTCGCTGGTAGTGCGTGATCACGATCGCGCCCATGTCCGGCCCGACCAGCTCGTGCACGCCCCCGGCGACGATTCGGACGGCGTCGATGTCGAGGCCCGAGTCGGTCTCGTCGAGGACGGCGATCCGCGGCTTCAGCATGGCCAACTGCAGGATCTCGATCCGCTTCTTCTCCCCTCCGGAGAAGCCGTCATTGAGGTAGCGCGAAGCGAGCTCGCGCGACACCTTCAGGCGGTCCATCTCGGCGAGCAGCTCCTTCCGGAACTGCGGGATCGGGATCGGGTCGTCCTCGCCGCTGTTCCGGGCCTTGCGCACGGAGTTGATCGCGCTGCGCAGGAAGTTCGTGACGGTCACGCCCGGAACGGCGTGGGGATACTGGAACGCCAGGAAAAGGCCGCGCTGGGCGCGCTCGTCCGCCTCGAGCTCGA
>Ga0066903_100004314_pt1 | contig 11994 bp, 10 predicted proteins | sample PanSoiMetaGPlot1_FD_67491 | JGI IMG/M metagenome (GOLD analysis project Ga0066903, IMG submission 67491) | Tropical forest soil microbial communities from Panama analyzed to predict greenhouse gas emissions - Panama Soil - Plot 1 (version 2) | ecosystem: Environmental > Terrestrial > Soil >...
TCCGCGCGATCGAGGAATACGTGACGCACCACAACCGGCATGCCGAACCTTTCATCTGGACCGCTACCGCGGCATCGATTCTTCGAAAGGTCCGTCATTGTAAAGAAGCGTTAGAGACACGACACTAGCGGCTGGTGAGGGACGAACGAACGAGGAGGCAAAAAGGGGGCGCTAGTCGTTCGCTGATCAACCGCTGGAGCTACCAGGAGTTTCGGGAAGGCATCAAAGCAGCGCTCGAGGCGGTTGCGCGGCCTTCGGGAAGATGCCGTGGCCAGGGCGTGGCGATAAATCTCCGAGGATTCTTGGCGGCGCGACGATGTCTTTGGCGTGCGGGTCGGAAGCCATATACCTACGCGTGCGGCGAAGGGCCGAAAGAGCCGCGTGCTGAGGATTCATGAGGGCCGGTTCCGGTCGATGCTGACGAACCACGTGTCCAGCCTTTCTCCAAGAGACCTCGAAGACCAAGGGCGCGCCTCCCGTCGCTATTGGAACGCCCACCCTATCGCGACCGACCGGGTGGGCCGTGAACCCGGCTCGCCGGAGTCCTTCGAGGCGATCTATGCGCTGTGGAGATCGACCTGGGAGTCCAAGCGTGAACGGTTCATGGAAGCTTGCGGCGGACAGCGAATTCTGGAGGTCGGCTGCGGCATCGCGATCGACGGCAGGGTGATCGTCCAGTCCGGCGGCGACTACCACGGGCTCGATCACAGCCTGCAGTCGCTCCTGCTCGCGCGGCGGAACTTCGAGTATGCGCAGCTGTCGCACGCTAGGAAGTTTGTCAATGCGGACGCGACGCGGCTGCCTTTCCCCTCCGAGCACTTCGACCTCGCGATGTCGATCGGCGTGCTAATGTGCGTGCCCTCGATCGCGGACGCCTGCCGGGAACTGATCCGGGTCGTGCGGCCGGGGGGCAGCGTGCGCGTGATGCTTTACTGCCGGAGGTCCTGGCACTATGTGCTGGTCAAGTACGTCGTCGTCCCGTTGATCTGGCTGATGCTCCACCTCCGACCGTTCGAGGCCCTTCTCAGCATCGCGCCCGACAAGTTGCGGTACCTGTATGCGATCTCTCGCGAAACCGGCTTCGACACTTACCGCATCCTTGCTGCGAGCGCCGACACGTCATTCGCGGGAGCCGACAACTCCATCCCCGTGTCGGGCTTCTTCACTGAGCGCGAGATGCGCGAGCTGTTTCCGGGCCTCGACGAGTACCGGTTCTTTAAGCAAGACCTCAAGTACTTCCCGTTGCCGTTCCTGCGGCGGTGGGTCGAACCGCGGTGGGGCTTCTTTCTGACGATGACCGCCCGCAAACCGTGCTGACTAAGGGCCGGGCGGTCTCACGAAGGATGTCGCAGAGAAGCGGCTGCAGTCCCGGCATTACGGGACCCCTTGGTCTGGCCCGGGTGTGGCGATAGCGCAACGATTTCTCTGGCGTGCGAGTCGGAAACTATATACCTACGCGCGCGGCGAGAGGCCGAACGATCCTTGCCGCAACGGGGAGTACTGGCTCCTTCGGCACGTACTCACGCGATCGAAAGGCGATTCGCTGGTCTTCCTGGACGTGGGTGCAAATCGAGGCGATTGGACCGCCGAAGCGCTGCGATTGTCGGAACACTCCTTGTGCTTGCATGCATTCGAGCCCTCCCGCTTCAGCCGCGCCATCTTGACCGCGCGGTTTGCGAACCAATCGAACGTCAACATTCATCCGAACGCGCTTTCCAGCAAGTCCGGGAAGGCGACTTTCTATTCGAATGGCGACGCTGATGGCATCAACTCTCTTTCATCGGTGTCTGGCCCTTATGCGGAAACAGTGCTAGTGGGGACGCTCGACGAGTTCCTCGAGCAAGAGCACATCGAACCGGTCGCGATGATCAAGATCGACACCGAAGGCTTCGATTCGCTCGTGCTGCGAGGCGCCGGAGCGTGTCTCGCTCGGGGTGCGGTGGAGGTAGTGCAATTCGAATACAACTGGCGCTGGCTGCTGAATCACGCGTGCCTGCGCGACGTGTTCGAGCTCATTCGTGATAAGCCCTATCGCCTCGGCAAACTGACGGGTCGCTCGGTCGATTACCACGATGTGTGGCATCCAGAGTTGGATCGCTTTTTTGAAACCAACTGTGCACTCGTCAGAAGGGACAGCCCTTTGTGTGCGCTGGGTCGGTCGGTTCATTTTGACCAATCGAATGTAGCGATCGCCAGTTGACAGCCGTTACGACCGAGGGACCGGTCGCATCCAGGCAACAGGAGCTCAGCCGGGTTCGTCCTGGCGACCCTGCGGGTCGCTTGACTTTGGGCCGCTACAGAGGTAATTCCGGCAGGCGTCCGATCCGCAACCGACAAAGCCTATGCGAGAACCTTCGACGATCGGATCGCCCCGCTCGACTTGCCCTTGTTCGATCAGATCGAGAGCCAGGCGAGCGCGCTCGACAGGGGCTCACTCCTAGCGGTTGTCGCGCTTCATTCTCTAGGTTGTCGGCAATCAAAGGATCAGGCTGCACAGTTTCGCGAATTGATCATCGCCGAGCGGAGGCAGGCCGTTCTCAGCCGCGGATCTACCGCGGCGATTTGACACGACAGACGTTACTCGGTTCGAGCCCGGTAAGACGATCGCCGCATGAGGCGGAACTTGAACTCCAGCAGATCGAGTCACTGGTTCTGCCTCTTGCGAGCCATACCGCTGCGCGCTTCGTAACGTAGTGCAATCTGCGCAGAGACTCGCCTTCGGTTTCACCAGCCACATCCTGATGGCCAACGACGGTTCGACCCCAAGCTTTAACATGGTCGCGGTCCTCCGCCGATGGAATGGGGTCGCCTGATCAGACATGTCTCTTGTCCGTCAGTCCTGTTCGTCCGCGCTTGCAGCGATCGTCATATCCGGATCGCGGATGACTGTCCTCGCCTTTGTCGCCAGGCGGATTTCACATTCGGGATTCGGCCAGTTCACATACATCCAATGGCTAATCGATACCGCCATCCTGGTCTGCTCATTCGGCACGACTGGAGCGATCGCACGGTACGCCGCCGAACTCGGCCAGAATCCAGCGCAACTCGCGAGCTTCCTCCGGCATTGGCAACGGTGGGCGGCGCTTGCATCGCTGTTCGGTGGGGTCGCCGCCGTGATCGGCTCTTGGGTAACCCACATCGAACTTGGTCCGACCGGATACGCGGTCCTTTTCGTATGGGCGGTGTGCCAGGGAGTCTGGACAATGCAGACGGCGGCGCTGACCGGCTGTCAGCGTTTCGATTTGATCTCGTTGGCGAACGTCATCTTTGCATTGGTTGCGGTCGTCGGGTTGTTGCTTCTGCCCCCGTCAGAAGAATGGCCAGTTCTCCTGTTTGGACTCATAGCCATAGCTAGCGCAAGCGGAGCCTGCGTCGGGATTGCGGTTATCAATGGTCGTGCCACACGATTAGCGTCAGATCTGGAAGAAAGCCAGTGGCGAGCGATCCGCAGGTACGCTGCAAACACGTGGGTAACGGCGCTATTGTCTAGCTTTGTCTGGTCTCGAGGCGAGTATCCGCTCGTCCGTGCAATTGTGGGCGATGGTGGACTCGCTCACTATGCCGCAGCGATGGCATTCTTCGCGGGCGGCGCGCAGTTAGTGATGCTGGGCGTCTCTGGAGTCACTCCGCACCTTACCGCTCTGTGGGGGCAGCAACTCACAGAATCTACGATCACGACCGCTAGGCGTATCATGGATCTGCAGCTTTTAATCTGCGGCACCGTCGCTCTCGGCCTTGCACTGTTCGCCGCTGAGATTCTGGAGATCACATTCGGTTCTGGGTATCGTGATGCCGGCGCCACCCTCTCCGTTCTCGCCCTCGGACTCGTCGCTTTTGCAGTCTCGGCGCCGAACCATTTGCTCCAACTCGCAACGAATGCAGGATTCAGCCGAAATGCTGCGGTCGCTGGCGTGGTGCTGCTATTAACTCTGACGCTTGCATTCGTGCCGATGTTGGAGTTGATCGGGGCCGGGCTTGCCCGATCGGTCACCATGCTTTCGGTTGCACTCGTGACTGCTGGAATGACGAGATCCAAGTGGGGCTCTCGGAGCGCATCAATTTCGAACCTGGTGATCGCGGCAGGTCTCGTCTCCGGGGCAATCGCCATCGTTACCTGGCGACCGGATCTGGGGCTTTTGGAAAGAGTGATCCTCTTCGCGGTCTGCGTGTCGCTGCTGGGGTTGCTTATCCGAGGCGTGAATCGGGAGCGCATTGTCCAAACGGCCAGGCACGCGATCAATTTGTCCAAAGCACCGCAGGCGCGAACCAGTCGTGCATGATATAAGACCGCGGCGACGGGTCCCGTCGACTCGGCATTGGATCGGTCTCGGGATCAGCTTCCTGTTTCTCGGCCTGCTCGCGCAGATGTCGGCCGGATTCGTGCATGACGAAGACTGGTGCGTCCACGGAGTATGGTGCCTCGGCGGCTTGGTTCTCACCGTGCCGATATTTGCAGCCGCAGTCCGCAGCCCCTTCGATTTTCTCTTGACAAATCATCGAGCGATGTTCGTTTATGCCTTTGCACTATATTTTCTGTTCGGAGCGCTACTACTAGCGGCTGGTCCTGTCGATCAAGCAGAGTACTCCCTCGCATTTTATCCGATTGGCGTGCGCGCCGCACTCCGCGTAGACACAATGAATGCCATTGGCTTCGGAGTAGCGCTGGTCGTGAGCGGGATCACACGCGGCGGATTTCTTGGGCGCGAGGCAAGACGAGCGGCGTCGATAGTCAACCAGGTTAAGCCGACGACCGCGATCGCTCTCATGCTAACCGTCGGTGCCGCGGCACTTCTCGCTGTAATACCCGTTGATCTTGAGTCGCGGGGAGGTGTGGTCAGTGGAATCCTGCGATCGACCGCACAATTGCCGGTCGTGAGTGTTCTGATCGCGAGTGCCGTTCAGGGTCGCTGTGAAATTGTGCTCAGGTTGGCCGCCATAGGACTGGCATTGATTCAATGCGCGATAGGACTCGTACTATTTAACAAGTCCGCGGTGATGCTGCCACTTGCTGCACTCACGGCCGGGCTCGCGTGGCGTTTCGGCTCGAGCCGAGTTCTTCCGTTAGGGATGATTGGGCTGACGGCTGTGTTCATGATGATCGGCGGTCCGACGGCCTACGCGCGGAACGTGTTCGTCTTCAACGGAGGTGGCATCCTCGAAGCACGGTGGACTACGTTTCTTGAGGGGCTATCTGCTTGGGACGACAACTCCGCCACACACTACTCCGCATGGGCGCGGCTGTGCCACGTTCCTGTGCAGGCCGCAGCGCTCGACTTTTATGACAACGGGGACGGTGGCGACGATCTAACGCTGGTTCCCTGGCTACCGATTCCGCGTATGTTCGCTGCCAGCAAACCAGTCATCACGAGGTCTGCTGTTGATTTCAATGTCAAACTCACAGGTAGCGACACGTCGTCCACCGGGATGGGCGTTTTTGTCAGTGGCTACTACAACGGCGGATGGGTCGGCCTGCTCTTGGCAGGCGCTCTCTGCGGTCTACTTCTATCGCTTACTTCCGCCGTCGCTACCAATATTGTGGAGCAGCGCGGCTTCTTAATGCTACCGCTAGCACTGCTCGGTCTGTACACCGCGTTCAGGGTCGACGGTGATATCGTTGCCGATTATTTAGGCTCATTCGTGGTTGTGTTGACGGTGTTAGCAATAACTACATGTTTCAGCCGCTTGAAGTGCTGAGCGCCGACGACAAGTTATGAAGATCCTTTGCTCACTGTGGATTGAAGGGTGTGTCAGTGAGATCGATATGTGAGATACTCGCAAACACTTCCTTGGTCACCATGAACGAGATCGATCTGGATCACTATTTTCCGAAGCCAATCTCTCGGATTAGTCGTGCCGTCAGTAGCTGTCGGTGATTGTGGCCGCTTGAATTGGTGGTACCGACGCTCAGGGAGCGACACGAAAACGTATGTTCCACGTATACGTGGTCCACAACGGATGCGGTATAAAGAGTGAATAACTGAAATATGGTACGGCTGTGATATGGAGAGCCGTGTCGATAGTTAATCATTTGTTCGACAGAGCCTATGTGTTCTGCTGCTCGCTGAAACAGATCATGGGCGCCTGTTTATCAAGCCATGCGAGCGCCGGCGATGTGCGGATCCAGTTAGCCGATCGGCCGAGCCACGACGACGAGTATTCACTCTAATATTCTCGGTCGGACTGAAAGGAGCGCACATTGTGTGGTCGTGCGGTACGCCACTACTCACTCAATTGAGACAGCAGTATCAGCGACAGCGTGACGTAGCCGTCCCGTGGCGTAATTGCGAGTCCAGCGTGTTGTAAGTGTGAGCTGGGCCTTGTGGTGCCGCGTGACATTGTCATTCGCGGGGTGTGCGTTGCAGTCGGTGCTCTTCTGTGTGATTATTTGATCGCCGGCCGGCTCGGGCCGTTGTGAAAGGTCGATCGAGCACTCACCAGGCAGGCTGATCGTTCGTCGCGGCCGAAGCCCGGCTCCTATCGGCAGCGACCGCGGTGTTCGAACGTTAAACGGGATGATCTACGCCGCAGTCGGCGAAGGGCAGAGCGGATCAAGCGCCCTCAGCTGACATGCCGTCTGACAGCCGATCAGCACTTTGTCCTGTGAACCTGTTGTTCGTGGGCGAAGCCTGGAAAGGCTCGTCGGCGCGGTCCATGCGAGAGGCGCTGGAGTCGCTGGAAGCTGCTGAAGTCAGCGAGGTTGACCCGGGTCACTATTTTCCATCCTATTGCTCCGTCGTCATGCGTGGAGCGAACCGCCTGCTGCGGCCGCTGCAATGCAAGGAGTTCGAGCAACGGATCGCCCACCTTGTCCGAACGGTGTCTCCAGACGTCTTCCTTGCATACAAGGGCTGGGGAATCAGCGCGCATCTGGTCCGGCAGATGAAGGCTAGGGGCGTACTCACCGTCAACGTTTTCCCAGATTACTCGCCGCACGTTTATGGGCGTGTGTTGCGTGGGGCCATCGGTGAATACGATCTGGTTGTATCAGCCAAGCCATTTCATCCTGGCGGGTGGCGGCACGTCTATGGCTATCAAAATAGCTGCGTATTCGTGCCACATGGCTACGACCCCGCCGTGCACTATTGGCCGACCGCACCGTCTGGACAGGTACTCGATGTCGTCCTCGCGGCCGCCTGGCGTCCCGAGTATCACAAGCTGATGCTCGAGTTCGCGGAAATGCGCGACACGTCATGGCAGGTCGGCCTAGCAGGCTCTGGCTGGAGCGCACGTCGCGGCGAGTTTCCACCTGAATGGTCTCTCGCGGACGCACCTACCGGGAGGAATTACGGGACGTTCCTTCGATCAGGACGGATCGCGATTGCGCCGGTGCAGCGGGAAGTCGTTGTGAACGGAAAGCGCCAACCCGGCGACGAGGACAGCACTCGTACCTACGAACTGGCTGCGGCCCAGTGCTTCTTTTTGCATCGGCGGACTGATTACGTTCAGACGGTCTTCGATGAGCGCGCGGAAGTCCCGCTCTGGGACGATGCAAAGGAACTTGCTGCACTGGTTCGCCACTACCTCCCGCGCGACCGGCAACGGCGGATGATGGCCGGAGCCGCCCACGCGCGCGCCGTGCCGGAATATTCCATTCCGAATCGGGCCGCACAGGTCATGGTCCATATTCGCGCTCAACTGGCAGCGCGTCATTTTCATCCTCTCTCCCCGTAGCGAGGCGGTGCGCGAAGAGATGACATACGATGGCGAACCGCAACCAGCCCGGACGAGTCAGGGACGCCCGCGAATTGGGCTGGTCGTGCCCGCCCTCGAAGAGGGGGGCGGGATAGCGGCTGTTGCGAAGTTCGTGTGCGAGACGATTGAACGTACGCCGGCATTCAATCTCCGGGTCGTGTCGCTCGCTACCTCGAGTCGCGACCCGCTCAGCCTCTCGCTGACGAGGCCGGCAAGCTGGGTCCGTGGCGTCACGACGTCAGAAGACACGTGGCAGGGGCGACGCTTCGTTCGGATCGGCACCTTTGCGTCGGAACTGGAGTTCCAACGCTACCGACCACGTCCCGCATTGCGCACGGTGCTCGCCGATTGCGACCTGGTCCAGGTCGTCTGTGGATCCCCTGCCGCCGCGCTAGCTGTTTGCGGACTGGGAAAGCCTGTCGCCGTGCATTGCGCCACTCGCGCGGTTGTCGAACGGCGCGCTCGTCATGCCAAGTTGAAGGGACCGAGCGAAGGATGGCGACGCTGGATGACGATGATGACCGACCGGATGGATCTGAAGGCGTTGCGCTCCGTGGACGCGATTCAGGTGATGAATTCCTGGATGCTAGACTACGCTCGCAATGCGAACGCGGGGCGCACTTCAATTGTCCAACTGGTGCCTCCAGGAGTCGATTCGTCTCGCTTTAGGCCGGCGGCGCGTCGTCGTCTTCAATCGGATCGCTACATCCTGACCGTCGGCCGGTTCAACGACCCCCGCAAGAACGTGATGCTGCTTCTCGATGCCTTCGCGGCCCTTCCGTCAGCGATGAGATCAGTCACACGTCTGGTGCTGGCTGGTTCGGCTGGTCCGCGGTCTGAATTCTGGGCGCGCGTGAAAGAGCTCGGTCTGTCTCATCAAGTGACGTTCAGAGATTCCCCGCCTGTAGACGAGCTGATCGCTCTCTATCAGTCGGCTTGCGTCTCTGCCTCGAGTTCCGACGAGGAAGGCTTCGGCGTGGTGATAATCGAGGCGATGGCCTGCGGCATTCCGGTCATTTCAACCCGAAGTGGCGGACCAGATGGTATCATTCGTGATGGTCACGACGGGTGCCTGACCGAGGTGGGGAACGTAGGAGAGCTCACCGACCGGCTCGCGCGTTTGCTCTCCAACGAACCACTCAACCGAAGGATGGGCGAGGCTGCGCGCAAAACGGTCCTCGAACGATTCGACAGCTGTGTCGCCGGCAAAGCGCTCTTGGAAACGTACGACGCGATGCTCCCCCGTCGGGAGCCCACCTTTGAGCAAGCCAGAATCGCGGGCCGCGATTCTGCGGGCTCAGTAGCCAAGTGTGAATGATCGCTCTCGGGTAGCCAACCCAGGGGTTCTCCCGTTTGAATCGCGTCACGCCCACGACGCGCGGGTTAGCGACAGTTATTCTGCGTGGAAGGATTGGCGCGCCGCTGACTTTGGCCGGGTCAACTGTGAGGAATCGTTATATTTCCAGCGCGAGCTGCTGACCATCGGCATTCGGAAGCCCGCCGGCTTGAGAATTGCCGAGATCGGCTACGGCAACGGCGCCTTCGCCGGTTGGGCACGCCGCGCTGGTACGCAGTGGATAGGGCGTGAAACAAGCCTAGTGCTGCAAGCCAGAGCGGTCGAGGCAGGGTTCGACATCCTCACACCAGATTCGAGCCTGAGCGACGCTTGGGGAGGCAGTTCTCTCGATCTGATCGTTGCATTCGACGTCGTTGAGCATATGAGTCTCAGCGCGATTCGATCCTTCCTCGAAGAGGCGAAGGCTGCGCTGAAGCCGGGCGGGTTACTCCTGCTACGAATCCCCAGTGGCGACAGTCCATTTGTGTCCGCTATTTATTGGGGTGACATCACGCACTGTACGTTGTTGGGCTCCAGCGCTGTTCGGCAACTCGCATGCGAACTGGACCTGGAAGTACGGCAGATTCGTTCACCTGTGGTGCCTATGACCGGCCTCTCGATACCGCGACTGATTCGCCGCGCGGCTGTGCGATTTGCCCGGTGGATTGTGTTCTCCTTCATTCGAACCGCTCTGATGGGCAACGTGAGCGCCATCCTCAGTCCAAACATGATCGTGGTGCTTTCGCGAAGGCCGGAAGGCGGCGGGCTGTATGAGCGCGACCGAACCTGCGAGGCTGAGTGACAGCGATTGTCGACCACACGTGGGAAGCTTCGGATCAACGCGATGTGCGGAATCGCCGGATTGCGCCACGTTCTCGCCTCGGTTCCCCCGAACCAGGCGTTCGCCGCATGCTGCATCACATGCGCCGGCGTGGGCCGGACGCGGAAGGCGTACGGTCGGGTCCAAGCGTGGAACTCGGACGCCGGCGGCTTGCCCGTCCTCGACCTGATGGCCCGTGCCAATCAGCAACGGAGATCGTGGGCGCTTCTGGGCAACCATCGTGATAGCCGATGCCATGTTATGCGCGTAATCCACGTCGTCCCCAGCGTTGCAGAGGAGGCGAGCGGGTTATCGTACATAGTTACCCGCTTGTGCGAGGGGCTCATTGAGGCGGGTGCCGACGCGCACTTGGCGACGCTCGACGGGAGTCGCGGGATTCCATTGCCTCCTTATCTCAAAACATTTCCTCGCGGGCTGGGTCCGCATAAGCTCGGTGCGTCACCGCAGATGTACCGCTGGCTGTCTGAAAAGGCTGCATATGGGCAAGTCGACCTCATACACAATCACAGCCTGTGGATGATGCCCAATATCTATCCCGGGAAGGTGTGCCGACGGTATTCGAACTGTCGTCTCATTGTGGCACCGCAGGGTACACTCTCTTCCTGGGCGCTCGACTTTCACCCGCTACGGAAGAAGCTCTTTTGGCGTTTCCTTCAAGGTCCGGCCATACGTTTGGCGACATGCTTCCACGCGACAGGAGAAGGCGAGTACCAAGACATTCGTGCACGTGGATTTACTCAGCCGATTTGCATCCTGCCATGTGGAATTGACGTACCACCCTTGAGTAGGACTCCTGCTGGCGGCCCTCGACGACTGCTCTTCCTTGGGCGTATCCATCCAATAAAGGGATTAAAGATACTGCTGCGCGCTTGGAGCGCAATTCAAGATCGCTTCATTGACTGGGAGCTCCACGTCGCCGGTCCAGACAACGACGGGCATTTGCCAGAAATGCGGGCTCTCGCCGCCGAGCTAAAGCTCGGTCGGCTTGTCTTTCGCGGGCCATTGTATGGAGCGGAGAAACTGAACGCGTATCGTTCAGCCGACTTATTCGTGCTGCCCACACATTCAGACAGCTTCGCGATGACGGTGGCCGAAGCGCTTGCCGCCGGGACTCCCGCAATTGTCACCGTCGGGGCTCCGTGGTCCAGACTGCCGCGTGAGGGAGCAGGGTGGTGGATCGAGACCGGGGTTGATGCCCTGGTGGCCTGCCTCGAGGAGGCGCTCGCTTCGTCACCAACTCAGCTCGCGCAAATGGGTCAGGCCGGGCGTCGCTGGATGGCAAGGGAATATGAGTGGCGCGCAATCGGAGAACAGTGCGCCGCGACATATCAATGGCTCCTCCAGGGCGGCGACGCGCCGGCCTGGGTGCGGATGAACTGAACCTACGCTCGGCACTCGCCATGAGCCGACCCGCCCCACCTTTGTTCTGGTACCTCTTCCCGACATGGCGCTCGTTTTCCATCACCTGTGCGAACTGCGGTCTCATCGTCGCCACAGAAGTCTGGCGCGAACAGCAAAACGAACTGCTGAACCCGGAATTCTTGATGACGAACATCAGCCAGTCGCATCGTTCTGGACGTGACTCTTCGAGCGTTTGAACAAACGGTCGCACCATGCCCAGGACACCAGATACCGCAAGGAATGATTAGGCTCGCTGGCCTCTAGCCTCGCAGCCCGTGGTTAAAAGGGGATCGACGGGATAGGAGATAGCGCGCGCGCAATCGCACCCTCCCAAACCTCGGGAATGCGAGCGAGCGCCGGGCGGGCGTTCGGCCGTTCGTTCGCGCGGGCTTCGCCGTCCCCAGGTGCGTAAACGGGAGTGACCGAATCGTTCACGCGGCGCGGGCGCGCGCCGAGCGACGCGGCGCGAGGCGGCTCTATTAAGCTTTTCGAAAACATCTCTGGTTCGGATAGGCCAGTTCAACGAACTCGCCAGTCGTTACGAGTCGCCGACACACAGCAAGTAGGTCCCACGGATTTAGTGCGATGGTTTGTACGGAATAAACCTCGGCACCCATCGCGGCACGTTCTTACAGTAGGTGCGATACTCCTCGCCGAATTGCTGCCGCAGCGTGGGCTCTTCATAGATCACCACGGCTGCAAACGTGAAGAGCCAAAAGAGCAC
>Ga0066903_100004315_pt1 | contig 11994 bp, 16 predicted proteins | sample PanSoiMetaGPlot1_FD_67491 | JGI IMG/M metagenome (GOLD analysis project Ga0066903, IMG submission 67491) | Tropical forest soil microbial communities from Panama analyzed to predict greenhouse gas emissions - Panama Soil - Plot 1 (version 2) | ecosystem: Environmental > Terrestrial > Soil >...
TAAGCCACGCAATAGACCCTTGCGACCGGACCCGGGCGCAGGTCTTCTCGTGCGACGATGCTCGGAGGAAGACTGGCGGGAGCGACGGGGCTCGAACCCGCGACCTCTAGCGTGACAGGCATGTCTTTTACTGGCAAACGACTGTGCATACCGGCAAACAGGTATTGCAAACTATTGGATTGTCACGAATACCATTAGTCGCTGCGGCAAACGCAGATACATCGCGGCACGCTGCAATCTTCCCATGATCTTCCCAGCTGGGGGGCTCCGATGAAATTTACCACCAAATCGATTGCCGGTCTGCGGGCGCCGGCAGGTAAGATCAACAAGGAGGGGAAATACGTTCCCGGCGATCACGTCGAATGGGACGATAACCTTCCCGGATTCGGCCTGCGGTTGCGGGAGGGCGGTTCCCGCAATTGGGTCTTTCAATACTCGCTTGGCGACAAGCAGCGGCGCATGTCGCTGGGCTCGGCCACCGCGATAGCGCTAGTCAAAGCCCGAGAGACCGCAAGCGAACTACACGCCAAGGTTCGGCTCGGCCAAGATCCCGCCGGACAAAAGGCCGAAAGCCAACAGCGAGCCGCCGAGACCTTTGAAGCCATCGCGCTCCAATACCTCGCTGTCCGAAAGAGGGAAATGCGGCCGGGCGCTTACGATCAGATCGATCGGCACCTGCTGAAATATGCCAAGCCGCTCCATGGACTGCAGCTTGCCGGTATCACCCAGCGCACCATGGCGACCCGAATTAACGAGATCAGGGAGTCCTCCGGCACGGTGCAGGCTAATCGGGCGAGGTCGTCTCTGCTCGCGTTTTACGGTTGGGCGATGCAACAGGGCATTGTCACCCAGAACCCTGTCGCCAATACCGGCAGATTCACTGAGCAGTCGCGCGAACGCATTCTGACCGACGGCGAGCTGCGGGAGATTTGGACCGAAGCTGACGACGATCAGTACGGCTCGATTGTCAGGCTCTTGATGCTGAACGGCCAGCGCGCCGACGAAATGGCAAGCCTGCGGCAGTCGGAGATTGGCAGGGCCGAAGTGCCACGGTCGCGCGTCAATGGCATCGAGCTACTGGAGTTCACCGTCGATGCGATCGAGCTACCGCCGGAGCGCACCAAGAACAAGCGGCCTCACATCGTGCCGCTCTCCAAGCCGGCCCTGGCAATCCTGGAAAAGCAGCCGCGTCGCGTGAATGACGATGGTAAGATCCGGGAGTTCGTATTCGGCGTCGGAGAGTGCGGCTTTTCCGGCTGGTCGAAGTGCAAGGAACGGCTCGACAAGCGCATTCACGATGCACGTATGAAGGCCTGGGAGGAAGCCGGCGCGCAAGGCGACAAACCCCTGCCCCTTCCCCACTGGACGCACCACGACCTGCGGCGGACCATGGATACGGTCATGAACGACCGGCTCGGGATTGCGCCGCATGTGGTCGAGGCCATCCTGAATCACGTGTCGAGCCACAAGAGCGGCAAGTCGGGTGTGGCCGGCGTCTACAACAAGGCGCTGTATCTACGTGAGCGCACCGAGGCGTTGCGGCTGTGGGCTGATCACGTGATGGCCCTGGTCGGGGCCAACGTCGTGCCGCTGCGGCAACCGGCGTGAGGCCGCCGTCATGGCGCGCTCTAAAACAACTGCGAGCCTGGCCACCGCGCTCTTGCTCGGCAGACCGGCCTGCACCACCAACGGCTGGTACAGCAAACGCAAATATCTCAAGCCTGGCAGAAAGCGTGAATCGGCCGCGCGCGTGGCACTAGCAATCGAACTGCGAAAGGAAGCACCGGACGGATATTTCGTGCAATTGCTGGCTAAGATGATCGACCCGCGAACCCGAACGCATGGACCCGTCCCCAAACAAACAATCAAGTTTGTGCCGCCTAAAGGGGGGCGTCGCGCGTCGCATCGTGCGGACCTCGACATAGTTGCCTTCATGCGAGAACAGCTTGCACGGCATCCCGCGCGACAAAAGAAGGCAGGAATCGATGCGGCCGCCTGGGAGGCTCACGAGCATTTCGATGTGAGCGAACGCCGCGTATGGCAGGCGTGGGAGCTGTTCGGCGATTAGTGCAAACAAACACGTGGATTTGTTTGCAGCGGCTTTCGAATGACGATGGCGACACACGGAGATACATCGCGGCATCCGAAAGGAGTTACCCGCGATGACCCTCCCCACCGTGTCTGCAAAGGTTTTGGAGAATCTCCGGCATTTCGACCAATTGCCTGATGATGCGATCGTGTCGCCGAAGATTTTCGCGGCGCTGATCGGAATATCGGAGAGCAAGCTTCGACACTCGCCGCCCATCCCCAGGGTGAAGATCAGCACACAACGCGGCGGCTTCCGCGTCGGCACCATCCGCGCGCTTGTCCGCGGCGAACTCGCGGCGGCCACCGCATGAAAAACCCCGCCACGCCGGTTGAGCGGCGGGCGGGGCAGAAGATCGGTCAACCAAAACCAATCACCATCAACAGACCGATCACAAGCACACCCCGACGCCGTCCGCAAGTCACTCGTCAAGCCTATCTGCCGCGACCTGGCGCGGTGCCCGACCGCGACTGCTGGCAACAACTCGGCGTCGTGGTGGCGCGCCTTCTCGGCAACATGGAGCCGGTGCCGTGAGCTACGGGCCGTGGAGTCCGGCCGTCGAGCCCGTAGAGCGCGCCAAGCAATTGCGCAGCCTTCAGGCGCTCGTGCTGGCCTTCGTGCGGCCGACCGAATGGCTATGCCGTGACACCATCGTCCGCACGCTTCGGCAAGCCGAGCACGACGGCAACGCCCTCAAAGAGGCACGCGAACAGTTCGAACAGATCCCAGCCCTGACAAAGCGGCGATTGCTGAGCGTGTTCGGCGCCGCGACCTGGCCCACAAAACCGCGCCGGCCGGATGCCCGGTAATTAGGAGTACGAACATGAATGCTTACAGGAACTTCAAGTATCAAAGCGATGTGCCGACCGCGGAGGAGATGAAGCAGTATTGCTCTCTGCAGGAACAGGAAGCCCGTCGCGTTGCTGCATTGGCAGGATTCGCGCTCATAAAGACAGGCGGCACGTTTGCGCTAGCAGAGCCTTCACTTACGAAGCTAACAGCGCGTGAGGTGATTGATCTATGCGACGCGAAGATTGCGGCTGACACACCGAAACGATCGGCAGCCTGACGGCCTTCCGCCATGCCAACCGCGAGCGACGCAGAGATGATTCGGAATTCCAAGGCATCCCGCGCGCTCGCGATGAACGGCCACGAGAAGCTGCCGCCCCACAACATTGAGCTAGAGCAAGCGCTGCTTGGCGCCATCCTGGTGAACAACGACGCATTCTGCCGCGTCTCTGACTTTCTCGAACCATGGCATTTCTTTGAGCCGATCCACCAAAAACTCTACGAGATCGCCGGAAGCCTTGTGCGCGTCGGCAAGAGCGCAACCCCAATCACGCTGAAGACGTTCCTGCCATCCGACCTGGACGTGGCCGGACTGACGGCAAGCCAATATCTCGCGCGCCTTGCCGCCGAAGCTACGACCGTCATCAATGCGCCGGACTACGGCAGAAACATTGTCGCGCTCCATCATCGCCGGTGCGCGATCGTGATCGGGGAAGAGCTCATAAGCGCAGCATTCGGCCATGGCGATCTACAGCCGATCATGACCGCGGCCACAAGCGCACTCGGCGAAATCTCTATAGCGTCATCGCCGGCGGCCCTCCAGGTGAGCGATGCGGGCGACGATATGGAGTTGCCCCCGCCGCGCGGTTGGCTGCTCAGCAACCAATTCTGCCGCCGTTTTCTGTCGAGCGTCGTCGCACCGGGCAGCACCGGGAAATCCGCGCTGCGCTACGCCCAGATCATTGCGCTGATCACCGGACGCCCGATCACGGGGCAGCATATCTTCCGGCGCTGCCGCGCCCTTCTCCTCAGCCTGGAGGATGACCTCGACGAAATGCGCCGCCGCATCGCGGCCGTACGTATTCACCACATGATCGACCGCAGCGACCTTAAGGGATGGCTGTTCTACGCCGCCCCGAAGGGCCTGAAACTTGCGGAAATGCAGGGTGGATCCAGGCAGCTCGGCCAGCTTGAAAGATTGCTTCGGCAGGAAATCGAGCGGTTAAAGCCGGACCTCGTTGTGCTCGACCCGTTCGTTAAACTCCATGCGCTCGAGGAAAACGACAACGGCGCCATGGATTTTGTGTGCGACCTCCTCGCCAAGCTCGCCATCGAATACGACATTGCAGTGGACGCTCCGCATCACGCCAAAAAGGGCAACCTCGCCCCAGGCGACGCGGACACAGGCCGCGGTGGCAGTTCCATCCGGGACGCCGGCCGGCTTGTCTATACGCTCGCCACAATGAGCGATGACGAAGCCAAGACCTTCGGCCTCACTCCAGCGGATCGGCGCGCCTACATCAGGCTGGATAGCGCCAAGGTCAACCTTGTTCCCGGTACAGCGCCGGCCGCATGGTTCAAACTCGTTGGCGTTCGCCTCGAAAATGGCAACAACCTCTACCCCAATGGCGATGAAATTCAGACCGTCGCCCCTTGGGACCCGCCGGACACATGGGCCAACCTGCCAACCGCAGCGCTCAATGCTGCGCTGACTGAAATCGACGCTGGGCTACCCAACGGCCAACGCTATTCCGACGTTCCTGCGGCTCGCGACCGCGCCGCATGGCCCGTCGTCCACCGCCATTGCCCTGACCGCACAGAAACCCAGGCCCGCGAAATCATCCGCACATGGGTCCGCAACGGCGTGCTCTACCGCGAAGACTATGACGACCCTATCGACCGCAAAGAACGCAAAGGCCTTCGCCTCGACGCCAACAAACGACCCTCATCACAACAGGAGTGCTGATCCATGGGATTCTGGAAAGTCCGCGTCTGTCCGCCGGGAAGTATCATCCATCTCGCGAGCAAAACAGAACCCATCATCGAAATGGGAGACCATGGCCGCATCAAAAACGTCGTCATGACGCCACTCACCGACGGCGACTACGGCGACACCGCCGGATTCATCGACTGGCCAGCCGTGAACGCCGTCACCTGGCGCCACGTCAATGGTGACTGAATGCGCCAATACCCCATTTTCATTGGCGCACCATCGGCGCAGTCAGCTTTGCGCGCCAATGCACTGGCGCCTACCTATAGTCATTGGCGCAGAGCGCTGCGCCTATGATGACTACCGATAGGCGCGCCATTGGCGCATCGGCGAACCAAAGGCACGCTCGGCAGCAAGAGAGCATGCGACAGAACTAGTGCGTCAGGTGACAACGAATAAAGCGCGTGAATTCAGCGAAATGACGTGCTGCTGGACGACACGCGGCCGTGCATATTCCTCGGCGAGAGGGGACAACGGACGGGCTGGTGCGGTCGCGGCGCCGTCCGTGGCCTGGTCGGGCGCTGCACGGTGCACGCTGTGACCCTACCAGCAGTCTTATACACTGTCGGCCTGCCGGCTCGACTGCGTTGATGTTGCACGGCTATTCGGCCTCGCTGGTTGCTCGACGCGCGGCTGGGAATGCCATGGGAAGATGGCCGCCGTCCGCCGCGTGCGATCGGCCGGGCCACCCTCCTCCGATTCTGGCGCGACGCCGCGAAGGGGGGTGGGGGAAAAATGCGGCCTCGGTGCAGCGCTGGTAACTCACTCTCGCGCCTGTCCCCTGAAAGGCCGGGGGGCCGTATTTTTTTGGCGTGGTGGGATTTTGGAAGCGCGAGGTGGTTCTGGTTGAGGTGCGGAAAATTCCGCAGCGTCATTACGCAAGCTCCCGGCGCTCGGCCTCATCGGGAGGCTACGGTGCGTTGCGGTGCATCTCGGTTCTGCGGATAGCTTCACGTCGCGGCGCTGGGCATCCAACCCACATCGACGGCGGTGTGATGCGCGCAGCAGCGCGTTTTCACGTCCGGTGCCGCGCTTTGATTTTGGAGGTCGCATGGACCAACGACTGACGGTGCTTCTGCCGCGCGAGCAGGCGGATTGGCTTAAGCGTGAGGCAGATCGGCAGGATAGGCCGCTGGCTTACATCGTTCGGCGCTGTGTCGAGGTGGCGCGGCGTGAGGCGATGCAGGAAAGGGCGGCGGCATGATCCACGAATCTGTAGTCCAGCATCTTGTGGAGCACGATTTTCCTGCTCTTGAGGCGACTGTTCGGCGTCTCGTTGAAAGGGTCGCCTCGCCGGGGGCTTTTGCGGATGTCAGCAACCTGCTTGTGCTCATCACGGACGCGCCGGCCTGTCAGAAGCGGTTAGCCGAGTTGCGGGAGGCGATTGCGCCGCTCGACGCGCTCATTCGGGGGGCTCGTGAGGCCAACGACACTTTGAAGGTGCTGGCGCAACGCGAGGCCAAACTCAACGAGCGCGAGCGATCTATCAAGGGGCGAGAAGACGCCTACGAACTGGAGCAATGGGAGCGTGCCCAGCGCAATCGCGGCCAACCAGTGGAGACGTTCCCAGGCGGCATGACGCGGGAGTTGGACGAGTCGGCCGGCGTCCCGGTTGACGCGCATTTCCCTGCGCCGCCGGCTGATCCGGTGTTCCTGGCGCCAGTGCCATCAAAGCCGCCCGGGCATCGCAGCATGAGGAGGATTTAAGCATGAACCAGCCGCGCGTCTTGAACGACGACGAATACTCGAAATTGAGTGTTGCCGAGCGGTTCAGCTACGCGCGGCAATTTCCGCAAGAGCAATTCAACCGCGATGCGCCTCGCTGGCATGAACGCGATTACGAGCCATATCGCGAGCGCTTTAACCCGGAGACCAACCGATGACTTCGCCCATCAAGCGCGCCAATGGCCCGACGCACCAGCCGCTCGCTGGCAAGGTTTTGCCGACTGCCAGAGTGTCCGAAAGGACCGATACCGGCCGTGTCGGCGAGTATCCGAGCATGACCGGCCCGACCGTAGGCAATGGCCTGGCGCCGCGTTATGTGCATGAGGGCGGCCGGCGCGATCATGGCGATCCTCACATGCCGCTGAAATGACCGACGTGCCGCAAATCCGGTGCCGTTCCTACGGCGAGCTGATCGAAGGCTTGCGGCGCCGCAAGGACGCGCTGCAAATGTCCTTTCCGGTACTCGACGAGAAAGCCGGACTTTGTGCCGGCCACGCGGACAAGATTCTGACGGGCGTGCGTGGCTTCGGTTCAACCACGTTTTTTGCGCTGTTGGATGGGCTCGGTCTTAGCCTCGTGCTTGTCGAGGACCCCGCCAAGATGGCGGCACTCGGCGAGATCGCGCGGCGCGATTCGGTCAAGGTTCACCCAAACAATCGCATCGGCAAGCAGCAGATCGAGAGGGTGCGGCCGGTTGTGATGAGGGCGTTGGCCGAGTCCGGTGGCCGTGCGAGAGCGCTTGTGCTTACCGGCAAGCAGCGCAGTGAAATCGCCCGGAAAGCCGCGAAAACTCGGTGGTCACGCGAGGCCGCATGAGCACGCGATTGATCGAGCATGGCAATCGCCGTAGTGCGCCCGCGGTGCCCGAGCGGGTCCGGGCCGCGGCCGAAATCCTCGCCACCACGCCCGGCGCACCTGATTACGCCGCGATTGCCGCGAAGGTCGGATACCGTGACGCCCACATGCTTCGCCGGGCGCTGGCGTTGCCGCAGAGCATCCGATATTTGCGCGAGCATAAGCGGCAGGTGCTGGAGGCGATCAACGCATTTAATCCAGAAGCACTTCGCAAAGTGCGCGATGAATCGGCGAACGGCATGGCCGTCGTGCAAGCCGTCAGGGCCCTAGAAGGGCTTGACGATGCTGACGACGCTATGCACCGGGCCCCACGTCAGGCCGCCGGAATTACGATCGTCATCGAAACGCCCGGCGCGGGCGCGCGCGTTCTGAATCCGGCGCCGGTGCTCGAGCACGAGCCCGACCAGCACGCGTGGCCTTCCGTGGACTGATCCATGCCTAACAGCCTGATCCCTGATTATCCGCTCGTCACGACGGAAGCGCCTCGCCCCAATCTCTCGTCGAGCGAGATCGCGGCGCCGATCCGCAATATGGCGGAAGCGCTCGACAAGAGCGGTGCGGCGATTACCGAGGTTGCGACCGACGTAGCGCAGCGCGCCGGCGAAGAGGCCGGCCGCAAGTCGGTGCGCACGGACGATGCCGGCAACCTGGTGGTGGACGACACGCGCAACCCGTTCATCATCGGGCCAGCAGCAAAGGCCTATGAGAGGTCCGCGAAGATCGCCCAGGCGGCGCAGATCGAGCCCCAGGTCAGCACCAAGATGCTGCAACTGCGACTGGATCATCCGAACGATCCAGGCGGCTTTGCTGCGGCGGCCAAGCAATACAGCGACACGCTGCTCAACGGCGATCCCGACAAGGGCACGCCCGGCATCCAGGACCCGCACATCCGCGGCGCCGTGTCGGACATGATCACGACCAACACGCAGCATAACCTGCGTTCGTCGCTGATCGAGACCAACCAGCACAACATTGCGGAGTCGCTGCAAACCTACCAGGCCCGCATCAAAGATACCGTCGAGCAAATGTCCTCATTGGCTCGGCAGGGCGCCGGTACCGCGCCGGTTGATTCCGAGGCCTATAAGACATTCCAGGCCAAGGCGAACGACCTGGCGACATTCTACCGAGAACTCGGCAATGACCCTCGGTTTCGGTTTTCACCCGAGCGGGCGCGCATTGAACTCGACGAGGCATACAGCAACTTCAAGGTCCAGGACGTCATAGGGAAAGTTCAGCGGCAATTTTTCCAGGACCACGACTTTGCCAAGGCCACCACGTCGCTGCAAAACGCGTTCTGGGGTCCGGGCAGCGAGAACCTCAACCTTAAATCCAACCAGCGAGACAAGGGGGTTTCCGAAGGCCTCGCCCATCTGCGCAACATGGCGACGATCGACCATGCGGCCGTCGCGGACAACACCGTTGCGGTGAACCGGTTCATCGAAGATCAGATGCACCGGCGCCCGAATAACTTCGATGAGACGCAGTACAATAATTTTCTCCAGCGCTCGTTGGATATCGGCGATCGCAAGAGCGTCACAGAACTTCAGGCCAACCGCGATTTCCTGCCGGTGTTTTCCGCCGAGAGCCGTATGTCCCCGACGCAGCGGGCGGCCGCGCTCCGGGATCTGGACCGTGCCGTAATTCCGAAAGCGCCCGACGCCGACACGATGGCAGCGCTCGGGGCCGACAAGTCTACCAGCGAGTTCTTTGCGGGCCGTGGTGGCAGGTTCGCGGGCGTGAACCCAGAATTCGCCGGCAGACTACGCACGGCCATTGAAGCCTACGAGACACAGAACCCCGGCGAGAAGGTCTCGCTAAACTCGCTGGTCCGTACCCGAGAGGAACAAGCTGCAGCGTACGCGCGCTATCAGTCTGGCGCCGGTGGCCTTGCGGCACCCCCCGGCCAGTCGCGCCACGAGTTCGGCGAGGCCGCAGATATTCCGCCAGGAAAGTTTCTCGACTTCCTGCACCGCAACGCCGCGGATTACGGCCTGGAATTTCTCAAAGGCCAGGCCTTTTATAAAGACCCGGTCCATGTGCAGTTACCGCATGGCCCGCTGGTCCCCGGCGCCACCGTCAATCTCGCTGAAAATCAGGCGTACGGCCGCGTGCTGGAGTCCGCCGTCAAGGTCTACCGCGACCGCGTTACACGCGACGCCGAGCGCGAGACCGCCGACGTGCTGGACCGTATCGAGAAGGGCCACAGCTTTGCACCCGGGCAACTCGAAAACCTTGGCAACCTGATCGGCGCCAGCGGCAAGACGGAGCTTCTCGAAAAAGTTCGGCCCGCGCTGGCATCGCAGGATATTGGCCGCCTGCTTCCACCCGGTGAGGCTCCGTCCAACGTCAACGACGCCGTGCAGCAAACCATAGCAGCGGGCGTGCCCACAGATATGCGGACTGCGCTCATCAAGGCCGACGATCGCTTCAAGGCCGATTATCAAGCAATGCACGCTGACCCTCTCGGCTACGGCCCGAAGGCCGAGTGGTTCGGGGCAGTCAATCCCATCAACACGCAGGCGCCGGATAGTTGGGTTGGAAATTTTCAGGACCGCAACACCAAGATCGGCGCGGCGCAGGCATGGATATCTGGGCTTGGTCCTGTGTCGGCGCTGCGGCCCGACGAAGCCAATGGTGCAGGCGTTTTGCTGTCCACCGGCGATCCGAAGATGGCCGCACAGATGCTTGACAGCATAAGGTTCGGTCTGTCGCCGGAAAACTGGCGCGCCACCATGGCGAGCGAGCCGGTCAAGAACGCCGTCATCGGCATGGCGCGGTCGAACGACCCGACCCGGATGACGGCCGGCATGCTGGCACTCGACCGGCTATGGACCGCCAATGCACCGGAGTTCGAGAAGACCTACGGCGAGCACACCCTGACGCGGCTGCTGGCCTGGAAGGGCCTGGCCGCACTGTCGCCGGAGGAGAGAGTCGAGCGGCTCAACAAGGCCGACGACGCGTCGGAAGCTGAAGGCCGCGCCAAGGTCGCCAAGGCGCTCGATGAGGAATTCCGGTCTTGGAAGCCCACGGATGTGGCCTATGAACTCGGCAACTCGTGGGGCGTCCCGGTCCTGTCCTACGGAATTCCGTTTATATCCCACTTCCAGAACATCATCACGCAATCGACCCCGAAGCCGCCGATCGATTCCGTCAAGGCATTTGCCATGCAGGACGAGTACGAGCGCACCGTGAAGGCGTTGCGGATGTACGATGTCGATCCCGTTACGGCGAGATCATACGCGATCCAGCAAATGAGATCACGATGGCAGCCCACTCGATTGGTCGAAGGCGCCGGCCCGGTTTTGATGAAGCATGCTCCGGAGGCTTATTACCCGCAGGTCGATGGATCGCATGATTGGATGAAGCGCGACCTCAACGAGTTTGTGAGCAAGGTTTACGGAGACAAACAGGAGCAGCGGTTTTCCGGCGGCTTCGAGGGCGAGATTGCACCGTTATTACCGGGGTGGTCGTTGCGGAACATCGTGAGCGATGCACAGACGGAACGCGATATCGCACAAGGTCTGCCGCCATCCTACCGCATCCACATCGTTGACGGCAACGGTCAGGATCAAATAGTGCGCAACCCGGTGACCGGCGCGGATCGCATCAGGTTCGATCCGAAGTCGGTGATCACCGGGCGGGAGTCGGACTTTAACCGCATGCACTCGCGGTTCCAGTCGCAATACGCTCGCGACCTTGCGCCGGGTAAGCCTCCCGTCGTCGGACCTGGCGGATTCCAGAGCCTTGGGGCGACCCCGTTCATGATGGGCAACAGCGAACGCGAACCGATGGCGCGACAATGACCGACCTCGCCAACACGCTCAGCAACATCGACCGCGTTCGCCTCATCGCGCACGGTTCACTCGGCATTGACGAACCCGACGAAGGCAACGTCGTGTCGTTCAGCAAGGCGCGGCGCGAGCGCGCGGCAGAGCGGAAGCATCAGCAGCAATTAATTCGGAACTATCGGGGGACGCAATGAAGGGGCTTGCCGAGCATGGGCTCGACCTGGACATGCCGCTGGACGTGGCGCGCGCGGTGCTGTGTGCCGCCGTCGATGCGAGAGCGGAGGCAATACGCAGCCGCTACGTCACGCCCGGCGCCACGATGGCCTTGGTCTACGCTGCAAAGGCCGCTGAGGCGACGGCGCTTAGAGACGACCTCAACCCATCGCCGGAACGCTTCCCTCTCCTGCAGGCCAGCAAACGCGATGACGAGCCATTGGCCGATGTCGCAACCGAAGTGCTCGACGCCATCGCAACGACCACGCGGGTGTTTGCACTCGTCGAGACTTCGAGGCTGCGCACCAAGCGCAAGATCTGCGCTGCACCGACGGTGGCCGATGCGGTGGCCGCTATGAATTCCGAGAAATGGTTGGACGAGGTTTGAACATGAGAAAATTCACCGTTGCGGCGACGCTGGGGCGGCCGGGTTTAGCCCGGACATTTGCGCAGGCTTTGGCGTCGCCGCTCCTTGCCCTGTGGACCACGTTCGCCTTCGCGCAGAATCCGAATCCCGTTCCAGCCCTGCCCGACGCGCCGCGCATCAC
>Ga0066903_100004316_pt1 | contig 11990 bp, 19 predicted proteins | sample PanSoiMetaGPlot1_FD_67491 | JGI IMG/M metagenome (GOLD analysis project Ga0066903, IMG submission 67491) | Tropical forest soil microbial communities from Panama analyzed to predict greenhouse gas emissions - Panama Soil - Plot 1 (version 2) | ecosystem: Environmental > Terrestrial > Soil >...
CAGCTCGTCGAGGGCCGGGCCTACCAGGACGCCGCGCTAGCGCGCCTGTGCAACCTTCCGAACTACACGCTCGGCGTCGGCGTCCCGAACGACTCCATGACGTACAAGACGGCGCTAACGGCCCGGCTCGACGTGATCGACTTCGGGCTCGCCCCGTTCATCGGATGTATCGAACAGACCTTGTCGGCGAACGCGATCACGCCGCGAGGGACGCACGTACAGATGGTGCTCGAGCCGTTCACACGGACGAGCGTTCTCACGACGGCCGCCCGGGCCGGGATGTCGTCGACGACCCGCGAGGTTGCTCAATGAGTGAGACAGTCGAGACACGTACGACGTTCGCCGTCGACGACGCGCCGCACGGCCCGATCCGGATCACGGGGCTCGCGCTTCCGTGGGATACGACAGTCCGGCTGAACTGGTGGGGCGACACGGTCGCGTTCGCGCCCGGATCGGTCGACGTCGCGAACCCGCGCCACGTCAAGCACTTGCTAGACCATCGACTCAAGCCGTTCGGTTACGGGCTCGAGTTCGAATCACGCGACGCCGGCGCCTGGGGCCCGGCCGGGCTCTACGGGACTGTCGCCGTCCCGCGCGACGAGCTGGCCGACCCGGACGTCGACGCCGCGGTTCGACAGATGAGAAACGGCGTCCGGGACGCCTGGTCGGTCGGCGTGACGCTCGACGACGTCGAAGAGAACTATGACAAGTCGACGCATCATTCGCACGTGACCGTGATCCGGGGGACGCTGCTCGAGCTGTCGTCCGTCGTGATCCCCCGGTTCGCGGACGCCCGGATTCAGACGATCGCCGCCGACGCCGGCGCCGGCGGGCTCGAGGCGCTCATCGACGCCGCGATCGGGCGGCGACTCGCCGGCGACCAGACAACCGAGCCGGAAGATCCGGACGACGACGACGAAACGGAAGGGGACGACGTGTCCGAACAAACAACCGATGACACCGCGGACGCGGAAGCGTCCCGACTCGCGCAGCACAGGCGGGCGACGATGCGCGCCGTACCGGACCGGCCGATCTCGGGCCGGTTCCCGTCGTTCGGCGCCTACGCCCGGGCGAAGCTCGAGGCGGGCCCGGCCGGGCTCGACGAGAGTTACGAGCGCCGGGTACAAGCGGCGCTCGTCGACACGACGACGGGCGACATCCCCGGGCTACTCCCGGAAGCGTGGTTACGCGAAGTCGTCGACCTTATGGGTTCGATGGCGCCGACGATCTCGGCGTTCCGGTCCCGGCCGCTTCCCGATACCGGGATGACTGTCAACGTCCCACAGGTGACGTCGCGGCCCATGACCGGGCCCGTGGCGCAGGAGAAAACCGACATTCCGTCCGGGAACACGACGATCACGCCGGGATCGTTCTCCGTGGACACCTACGCCGGCGGCGAAGACATTTCGATACAAGCGCTGCTCCGGTCGGACCCGTCGTATTTCGACGAGGTAATGCGGCTGTACGTCGGACAGATGGCCGGCGCCGTCAACGCGGCCGCGCTCGATCTGATCGCTCGAGGCGCCACCGCGGGCCCGGCGTGGCCGGCCGCGGCGACCGGGATCAATCAAGCGTTCGTCGATTCGGCCGTGCTGATCCTGAACGCGCTCAAGCGCTTCCCGGAAGTCGCGATCCTGTCGTCCGCGGCCTGGGCCGCGATGGGCGGCGCCGTCGACGGCGACGGCCGGCCCATCTTCCCGAACGTCGGGCTGTGGAACCCGGTCGGGCTCGTCAACATCACGGACGGGACCGGCAACGTGCGCGGCCTGACGTACTACGTCGACCCGTCCGTAAACGCCGGCGTCGCCTGGGCCGTCGTCGGCGTGCGCGACGCGTTCTTGTCGATGCTCGGCCCGGTGGGGACGTTGACGGCTGACGTCCCGGCGAAGCTCGGCCGCGACGTCGCCGTGTACCGGTTCGCGTCGATGGGGATCCTTGACCAGACCGGGCTAGTGCGGATCGGCGCCGCGCCGGCCGCGGCCGCCGGCGACGCCGGCGCCGGCGACACTCGAGCCGCTCGAGCGAAGTAATGGCCTGGGCGACCGTGGACGACGTCGCCGGGGCCCTAGGGCTACCGGTAGCCGATCCGAGCGCCGACGCGTTCCTAGTGCAATGCACGGACGCCGCGAACGCCTGGGCCTACCGGGAACGGGCCCGGAACGGCTACACGGACGACGTCGACGTCTCGCCCGGGCCCGACGTCACGATGGCCGTCGTACTGTTCGCCCAGGCGCTCTATCGGGCCCGGGGCGCGCTCGACTCGTATCCGTCGTTCGAATCGTTCGTGATGTCCCAGGCGCCGCCGGCCGGGTCGATGGGACAGATCAACCGTCTGCTCGGCGTGCGCCGGGCCCGGGTCGGATGATGTCGCTCCGGCTCGAGCTGCTCCGGGCCGATCTCGTCGCCGCCGTGCGCGCCGGCGTCGGGCCCGACGTGCTCGTCGTCGACGACCCGGGCGCCGTGTCGCCGCCGTGCGTTTTCGTCGACCTTCCCGTCGTCCGGCTGGCCGGGACCATGCTCGAGATCGCGACCCGGGTCCGTGTCGTCGGGACGGTCCCGGGCCGGGGCGCCGACGTCGGATGGATGCTGTCGACGGCGTCGGATCTGCTCGAGGCGCTCGGACCCGGCGATCTCGGGCCTGACACGGTTACCCGCGGCAAGGACCAGCTACCGACGATGACGTACGTCGCGCTGGTCCGTGTGCCGCGCACGATGTGCGCCGGCGTTCTAACCCTCACGACTAGGAGTGCGTGACCATGCCTGATTCGATCGTGACTGACATCCCGTTCGTTCCCGTCCGACCGGCGATCACGATCGGCGCGACCGGCTCGAGCGTCGAGATCGCCTGCGCGGCCGGCGAGCTAGCCGTCGAAGTCGACCAGGACGAGACGACGACCGAGACGTACTGCGGATCGTTCACCACCTACAAACCGGAAGTGTGGACGATCACAGTGACGTGCTTCCCGTCCTACGGGACCGATGGCCTGTGGACGCTGGTCCGGCCGCTATGCGGGACGATTCAGCCGTTCACGGTCCTACCCGACGCCGGCGCGCCCGTGTCCGAAGACAATCCGCTCATGAGCGGGACGTGCATCGTCAAGGCGTTCCCGTTCTACACGGGCGCCCCGGGCGAACCGAAGTCGTTCGATCTCGAGCTAGCCGTACAGGGCGCGCCGGCGTTCGACATCGTCCCGCCGGCCGCGTCGACGGCCCGTGAGTCTGTCGCCGCATGAGCGCCGGCGTCGAGATCGACACGGCCGCGATCTCGGCCGCGATGGGCCGGCTCGCCGCCGGGATCGACTCGGGTTCGACGGCGACGGCGCTCGAGCAGGCGCGCCGCACGGCCGACACGCTCCGGGCCCGGATCCCGGTCCGGACCGGCCGGCTCGTCTCGACGGTCGACACGGTCGACGTTCCGAACGGCGCCGGCGTCACCTACGGCGCCGGCCTGCCTTACGCCCGGTACATCGCCCATCGGACAGGCGCGCTCGAGGATCTCGGCTCGAGCGCCGCGCAAGAGTTCGCCGGCGCCGAGCTGGAAATGGCCCGGCGAGAGTGCGGGCGGCTATGACCCGGATCCGTGTCGATCAAGCCGACATCACGCTCGCCGAGCTAGCCGACGTCGAGGACGCGCTCGGATGCTCGCTCGGCGTCGCGTTCGACCGATCCCAGGCGAAAGCGATCGCCGCGCTGGCGTGGATCTCGCAACGCCGAGCGGATCCCCTGTTCACGTTCGCCCAGGCGCTCGAGCTGCGGATGTCCGATCTGGACATCGTCGGGACCGGCGCCCCGGAAGCGCTCGGCGGCGACAATGGAACGTCGCCGCCCGAATCGCCCGACGATGGACCCTTGACCCGGTCGCCGTGATGTCGTACCCGTCCGGGCTGCTCGAGGAAATGGCCGCGGTGATCCGCGACGAGGATCGCCGCTCGAGGCGCGCCCACCGGAAGCGCTAGCGCCGTGGCTGACGGGACGCTCGACGTCATCGTCCGGTTCATCGGCGACGCGTCGAAGCTTCAAAGTGAGTCGCAAAAGGTCGACTCCGGGATGTCGGCGATCGGCAAGACGGCGAAGACGCTCGCGCTCGGCGTCGGCGCCGCGTTCGCGACGCACGCCGTCGTCGACTGGATCGGCGAAGCGGAGAACGCGCAAGCCGTGTCGGCGAAGCTCGGACAGACCTTGTCGAACGCCGGCGACTCGTCCGGGGCCTGGGCGAAACAGGCCGAATCGCTGGCCGGGTCGCTCCAAAAACAAACCGGGATCGACGACGAGGTGATCAAGGGGGGACAGGCGATCCTCGCGACGTTCCATGACGTGTCGGGCGCCGCCGGGCAACAAGCGGGGATTTTCGACGAGGCGACGAAAGCGGCCGTCGACCTGTCGGCCGCCGGGTTCGGTTCGGTCGATTCGGCCGCGACGATGCTCGGTAAGGCGTTACAGGATCCCGTGAAGGGGATCACGGCCCTGTCACGGGCCGGCGTCCAGTTCACCGACGACCAAAAGGCGCAGATCAAGGCGCTGACCGAATCGGGACAGGCGCTCGAGGCGCAAAAAATCATCCTGGGCGAAGTCGAATCCCAGGTCGGCGGGACGGCCGCGGCGTCGGCGACGGCCGGCGCGAAGATGGCCGCGTCGTTCGGCGACGCCAAAGAGTCGATCGGCGCCGCCCTGCTACCGGTGCTCGAGCAGCTCGCGCCGATACTCCAAAAAATCGCCGGGTTCGTCGAGCAGAACGCGACGTGGCTCGTCCCGCTCGCCGGCGCCGTGCTCGCCGTCGTCGCCGCCGTCAAGGCGTGGACGGTCGTTCAAACCATCATCAACGTGCTCATGACGGCGAACCCGATCGGGATCATCATCGTGGCGATCGGGGCCCTGATCGCGATCATCGTCCTGCTTGTCACCCATTGGGACGAGGTGGCCGCGGTGGCGTCGGCCGCCTGGGATGTGATCGTCGGCGCCGCACAGGCCGCGTTCGGATGGATCCGGGATCATTGGCCGCTGATACTCGGGATCCTGCTCGGCCCGATCGCCGGCGCCGTCGCGCTGATCGTCACGCATTGGGACACGATCAAGAGCGCTCTAGGGTCGGCGATCTCGGCGATGCGCGGCCTGTGGGACGCGTTCGTCGGGTTCGTGACCGGGATCCCGGGCCGGATCCTGGCCGCGCTGGCCGCCGTGGGCGGGTACATCGTCGACGCGTTCCGGTCCGGGATCGACCGGATACAAGGGCTGCTCGAGACTGTCGTTTCATGGTTCCGTGAGCTACCCGGGCGGATCGTGTCGGCGCTGGCCGGGCTGGCCGGACAGCTCTACAACGTCGGCGTCGACTGGATGGAATCGCTGCTCCGCGGGATCACGTCGATGGGCGGGCGGATCATCGACAAGGCGAAGTCGATCGCGTCGGACGCGATCTCGTTCCTGAACCCGTTCGACTCGCCCGATACGAAAGCGTTCTACACGGGACAGGCCGTCGTCGCCGACTACGTCCGGGGGATCGAATCACGCCGGGCCCAGGCGATCGGGGCCCTGGCGACCATCGGGGCCCGGGCGACGCCGGCGGCGAGCGTCGGCGCCGGCGGCCGCGTCGAGCTGGTCCGAATCGACGTCCACGTCGACGCGTCGGCGTTGACGCCGGGCCCGGCGATCGGGCGGGCCGTCGCCGACGCGCTCGACGCGTTCTATCGGACGTCGGGCGCTCGGAAGCGGGTGGCGTGATGTCGGACCTGTGGCCGCCGACGATCCCGCCCGACGTCGTCAACGACACGGACCAGCTCGACGTACACGCGCAGTATCACAACGATCTCGCGGCCGGCGTGTCGATGCTCGCCGCCCGGGCGATACTGCACGTGGGCGGCGCGTCGTCGAATCGGATGGATCTCGTCGGCGGGACGTACGTCGAGACGTTGCGCGTCGAGCTGGATCCGCCCGGCGACCAGGTCGGGCTACTGATTTGGGGGACGGCGTGGTTCGGTTCGGACGCCGCGTGCTCGGCGTCGGCGGCGATCCAAACGCTCGACGGGTCGAACATTCAGTCGTCGCCGCTGGCGCCCGGCCTGACGAACGTCGCCGGGTTCTACGGGTCGATACCGATCAACACGACTAAGGCGTTCCTAGCCGTCGAAACGCCCGGGTTCGTGGTCGCGATCAAAATCGAGTCGGGCGGCGGATCATGGAACTACGGAACCGCGCAATTCGCCTGGATCATGGTCCCGCTACGTCCGGGGCTGCTATGAGCGCCCGGACGTTCGGGACGGCGACGTTCGGCGCCGGGACGTTCGGCGGGCTCGAGCCGTCGGCGCCGGCCGCCCTGATCGAAGTATCGGACGGCGCCGGCGGCTGGCTCGACGTCACCTGTGACGCCCGGTCGGCGAAAACGGACCGGGGCCGCTCGAGCTATCTCGAGGGCTACCGGGCCGGAACGGCCGAAGTGACGTTTTCGAACCACGACGACCGGTACTCGGCGTGGAATCTCGAGGGTGTCTGGTCGGCCGGCGGGATCTACCGGCTGAACGTCCCGATCCGCGTATCCGCCGTCGTCGGCGGCGCCCGTCACGTCCTGTTCACGGGTACGACGGACCAGGTCGTCGACACGTGGCCGGACATCGTCGACGCCGTCGCCGAAGTGTCGGCCGTCGACGGATTCAAGGGGCTGGCCCGCCACCGCGGGATCGCCCGGGAACCGGTCGGCGCCGGCGAGCTGACCGGGGCCCGGATCAACCGGCTCGCCGACGACGCCGGGTTCGCCGGCGGCCGCGACATCGACGCCGGGCTCGTCATGTTGACGGCGACCGATCTCGCCGGCGTGACGCTCGACGCGATGCAAGAGGTTCGCGAGTGCGAGTACGCGGCCCTGTTCATCGACGAGACAGGCGCGCTCGTCTTCCGGCAACGCGACGCCATCCAAACCGACCCGCGCATGGCTGACGTGCAATGGTGCCTGACTGACACGGACGACCCGGGCGACGTCGGCGTCCCGTGGGCCTGCTACGCGGATCTCAAGCTCACGTCGAACGATCATCACGTCTACAACCGGGCCCAGGTGACCCGCGAGGGCGGGACGACGATCACGACGCAATCGTCCGAATCGGTCGGATGGTTCGGCCCGTACACGTGGACCCGGGACAATCTCCCGTTAGTCGACGACGCCGACTCTCGAGCGCTCGGACAGGTCGTCGTACTAACCCAGGCGTATCAGGATCGCTACGTGGAATCCGTGTCGTTCGACGCGCTGGCGACGCACGGCGACGGGCTCGAGATCGCCGCCGGCGTCCGGCTCAACGATCGGTTACGGGTACTGCGCACGTTCCCGGGGGGACACAAGGTCGACGCCGAGCTACTCGTACAGGCGATCTCGCACGAGCTGATCCCCGCCGGCGACCCGGCGCGCCCGGGCCGGCTCGCCGGCTGGCTCGTAACCCTGTCGACGGCCGACGCCGTGACCGTGCACGAGTTCGGACAATGGGACGTCGGGCTATGGGACGTCGACCGGTGGGGGATCTAGGCCGTGGGATGGGTCGCCGACGTCGAGCCGAACACGACGATCTCGTCGAGCCAGTACGGCAACGCGATACGGGATCGCGTGGTTCATCAGTTCGCCAACGTCGCCGAACGCAACGCGCAAGCGATCCCGGTCGACGGGATGTTTTGCTACACGGCCGCCGAGCGAACCGTGTGGTGCTACGTCGCCGCCGGCGGATGGGGCTGGCGTATCTGGTCCGAGCCGTGGCGCGACCTGTCATGGAACCCGGCGCTCGGCGGGCCCAGGTTCTACTACGGGCCCAACGGGAACGAGTACTACGGCGAGTATCAGGCGGGACACGTCCTGTACCGGCGATGGGGACTCGAGCACGCCGACTACGCGCTCGAGGCGAATACCGGCTACGCCCAAAACTTTTCCGGGGGACCGTTCGCCGTCAACTGGCAGTTCGGACACGGGATCTCGTCGCTTCCGGGCCTGTGGACACTCGGACACGGGATGGTTTGGGATTCGCTGACCGGGCTACAGGTCGGCGGGCTCGCCGCCCAGTCGGCCGGCACGCCGTATTTCACGATGACGGCCGCGAACGGGCTGGTCGTACAGGTCGGCGGACAGGCGTCGCAGTCGATTTTCTCGCTCAACGGAAACTCGAGCGTGAAAGCGACGTGGCGCGTGATCTACGTCGCCGCGATCCCGCTCGACGCCTACCAGGATGACGACGTGCGCCGCATCATGGCGGCCGCGGAAAGGGCCGACGATGGCGCTTGACGAGACACGGGCCGACGACGGCGCGGTGTTCCGGTTTTGGGACTTCATTCGCGATCGGCGCCGGCGTGGTCTACCGGCGTTCGATCTCGACGACGTCGAGCAGCTCGTCGCCGCCGTGCGTGAGTTCGACGAGGGCGGCGACTAGTGGCGTACCGATGGCTCGACGATCTACACGTGGCGCTCGGAAACGCCGGGATCCCGTTCGTCGCCGTGGGCCCGTCGTCGGCCGATCCGACCGGCGCCGCCGACTGGCGCACGCGCGGCCGGCCGGCGTCGACGGGATGTTTCGAACCGGACGGCGTGCTCTGTCATCACACGGCGTCGCCGAAGGGGACGTCGGATCAATCAGACCTGAACGTCATCCTGTACGGCAACGGAAGCGCGCCCGGGCCGATCTCGAGCCTGTACCTGGGCCGCTCGAGCACGCTCTATCTCGTCGCCGCCGGCCGATGCAATCACGGCGGCGGCGGCCGCCGGCCCGGGATCGACACGGGCGGATGCGAGGACATGAACTGCAAGCTGCTCGGAATCGAAGTCGGGAACGACGGCGTCGGCGAATACTGGCCCGACGCGCAAACGACGATGTACGCCCGCACGGTCGCCGCCCTGTGCGATCACTACGGATGGGACATCGGTTCCCAGGTGTGGCTACACGCCACGACGGGCCCGTCGTCGGGCGGCTGTAACTCGAAAATTGATCCGGCCGGGCCCTGGTCCCGCCAGCCTGATCTACCGGGCGGCTCGGCCGGTACCTGGGATCTCGGAATCTGGCGCGGCTACTGCGCGTCGTTCGCCGGCGGGCCCGTCCCGCCCAAACCACCATCGGAGGGCGCGATGCCAAAGGTGATCATTCACGTGGACGAGTCGCAACCGGCCGGGTCGCCCGGGTACTGGCGTTATAACGCCCTGTGGACGTGGGTCGGCGCGTGGCGCTACCACCTTCCGTCCGAGCTAGCCGTCAAGCAGGCCGTGTACGAGTTCACGGGCGACGCCGGCGTCTTCGGCGCCGTGCTCGGCGACATCAAGGCGAACCCGGAATGGGTTCAGCCGGTCGGATCGCTCGAGGGCTATGGCGCCGTCGCCGGCAACGACCCGGGCGACGTCTAGCGGACCGATGACGGCCGGCCGTCGCGCCGCCGTGCTGATCCTGCTCGGCGTCGCCGTGCTGACGCTGGCGTTGATCGTCATCGTCCGGAACCGGTCGCTCGACGACGAGCTACTCGCGATCGTGGCGCTGCTCGGCGGGCTGGCGATCGTCATCACGGCCCTACCGGCGAACGGCTCGAGAAACGGGGCGCCACACGGCCCGTAGACGGGCGATCGCCGCCGGGACGGGTGGGGATGGCCCGGCCCGACCTGCGGTTTTACAGGGGGCCCGTTTGGAGCTCGAGCGCCTCGATCAGTCGAGCCGGAACCGGAACGCCTTACTCGAGCCGGGGCCCATTCGTTCGCCCGTGTCGCCGTCGAACGCAACGATCGTGATGTCCGCGCCGGCGCGTAGGAACGCGGTGGCGTCGATCTCGCCGGCGAAGCTCGCCGGGCTCGAGGGCTCGAGTTCGCGGTACTGGATCAGGACGCCGGCGCGGTCGTAGACGTGGATGACGATTCCGCCCGGACACGACGTCGGCGGGATCGCGATCGGGCCCATCGGCCCATCGTCGCGCGCGCCCGTTGACGCCGGCGTGCTCGAGGCGCGAGCGTCGGCCGCTTACCGATCTCGTCCCTTGTCGCCGGCCGGCGCCGTGAGCGCGCTCGACGTCGTCACGGACGGCGCGACACGCCTGGTAGCGCGCGCGCCCTAACGCCCTGCTCGAGCTGGCCGCCGGTCGTCGAGGCGCTGACCTGGGCGCTTTACATAATGAGTATTACGAGCGTCGCCGGGATCGTTGACGCCGGCGCCCCGTTCCGGTATCTCGGCGCTCGTATTACTGTCCGCGGGACTGGGAGGTTGACCAATGAGACAGGTCGGATGGTGCATGGGCGACGACGACCTACCCGTCGTCGTGTACGAGTGCGAGGCGTGCGGCGCCGCGACGGCCGGCGCCGTCGCCGCGACGCTTCATGAGCAATGGCACGGGGCCCGGGGCGACGACGTCGACCGGGCCCTAGCTGACGCCGGCGCCGTCCAGCTCGAGGGCCCGGGATGAGCGATCCGTGGCCGGGTACCGAACCGCCGGCCGTCTGGTATCTGATCCTGCTCTTGTCGGAAGCGGCTCGAGCGCTCGAGCCAGGCGCGCACACGGAACCGGAGATCGCCGCGGCGCTCGTCGTGCGGCTCAAGGACGCGGCCGACTCGCTCGCCGTGCTGGATCGGACGTGAACGCGAAACGACCCGGCGCTCGAGGGCGCCGGGCCGTGCGCGTCGGGACTGGGATCCGTTGACGTCGCCCGCGAAGCCTACGCGCGCGTTCGCGATCCGTGGACACGTCCCGATCTATCTCACTCGGACGCAACGTCGAGCCGTGCGGGCCCGCTACCGGAACAGTCGCACGCTCGGCGTGTGGCCGGACCGGCGCCCGTTCAACCGGTCCCGGGCCCGTCACCATGCGACGTCGTACGCCTGCGCGCTCGAGGCGGGCCGGCTACCCGGGCGGCCGACGTGACCGATTCGGCGTACTGCCTCAAGCCGGGACAGGCTCGAGCGGCGCTAACCCAGGTCGCCGCCGGCGGCTACGGCGACGACGTCGCCGGCGTAATCGCCCATTGGCGCGTCGGCGGCCGGTCCCTGCTCGCCGTGCTCGCCGTGCTCGTCGAGCTGTCCGCGTGGCGCCCGGGCGGCTGGACGGGCTACTACGCCGAGCTAGAGCGCCGGACCCGGCTCGGCGAACGACAGGTCCGGCGCGCCATGAAATGCGCCCGGGCGCTCGGCCTCGTCGTCGGCGCGCCGCTCGAGCCGTATCAGGACGAGCACGGCCGCTACCTGCGCGACGCCGGGACGTACCGGCTGGCGTTGCCGCGGTGGATCTCGGCGCGCTGGTGGCGCGAACGCCCTGCTCGTCCTACCGGTCATGAGCGGCCGGAGTCGCGCGCGGTTACTAAAAACGTGGGTACTAGAGATCAGGCGGGCCCGGATCCGGCGCCTGTGGACGAGCGTCCACGGGGCCCGGCGCCGCCGTTACCGGCCGACTATCTCGCCGCCCGGGTACGCCTGTTCGGTACGATCCGGCCGTGAGCAGCATCGACCCGGCCTATGGAACCGAGCTGTCCCTACCCGGGATGGAACCGGCCGCGCCGACGCCGGCGGCGCTACCAGCGATCAACACTCGAGAGGCTCGACTGATCGGCGAGCTGCGAGGCAAGGGCCTGGGCTATGGCGACATCGCCGCCGTGCTCAACGCCCGGAACGTACCGACCCGGACCGGCCGCGGCCGCTGGCACGCCGAGACGGTACGGCGCCACTACGACCCGGCCGCCCGGCGGGTATGGGCCGAGTACATCGCCCGGTACAAGACGCGGTGGGGCCTGTCCGGCTACCGGCAAGGGCCGTGACCAGGGCAGGGCCTACCCGGCTACCGGCTCGAGGGCCCATCCCCCTACCGGCCCGGCGCCGCCTGGCATCGTCGGCCCGTCGAGGGTACGGCGCCGAGCACAGGCGGCTACGGCTCGCCGTGCTCGAGCGTGACGGGTACCGGTGCCATTGGTGCGGGCGGGCGGCGACGACGTCCGATCACGTTGTCCCGCTCGCCCGCGGTGGGGCGACGGCCCTGTCGAACCTGGTCGCCGCCTGCTCGAGCTGCAATAGCGC
>Ga0066903_100004318_pt1 | contig 11990 bp, 11 predicted proteins | sample PanSoiMetaGPlot1_FD_67491 | JGI IMG/M metagenome (GOLD analysis project Ga0066903, IMG submission 67491) | Tropical forest soil microbial communities from Panama analyzed to predict greenhouse gas emissions - Panama Soil - Plot 1 (version 2) | ecosystem: Environmental > Terrestrial > Soil >...
GGCCCTGCGCCGACGTGTAGGAGGTGCGCAGCAGGTAGGGATTGCCGCGCCGCTGCGTCACGTCCTCGGCGCCCGCGAAGGCGAGCGTCGGCATCTTGTTCTGGGCGAGATAGTCGAGGATCGCGAGCAGCTCGAACGCCGCGAACGGGCCCATGATGAGGTCGACCTTGTCGCGCTCGACGAGCTCGATCGCCTTGGTCTTGGCGCCGGCCGGGTTGCCGCCGGTGTCGGCGACGATCAGGTCGACGCTGCGTCCGCCGAGCTTGGAGTTGCGCGACTTGAGATAGGCCGTGAATCCTTCCTCGATGTGGATGCCGCCGGCCGCGAGCGGGCCAGTCTTGACCGTCATCAGGCCGATCTTGAGCGGCGCGTTCTGCGCCACGGCCGGCATCGGGAAGGCGGCGGCGCCGGCGGCGGCCGCGGTGGATTGCAGGAACTTGCGACGATTGATGCGAGCCGACATGTCGTTCCTCCCAGGTGCTTGCCCGATTCCTTCGTTTTTCTTGCCGGCGCGGGGCGGGCGCCCCGGCCGTGATCAGTGTACATGCGGCGCGCGTTCGGCGCGGAAAAATCAGGCGCGTCTCTCCGTCACAGAAGATTTGCTTCGTTAAAGCGTGAGCATGATCGGCGTCCACTTTTCGGGATTCTGCCTTAGCGCGCCTTGCCCCACAGCCGCGCCGACGCGATGTCGGCGCCGGCGCGCAGCGAGGCGAGCTTCGCCCACACCACATCCTCGGCCACCCATTCGCGGCCCGCGAAGGTGCCGAAGCCGCAGTCGGTCGAGGCGATGACGCGCTCGCGCTCGCCGACCGCCGCGACCGTCTCCTCGAGGCGCTTCGCCACCACCTCGGGGTGCTCGACGAAATTCGTCGTGGTGTCGATCACGCCGGCGACCAGCAGCAGGTGGTCGGGCAGCCGGCGCTGGCGCAGCACGGCGGCCTCGTGCTGATGGCGCGGGTTGCCGAACTCGACGCTGAGCGCGGCGACCTTGGCCTGCTCCAGCACCGGCAGCACGCTGGCGAACGGGATGTCGTGCGTGTGCGGCCCTTCCCAGTTGCCCCAGCAGCAGTGCAGGCGGATCCGGTCGCGCGGCAGGCCCTCGATCGCGCTGTTGATCGCCGCCACGATGGTCTCGCAGGCCGCGATGAACTCGGTCTCGGACTTGTCCTGGAAGCCGATGGTGCGATCCATCGCGAGGTCGGGCGCGTCGATCTGCAGCATGAAACCCGCGCGCGTGATCGCGGCGTATTCGTTGCGCATCTCGCGGGCGAGCGCGAACACATAGTCGCGGTGGCTCGGGTAGTGGGCGTTGAGCAGGGTGCTGGCGATGATGCCGGGCGAGGGCGCCGTCATGAAGCAGTCGCCCGGGCTGCGGCCCGCCGCCTTGGCGACGCGGCCGAGCCGCCCGACCTCGGCGTCGATCGCCGCCGTGTCCTTGTAGTGGACGTCGGCGACCGCCTGCGGCGCGTTGAACTGCTTGCCGCGGCGCGGGAAGCGCTCGGCAAGAATCTTTCCAAAATCGGGGAAGTCCACCACGTCGCGCGGCCGCGGCCGGTTGGACTGGCCGGCGAAGCCCGACATGCGCTCGGCCACATAGGTCTGGAAGCCGACGCGGCCCTGCTCGCCGTCGTTGCAGATGTCGATGCCGGCCTCGCGCTGCTTGGCGAACACGTGGGCGACGCGGCGCTCGACCTCGGCCTCGAGCGCCTTGCCGTCCACCGCCTCGCCGAGCTCGGACTTGATGAGCAACTCGTTGAGCGGTCCGCCGCGCGGGAGGCTGCCCACATGGGTGACCAGGAGCCGGTCGTCGCTCTTGCGCATCGTTCCCCTCCGGGCGCGCGGCTCGCGTGCGCGTCCCGCCTCACGCTACCTTGGAGGGGGCGGTCGTCTTCTTCTTCGCCCAATAGTCGCCCGACGCCTTGGTGACGGCAAGCTTCTCGGCGTCCTCGTAACCCGGCGCCATCGAGGCGGAGGTGGTTGCCATCACCTGATGGTGATCGATGTTGAGGAGCCGCAGCCAGCTCTGCTGGCCGAGCGTGAGCCCGATCATGCAGCCGAGCTCGACCAGCTCGGGCTCGGAGAAGTGCTTGTGCATGCGGTCCCAGAACGCATCGTCGGTTTCGCTGCGCCAGACGATCGCCTCGGCATAGGCGAGCGCCGCCTTCTGTCGCTCGTCGTATTTCGTCGACGATTCGAAATTGATCAGGTCCCTGACGTGATCCTCGATCAGGGCGCCGCTCCTGGTGGTCTTCTCCGAGCGCTGGTTGCCGCAATATTCGCATTGCACCGAGCGCGAGACGTAGAGCCGGCACAGCTCCTTGACGGCATGATCGAGCACGCCGTTGTGGAAGAGGTCGCGCCACGAATTGGCGAAGAACCAGAACGCGGCCGGCACGTGCGCGCGCACCGCGGTGCTCTCCGGCCGCGGCGTTCCCTCGCGCTCGCAACGCCGCATCTCTTCCTGCATGGCGGCGTCCATCTTCTCGAACGGGACGTAGCTGATGCGTTGCTTGGGCATTAAGATCTCCTGAATGATTCGCCTGGACTGACGCTAGGCGGCGCGTCCGCTGCCGCGCACGAGGCTTGCGGCGAGGCCCCTCCTCGCGTGCCGCATCCTGCGCCTTGGCGTAGTCCGCACCCGTTGTGTACTCCGTTGCCCGGTCCTGCGCTACGTCTATCCCGGCCACCTTGCGGGCGAACGCGGCGAACGGCCCGGGGCCGGTGGCAACCTCGACTTTGCGATGGGCTCGTTTCCGGCGCTGACCAAGGCGGTGCGACGCCAGTTCCTGTGGACCGAGAGCTACGTGGGCGTGGCGCGCCGCGGTCATCCGCGGCTATCTCGGCGGCCGTCGCTCGCGGCGTTCCACGCCGAGCAGCATGTCCTGGTGTCGGCGCTCGGCACCGGCACGCACGCATTGGCCGAGCGCGCGCTGGAAAGCGCCGTCGGCGCGGGCAACATCGTCTGCCGCGTGCCGATGTTCATCGGCGCGAAGCTGTTCGCGCGCGATCAGGCCCGCTCCCGCGGCGGTTGCCCGCCGCCGACCGTCAGTGCGTCGGCCCGAGCATGACGATCACGTCGGTGACCTGCGGCGGATGAGGGGCGAGCCGCGTCAGGCTCTCGTCGGTCCAGTCGGCGAGATTGACGAGCTTGCCGGTTTCGCCGTCCTGCGTCGGCTCCGCCGGCTCGACCACGTTCAGTCCCTCGGTGTTGAGGAAGAACGTGTGGTCGCCGAACAGCTCGCTCAGCTGCGCCATCACCGGATGGTCCTCGGGAATCGCCTGGGCGTCGAATTGGTTCAGGGCGCGTTCGACCTGCGAGGAAGTCAGTCGCATCGGAGTGCTCCTTCGGTTGGGCGCGCGGCGCCGCCATCACATTGCGGCCGCATTTCTCGGCGGCGAGACGGCGACAGCGATCACAGGAAAAGCGCGACGGCGGGGGTTTCGTTCCGCGAGGTCCTGCGATGCGAGCCGAGCCCCGAGCCGGAGCGGCTAGACGGGAACTTGTGCTCCCCCCAGGGCGCGGAGAGAATAGCCGGCACGGCGGCATTCGCTCGTTGAAACCCGCAGGCCGGTCCGCATAATGGGTGCGACCGCGGCGCGGCCGATGGATTGCGACCGCAACATGGCGCAATCGCATGTCGGACATCATCGAAACGCTCGCCGAGTTCATCCACGAGCAATGGCGCTGCGGAGACTGGACGAAGGAGCCGCATCTCGACGTGCCTTACGCGCGCCTCGCGGCGGGCGCGCAGGAGGACAACCGTGCGGCGGCGCGCCGCATTCCCGCGGTGCTGGCGCTCGCCGGCCTGGGGATCGCGCGGCGTGAGGAGGCAAGCGCTGCGCGCAAGCCGTCCGCCGACGAGATCACACGCGATGTCGAGGCGCAGATCGAGCGCCTGGCCGCGGCGGAGCACGAAGGCTGGATGACGCAACGCGCGAAGAGCGGCTGGCGCTACGGACCGGCGCGCGACAATGCGCAAAAGCTCCATCCCTTCATGATCGCGTATCGCGATCTGCCGGAGGCCGAGAAGGACAAGGACCGCGTCGTGGTCCGTTCTTACCCGTCGCAGGTGAGGGCGGCGGGGCTCGAGATCGTCCGGCTCTGAGACCACACCACATCGGCACCGCCGTGGCCTCGCAGGTGCTGTCGCAATTGATCAGGTCGACGCGCTTCTGAACGATGCAATCGACATGAGATTTGATGCACTCCATTTGATACACTTTGGAAGTTTGGAGGTAGCGATTTCTTGAGAGGCGGCATGTAGCGATGCTGCCGCCACACGTTGCGCATTCGGATTCATCGGGGGGCTATAAATGATCTTCTTCCTTGCACGCGCGAGCATCGTCGCTGCCGCCATATGGATGACCGGTGGTGCGGCCTATGCGGCTTCGCGAGAGCCGGTGGACCTGGGTCCGCTTGCCGATCGCGCTCGCGACCAGGCAATCTCGGTGACCATCACCTTGAAGCTGCGGGATCTGGCCGGAGCCGAGGATATGATGCGCCGGCTCTCCACGCCGAGCGATCCGCTGTACCTGCGGTTCATGCTTCCCGGTCAGGTCCAGGCACAATTCGGCCCGAGCGATGAGACGGTCGCGGCCGTGGTCGCGTCGCTGCGTCGGCACGGACTGACCGTCGAACGGACGACCGCGACGACGTTGCGGGCGACCGGCACGCCGGCGATCGTCGAGCGCGCGTTCCAGACCCGACTGCATCAGTTCGAGCGGTCCGCGACCGACAAGGCGCCGGCCTCGACTTTCCGCGCCCCCACCAGCCGACCGGTGGTGCCGGCCGAGATCGCGCCGGCCGTCGGCGCCGTGGCGGGTTTCTCGACGCAGCCTGTCTTCCATTCGAACTTGCGCCGCGCGCCGAGCACCCTTGCCAACGTGCACGTCCAGTCGAGCGCGGTCCCCGGCGTCGACAACGCACCGGTCGGCAATCCGGGATTTCTGACGGTGACTGATTTTGCCGCCCGCTACAATGTCAACCCGCTGTATCGGCAAGGCATCGCCGGCCAAGGTCGGACCATCGGCATCGTCACCTTGGCGGGTTTCACTCCGAGCGATGCCTTTATCTATTGGAGCGCGCTCAATCTGAATGTCGATCCCAACCGGCTCACCGTGGTCGATATCGATGGCGGCCCAGGGGCGCCGAGCGATCGGTCCGGCTCGGATGAGACGACGCTCGATGTCGAGCAATCCGGTGGCGTCGCCCCGGCCGCAAAAATAATCGTCTATCAGGCGCCGAACACCTCCCAGGGCTTCCTGGACGCTTTCGCGGCGGCCGTTGAAAGCAACAGCGCGGATTCGATATCGACCAGCTGGGGACTCTGGGAGGGACTTGATCATGGCGTGTTGGTTCCCCCGAATGTCACGGACCCGTTCTCGGGCCAGCTGGTCACCTTCGCACAAGCGGCGCATGAGCTCTTCGTGGTGGCGGCGCTGCAGGGCCAGAGCCTGTTCGCCGCGACAGGCGACTCGGGCGCCTTCGACCTGTTCCCGGTCCTTCCTCCGCCGTCGTTCACGTTCCCGTTGAGCGTCGATTATCCCGCCGCCGACACGGCCATAACCGCGGCCGGAGGCACGACCCTGCCCGCGACCCTGAACTTCGCGCTGCCGGGTGGAACCTTGTCCATCAACATCCCGACGGAGCGCGTCTGGGGCTGGGATTATTTGCAGCCGGTCTGCGACGTGTTTGCGCTTGATCCAATCTCCTGCGGCATCTTTCCGGTCGGCGCAGGCGGAGGCGTCAGCGTCTTTGCGCCGGTGCCGTTCTATCAGCGGGCAACCGCAGGCGTGCAGACGAGCCAGCCAGGCCAGACGCTGAGCGAGGTAGACGCGACACCGCAGACCCTCTTCGTCTTTCCTGCGCATTTCCGTGGACGCAACCTGCCCGATGTCTCCTTCAATGCCGACCCGGAAACGGGATACATCCTGCTCTATACGTCGGATGTGAACGGGTTCTCAGTCCTCCCGGGTCACGGTGGCACGAGCTTCGTGGCACCGCAGCTCGCCGGCGTCACTGCACTGCTGGCTCAGAACGCCGGACACCGGCTCGGTCTGCTCAATCCGCTGCTCTATGGGTTGGCGTCGGTCGGCGGTACCCATGGCCCCGACGCCGTGCTCAACACCATCTCGGCCGGCGATAACTGGTTCTATTCGGGGCGCAACGGTTACAGCCCGGCGGCCGGCCTCGGCACGCTCAACGTGGCGAACCTGGCCAAGCGGATGAAGCAGCTTCCCGCGGCATTGCTCGCGGCACAGCACGCGGACTGAGGAGCCTCGGCGAGCAGCGGACGCACTGCGATCCTGGAGCGTTGTTCCGTTTCTGCGGAATCGGAACGCGCTCCAGCTAGATCGGCACCGCCATCGCCTCGAAGGCCGAGTCGCAATTGATCAGGTCGACGCGCTTCTGCACGATGCGGAAGCTTGCGCCGTCGCGGCGCAGGCGATGCTGCTGGCGGCCGGCGAACAGGCGCTGCCGGTCCTCGCGGTACTCCACCATGATCACGGTCGAGCCGACCAGGTACTCGCCCTTGGCGTCGTCCGCCGCGTCGACCACGACGTTGCCGACGAGATGCGCGGTGCGCGAGGGCGGCGTCTGCACGTGGATGCGCGGATGCTCGAGCCGGTCGATGCGCGTCTTCATCAGGTCGCGATCGTCGTAGAACAGCGAGGCCTGGTCGAGCGGGCTCGGCTGGTTCGGCACCGCCGGCACCCAGTAGGTGCCGTCCTCGGCAAAGAGGCCCATCCAGTCGCGGAAGCGGCGCGCGTCGAGCAGGCGCGCCTCGTGCACGATGAAATCCTCGAACGGCCTGCGGTCGACACCCGCAACACTCCCGGTGTCCCCTTGCGCGGCGTCCGCCATCACACCGCCTCGCGCATGTAGCCGGACCACGCCTTGTACTGGGCGCGCACCACCATCTCGTGGGTGGCGAACTCGCGCGTGGCGTTGAGCTCGCGGTCGGGCTCCTCATCGCCGAGCCCGCGCGAGATGTCGACCCAGGGGCTCGCGGTCGAGCGCAGGCCCTTCTGGGCGCGCGCGAAGGATTCGAGGTCGTCGGTCTGCACGAACGAGGCGGCCGCGTGGGTGACGTTGAGCAGGCGGATGTTGGCGGAGTTCATCGCCGCCGGCGCGCCGACCAGGCGCACCGGGAAGATGTTGACCTCGGTGCGGTCGACCGCGATCGGCTTGATCACGCGCACGTGGATGTTGAGGCCCATGATCGACATGTTGGGATAGATCAGCGAGTTGTGCAGCCGCGGGGTGAGGATCTGCTCGGCGCGGGCGGCGCCGACCTTGTCGGCGAGGCTGCGCTTGTAGGCGTCGAAGGTCGGGCTCGAGCGCTTGCCCTCGTCGAGGGCGGTGTTGCTGGTCCAGCCGTGGCCGTTGCCGGCGATGTAGCTCTTGCGGTCCTTCCAGCTCGCCGCCGTGCTCTTCTTGTCGCTCGCGATCACGGCGGCGCCCTTGCTGTCGCCCTCGCGGCGGGCGAACTGCACGCCGTCCTTGTTGACCGTCGAGGCATGGCCAAACGGCACGTGATAGGAATCGAGCACGTTCTCGATCTGGAGCTTCCAGTTGCCGTCGTAGGCGTAGCGGTGCATGCCGGCGTCGAACGCAAGCTCGCCGTCCGGCGCGCGGTCGACCAGGTCGTCGATGTTGCCCTTCATCGGACCGATGTGATCCTCGAAGCTCGGGCCGTCGGAGCTGAGACTGGCGAACACGAAGCCGCGGTACACGCCGGTGCGAGGCGCGCGGGCGAGGCCGAACTCCTCCTTGCGGAAGCCGGCCGCGCAGCCCTCCGGCACCGGCACGCCGACCAGGGTCCCGTCCATGTCGAAGGTCCAGCCGTGATAGCAGCACACGAGCCGGGTCGCGTGGCCGCAGCGCTCGTTGACCACCTTCGGTCCGCGGTGGGTGCAGCGGTTGAGCAGCACGTGGACCGAGCCGTCGTGGTGGCGTGTCATGATCACGGGCTGGCGGCCGAGCTCGGTGGTGAGGTAGTCGCCGGGCTTCGGCACCTGACTGGCGTGGCCGACGAACAGCCAGGCGCGCCCGAAGATACGCTCCATCTCCAGCTCGAAGATCTCCGGATCGGTGTAGACCCGGCGATGCACGCGCCCCGGCTCGATCAGGCGGCCGATCTCGTCCGTCCGGTCCAACATGGGAGATTCCTCGCTGCGGTTGCTCGCGCCGGCCGGAGTGTCGAATAGGCGCGGGGACGCGTCAAGGGAAGGGCGCGCAGCGCGCCTACTTGACGGCGCCGCCGGTGATGCCGCTGATGAACCGATCGAGGAAGAGATTGTAGGCGATCGCCACCGGGACGCTGGCGATCAGGGCCGCGCCCATCAGCTCGCCCCAGTAGAAGACGTCGCCGCGGATGAGGTCGGTTGCGACTCCCAGGGTGACGGGTTTTTCGTCCGACGTCGAGATGAACGTCAGGGCGTAGACGAACTCCTGCATCGACAGCGTGAACGCGAAGATGACCACGGTCAGGATCGCCGGCACCGACAGCGGCAGCACCGTCTTCACGAACGCCCCGACCACCGTGCAGCCGTCGACGATCGCCGCCTCCTCGATCTCGCGCGGGATCGACTTGAAGAAGCCCATCAGCAGCCAGGTGCAGAAGGGAATCGTGAAGGTCGGGTAGACCAGGACGAGCGACCACAGCGAGTCCTGGAGGCCGAGGCCGGAGATGACCCGCGACAGCGGCAGAAAAAGCAGGGTAGGAGGCACCAGGTAGGTGAGGAAGATGCCGATCCCGAGCGTCTCGCCGCCGCGTCCCGGCGTGCGCGCGAGGCTGTAGCCGGCGGGAACCGCGACCACGAGCGTGATCGCGACGACGCACAGCCCGATCAGGGCGGTGTTGATGAGCCACCGGACGAATAGCGTGTCGGTGAACAGGTACTCGATGTGCGCGAGCGTCGGCGCGGCGTTGAACCAGTAGGGATTGGAGTCGAGGTTGTAGAGATCGCCGTCGGTCTTCAGCGACGTGATCAGCATCCAATAGAATGGGAAGGCGGAGAACGTTACCAGGACGACGACGGCTGCGTAGAACGAGCCAGATGCCGCGATCCTCCGGGCGAGCGCGGTCATGTCAGATCTCGCGGCGCCGCAGCATGCGCAGCAGGAAGATCACCGCGACCAGCAGGAACGGAAACAGGAAGAGGCAGATCACCGCGCCATGGGCGACGTCGCCCGACAGGATGCCGACCTGGAAGGCGAGCGAGCCGAGGACCTGCGTGCCGTTCATCGGCCCGCCCCGGGTGAGCAGGTAGACGACGCTGAGATCGGTGAACGTGAACACGGTGCCGAAGATCAGCGCGATCACGGCGATCGGCATGATGATGGGCAGGATGATTTGGTAGTTGCGCCGCCAGAATCCGGCGCCGTCGATCGTCGCGGCGTCGAGCACGTCCTTCGGCACCGAGGTGAACCCGGCGATGAAGATCACCACGGCGAACGGAAACAGCCGCCACGCGTGCACCACCGTGACGGCGACCATCGCCAGATCCTGCTGGCCCAGCCATTGCCACGGCTCAGCCGGATCCATCAGGCCGACCGCGATCATCGTCCAGTTGATGACGCTGTAGAGCGAATCGAACATCCATTGCCAGGCGAGGGTGGCGAGCGAGACCGGCACGGCCCACGGCAGCACCACGAGCGCGCGGGCGATGCCGCGGCCGCGAAATTCCTGCATCAGCAACATGGCGCCGAACTTGCCGAGCACGAGGCCGATGACCTGCGCGCCGATGGTGAACACGAACGTGTTGATCAGCGTACGCCGAAAGACCTCGCTCGCGATCACGTCGGTGAAGTTCTTCAGGCCGACGAAGCGATAGGTCGGATCGAAGATCGTGTAGGCGCTCACCGCGTAGTAGATCGCGAGCAGGAACGGCATCGCCACCAGGACGAGGACGTAGAGAATCGCCGGGGCGATGAAGAGCGGGCCGATGATCTCCTGCCGATCGAGCAGGAAGCGGGATTTCGGCCGGGGCGCGTCGACGGCAAGCGCGGTCATGGCGGCGGCCTCTTTGGATCGCGGACGCTGCGGCCGTCGCGATCGAAGTAGCGCAGCTCCTTCTCGCGCACGGCGAACTTGTGCCAGGCGCCGGGCGAAATCCCGTCGAGCGCCGCGTGCGCCGGCAGCTTGGCGGTCACCTCGCGCTTTGCCGCCCGGCCGTCGAGGGCGCCGTAGAGGATGCGCTCGGAGCCGAGGTACTCCAGGCGATCGATGCGGAACGGAAACTCGACGACGGGTGCGCCGTTGAGCAGTTCCTTGGGCAGGAAATTCTCCGGGCGAAAGCCGAGCGAGCCGCCGTCACGCTCGATCAGGTTCATCGGCGGCGTGCCGAGGAAGCTCGCGACGAACTCGTCCGCCGGCTGCTCGTAGATTTCCGTCGGCGTGCCGATCTGGCGCAGCCGTCCGTGATCGATCACCGCGATGCGATCGCCCATGCCCATGGCCTCGACCTGGTCGTGCGTCACGTAAATGGTGGCCGTGCGCACGGTCTTCTGGAATTGCTTGAGCTCGCTGCGCGCGCTGGCGCGCAGCTTGGCGTCGAGGTTCGACAGCGGCTCGTCGAGCAGAAAGACGGTCGGGTCGCGCACCAGCGCGCGCGCGAGGGCGACGCGCTGCCGCTCGCCGCCGGACAGCTGGCGCGGGCGCCGCTCCACGAGGTGATCGATCGACAGGAGACCCGCCGCCCATTCGACCTTGCGCTTGATATCCTCGCGCGGCGTGCCCTGCGTGCGCAGCGGGAACGCGATGTTGTTCCACACCGTCAGGTGCGGGTAGAGCCCGTAGCTCTGGAACACCATGGCGATGCCGCGGGCGCGCGGCGGCAGGTCGTTGACCACCTGAGCATCGATCAGGACGTCGCCCGAGGAGGGCTTCTCCAGGCCGGCGATGATGCGCAACAGCGTGGTCTTGCCGCATCCCGACGGCCCGAGCAGGACCATGAACTCGCCGTCGAACGCCGTCAGGCTGATGCCGTCGACGGCCGTGACGTCGCCGAACCGTTTGGTGATGCTATTGGTCGAGACAGCGGCCACTTCCACCTCCTGGCACGCCTTTGAGGAAGATGCGTCGCCCCTTCTCGCGTCATCGACGCTCGTCGCGAACGTGCGCGTTCCGGGGCGACGGCGGGCGGCGGCGATCGCCCCCGCCCGCCGCGTCGGCCTAGGTTCGCGTCGCCCACTTGTCGTAGATGAGTTTGACCTCCTTGGTCGCCCACTTGACGGCGTCTTCCGGCGACATCTTGTTGGTCGCGGCGTTCGCCATCATGTCGGGGATGATGAAATTGTTCGCCACCTCGTCGGCGGCCGGCGTCGACGGTCCCGGATACCCGAACACCGCGCACCATTCGTCGGCCGTCTCCAGGACCTTGAGCTTGTCGGCCGGGTGCGAGCTCGGATCGTTCGAGAGGATCGGCAGCGGCTTCGGCACCATGTTGGCGAACAGCGGGTGGTCGTACCCGGTCGAGGCTTTGAACGCGTCGGTATAGTGATCAGCGTAGTGCTTGAGGAATTCGACGGCGATGTCCTTGTTGTTCGCGAATTTCCAGATGAAGAACGAGTTCGGCGCCGCGCCGGTCAGGCGGCGAACAGTCCCGGCGGGCGTCTTCCAGATCGCGATCTTGTCGGCGAGCGCCGGATTCGACTTCTGGATCGTCCGGTACGCCGAGATCGGATTGTGGATCCACGAGCCGCGGCCGGAGGCGAGGAAACGGTTGTTGCCGGCGTCGTCCCACGACAGCACCTCGGGCGTCATGGCTTCGGTGTAGAGCGCGCGGGCGAATTTGACGACCTCCAGCGCCTCCTTGGAATCGAGCACCACCCGCTTGCCGGTGTCGTCGCAGATCGCCGCCCCGTGGCTCCACAGCATGGCGTTAGTGGAATTGTTCGAGTCGACGCAGTGCGAGAACGCGATGCCGACCGGGTTGCCCTTCTTCTTGAGCTTGGCGCCGCCGACGCGCACGTCCTCCCACGT
>Ga0066903_100004319_pt1 | contig 11990 bp, 10 predicted proteins | sample PanSoiMetaGPlot1_FD_67491 | JGI IMG/M metagenome (GOLD analysis project Ga0066903, IMG submission 67491) | Tropical forest soil microbial communities from Panama analyzed to predict greenhouse gas emissions - Panama Soil - Plot 1 (version 2) | ecosystem: Environmental > Terrestrial > Soil >...
GCCGCCATCGAAGCCACCCTCCTCCAGCGCCGCCAGGACGCCGACGCGGTGCGCGCCGATCGAACGACCGCGCTCAAACGACTCTCAGATCTGACCGGGCGCGCGATCTCCGAGGCCGATGTGTTCGTGATGCCGGACCTCAAGTCGAGCGTGACCGAAGCGATGGCCGCGGCGAAGCCCGTGCGCGCACGGCCCGAATACGAGCAGTTTGCGCGGACCCAGGCACGGCTCGCGAGCCAGCAGGACGCCGCCTCGGCCCTGGAGCGCCCGCGATTGTCGGCGTTCGCGCGAGCCGGCGTCGGGCGTCCGGGGCTGAATTTCATCAGCGACACGTTCGAGGCGTACGCCCTCGGCGGCTTCCAGCTGCAGTGGAAGGCGTGGACCTGGGGTTCGGCTGGCCGTGAACGAGAGGCACTCGCGATCCAACAAGAAATCGTTGCGGCGGACGAGGCGGCGTTTACACGGAGCCTCGACCGTGCACTCGAAGGGGATCGCGCCACGATCGATCGGCTGGAGCGCGCCGTCACCCTCGACGATCACATCGTCGAGCTGCGTGAGGCCGTTGCGCGCACAACGGAGATTCGCTTTCGCGAGCGGGCCGTCACCGCGTCAGATTATCTCGATCGGAGCACAGATCTTCTGTTGGCGCGCTTTGCACTGGCCGGACATCGCGTGGAGCTTGCCCAGACGAGCGCGAGATTTCTCACCACACTCGGACTGGAGGTGCGTTGATGCGTCCGTGGCCGCACCAGTGGTTGATGCTGGTCTTCCTCCTGGCGAACGGCTGCGCGCGCGGACCACAGCCCGACGCCTTCGGCAACGTCGAGGCCACCGAAGTGGTCGTCAGCGCGGAGGCGACTGGACGTCTCCTTTCGTTCGAGGTGCAAGAGGGAGAAAGGCTGGCTGCGTCGGCCATCGTGGGAACCGTCGACGCGACTGAGCTCGCGCTGGAACAGGATCAGTTGACCGCGCAGCGGGGCGCGAACGCCTCGCATGTCAACGAGGTTACCCGTCAGATCGACGTCCTCCAGGCGCAACAGAGCGCGGCCGCTGCGCAGCGTGACGCCGCCAAGGCGCAGCGAACTGTACTGGAGGCTCAGCTGGAGATTGCGAGGCGCGCGTACGAGCGGACACGCAGACTGTTCGATCAAAAGGCCGCTACCGCGGAGCAACTCGATCAGGCGGAGCGCGACTATCGAGTGCTCGAACAGCAGATCAAAGCCCAGGACGATCAAATCGCCGCACAAGATCATCAGGTCGCCGCGCACCGCCAGCAGGTGGACGCAACCCGCGCGCAACAGCAGACGGCAAGCGCTCAGGTCGCCTCGCTCGACGCGCAGGTCGCCAGGGTCGCCGAACGGATTCGCAAGAGCCACATCACGAATCCCGTTGCCGGAACGGTGCTGACGACTTATGTCAGGGCCGGAGAGATGGTTCAGCCGGGCCAACCGCTCTACAAGATTGCGAACCTCGAGTCGGTCGAGGTGCGTGCCTACGTCACAGAGCCGCAGCTCGCCCACGTGCCGCTGGGCGGCGGCGCGCAAGTGTCGGTCGACGCCGGCGCCGGAAGGATCCGGACATTCCCGGGAACCGTTTCCTGGGTGTCCTCTCAGGCTGAGTTCACGCCCACGCCGATTCAGACCCGCGACGAGCGTGCGGATCTCGTCTACGCGGTCAAGATTCGCGTGGCAAACGGGGAAGGCATTCTGAAGATCGGCATGCCTGCGGACGTGCGTTTTCGCGACGCGGATGGTGGGCGGTGAACGAAGCGGTCGTCGTTCAGGGGCTGGCCAAGCGGTTCAACCTGACCGTCGCGCTCGATCGCGTGTCGTTCGAGATCGGTGCGGGTGAGCTCTTCGGGTTCATCGGTCCGGATGGCGCGGGCAAAACTACGCTCTTCCGCATCATGGCGACCTTGCTGGTGCCCGATAGCGGCAGCGCGCGCGTTCTTGGCGAAGTCGTGGTCGGGAGCCTCTGGTCGCTCAGAAACCGGATCGGGTACATGCCCGGACGCTTCGCTCTTTATCAGGATTTGTCCGTCGAAGAGAACCTTCGTTTCTTCAGCTCCGTGTTCGGCACGACCCTCGAGCAGGAGCACGAACGGATTGCACCCATCTACTCGCAGCTCGAGGCGTTCAAGACGCGCCGAGCCGGCGCGCTGTCCGGCGGAATGAAACAGAAGCTGGCCCTCTGCTGCGCCCTTGTCCATCGACCCGAAATCCTGTTTCTCGACGAGCCCACGACCGGTGTGGACGCGGTGTCGCGTCGCGAGTTCTGGGATCTGCTCGGGCAGCTGAAGGCCGGGGGATTGACGGCCGTCGTCTCCACGCCCTACATGGACGAAGCCAACCGCTGCGATCGCGTGGCATTGATCCAGCACGGACGTCTGCTGGCCATCGATTCCCCTGATGCGATCGCCCGCTCCTTCGACCGTCCGTTGATAGCGGTGCATTCGACCAGCAAGTACCAGACACTGCGAGCGCTGCGTGACTATCCGCACACTCGCACGGTGTATCCGTTCGGGGAGACTCTGCACTACACGGACGCGAGGACCGATCTCCCAGTCGGGCAACTCGAGCGCGAACTCCGTTCGTTCCTGGAAGCACGAGCCTTCAAAGGTATTGAGGTCGCGCCCGCGACGCCGACTGTGGAGGATGCGTTCATGGCGCGCATGGGCGGTGAAAGCGCCACGGAGCACGAGGCATGACGGAAACGCTGGCGATCGAAGCGAAAGACCTCACCCGTCGCTTCGGCGGATTCACCGCATGCGATCGCATCACCTTCGACGTACGTGTCGGCGAGGTGTTCGGATTCCTGGGCGCGAATGGAGCGGGCAAGACGACGGCGATCCGCATGTTGACCGGCTTGCTGGCCCCGACGAGCGGCGAGGCGACAGTAGCGGGGTACGACGTCTACACGCAGGGCGAGGCGATCAAGCGCCACATCGGTTACATGAGCCAGCGCTTCTCGCTCTACGAGGATCTGACCATCGCCGAGAACATCCGGCTGTACGGCGGCATCTACGACTTGAGCGATCGGCAGATTCACGATCGCATGCGAGCGATGCTCTCTCGCCTCGGTGTGGGCGGCGCATCAGACGAGCTCGTTCGTGCGATCCCGCTCGGCTGGCGGCAGAAGCTGGCGTTCCTGGTTGCCCTCCTTCACGAACCGCGCATCGTGTTTCTCGACGAGCCGACAAGCGGCGTCGATCCGATCACGCGGCGGCAGTTCTGGGAGCTGATCTACGAGGCGGCGTCCAGCGGAACGACGGTGTTCGTCACGACGCATTACATGGACGAAGCGGAGTACTGCGATCGCATCTCGATCATGGTCGCGGGTCGCATCGGCGCCATCGGCACGCCGGGCGATTTGAAGGCACGGTTCGGCACGAACTCGATCGACGAGGTCTTCGTGCGTCTGGCGCGGCCCACCGATGGGTCCACTAACTAGCTCGGTGGCGTCCGGCTTCAGCCGGACCTCGGCGCTCCGCGGCCTCTTGATCAAAGAGGCGTACCACATCATGCGCGACCGCCGGACGTTGGCGGTCATCACACTCATGCCGGTGCTGCAGGTCATTCTCTTTGGCTATGCGATTCGCACCGACGTGCAGCATGTGCGGCTCGCAATTGTCGATCCGGCACCGGACCACGAGACGCTGGCCCTGCGGAGCCGCTTTGGCGCGACCGATGAATTCCGCGTGGTCGCGGTGGTCCCGAAAGCGGCCGACCTCGAGCCGCTGTTCCAACGTGGTACGGCAGAGGAGGCGGTCGTCTTCGAGCCAGGATTTGCCGAGCGACTTGGCGGAGGACTGCCGGCTCGTGTGTTGATCGTGACCGACGCCACAGAGCCGAATACAGGCAGCGTGGTGGCGGCGTACGCCCTCTCGGTCATTCAAGCCTACGAGCGCGAGAGGCTCCCCGTCCTGCTGAAGCCGGCCACTTCCGGTGGGAGGGCCGCCGGCGAGAGGACCATTCGTATCGGCGCGGAAGTGCGCACGCGGTTCAACCCGACGCGTGAGAGCTCCAACTTGTTCGTGCCGGGACTGATCGCGTTCGTCCTGACACTCATCTCATCGCTCATGACCGCGATCTCGCTGACTCGCGAGAAGGAAACCGGCACCATGGAAACGCTGTTGGTCTCGCCGCTCCGCCCGTGGCAGATCATCGTCGGCAAAGTGACGCCCTACCTGGCAATCGGATTCGTGAGCGTCCTGGGCGTCGTCGCCGAGGCGCGGCTCGTTTTCAACGTGCCGCTGCGCGGCAGCTTGCTGCTGCTCCTGGCCGAAGGCCTGCTCTTCATCCTTGTCTCGTTGTCGCTGGGCATCCTCATCTCCGCCCAAACCTCGTCACAACGGGTGGCGATGCTCGGTGCACTCGTCGGCACGATGCTGCCGACCATGCTTCTGTCGGGATTCATCTTTCCGCTGGAGAGCATGCCGTGGCCGCTACGCGTGCTGTCGAACATCGTGCCGGCGAGGTGGTTCGTCACGGTTGCGCGCAGCATCATGTTGAAAGGCGTTGGCCTGGCGTATCTGTGGCAGGAGACGTTGGTCCTCGTGGCGATGGCAACGATGCTGCTGGCGCTCAGCACGCGGACTTTCCGCGCACGCCTGGAATAGATGCGGCGTATTCTCTTTCTCGCGCGGGCTGAAGTGCTGCACGTCGTGCGCGATCGCGCGACGCTCGCTCAAGTACTGATATTTCCGATCGTGCAGCTGCTCGTTCTGTCGAATGCCGCGACGTTCGCGATTCGCGACACGCCGGCGTCTGTCGTCGACTTCGATCGATCGAGCACGTCCAGAGAGCTGGTCAAGAGATTTGCCGCGTCCGGACACTTCCGCATCGTCGACCAGTCGGCGTCGCTCGATGCCGCGAACGAAGAGATGCTGCATGGTCGCGTGACGATGGTGTTGACCGTACCGACCGATTTCGAAAAATCGCTCGTCCGCAACGGAACGGCCTCCGTGCAGATCTCGGTCAACGCAGAGAAGGGATCCGCGGCGGGCATCGTGCAGTCGTACGCGTCGCGGATTCTCGAGGCCTATTCGGACGAGCTGAGCGCGAAGATGCGGCCGACTGCTGGATTTGTCCGCGGGGAGGGGGCGGAAGCGGCACCCATCACGGGCCTGCGGCGGATCGACGTGCTGGTCAGGAGTTGGTACAACCCGACCCTGAACTATCGGCACTACATGGTGCCGGGTCTGCTGGTCGCGCTGGTCACGCTGATTGCGACGCTCGTGAGCGCACAGAACATCGCGAGAGAGAAAGAGCTCGGGACGTTGGAACAGCTCAACGTCACGCCGTTGACGCGCGGTCAGTTCGTCACCGCAAAGCTGTTGCCGTTCTGGATGCTGGGGATCGTCGACCTTGGACTTGGTCTGGTTGCGGGGCGCGTAGCCTTCGGCATCCCGATGCGAGGCAGCCTGCTGCTCTTGTTCGCCTCAGCGGCGGTATATCTCGTGGTTGCGCTGGCGATCGGCCTTTGGATCTCAACGCTCGTCGACACCCAACAGCAGGCGATGTTCGTGACGTTTTTCGTCATGATGATATACCTCCTGATGAGCGGACTGTTCACGCCGATCGAGAGCATGGCTGGTTGGGTTCAGCCGCTGTCGCTGCTGAACCCCGTGCGGCATTTCGTGACGATATCCCGCGCCCTGTTGGTGAAAGGTGCGGGGCTCTCCGAGATCGCTCGACCTCTGCTGACCTTGACCGCTTACGCTGCGATCATGCTGACGATCGCAATCCGTCAGTACTCGAAGCGCGTGGCTTGATGGTTTCAACGAGTCCTCACGAACGCAGCTATGAAGAGCAGCCCGAGCACAAGGTCCGGAGCGCCTATGGCAGCTTGCGCGAGCTCCAGCCGCCCCTGCGCGTAGAGCCACGCAAGCGCGGCGAGGTAGAGGAATTTCTCGAGCATCGCAGGAATCATCAGAGGCCGAAACCGTACCGGATCTCGACCGATCACGAGAAACGCCACCTGCCAGGCCAACGTCACGGTCAAGAAGCCGAAGTAGAAATCCGGGTGTGTGATCGGAGGCGGATACAGGCGACCGATGAGATCGAACATGAAAAACATAGGCGTGAGCAGCGCGAAACCCCACAGTCCGGCGACCGTGAACACGACTTTGGCGAATCGCATGGAACCAGTGTGACTCATGCTCAGCACTGCACGGTCCCGAAATCGTTGGTCGTGAGTCGGATGGGCCGCAGCCGGGGTCGGCTCCGCGGCGTTCCCGCTCGAACTCGGGGGACACTACCACGGAGCACGACCCACCTCGGTCTTAGTTGTCGTCGCCGAACTTGGGAAAGCCTGCGGCCAGCCAAGTACCGTTGGTGGCTCGAATCAGGAGAACCGGGCTCGCGCAGCTTACCGGCAGGGGATTCAGGACATCGTCGATTCGAAAATCGCCGTTCGGGTCGAGCGGAACGCCGCTCGTGTTCGTGTTGCGCTCGATGGACTGAGGCGGGGGCTCGCAGATCAACGTCGCGAACACACTGAGGTTGGCGGTCTGCCCGATGCTGTTGCCGCCGCCCAGGAGCAGGCCGCGACCTCTGACCTTGATGCGACCGTCCGTGAACACGTCAGCCCTGAGATCGGCGATTCGCCAGATCTGTCCGGAGGGGACGACTCCTCTCACGATGTTCCGAGTCACGTTCGGAAATGTCCCGTCCACATTGGCGGCCCCGGACGGACCGGAGACCGGAATTACGCCGATGCCGCCCTTGAATCGCGCCAGCAGGTCACCATCCTGTGCACTGACCTGACGACCGATCCCAAACGTCAGCACGATCAACATTGCCTTCTTCAACATCTCTAACACCTTCTTCTCCGCGGAACTTTCACGATCGCGCTGCGGGAATCGCAAGCGCTCTGATCTTGTGGGACAGCGCCCACCGATCTCTTTCTGATGAGCGTCTGCGGCCCGCTCGAGGAGCTGTAGGGCGGACCTTTTCAGGTCCGCCGCAGCGCACTGACGGATGAAATTATGTTACTGGGAAGGGTCAGACTGTTGTCGCACGCCGTCTGACAAAAACCAGCTCGGAAACACCGCGGCTCACTTTCGCCGAAACCACTTCCCCTAAATTTCGCAGGAGTCCGCGGATCGCGACATTGTCGGATGATATGTGAACGATGAAACGACCGTAGCCGCGCGCTTCGGCCGCCTCAAGCACCCTGCTGGCGAGCTCAGTGCCGACGCCCTGCTGTTGCCATTGGTCGGAGACAACGAGCGCCAGCTCCGCGCTCGAATCGTCAACGGCTCCAAAGCTTCCCAGGCCGACGACCTCCCGGCCATTGCGAGTCTCGTGCTCGGCGACGAGCGCCAATTGTCGGCGGTAGTCCACAGAAGCCAGCAGGCGAATCACGGAGTCTGGTACAAACGGCATCGGCGAAAGGAAGCGGAGGTATCGTGTGCGCGGACTCAAGCGGTCAACGAGCTCGCGAATGGGGCCGTCTTCGCATCGGCGTAAAGCCCGGATGTGGAGGCTTCTCTGGTTTGGGAGGACGAGGTGGTCGTCGAGTTCAGTCGGGTATTCAATTGGTTCACTCGCCACTGCGCTCACCTCTTTTTATGACTCCACACCGCGGCCTCGGGGTTCGGCGTTACGACTGCTTTACATCAACGCCGGCCGTCGAGACCGGCCCACTCACCCGATTGAATGAAGCCGGCCCAGTAGAACGGGTGCTGGCGGGCTTTCCGCTTCAGCATGGCCAGCTTCGCCTGCCTCAGCGCGTCGCCACGCCCGAGACCGGCTCTCAGTCCCTTGTAGTACGCCACCATCGTCTCGCGGGCGATGTAATCGCTGACCGACCACAGGCTCATGACCACGGTCTCGGCACCTGCGAGGAGGAACGCGCGGCGAAGTCCGTAGACGCCTTCGCCATTTCGGACCTCGCCCATCCCCGTATCGCAGGCCGATAGCGTGACCAACTTCGTTCCCCACAGGTTCAAGCTCGACGCCTCGAGCGCCGTTAGAATGCCGTCCTGGTGCGAGTCGCGCGTCAGGTTCGCACCGGCCAGCGCCAGGCCCGAACGCAGCAGCGGATTCTGCGCGTCGATGCGTCCATCCTGCAGAAAGAATCCATGCGAGGCGATGTGCAGCATGCGAGGCGCTTCCACGTCTTGAAGCGCGTCTTTTGTCGCGCGTCGTCCCGTGAAGAGTCTCGCCTCCGGGAAGAGTGCCTTGATCGCAAGGCCCTCGTCTGCCGTCACAGCAAGCGGTGCGAAATACACGGCGGACAGGTCTTTGCCGCTCGTAACGCTGCGTCGCGTCTGGCCGGCGGATCGAGATGATCCGATTGGCAGTTCGACGCTCGTCATCGTGGGCTCACCAAAGAGGGGATCGGCGATGATGACTGGGTCGCTGCTGTTCTCGCGCGGCACCTGCATCCGTAACAGATCGCGGCCGCTCGTGAGGTAGCTCATCGCATAGCGCTCGATCAGGTATCGGCCGGCTTCGTCGACGAGCGCTTCGAACGGGACCAGATTGAGCTCGCCATCTGGAGAGACGAGCAGCCGGGTCGCATCGCCGACCGACGCCCGCAGGGGTCGCATCACCAGCTCGTCCACGGCGCGCGCACGCTCTTTCAGGTCGGTGCGCTTTGGATCGCGCAGCGAGTGTCGCAGTTCGTCAATCGCGTCGTCGATGGCATCGACCGAACCGAGATCCAGGCCACGCGGCGGCGCGTCGTGGCGCACGACATAGGCCGCGTAGTGCGCCGCTCCGTATGCCTCGGCGTTCCGCTCCGCCCTGGGATTGAACGGCCGAAAGATCGTGTACTCCAACAGTGCGGAACGGTCCGGGATCGCGTTCTGGACTGCCTCGAGCGTGACAGGCTGCGTCTGCGCGCGAAACTCCGCGTTGTGCTCTGAGAGCTCGGCCTCGAGGCCTTCCGTCTTCGCCTCGAGATCTTTGATCGCGTGCTGACGCTCCGCCGACTGGCCGGCTTCCGGAGTAGTCAAGGCGAGGCGGGCCAGCTCGGCGGTCGCGGCGTTCAGCTGATCGAGCAGGTCCCGGTCGGTCGTATTCGCGATCCGTTGCCGCACCGGGGTGAATGTATCGATCATGGCGTCCAGCACGCGCCCTTTGCGTTGCAGCACAACGAGCGCGGCCAACGCGCCGGCCGCCGGATCGAGCCGGGCCTCATCAAGATGCAGCGAGATCGTGCGGTCGGTGCGCTCGGACACGCTCCTGACGAACGTCAGCTTCTGTCTCTCCGACCCGACGGCCAGATTCAGCGCAAGTTCCTTTTCGAGAATGGTGTCGGCCCGGCGTTCGTAAGCGATCGCGTTGGCCAGGTCACCAGCGGCCGCGTACGTTTTCGCGATGTTTCCAACAGACAACAGCGTGGCTTGTTGATACGGACCCGCTGCGTGCTCCCAGATGTGAAGCGCTCGAAAGTGGGTTTCGAGAGCGCTGTCCGTGTCGCCAGTCGCGCGATAGATATTGGCCAGATTGGTAAGGATGTGGGCGACGTCGGGATGATCCGACCCGACCATCCGCTCCCTGATCGACAGCGCGCGCAGGTTGTACGCGACGGCTGTCGCGTAATCCTTGCGCTCGCGTGCGACGATGCCGAGGTTCTGAAGTGCGGTGGCGACGGAGTAGTTGTCCGGCCCGAGCAGGCTTTCGTTCATGACGAGCGCGCGCTGGAGGAGCTCTTCCGCACGTGTGTAATCCTGCTTTTGACGATAGACCTCGCCCAGATTGTTCAGCAGAGCCGCATATTGGACGCTGTCCGTGTCATCGATTCGCTGCAGGATCGACAGCGCGCGTTGAATGATCTCTTCCTCCTTCTCGAGATCTCCCGCGCCGTCGCGAAGGTTTCCAAGCGTTATCAGGCCCCTCACGATGATCGGATGTTCCGGTCCCAAGGTCTTCTCGAGGACATCGAGGGCCTGGCGGAGCAGGGTCTCGGCCTCGAGACGCTTCCCCTCGTGCTGATAGAGCTCGGCCAGTTCGGAACGGGCCAAGGCCGTAGTTGGGTGCTCGTTTCCCAACGTTCGTTCCATGACCGCGATCGCGCGCTGGTACAACGATTCCGACCTGGCGCTGTTCGGCAGTTTTCGATAAATGCCCGCCAGCTGAGCCGCCACGGCGGCCACCTGCAAGTCATCAGATCCCAGAACGGCTTCAGAGACCGCCAGCGCTCGCTCGAGCAAACGTCGCGCTTCGTCGAACCGGGCCTCGGTCTCCAATCGAGCGGCGGCCGTCCGCAGCCTCCGAGACTCCTGCATCGAGCGCTCGGCATCCGTAGCCGCATGCCGGAGCGCAAGACGAATCGCATAGGAGCCCGGCGCGACGAGGCCCGGTGCAGCCTTGATTGCGACGGTAAACGTGCCGCGGGTGTCAGCCACGATGTCGATTTGTTCTTGACCGCGACTTCGAATCTCGTCGTCGAAATCGGCAATTACGCTGTCGTCCCCCCCTCGAACCTGGACGATCACGTCGACACCGAGCTGGTCGACGATCACGCTTGCAAACTCGCCAGCCGTCAACGCGAGGCGATATCGGTGTTCCTCGCCGCGTGCCAACGGCCGTTCGATCGAGCTGCCCGTTTCAAGCGCGCCGAACTCATGCCGGCTCGGTGTGAGGGCCGTCGACTTTGACGCATACTGACCGTCGTTTGCCAACAGCGCGACGGACAGAGCGCTGATCGTTAGCGTGGTACAGACAGTCGTCATCGTGTCATCCCGAGTCTTTCGCGGGCTGGCTGGTGCCGCTAATGGCGCGCGACTTGGAAGGTATAGCTTCCGACGACCTCCGACTTGCTCCCGCTGCGTCCGTTGAGGCCTGTAACGGCAAGGGAGTAGTGCTGCGCCCTCAGTCCGCGAGTCGGAACGAGGACTGAAACCGTCGGCGTGTGATCGGGCGAAGTGGCTCTGATGAAGTCGCTGCGCCAAACGATCTGGTTGGATCCCGGATCCTTCAGCGCCACCTGATATCTCGGGAAATCGTTCGATTCGAGGCGCAACTCGAAGGCGACACGGTCGGCGGCCGGCGGGATGGCGATCGCCGGAACGGGGCCGAGGGCGCGGGTCTGAGGCAGCAGGACGAGGGCGATTGACGGCGCGTCCTGTGCCGGTCGAGCCGCGGGCGCGGCTGGCGAGTTGCGGAGGAGCGCCAGCTCGCTGGTCGCCGTGTCGTTTGCCGCACGCTGCTCGGCGAGCTGACGCTCCAGATCGCGGGTTCGATTGGCCAACGCGACGGCTTCCGTCTGAGCCGCGTCCAGCCCGTTTCGGAATCGCTCGACCTGGAACAACAGCGTTGCGAATGCGACGACGAACAGCACGGCGGCAGCCATCTGCCACCCTGCAGGACGAGCCCGTCCGCCTGCGCTCGCCGTAAGCAGCGACGCGCTGCGGTCAGATCCCTCGAACGGCCTGGAGCCCGCAGGCGGTTCGGAATCGGTGAGCGGCCTCGGCTGCGGGCGAGGCGCCGCTCGCTCGATAGCTCGCAGGAACCTTCCGGCGAATTTCACCTTCTCGCGCCGCCGCGGCGACAGAAGATAGTGAGATTCGAATCGCTCCAGCATTTCTCCTGAGAGCGTCCCGGCCGCGTATGCGTCGACAAGGTCGTTCTCCACGATCCGCAGCCGGGACGCAAGCTCGTCGTCGACGATACTCGCCTCGTCCAGCCTTTCGGTTTCTTCGTCCGGAAGGAGCCCTAATAGATAACGGGCGAGTTGCCCGTCATCGGTCAGACCTGGCTCATCTGGCAGAGACATGTCTCATTCTGGCTGCACGGTCCATATTGATAGGATGGGACGCCGTTAAATCTGTCGGTCTCTCCTTGCGGCACCTCTCGACGCACGTCATGAGGGCGTCACGAATCCGACAAGCACGGATGGCGAGGGCATTCATCGTGATCCCCAATCGCTGTGCCAACTCCCGGCGATGCTCGATCCGCTGCCGCCGCGCATCGCGATAGTACTCGATGACCAGCTCACGTTGGTCAGGCCGCAGCTCCTGCAGGCAACGATCGAGA
>Ga0066903_100004320_pt1 | contig 11987 bp, 10 predicted proteins | sample PanSoiMetaGPlot1_FD_67491 | JGI IMG/M metagenome (GOLD analysis project Ga0066903, IMG submission 67491) | Tropical forest soil microbial communities from Panama analyzed to predict greenhouse gas emissions - Panama Soil - Plot 1 (version 2) | ecosystem: Environmental > Terrestrial > Soil >...
CCCATTGCGGCGGCAGCTTGTCGCCGCGGCGGACCCGCTCGACGATCGCCACGTCGAATAATTGCTTGCTCCAGCCGTAGAGGTTCATCGGCTTGAGCCGGTTGAGAGCGCCGTCGGTCCAGTTATCGGAATAGCCGTCTCGTCCATCGCCATAGGTCGCGGCCGAGGAGGCATAGATGAAAGGCGTCCGCGTTGCCGTACACCAGTCGAGCAGGCGCAGCGACAGCCGGAAATTATTTTCCATGACCGCGTCGCCGTCGCGCGCGGTAGTCGAGGAGATCGCGCCGAGATGAATGACCGCTTCGAGCTTTCGTCCCTCAAGCCATTGCCGCAATTCCACAGGTGGCACGAAATCGGCAATCTGCCGGCGGGCCAGATTGCGCCATTTGTCGTCGCTACCGAGAAAATCGCTGATCGCGACATCGGCGCGCCCGGCCTCATTGAGGTCGGCGACCACGTTCGATCCGATAAATCCGGCCCCGCCGGTGACCAGCAACATCGATAATGCAAGACCGGTTTGATGGATGGATCGGCCCCTCCCGATCGCTGCCAAAGCTTTGCCCCAGACTGGCGCGGCGGGCAACTCGTGACCGGCAAATGAGTAAAAGTGAATTATGATTCATGGTATTAGCATACCACTGTCGCCCGATTTTCCGGCGAAAAGGCCGGTGTTTTGGGGGAACTTATCGAGGCAGCAGTGTCGGAACAGGCGACCTAGCGCACGCACCGATGAGTCGTGTTATCGCTGTCGCCCGCGCTGTGAAGAGGACCGCTAAACTGCAGCGCCCGTCGGCATGATGAATCGCAACGCCAGTCACGACAGCAGTCCAATTCTCGTCATCCCTTATATGTGGATCGGCGATTTCGTCCGCTGCCATTCCGTGATCAAGCTGTTGAATGCGCGATTTCCGGATCGACCGGTCGACGTCCTGTCCACAACTCTATGCGCACCGCTCACCGATTACATGTCAGGGCTCCGACGCGCGATTGTCGTCGATCTACCCCGCAGCCGGATCGCCTTGAAAGATCAACGCGCGCTGGCGCGACGACTCAAGCGGGAAAATTACGGCAGCGCGCTGATCATGCCGCGCACCTGGAAATCGGCCCTGGCGCCATATTTTGCTGGAATCCCGGAGCGCACCGGGTTTGTCGGCGAGATGCGCTTCGTGCTGCTCAATGACCTGCGCTACGGCGAGCGAAGACTGCCGCGCATGGTCGATCGCTGCGCCGCCTTGGCGCTGCCGCCGGCTGCCGAACGGCCGCGCGAATGGCCGATGCCTGAGCTTAAAGTCGCGCGTGCCCAAATTGAAAGCTGGCGCCGCGAGCGCGGTCTGGCTTTTGAGACCAGACCGGTGATCGTGCTTGCACCTGGCGCGGTTGGGCCATCGAAAAGATGGCCAGCAAGCGCCTATGCCGCATTGACGCGGCGACTGATCGCAGAGGGATTTGCTGTCTGGGTAGTCGGCGGACCCGACGAGAAATCGCTCGCCGCTGAAATCATCGGCGACACCACCGCGCGCGATCTTACCGGTCATGATCTGCGCAACGCGATCCTTGCGCTCGCAGCAGCGGCAGTCGCGGTCTCGAATGATTCAGGGCTACTGCATGTCGCCGCCGCGGTGGGAACTCCGGCGATCGGAATTTTCGGCCCGACCAGCCCCTGGCATTGGGCGCCATTGAACCCGCTTGCGGCGACGATCGAGACGAAAAGCAAAGTCGAATGCCGGCCATGCCATAAGCCGGTTTGCCGGCTCGTGCATCACCGCTGCATGCGTGACATTCCGCCGGAGGAAGTCTTGGCCGCAGTTCGTCAGACGTTCCCGCCGCTTGTTCCCGCGGCGTAGAGAGATGGCGCGAGCTTGGTGAAATTCCCTTGAAAACTCCACACTATCCGGGCATGCAACGCTAAAGCGAAATGGGATTACTTTGAATCACCATTTCGCTTTAGCTTGTTGTTTGAGCATGATCTTTTCCGAAAACCGGTATCCACTTTTCGGCATCATGCTCTAGACTGCGCATCGTCGCCGCAACGGGGTTAGGATTGGGGATGACAACCGGCGTCACTGAGGCATCGCAGCGCTATTCGACCTATGCGCTGGTGCGCCGTCTTTTGCTCGACGAAGCGCTTCGCTACTGGCCGCGCTATGCCGTCGCCTTTCTGCTGATGGGAATTACGGCCGCGGCCACCGCGCTCACCGCCTATCTTCTCGGCACGATGACCAATGAAGCCTATGTCAATCACAATTTCCACGGCATCGTCGTCATTGGCGTGATCGCGATCGGGATCTTTGCGGTCAAGGGATTTGCCACCTATGGCTCGGCGGTCATGCTGTCGTGGATCGGCAACAGCATTATTGCCGGCAATCAGCGCCGTCTGTTCGACAAGCTATTGCAGCAAAACATCGGATTTTTCGCCGATCGGCACTCGTCGGAATTTATCGCACGGCTGACCACCGGGGCCGCCGCCGTCAGTCAGGTGATCAGTCTCCTGATCACCGCGATTGGTCGCGATCTGATGTCGCTGATTGGACTAACCATCGTCATGGTGGTGCAAGATCCGGTCATGGCCATGATCGGCTTCGTGATGGCGCCGCCCGCATTCTTTGTCCTGCGCAAGCTTATTCGCCGCGTCCGCAACATCGCTCGCATGCAATTCACCGGCGGCACCCGGATTATTGAGACCATGCAAGAGGCATTGCAGGGCTTGCGCATGGTCAAGGCATTCGCGCTGGAAGACGAGATGCAGCGGCGGCTCGATCAGAGCGTCGCCGACGTGCAGCACGAGTCCAACAAGATGGCGCGAGTCTCCAACCGCGCCAGCCCGCTGATGGAAATGCTCGGCGGCTTTGCGGTCGCGCTCGCTACGATCTATGGCGGCTATCGCGTTATCGAGACTGGCGCGACGCCGGGCGCCTTCGTCTCGTTCCTCGCGGCATTTCTACTCGCCTATGAGCCGGCGAAGCGGCTTGCGCGCCTCAATATCGATCTCAACAATAATCTCGTCGGCGTGCGGGTTCTCTATGAGGTGATCGACAGCCCGGTGGGCGAGCCGAACGATGAAAATCTGCCGCCGTTGAACCTGGCAAAAGCGCGCATCGAATTCGCCGACGTGCATTTCGCTTATCGCGATCACACCCCGGTTCTGTGCGGGATAAGCTTTGTCGCGGAGCCGGGCAAGGTCACGGCGCTGGTCGGACCGTCGGGCGGCGGCAAGTCGACCGTGCTGAACCTGTTACTGCGCTTCTACGACGCCGGCAGCGGCCGCGTGCTTATCGATGGTCAAAACATTGCGTCGGTTTCCCGCGGCTCGCTGCGCGGGTCGATCGCTTATGTCGGCCAAATTGTCCATTTATTCCGCGGCACCATTCGCGAGAACATAGCGTTGGGCAAGCTCGGCGCGTCCGATGCCGAGATCGTCGCAGCCGCCAAGGCGGCTCACGCTCATGATTTCATCATGAGCTTTCCGGCGGGCTATGACACGCCGGTGGGCGAGCATGGCTTGCAGCTTTCCGGCGGCCAGCGCCAGCGGATCGCGATCGCGCGAGCGCTGATCAAGAATTGCCCGATCATATTGCTCGACGAAGCGACCGCCTCGCTTGATTCGGAGTCGGAGCGCCATGTCCAGGAGGCGCTGACCGAATTGTGCAAAGGCCGCACGACGCTGATGATTGCGCACCGGCTGTCCACCATCATGCATGCCGACAGCATTCTCGTGGTCGAGAACGGCGTCGTGGTCGAAGCTGGCCGCCACGAAGAATTGCTGCGCAAGGGCAACCGCTACGCATCGTTCTACCGGCTGCAGCTCAAGGAGCAGTCGCCACCGCTTGCAGAGCCGGAGCCGATTGCGGCTTCATCGCTTTGAGCCGTCTGCGGAGTTCGATTGACGACGCGGCGACGGCGCTATAAGCGAAGCGTCGATCCCACCGATTTCCTTCCTACAAGTTGAAAACCAATGAGCACCGACAGCAAGACCTATGTCATTCCGCAACCGCCGCAAGCGGCAATTCCGGTCGCCGGCACCGGCAAATATTTTCCTGTCCGGCGCTTATGGTGCGTCGGCCGCAATTACGTCGAGCACATCAAGGAGATGGGGCAGGACGTCCGCGAGCCGCCGTTCTTTTTTGCCAAGCCGGCCGACGCCATCGTTGCGGACGGCGGCACTGTGCCTTATCCGTCGCTGACCAAAGATATGCATCATGAGGTCGAGCTTGTGGTGGCCCTGAAAAGCGGCGGCCGCAACATCAAGACCGAAAAGGCGCTGGACTGCATCTACGGCTATGGCGTCGGCATCGATCTCACCCGGCGCGATTTGCAGATCGCCTCGCGCGACATCAAGCGGCCCTGGGAGATCGGCAAAGCGTTCGACTATTCAGCACCCTGCGGACCGCTGCGCGCGGCCAGTGAGATCGGCCATCCCGAGAAAGGTCGCATTACGCTCAAGGTCAACGGCAAGGTGCGCCAGGACGGCAATCTCGATCAGATGATCTGGAAAGTGCCCGAAATCATTTCGAAATTGTCGGAAATGGTTGAGCTCGCGGCCGGCGACATCATTATGACCGGCACGCCGTCGGGCGTCGCCGCGACGGTGGCCGGCGACAAGATCGAATGCGAGATTGAGCGGGTCGGCACGCTGCGCGTTGCCATCGGCGAACCGTTAAAGTAACGCGCGCTGACGAAGGTGCGCCGGGCCAGGCTTGCCGCCGGGCGTCGGCCGCCATGGAACCTGGAACCGGGATGATGCGTTGAAGGGAGACTCGATTGGACCGGGAGATGATCCATGGCCGCCGCCCATCGCATCACTTTGCGGGTAAAATCGCCGCTTCCGCTCGGCGATGTGACCATGGTGCCGGCGGCCCTGAGCAGCCGCTCGGAAGCCGAAATGGCCCGCGCCATGGCCGCGGCGCTTGCCGACGATGAATCGGCCACGGCGGCCGATGTGTACAGTCGCGTTCGGCAGGCTTTCCCGTTCGCGCCGTTGAGCGCGCGCGTCGGTGCGCTTGCTATGTTGATGGACAGGATTCGCCGGCCTGCCTCCTGACCGAGCGCATCACAGTCCCAGATAGGCGCTGCGGACACGGTCGTCGGCCAGCAATTCGGCGCCGGCGCCGCTCAAAGTGACGCGCCCGTTTTCCAAAACATAAGCGCGGCTTGCCAGCTTCAGCGACAGCGCGACGTTCTGCTCGACCAACAGGCAGGTCACGCCATCGCGATTGAGATCGCGAATGGTGTCGAGTAGTCGATGAACGATGGCCGGCGCGAGCCCAAGTGAGGGCTCGTCGAACATGATGAGCTGCGGCGCACCCATCAGGCAGCGGGCAATGGCCAGCATTTGCTGCTCGCCACCCGATAACGTACCCGCCGGCTGACGCACGCGTTCGGCCAACACCGGAAACAGCGTCATCACCCGCTCCCGGTTTTTGGCTCTACCGGCGCGGGCGCGCGGCAGCATGGCGCCGATGTCCAGGTTTTCATCGACGGATAAAGTCGGAAAGATCTGGCGGCCTTCGGCAACCTGCCCGATGCCAAGATTGCAGATGCGGTGGCTCGGCCAGCCCAAGATATGTTCGCCGCGAAATACTACCCGGCCGCTGGCGGATCGGTTCATCCCCGCGAGCGCGCGAATGAGCGTCGTCTTACCGGCGCCATTGGCGCCGACAATCGCGACGATTGCGCCATCTTCGACAGCGAGCGATACGCCGTCGAGCGCCTGCACGTCGCCGTAGAATACATCAAGCTCTTCGACATGCAGCATCAAACCGGCTCCACACCGAGATAGGACTGCACGACGGCGGGATCGCGAACGATCGCTTCCGGTTTGCCTTGCGCAATCGCAATTCCATGATCGAGCACCAAGACTTTGGATGCCAGCGCCATCACTGCGCGCATGACGTGCTCGATCAAAACGATCGTCAATCCGCCGTCGCGGTTAAGTGTCCGCAAGATCGCGACCATGCGGTCGCTTTCGGTCGGGCGCAATCCGGCCATGACTTCATCGAGCAGCAACAGTTTAGGTTCGGTCGCGAGAGCTCGCGCGACCTCGAGCCGCTTTCGATCCGGTAGTGTCAGCGTGGCGGCGATCCGATTGCGCTGGTCAAAAAGGTCGAGGCGGCGCAGCAGCGCGCTCGCGCGCTCGCGCGCCTTGCCGACATCGCGGTTGTGCAGGAGTGCACCAACGATGACATTGTCCTCCACGGTCAAGGCGGGAAACGGGCGAACGATCTGGAAGGTACGGCCGATGCCGCGTCGGCAAATCGCGTCGGGAGGCAAGCCGCCAATCGGTTCACCGGCAAAGCTGATCGAACCTGCATCTGGCGCAACCGCGCCGGCAATCATGTTGAATAGTGTGGTCTTGCCCGCGCCATTGGGACCGATAACCGCGAACAGCTCGCCAGCCGCCACCTCGAAACTGACGGTGTCCACGGCAACAAGGCCGCGAAACCGCTTGCTCACACCTTGCAGAGAAAGCAGCGCAGTCATCGCCGCCCCTCCTCCACGCCAATCAGCCGCGCCAGCCAAGGCCACACGCCGTCGGGCAACACGACAACGACCAACAGCAGACAAACGCCGTAGAAAACCTGCTTCGCACCCGGCAGATCGAAGCCCAAGGCCACTAGCGTCGTATTGAGCGCTTCAGCGAGGCCGGTGAGCACGAAAGCGCCGAGGATTGGCCCGAACAGCGTGCCGATGCCGCCGATGATCGGGCCAAGAATCATCTCGATCGATCGGGAAATATTGAAGACCTGTTCGGGGAACAGATTGTTGTAGAAAAATGCATAGAACACGCCGGCGAAGGAAGTGATGACGGCGGAGATCATCACCGCGGCCATTTTGTAACGGAAACTATCGATGCCGACCGCACGCGCCGCTTGTTCGTCTTCGCGGATGGCCAGCCAGCAATAACCGATGCGGCTTTTCAACAACGCGCGGCAAAGCAAAAACACCAGCGCCGCGGCAGTGAGGATCACGTAATAAAACATGGTCGGATTGCCGCGCAGATGCCATAGATCGTTATGCGCATATTGCGCGACCGGAAGGAATAAACCCGCCGAGGCATTGACGAAATCAAAGTGGTCGAAGCCGATGCGCGCGAATTCGGCAAAGGCGATCGTCAAAATCGCGAAATAAACGCCGGCGACGCGAAAGCGAAACGCGAGAAAGCCAATTGTGGCGCCGCAGAGCGCGGCCACGGGTATGACGGCGAGAAAACCGAGCCACGGAGCGACACCGAAGCGAGCAAATAGCACCGCGGCAATATAGCCACCGAGACCGGCATAGATCGCATGGCCAAGCGAAAGCTGCCCGGCAAATCCCATCATGATATTCCAGGCCTGGCCGGTAAAAGCGAAATAAAGAACGACGATCAGAACGGTCAGCAGGTAGTCGTTGACGAGCCAGGGTGCGATCAAAAGAAGTGCGAATAAAATGCCGAGTAATATCATCGCCCGAGGGGTGACGTCGCCGAGCACCGGTGCGGCCAGGTGGGCGAAATGATCGGCGAGATGAGCGGGCGTCTTGGTAGGTGTCTTCATAGGCTTGGCGGCCATCAGATCGATCTTCTGCCAAGAATTCCCTGCGGTCGAAACAACAGCACCAGGACGAGAATGGCGAACGCGAACATGCTCTTGGCCGAAGGCGTGAACAGGAGTCCGGCCAAGGCTTCGGTCACGCCGATCAAAAGGCCGCCGAGAAGCGCACCCGCCATCGAGCCAAGCCCGCCGGTAATGACAATAACGAAGGCAAGAAGCGTATATGTCGGACCGATGATCGGCGTGACGTCGACGATCAAAGTCATCATGACGCCAGCGGCGCCGACGCAAGCGGCGCCGATGCCGAAGGTGAGCGCATAGAGCCGCTTGACGTCGAGGCCGACGACGAGCGCGCCGGTATAGTTATCCGCGCAGGCGCGTATCGCTTTACCCAATGGCGCAAAGCGAAAAAACGCGAATAGCACCGCGGCGACGACGATCGCTGCGGCACCGGCATAGAGCTTGGTTGCGTCGACGATCAGCGCCCCAACCTCGAAACTATCGAAAGCATAGGAAGTCTGCACCGTGCGCGCGTCCGGGCCGAACAGGATCAAAAGCGTGTTGACGATGATGAGAGCGATCGCAACCAGGAGCAGGAACTGACTGTGCTCGGGTCGGCTGATGAAAGTATTGATCAATCCGGATTGCAGCGCATAACCGAACACGAACAGAACCGCGGCGATCGGCACAAGCATGACCAGCGGATCGAGATTGAGGCTCGAGAACAACAGCACCGTCAGATACATTGCGATCGACATCATTTCGCCATGGGCGAAATTGACCACGCGCACGACGCCAAAGATGACGGAAAGGCCGAGCGCCATCAGGCCATAAACCAGACCCGTCAAAATTCCGGCGACGGTTACGTTCAGATAGACATCGATCGGCACCGCGCGGCCTCAGGCGCGGTTCCGGTAAGGCGCCATCGGCCATTCCGGCTTGGCATTCGCCGCGTCTTTCGGCGCCAAGGTTACGAGTTTGCCGCCGCGATTCTGGATTGCGCCGCATTTGAGCTTGTCATTCTGGCCCTTGGCGTTGAACGCGATGCCAGGACCGATGCTGACATTGTCGGTGATGTTGGTGGTGCGGATGGCGTCGGCCAATGCCTTCGGATCGCTGCTGCCGGCGCGCTTGTAAGCATCGGCGGCGATCAAGAGCGCTTCGAATGTATAGACGTGATTGGTGCTCAGGTTGATGCCGGGATAGGCCTTGGCGAGCGCAGCTTCGAGCACTTTGGTGAGCTTTTTGTTCGGATCCTGGAACGGAACCAAACTGATCGGGCCATCCGACAATTTGGCGAGCGTCTTGAGGTATTGCTCCTCATACCAGCCCGGTCCCATGCTTAAGATCGCCTGTGGCGTCCAGCGCTGCTTGACCAATTCCCGCGTGATCAGCATCGCATCGTTGAGCCGGCTGGTGACCAAGAGCGCATCGGCATTGGCGCCCTTGGCTTTGGCAACTTCAACGGACAGATCGCGCGCGGTCGGATCATAGGAGATCTCGTCGACGATCTTGTAAGGCATGTTGAACTTCGGCATCACCGCGCTGATGCCCTTGGACATCGCGGTGCCGAACGTGTCGTTGACGTGCATGTAAACGACGGACTTGGGCGCCGCGCCGATGAGGTTGAACAATTCCAGTTGATTCTCAAAAGCGCTGCCAAGAATCATCTGCGCGGTGAGGAAATTCCTGAACACGAACTTATAACCTTGCTCGGTGATGTCCGGCGCCGCGGCGATATTGATGACGAGGGGAATGCCCTTCTGCTCGGCGACCTGGGCGATCGCGGTCGTCTGACCGGAATCGAAAGCGCCGACCAGGAGCTGAGCGCCATCATTGATAAGCTTCTCGGCGCGCTCGCGGGCGACATCGACATTGGATTCGGTATCGGCGTTCATCACCGCCAGTTCCGGCAGGTTCAATGACTTGAGAATGCCCGGCGCGATTTCGACGCCGCGCTGGCAGTCCTGCCCGATGCTGGCTTCGAAGCCCGACCGCGGCAGCAAAACGCCGACCTTCAGAGGTGCGCGACCGCCGGCGCCCTGGGCGCGCACGATGCCTGGCGCCGCCAGACTTGTTGCGCCGGCAACGGCGCTGGCGAGCAGATGTCGGCGGCTGAGATGAGTGCGGCGCGGCATGGCGATCTCCTCTTTATGTTTGGCAAAATGCTAGAAAATGACCGTGCTGGCGGCAAGCCGTTGGTCAATAAGCCTTTGGTCAAACAGCCGGGCAAATCGCCGCTCGAAGGCTATATCACCCGGCAAATAACCGCATCACGGCGTCGGCAATCCGTAACAGGCGGTGGTCCTGGCCATTGCGCGCGACCAGCATTAGGCCGACCGGCAGGCTTGCCGAAAGCGGCAGGGAAATCGCGCACAAATCGAAGAAATTCACCATGCTGGTGTTTCGCAGCACCGCTGCGTTGCGCACGGCGAAAACCTTCGGATCGTCGACCTCGGCGACGGTCGGGGCGACGATTGCAGTTGTGGGCATGACCAGCGCGTCGAGTCCATCCAGCCGGGCATCCATCGCCACAACAAGGCGGCCGCGTTCGCGCAAGGTTTCAGCAAAGTCCGCCTCGCCCACCGCGCAGCCGCGCTCGATGCGGATGCAAACATTCGGATCGATATCGGTCCCACGCCGGCGCAGCCGGTCACGATGAACCGCGCAGGCCTCCGGCGGGATTACGCCGCCGCGTTCATTCACCGCAACCCAGTCGTCAAGGAGCGGCAGTTCCTCATGGCCGATGCGGACGCCACCCGTATCGAGACGCGCGACGGCAGCCTTGAACGCCGGAGCGACAATATCGTCAAGCCGCTCCAGCAGGAGCCCTTCGGGGAGGCCAAAGCGGAGGCCGGTAAGCGCGCTCGGCTGAAGCGGCGCAAATTCTACCCCGGCCATGATCGCGTCCGCCTTGGCACAATCGGCGACGCTGCGCGCGATCGGTCCTACGGAATCGAGCGTCTTGCTCAGCGGAAAAGCACCCGCGGTCGGAACGCGCTGGCGGCTTGGCTTGAAGCCGACCAGCCCGCATAGTGCGGCGGGAATCCGCACCGAGCCGCCAGTATCGGTGCCGACCGCTATGTCACACATGCCGTCGGCGACCGCGACTGGCGCGCCGGCTGAGGAGCCGCCCGGCACACGGCGGCGATCGCGCGGATTTCCCGGCGTGCCGAAATGCGGATTGGCGCCGATCCCAGAAAAGGCAAACTCGGTCATGTTGGTCTTGGCGATAATGACCGCGCCCGACTGGCGCAGCCGCTGCACGATGACAGCATCGGCCGCGGCCGGCGCCGCTTCCTCGGCCAGGATCTTCGAGCCGGCCCTGGTCGGTTCGCCGGCCACGTCGAACAAATCCTTGATGCTGATGATGACGCCGTCGAGCGGTCCGAGCGAGCGGCCGCGCGCGGCGCGCGCATCGCTGGCATCGGCCGCCTCCCGCGCAGTATCGCCGTAGACGGTGAGGCAGGTGCGCGCGCCCTCGCCTTTCGGATCGGCGATTCGCGCCAGCGCTTGTTCCAATCGGTCGCGAGAAGAATGAGCTGTCATGGTTACTCGTCAAGGATCATGCGGGAGATGACTTCGCGGCGCCGCGGAGCCAAGACTAGATTGCGGACCATATAGCAAACCTGCAGCAAACCTGCGATCATTTGCAGCAATGATGCGGGCGAGGCGCCGCAACCAGCGCGCCGCACCGCAACCTGCACGAGGAATGCATGGCCATCGGCAAACCGAGAATTGCTTTCATTGGCTTCGGCGAGGCCGGACAGGCGATCGCCGCGGGACTGCATGATGCCGATGCGGCACAGATGACCGCCTGGGATATTCTTTTTCCGCAAGGCGCGGGCAACAAACTGCGGCGCGCCGCGGATGCGAGCGGGGTGCATTGTGCTGCTTCCGCGGCGGACGCGGTGCGCCAAGCGGAGCTCGTCATTTCCGCAGTCACCGCGGCATCGAGTGGCGAGGCGGCGCAATCAGTGAAGGCGCATCTGCGCGGAAATCCGTTCTTTCTTGACATCAATTCGGTGTCGCCCAGCCGCAAGCAGGACACCGCCAAAATGCTCGGTGCCGCCGCACGCTACATTGACGTCGCGGTATTGGCGCCGATCCACCCGGCGCGGCATCAGACGCCGCTGCTCATTGCCGGACCGGACAGCCAAGCCGTCGCGGCGACGCTTGCCGACCTCGGCATGCGCGCAAGCATTGCCGGCGCCGAGATTGGCGCGGCGGCGGCAATCAAGATGGTGCGCAGCGTGATGATCAAAGGCATCGAGGCGCTGACGCTGGAATGTTTCCTCGCTGCAGCACGCGCTGGCGTCATCGATGAAGTTGCCGCATCGATGCGCAACAACTATCCCGGGCTCGATTGGGCAAAGATCGTGCCCTATAACCTGGAGCGGATGGCAGTCCACGGTGAGCGGCGCGCTGCCGAAATGGAGGAAGTGGCCGAAACTTTACGCG
>Ga0066903_100004321_pt1 | contig 11987 bp, 12 predicted proteins | sample PanSoiMetaGPlot1_FD_67491 | JGI IMG/M metagenome (GOLD analysis project Ga0066903, IMG submission 67491) | Tropical forest soil microbial communities from Panama analyzed to predict greenhouse gas emissions - Panama Soil - Plot 1 (version 2) | ecosystem: Environmental > Terrestrial > Soil >...
GAGGCCGAATAAGGTTCGCTAAGTGGCTAAGCTAGTAGATTTGGCGCGGATGACCACCGCGACGACCGGTACGGGCACGATCACACTTGGATCGGCCGTCAGTGGCTACAGGACATTTGCCGGTTCTGGCGTGAACGACGGCGACATCGTCGCCTATGGCATCATCGATGGCGCGAACTCGGAAGCTGGCACCGGAACTTACACGGCTTCCGGCACGACGCTAACGCGCAACGTCAGGCAATCGACCAATTCCAACACGGCGATTTCACTTTCCGGCAATGCGCAGGTTTTCATTACTGCTTGCGCGGAAGACCTGATCGCGGCTCCGCTTAACCCGGGCGGTCGCCTGACGCTAACATCCAGCGTTCCGGTGATGATCGCGACGGTCGCGAGCCCCACGACGCTTTATTACACGCCGTACAAAGGCAGCTACGTTCCGTTGTGGGACGGCAAGACGTGGAATCATTATCAGTTCAGCGAACTTTCGCAGCTGTTCACTGACACGACGAAGTCTCCCGCTGCCGTCGCCGCCAGCAAGAATTATGATGTTTTCGTCTGGAATGATGCTGGCACTCTGCGTTGCACACGCGGTCCTGCTTGGACTTCAGACACTGCACGCGGATATTCGCTGACGCTGCAGGATGGAATGTATCTCAACGCGGGCAATATCACCAACGGCCCCGCCGCCAATCGCGGCCTGCTCGTCGGCACGGTACGCAGCGACAGCGGCTCGAAGGTTGTCTGGAATACCGGAGGCAACGCCACGGCTGGTGCACTCGGTGTCTGGAATATGTTCAACCGCGTCATTGCCACCGCCGGTGTGGTCGACAACGGAGTGACCTATAACTATACGACTGCGAACGTGATCAGGCAGTGGCGGGCGTCATCCAACTATCAAGTGAACTTCATTCTCGGAGCATCCGAGGACAGCTATTCCGTTTTTGCTCAGGTGACTGTCGGATTGGCTACCGTTCCCGGTGGCACGGGCGTGACGATCTTCATTGGGCTTAATTCGACTTCGGTAGCTTCCTCTCGCGGATCAGCCGTCGCAGGACAATACACATCGGGCAATGCTCCCGTGCAAAGCACGATGCTTGTGGCTGGTGGAATGCCTGTCGCCATTGGCTGGAATTTTATCGCTGCACTGGAACGAAACAGCACGACAGATGCGAACACTTATAATTACGGACAAGATAACGCGCTATCCGTAGCGATTCCGATGTAGGCCACTCATGTTTTTCGATGCCCTTGGCACTCTGGCACTAGGGCAAGCTCCGACCACTAGTGTCATCACGAGCGCAAGCGGCGTTGCGTCCGGAACGAGCGCTGCAGCTGCGACAGGGACGGCCGTCACGCAGACGGTCGGCAATGCGCCGAATATCAACACGGACGCACGCGGCGTCGGCGTCGCATTCAACGCAGCGAGCGCAGCAGCGAGCGGATCGGGTGTTGCTGCAGCTGGAGGAGTCGCATTCTCCGCGAGCTCCGCAAGCGCGGCTGGCACTGGAGCAGCGGCAGGACAAGGACGCAGCTTCGCGGCTGCGTCCGGCAATGCTCCAAACATCAATACCGCTGCAGCGGGTGTCGGGCGATCCTTCAATGCCGCGTCCGCTGCGAGCTCCGGAGTGGGCGCAGCGAGCGCAACGAGCATCGCGATCATTGCGATCAAGTTCGCAGCGAGCGGCGTCGGTGCAGCTGCAGCAACGGGCGCGCAGATCATCGCGACTGCTGGAGCAGCTGCGGGGATCGGAGCAGCTGCAGGACAGGGACGAGCATTCAACGGCGTCAGCGCGTCCGCGAGCGGAGTGGGCAGTGCAGCTGCGACGGGATTCTCTTTCGCTGCGTCTGTCGGATCGAGCTCCGGAGTTGGCGCTGCGAATGCAACGTCGACAGCGATCAAAGCGATTAGCGGAGCAGCTGCAGGAATTGGCGCAGCTGCAGCGCAAGGATCGTTCATCATCGCTGCGTCGTTTGCTGCAGCAGGAATTGGCGCAGCTGCAGCATCGAGCGTCGCTTTCGGCATCGGCACTGGATCAGCGAGCGGAGTCGGTGTTGCAGCTGCGACGGGTTTTGCTTTTGCGGCGGCGACGGGCAACGCGCCGAATATCAACACGGACGCTCGAGGGATTGGCGCGTCATTCAACGCGTCCGCCGCGAGCGCGAGCGGCCAGGGCGCGGCATCTGGAAAATCTTCCGGCGTTATTTCGACGGCTTTCGCGTCGAGTGGACAAGGATCGGCGAACGCTGTCGGCATGTCATTCGCCGCAAATGCCGCGCAAGCGAGCGGCGTCGGCAGTGCAAGCGCGACAGCGACGACGATCCTCAATGCGCAAGCGAGCGCGAGCGGAATTGGCAGCGCTGCAGCACAGGGCAGCATCGTCGTCTCGACGACGGGAGCAGCTGCGAGCGTCGGCGAAGCGATTGGCTGGACGTTCTTCTTCCAGAGCACTGCGTCGATCATCACTCCGGACGCGGACGACAATGATGGCAGCTGGCTCAATGAAGTCGGCGGCACGACGCTCGTTCCATCCATCGACGAGATGGTGCCGAACAATTCGGATTACATCATCTCGTCCGTTGAGCCGATCAGCGATATCGCGCGCGTTCGTCTCAGCGATCCGAGCGGCGCGATCCAGCAGCCGATGTCCGTGTTCTATCGCTGCGGTACGCAAGGAACGGGCTCGATCAATCTGAAAGTCCGCTTGATGCAGGGCACGACGCAGATCGCGGAGTGGACGCACTTCCCATGTCCTTCCGCGCCGACGACTGTCGAGCAAGTTCTAACATCGCCGCAATTCACGTCGATCACGGACCCGACGAATCTGTTCTTGGAATTCGAGGCAGCGGCGTGACATGGCTGCGTGAGGGCTATTGCTGCAAGTGCGGCGACTGCTGCGAAGGGAATCCGAAACGCGGCACATGGCCGGATAAGCTCGACGGCATGTGTCCATTGCTAGGACGCAAACGAGAGGACGGCACGCGACTATGCATCGGGCACGGCAAGCATCCGTATTATCTGCAGGGCTGCGTCGTGTGGCCGTCCATCCCGGCGCATACGCTCCGACACAAGCGCTGCACGTACAGCTGGCGTTGGGTCGATGCTGAATAAATTCTTTCTCGCGAATGTCGCCGTCAACGGTTACGGACAGCTGTCGGAAACCGATCCCGGCGCGACGATCACGACGACAGGATGGCAAGTCGCCAAGACTGCGTCGGCGAATTTCAATCTGCTGCAGTGGGGCACGGAGAAGACGACCGGCTTCTCGACGACGAATCCGCTGACGACAGCGAGTTCGCCGAATAGCACGGCGGATTGCTTCCGTTCCAACGGGCCGATCACCGGCATCTTCGCCAATGCCAACTGGACTCTCGCTTTCGTCGTCCGCGCTGTCAGCGCGGCGTCGTCGCAAGCGGGGCGCGTCAACTGCCGTCTCTGGCGCTCGACGAACGCGGCAGGAACGGGCGCAACGCAGATCACGTCGAGCGTGCTCGTCGGCACGACGACCGGCGCACTGTCAACGACCGTCGATGCAACGTCGACAGTCACGTTCACGCCGGGCGGCACGATCACGCTGAACAATGAATATCTTTTTGTTCAAATCGCGTGGGAAATTACGACAGCTTCCGGCAACAATTCCGGCGACGTCGACTTCCGCACGAGCACGACGACGCTCACGCTCCCGGCATTCACGTCGCAGTCGTCGGCGAGCGCAGCGGGAACAGGCGCGGCCACGGCGACAGGTGCGATTGTCGCCGCTGCTGTCGGCAACGCGCCAAACATCAATACGGATGCGCGCGGCGTCGGCAGCGTTATCGTCGGAACGACTGCCGACTCGGATGCTGTCGGATCAGCGAGCGCAGTCGGCGCAACAATTCTCGCTGCTGTCGGATCGAGCGTTGGCTCCGGAACGGCGAACGGCGCGGGCGCTAGTACATTCATAGCGGCGACTGTCGGATCGGCATCCGGAACGGGCGCTGCAGCTGCCGTTTATCTTGCCGGTACTGCGCAAGTCGTCATCTATTGGGCGCAGATTCAAGTCGCCGACTCTGCTGGATCGTTTGCTCCTGCTGTGGGCAATGCAGCGGGCGTCGGCATCGGCAACGCGCAAGGCGCGTCCATTGTTTCCGCTGTTGCGAGCGCTTCCGGAAGCGGATCAGCGAGCGCAAGCGCGACGGGAATCAATTCTGCATCTGGCTTGGCTAGCGGCATCGGATCGTCTTCGGTTGCTGGACGATCCTTCGCTGCGGGGCAGGGCTCGACGGCGGGAGTTGGGACCGCATCCGCCGTCGGCCTTGTCTTCTTCGCTGGAGCAGGAAACGCAGCTGGCACTGGAGCAGCGAGCGCAAGCGGAATTGCGATCACTGCGACGACAGCGAGCGCATTCGGCACTGGCGCTGCAGCTGCACAAGGGCGTGCGTTCAACGCGAGCACGGCGAGCGCAGCTGGCGTTGGCGCGGCGAACGCGCTCGGCTTTCAGACAGTCGCAGCGAGCGGAGCAGCTGCGAGCACTGGAACAGCAAGCGCATCCGCGCTCAGTTTCAACGCGACGACTGCGAGTGCGAGCGGCGTCGGTACAGCTGCTGCCGTCAGCGGATCGGCGACAGGAAGCACGGCTTCCGCAAGCGGCGTCGGCACTGCAGCTGCGACTGACGTCACGATTGTCGGAAGTATCGGCAGTGCATCCGGAACGGGCGCGGCGAACGCGCGCAGTCCGACTCTCGCGACAGGATCAGCGAGCGGAATTGGCGCTGCTGCTGCAACGGGCACGGCGATCACGGCGAGCTCGGGCAGCGCGTCCGGATCGGGCGCTGCAGCGGCAGTCGGATCGCAATTCTCGGGCAATACGGGCACGGCGAGCGGACTTGGCGCTGCGAATGCCGTCTCGCAAGCCATTACAGCGATCACGGGCGCTGCCAGCGGCGTGGGGGCTGGAAATGCTTCCGGACAGTCATTCGTCGCACGTACGGGCTCCGCTGCGGGTTTGGGGGCGGCTGCAGGAGCGTCGACGGGGATCGTCGCGGCGGTCGGAAGCGCGTCAGGAATCGGCAGCGCATCCGGCGTCAGTCAGACAGCATCCGGCAGCGCGGCGAGCGCATCTGGATCGGGAAGCGCAGCTGCGAACGGTACGGGGATCATCTCCGCTGTCGGATCGTCCAGCGGCACGAGCTCGGCGGCGGCGTCAGCGCTCGCATTCGTCGCGCGCAATGCATCCGCGAGCGGCGTCGGGGCGGCGAACGCAGTCGCGGCGATCTTCGCGGCTTCCGTCGCGAACTCCTCGGGCATCGGCGCTGCGAATGGTGTCGGACAAGGAACGCAGGGCAATGTCGGCAGCGCTGCAGGAACGGGCGCTGCAGCTGCAGTCGGCAGATCGACGAACGCAGCTGTCGGCACTGCATTCTCGATCTCGTTCGTGCAAGCGACAGGTACGGGGATCGTCTCCGCTGTCGGAAGTGCTTCCGGATCGGGAGCAGCTGCAGCTGGAGCATCATCTCTCCGCGCAGCAAACGGCAACGCGAGCGGACAAGGAACGGCAAGCGCTCAGACGCTCGGGCTCGGTGTGGGAACGGGCAGCGCTGCTGGCAATGGATCAACGAACGCGACAGGACGCGCGACAGCTGCGGCAGTCGGCACTGCGTTCTCGATCTCCATCGTCAGCGGCGCGAGCGCGACGATCTACTGGAGCGTCGGACACGCTTCCGGATTTGGCGACGCGTTCGGCACTGGCTTCGGCAGTCGCATCAATGCAGAATTCCATTGCGACGGTTTCGGCCAGGCGCGCGGCGTTTCGCAGACGCTCATTCGTCGCTTGCCGACAGGAGGACGCGGCGAAGGATTCGGCAGCACTGGAGACAATCGCACGCACGATGTCGACGCACGCGCGGGGCCCGCGAACGAGAACAGGACGCAGGACACGAACATCAGAGCAGGATCAGTGACGGAGAGACGCGCAGCATGACAGGACTGAAAAGAATTATTGACCCGGCCGTTCTGCCGATCACGCTCGATCAAGCGAAGATGCAGCTGCGCGTGACTGTTCCTGACTTCGACAGTCAGATTACCGGATACATTCAGGCGGCGACGGACTTCATCGACGGCGAATGGGGCTTTCTCGGACGCGCACTCATCACGCAGACGTGGCGATTGACGCTCGACGGTTTCCCAACGGGCGGCGGCGGCGCTGTTTCGTATTTCAATCCCTATTCCTATTGGGGCTGGAATTTCGGCAGCACGAACATGAACGGGCAGATCAAGATCCCGCTTCCGCCGCTGCAGTCCGTGACGCAGATCGAATATGATGATCCGAATGGCAACGTGCAGACAGTGAATGCGGGGGATTTTTTCGTCGACACGCAGAGCGAGCCCGGGTGGATCGTGCCGCAAGGAAGCAAGTCATGGCCATCGACGCTCGATGCGATCAACACGGTGCGGATCGACTTCGTCGCCGGATATCCCGCCGACAGCAGCAGTCCTCCCGATCTCGCGGCGAAAGTCCCCGGCAACATCAAGCAAGCGATCCTGCTGATGGTGGCGAACTGGATGGAAGGCGCGGAAGGAACGACGGACACGCGTTTGGCGATCCTGCCGTTCGGCGCTGACATCCTGCTGCGTCGTCACAAGATACAAAAGAGCATGGCTTGAAAGGCGTTCGTCCGGACTGGTTTCCGCATTGGGAGAATCAATATGTCGCGCTCGTCGGCGGAGGAGCATCCGTCAAGCGCAGCGACGTTGATCATGTCCGTGGCAAACTGCGCTGCGTTGTTATCAATGAAAGTCATCAACTCGCGCCGTGGGCAGACGCGCTGTATTCCTGCGACGAAAAATGGTGGAAGCTGCGCTTTCCGAAACAGTTCAACGGACTCAAGATCACGGTTGATCAGATCGCGCCGCGGCTCTTCCCGGAATTAAAACAACTGAAGCTGCGACCGAAGCCGAATCAGCACGGGAAATATTGCGAGTGGCTTCTGATGGACGAGTGGGGCGAAGTCGGATCAGGACAGAGCGGCGGCTTTCAAGCTTTGAATTGGCTGGCGCAGCTGCAAGTGAAAGGGATCGCGCTGCTCGGCTTTGATGCGTGTATCATCGATCACAAGATTCACTGGCACGGCACGCATCCTGTCGAGCTCAACAATCCGGATCAGAGCACTTTCGTTGGCTGGAAGCGCTGGCTTGAGCACGCCGCGCCGCAGCTGGAGAAGCTCGGCATCGAAGTTATTAATTGCTCAATGTTCTCTGCTGTGGGAATGTTCAAGCGAATCGAGCTCAAGGCAACACTCGCACGGTGGGGATTATGATCAGACTTTTTGTCGGCTGCAGCGCGAACGGCGAAGACTTGGAAGCTCAGGGGATGCTTGAGTATACGGTGCGTCACTACACGAAGGACGAGATCGAGCTCAACTGGATGAAGCTGTCGCGCGATACTGCGTCTCCTTGGTTCTCGCACGGCGGCAAGGGCTGGAATACGCAAGGATGGGCGACGCCGTTCTCCGCATTCCGTTGGGCGATCCCCTACGTCTGCAAGTTCGAAGGCAAGGCGATCTATATGGACGTCGATCAGATCGTCCGCGCCGATCTCAAGCAGCTTTGGGATCAGACGATCCTCGACGGCAAGGCGATCCTAGCCAAGAATGCATCGACGCACTGCTGCATGTTGATCGACTGTGAGCGCTTCAGAAAGCTGATCAAGGATTTGCCGGATTGGGAGCAGCTGCGACGCATCGCGGGAATGTACAAGCAAGTCCGCGCGCGTGTATCTCCAGTGACAGCGCAATTCTCCGGTAATTGGAATTGTCTCGACGGCGAAACATATCCGACACTGATGCACCCGGATATCAAGCTGATCCATTTCACGCGCGTCGAGACGCAGCCGCATCTGCGATGGGCGCTGCCGCGACTGCACGCGGAGAAGCGCAAGCATTGGGGTGAATATGCGCGACAGATCGGATTGCCGCACAATCGCTCGGACGTCGCGCCGCTCGTCGAGACGCTGTGGAAGAAGACGCAGGAAGCGGGCTATGGCATCGAGCGCTATGCGCTGAAGCCGGACGAGATGTTCGGCGCTTATGATTCAGTCCGCGCTGGTCCGAAAGCGGCGTGATGGCAGACTGGACTGATCGTGGCATTCAACGGCGATGCATTAGCTATTCTGCTTTTCGGCTCGATGGCCTTGCTGATCTATATGCACGTTCGCACGGAGCTTCTGTTCTCGACATCGGATGTAATCGCGGCTGGGTTTCTTTTGATTTGTGTCTTCACGGCGCTGCTGTGGTTCATGGGCTCGACTCCAGCGAAGTCACAATCGCAACAGCAAGAGAATGGTTCGCTGATTTCAGAAGCGTCGACTCTCGTTTTGAAATTGTGGACTTGCAGGGGGGAGCAGGAGCAATCAAGCGCGCCTTCGGCGAGTCATATCGGCAGGAGTACGACATCGTGCTCATGCTGGCCGTCTATCACAAGCTGCGACGTATTATGGCGCTTCCAGCACTCCTACACTTGGTTGATCATCTAGCGCATCACTGCGGTAAGTTTTTTGTCTGGCGCGGATCGCGTGAGGAGATCGAGGAATTCGAGTCGACTGTGATCGCCAAAGGATTCCGTCGCGTGCATTATTCGGAGATCAGTCTCGTGCAGCGTCCTGACACGCAGAACGTCGAAGCGCAGCCGAGCGCGATTTGGGCGAAGGATCATCCGCTCTGATGGGATATGGCGACGAGATCATCGGCACGGGCCTTGCGAAAGGCATGAAACGCAGCGGCAGACTCGCCGCTTTCGGGGACGGACGCAGGATCATCTGGGGCCCATGGTGCGAGGAGATATTCAAGAACAACCCGAACATCGCGCGGCCTGGTGCCGAGCAATGCGATAAGCTTTTCTGGATCGAGCACTACAAGGGCGCGCGGATTTATAATCATCAGAGCGAGGACAAGATTCGCTGGCTATGGAATTACGACTTTCACGTCACGCCGGGAGAATTCTTCTTCGACGAGATCGAGAACGGATTGATCAACTACTCGCGCGCATCGCTCGGGAAATTTGTCGTCATCGAGCCCAACGTGCCATGGCAGAAGTCCGTCGCGCCCAACAAGGATTGGGGCGAAAACAATTTCCGGCATCTCGCATATCTGCTGCAGAAGGAAGGCGTGCAGATCGTTCAATTCCGACACAAGAATTCGCGCAGGATGCTGCGCGGCGTGACGACATTCGAATTCCATACGTTCCGCGAAGTGATCGCGCTGCTGTCGCTCGCTCGCGCGTATGTCGGTCCGGAAGGCGGGATGCATCACGCAGCTGCAGCGCTCGACGTTCCGGCTGTCGTGCTGATGGGCGGCTTCATTCCGCCAGCTGTGATCGGCTATGACATGCACATCAATCTGACTGGCGGAGCGGAAGCGTGCGGCAGTCTGTTTTCGTGTTCACACTGTCGAAAAGCGATGGAACGCATCTCCGTCGAGCAAGTCCATCTGGCGACGTTGGGAATGCTTTAATGAAATGCGAGACGGCGATTCTGCAGCGGCGGTCAGAGCTGAATTCGTTCATCGAATTGCTGAAGCGCGAGAACGTGCAAAGTTATCTGGAGATCGGATCGAAGTTCGGCGGATCGCTTTGGGCTATTGGCAATTCATTGCCGAAAGGATCGAAGATCGTCGCCGTCGATCTGCCGCATGGCGATACATCCTTCAAGCAGTCGGAAGCTCCGCTGCGTGAATGCGTCGAGCAGCTGCGCAAGCTCGGCTATCAGACGAGCTTGATTCTCGGCGACAGCACGGAGCGCAGCGTGATCGATGACGTGTACGCGCTCGGTCCGTTCGATGCTGTCTTCATCGATGCAAATCACACGCTGCCGTACGTGAAAGCGGATTGGGAGAATTACGGCAAGATCGGCAAGCTGATCGCATTCCACGACATCAGCTTTTTCCGCGCGAAGGGATTGCCGCCGCACAAGAAACCGATCGAAGTGCCGATCTTCTGGAACGAGATCAAGAAGCAGCATCGCTATCTGGAGATCAAACACGATCCGAATGACAACGGCATCGGCGTGCTATGGCCGACTTGAATGTCATCTGCTGGCTTTGGGGATCGAAGTATCGCGACATCGACGTGATCCGCTTGCGTAACGGCGTCCGCAAATATCTGCACGAGTCGCATCGCTTCCTGCTGTTCACGGATCAAGTGCTTTATTTTTCTGATCTGTCCATCGACGTGCGTCCGCTGCAGGATCGTCATCTGACGACGCGCAGCTGCTTCTGCAGACTGCGCATGTTCGATCCGCACTGGCAGAAGCTCAACGGGCTCGAGGGACGCATTCTCTCGCTCGATCTCGATCTCGTGCTCGTGTCGCGGATCGACGCGCTGCTGCAGACGGCGAGCACATTCAAAATTCTGCAGGGCGCAAATGCGACTAATCCGAATCCGTTCAACGCGAGCATCATGCTGCTGCGCTGCGGGCATCACGCGGAAGTCTGGAACGACTTTTCGCCGGGGCTCGCGCAAGTGATGCCGTTCCATGAATTCCCCGACGATCAGGGCTGGATATGGCACAAGCTGCCGAAAGCGGACGGCTGGAAAGTCGGCAAGGACTCAGGCATCTATGCATTCCAGAAACCCGGATGGCGCACGGGGAGCATCGATCTGCCGAGCGACGCGAAGATCGTCGCGTTCATCGGCAAGCGCAAGCCGAGGATGTACGAATTCGTCCCATGGGTCAGACAATACTGGACGCACGCATAGACCCGCGCGATGTCGCGCTGTTCATTCCTCCGGGACTGAAAAAATTCAAACTGGCGTTGTTTGAGCGCATTGGCGCGCACATCGAGAAGCTGGGCGGGCAAGTCGTCCGACACGAGTATCACAAGATCAACACGCTGCCGGACGAAGTCATTCCCATCGTCGGCTGCACGCCGCAATTCCGCGAATACATCGAGCTCTGGACGCAGCGGAAACGAACTTGGATTTATTGGGATCGCGGCTATCTCCGTCGCGTCTTCGCGACGTGGCTTCCGACAGGAAAGCAGCTTGGCGTGCCGATGGGCTACTATCGCTGGCACGTCAATCGCCCGCAGATGGGGCAAGTCTACGATGTTCCTGATGATCGATGGAAAGCACTGAAGCTCGATGACGACGTGAAGCCGTGGAATCGGAATGGCGATCACATCGTCATCGCTGATACACTGCCGGATTACTGGAATCTGTTCTCCGATCCGCACTGGACACGGCGAACGCTGGAGCGGCTGAAGACACTCACGAAGCGACCGATCAGAGTCCGCGACAAAGAAAGCAAAGTGCCGCTCGCCGATGAACTCAAAAAAGCTCACTGTCTCGTCGCGCACGGTTCTATTGCTGCAGTTGAGTCTGTTGTTATGGGCTGTCCAGTTTTCGTCGAGCCGCTTTCCGCCGCTGCGCTGGTTGGCTCTACGCTGCTTGAACAAGTGGAAACGCCTTCCTACCCGGAACGAATGAAGTGGCTGCACTCGCTCGCCTATTGTCAATTCACGGAGGACGAGCTCTGCGACGGAACGCTGTGGAGACTGATCCGCTGATGCCGTGGGTAAAATTCATCGAGCGCTTTGATTGGCAACCGCGCGACGTGCGCTGGATGATCTCTTACGGCAAGGATTCGATTCATCTCGTGAAGCAAGCGACCGCGCAGCAAGCGATCAAGGAAGGGAAAGCCGTGCTGACAGACGAACGTCCGAAACGAAACGCAAGAGCCAATGCCATCCGCTCCGCTTAGATATCGCATCGGCTTCTATCAGCGCGGCAGCGGACTTCCTGCAGGATCGCCGCCGCCGCCAGATTACGGAAGCGCGCCCGGATATCCGGGGACGGCGACATTCGTCGTCTATGGAAATATCAAGCCGCGTCTCGGCGGCGAAGCCGTCCTGGCGGCGCGACTGACGGGAAAGAATTTCGTCGACATCACGGTGCGACAGGATTCGCTGACGGATCAAGTCGACACGGACTGGATGTGCAAGAACGAAACGACAGGCGA
>Ga0066903_100004322_pt1 | contig 11985 bp, 15 predicted proteins | sample PanSoiMetaGPlot1_FD_67491 | JGI IMG/M metagenome (GOLD analysis project Ga0066903, IMG submission 67491) | Tropical forest soil microbial communities from Panama analyzed to predict greenhouse gas emissions - Panama Soil - Plot 1 (version 2) | ecosystem: Environmental > Terrestrial > Soil >...
ATGCAGGGCCCAGCTTGCGGGCTGCTGAAAATCTGCCCGCATCAGCGCTGTTGACTTATCTTCGTACGAAGGGATGGCAAGTCAGGTCTTCGCGGGTGAAGGGGATTTCAATATTGTCGAAGACTTTTCCTGAGGCGGATGAGCCGATTCAATTCATTCTGCCGGATGTTCCAGGCTTTACGGATGAGCACCGCCGCGTCGCCGACGCGCTAAGAACGATCGAGGTGGTCGAGGAGCGCTCGCTGCAAAGCATTGTTGATGATGTTCGCAAGGTCGCCGCCAAGAGGGTCAAGAGGCCAAGAGGCAAGGCATCAAAGAAAGCCTCCAAAAGCCGAAGAGCTTCGTAGCTCCGCGGTCGAAGGCGCGTAGTAGTCAACCGCCATATTCGAGGATGAACAGCCCGGCATTATAGTCGGTCGAATAGATCAGGCCGCTCTTGTCCACGAACACGTCGGCCGACTGGATCACCTGCGCGCGGTTGGGGCGGTGATCCATCATGCGGACGGGTGCGGGCGGCACCCAGGCGGCGACCTCGTGCGGCCGGTACGGGTCGCGGATATCGAAGACGCGCACGCCCGCGTTCTGATAGGTGGCGAAGATCAGCTCTGAGCTCACGAAGCTGCCGGGGCGATTCTCGTGAATGTTATGCGGTCCGAAATGGCCGCCCTTGGCGACATAATCGGCTTCCGCGGGCGTCGGAAAGGTCGCGATGCTGACGGGGTTGGCGCGGTCGCGGTTGTCGAACACCCAGATCAGCTTGAGGCCATCCTCCAGGTGGTCGAGCACGGCCTCGTCGAGCACGATGAGCAACTGGCGGTCCGGCAGCGGCAGGCAATTGTGCGTGCCGCCGCCGAACGGCGGGCACCAGTTGCGATGGACGATCAGCTCAGGTCTTTCACGGTCGGCGACGTCTAGCACGACCATGCCGGCGTCGCGCCACGCGGCGTAGGCGGTGTCGCCGTGGATGACGGCGTGATGCAGCCCGTTGCGGCGGCTGGCCGGCCAGGACGGCGTCTCGCCGGCGGAGAGGTTCATGCCGGGCAGCCAGTAGCGGCCGGCCGGGCGCGGCTGGGTCGAGTCGGCCAGGTCGACGCACATGAAGATGTAGTCGGTGAAGCCGTCGAGCAGCACCGAGACATAGGCCCAGCGCCCGCCGACGTACCAGATACGGTGAATGCCGCCGCCTTCGACCGGCATGAAGCCGATGCGGCGGGGTGTGGCCGGTTGGGAGATGTCGTAGACGGAAAGCCCGGCGGTCCAGTTGCGTGCCGCGGTCGTCGCCTGCGCCGTGCCGACGACCTTGCCGAGCTGTCCGCGATAGTAGGCGCGCTCATCAGCGAACTCGGCGGCGGCGAACATGTCCTTGGCGTTGATGACGAGCAGCAGGTCGTCGTGCGTCTGCAGATGGATGTTCCAGGTCCCGGGCGGCGCCGCCAGATAATTCACCGCGCGCGGATGCTTGGCGTCGCGCACGTCGATCACGCTGAAGCCTTTGGAGAACATGTGCCCGACATAGGCGTGGCCGCGATGCACCATGACCTGGACGCCGTCGGGCCGGCCGCCCTGATCGCTATAGCCGACGAGGCGCATGTTGTGCGCGAAGTCGGGCTTCGGCGGGTCGACGCTCATCGATAGGCGGCCAGGAAATTCGGCACGGCAATCCAGTCCATCATCGCCTCGTAGCTCTGCAGCAGTCGCCACATGCGGCGATCCTCGTCGGTCTTCAGGTCCACACCCAGATGGGTGCCGAGCTTGCGGCCGTGCAGCATGATGCGCTCGCCGATCGGCAGACGCACCGCATTGTAACGCGCGAGCGCCGCGTCGATATCGTCGTGCGCGTCGAGCGCTTGTGCGAGGGCCTGCGCATCGCCGCCGGCCTTGGCGACGCCGAATCCCATATGCGGGCGTGAGGACGATCCGGCGTCGCCGACCAGCGCGACCCGGCCGGAGGCGATCGCGGGCGCGGAGAAGTCGTAGATCGGCGTGAAGAACGGCTGCGCGATGTTGCGCAGGCAGTCGAGAAAGGCGCGCGGCATGATCTTCTCGGCGTCGGCGCGCATGCGCGCGACCAAGTCCTTGCGGATGAGCGGCGGCGGCACCGAGTAGTCGTGCTGGCGGCCGTTCTCGTCGACGCACATCTCTTTCAGCGTGCCCGCGTCGCCGACCCGGTACCAGATGAAATTGTAGCGGCGGCGGCCGGGCCGCAGGTCGTTGTCGAAGCCCGCGATCGGATAGCCGATGACCTGCTGGCGCTCCGGCAGGAAGAACACGAAGTTCGGAAAGATGCTCGCCAGCGTCTCCGGCGCGAGGTCGGCCTCGCTGGGCGCGCCGCGCCAGATGTAATAGCCGGCGTAGATCGGCTGCACGTCGGGCGCGATCTGCGCGCGCACCGACGAGCGGATGCCGTCGCCGCCGACCAGCAGGTCGGCGCGCTCGATCCGGCCGCCGGCGAAATGGACGCGGACCTCGCGGCCGTCCTGCTCGACGCGCTCGAACGCGTGGCCGAGGTGATAATGCGCGGGGTCGATGGTCGCGCGCAGCAGCCGTTGCAGCCGATCCCAGGAGGTCAGGATTTGCGGCAAGGAGCGCTCGCCGATTACGCGCCCCTGCCGGTCGATGGTGATGCGCCGCTCCACCTCGACGCCGAGGTCGCGCGTGCCGGCGCCGCTGCTCTCGAGCGCCTCCAGCAGCTCCGGATGGGTGGTGATCCCGGCGCCGCGGCCGACCAGCTCCACCGGCGAGCGCTCGAACACGTCGACGTCCCAGCCGATCCGGCGCAGGAAGGCCGCGGTGAACAGGCCCGACATCGAGCCGCCGATAATGACGGCGCGCCGATTGCGGCGGCTCGACGATGATGCCATGGGCGACGGCCTCGAACCCGAATACTCGGAAAATGATAGCCGCGGCGCCGCGGGGCGGCCAGCGCTCACGCGCTGGCGTTTTGGTGAAGCATGATCTTTTCCGAAAACCGGTTCCCACTTTTCGGGATCATGCTCTCTGCTCAGCGCAGGAGGCCGTCGAACAGCGGCAGGCTGACCAGCGCCGCGATTGCGATGATGAGATAGGCGATGCGGCGGTAGAGCAGGTCGGACGCGCCGCGGAAGACATAGACGCCGGCCGCCAGCGCCGCCACGAACGGGATCTCGAGCAGGATCGACAGGGCGACGGTCTCGGTCGTGAACAGCCCCTGCAGCAGATAGGAGATGCAGAGCGCCGCTCCGATCAGCAGGAAGTAGACCATCAGATTGGCGCGCACGGTCACGGCGTCGTTCTTGGTGCCGAGCCAGTAGATGACCACTGCAGGTCCCGCGATCTGCACGGCGCCGCCGCCGAAGCCGGAGAACAGGCCGACGGCGATGGTCACCGGCAGTCGGGGCTGGCCGTGATAGCGCCAGCCCGACACCACGACCGCCAGCAGGGTCATCACCAGGAGCGCGATGAACCAGCGCAGCACGAGCGGCTCGACCAGCTCCAGCGCCCAGGTGCCGAACGGGATGGCGATGACGGCCGCGATGAAGATCGGCAGCACCTCGCGCCAGGTGCATCTGGGAAGCTCCCGGACGGTGAACGGCGACGAGGCCACGAAATCCACCAGCAGCAAGGTGACGGCGGCGATACGCGGCTCGTACACCGCCGCCATGAGCGGCATGTAGATCATGGCCGAGCCGAAGCCGGAGAAGCCGCGCACCAGCCCCGACAGGGCCGAGATGGCGACCGCCGCCGCAAACCGCGGGTCCGCAATGGCGGCGGCGTAGATCGAGCTGTCGAGCAGGGTGGTCACGGAGATGCCTCTGAAATGGGGCTCGCTCCATAGCAGCCGCATCGGTTTGCGGGACCAACGCAAGCGCTTGTGTGCTCTGCGCTAGGCGCGCAGGCGGCCTGGAGCTATCAAGAAGCAAGATGAGACGCCCGATTCGCATCCTCGGCATCGATCCCGGCCTGCGCCGCACCGGCTGGGGGGTGGTGACGATCGAGGGCAATCGCCTGAGCTTCCTGGCCTGCGGCTCGCTCGCAACCGACGACAAGGCCGAGCTCGCCACGCGGCTGGTCGCCATCCACGATGGGCTGCGGCGGGTGGTCGAGGAGCACGCGCCCGACGAGGCCGCGGTCGAGGCCACCTTCGTCAACAAGGACGCGGTCGCGACCCTCAAGCTCGGGCAGGCGCGTGGCGTCGCCATGCTGGTGCCGGCGATCGCCGGGCTTCCCGTGGCCGAGTATGCACCGAACCTGGTCAAGAAGACCATCGTCGGCGCCGGCCATTGCGAGAAGGCGCAAATCCGCATGATGATCGGCGTGCTGCTGCCGAAGGCCGATCCGCAATCACATGACGCCGCGGACGCGCTCGCGATCGCGGTCACGCACGCGCATCATCGCCAGAGCGCAGTGCTCGCGGTCGCGGCGCGTTGAGAGGTTGGCGGTTCCGGCGGCCGTGATTAGATTACGGCCCCCTCTGTTGGAGACCTAGAGTCATGGACCTCGCGGCGCTCGTCATTTTCGCCAGCACCTTGTTCGTCGCCGCGGCATCGCCGGGGCCCGGCATCACCGCGCTGGTCGCTCGGGTGATCGGGCGCGGACCCGAGGGCGCGAGCGCCTTCGCCGCCGGGCTGATCCTCGGCGATCTGATCTGGCTTGCGGTGGCGATCCTCGGGCTGGCGGTGGTGGCGCAGACCTTCCACGAGATTTTTCTGATCATCAAATACGTCGGCGCCGCCTATCTACTCTATCTTGCCTACCGGATGTGGACCGCACCGGCGGCGCCGCACGACATCGCAGCGAACGGGAGCCGCGAGAGCGACCTGCGGCTGTTCCTCGGCGGGCTCGCGCTGACCCTGGGCAATCCCAAGGTGGTGGCGTTCTATCTCGCGCTGCTGCCGAATCTGATCGACCTCACGCGCGCCGGGCTCACCGGCTACGTCGAGCTGGCGAGCGTATCGATCGCCGTGCTCACGGTGGTGTTCGGCGCCTATGTGATCGCGGCGGCGCGCGCCCGCACGCTGTTTCGCAGCGTGCGCGCCATGCGGCTGCTCAACCGCGTCGGCGGCACCATGATCGCGGGCGCGGCCGTGGCAGTGGCGACCAAATAGGGGCGGGCTCGGCCACGAACATGATCGGCAAGCTCAAGGGCATCATCGACAGCTACGGCGAGGATTTCATCGTCCTCGACGTCGGCGGGGTCGGCTATCTCGTGCACTGCTCGGGCCGCACGCTGCAGGAATTGCCCGGCACCGGGCAGCCCGCGACCTTGTCGATCGAGACTCACGTGCGCGAGGACCAGATCAGGCTGTTCGGCTTCATGACGGATGTCGAGCGCGAGTGGTTCCGCCTGCTGCAGACGGTGCAGGGCGTCGGCGCCAAGGTCGCGCTCTCCGTGCTCGGCACGCTCAAGCCGACCGAGCTCGCTTCGGCGATCGCGATGCGCGACAAGGCGATGGTGGCGCGCACGCCCGGCGTCGGCCCCAAGGTCGCCGAGCGCATCGTCACCGAGCTCAAGGACAAGGCGCCGGCCTATGCCGATGTCGATCCGGCGGTGATCCGCCTCACCGGCGCGGTCGAGGACAAGCGCGCGCCGGCGCCGGTCGTGGACGCGGTGTCGGCGCTGGTCAATCTCGGCTACGGCCAGCCGCAGGCCGCCGCCGCCATCGCCGCCGCCACGCGCAGCGCGGGCGAGGGCGCGGACGCGGCGCGGCTGATCCGGCTCGGCTTGAAGGAATTATCGAAATGAAGGCGCGGAGTCGCGCTCCGGCGCCGAGCAAGCAGGACTTGACCAAGCGGGATCTGGAGCTGATCGACGCCGCGAGCAAGGCGATCACCGCGCGCTACAAGAACGACTGGCAGGAGGTCGGCGCCGCCATGCGCACGCGCGACGGCCGCATCGTCACCGGCGTGAACCTCGATGCCTATCTCGGCCGCATGGCGGTGTGCGCCGAGGCGGTGGCGCTCGGGCGGGCGATCACCGACATGGGCGAGACCGGCATCGACACCATCGTCGCGGTGCGCCACCCCAAGCCGACCGAGGCCGACCGGGACGTCGCCGTGGTGTCGCCGTGTGGCAGCTGCCGGGAGCTGATCTGGGACTACGACCGCAATGCGCGCGTCATCGTGCCGGGCGACAAGGGACCAACGATTGCGTCGATCAGCGAGCTCTTGCCCAACAAGTATCGGCGTGAGCGGAATCTTTAAGAAGGGATCAAGCTCTTGAGCACGAGCCCCCGCCGCCTGGTGAGCGCCGAGCGCCGCGACGAGGATATCGCCGAGACCTCGCTGCGCCCGCAGCGGCTCGCCGACTTCATCGGCCAGCAGCAGGCGCGGGCGAATCTCTCGGTATTCATCGAGGCGGCGCGCAAGCGCGGCGAGGCGCTCGACCACGTGCTGTTCGTCGGCCCGCCCGGCCTGGGCAAGACCACGCTGGCGCAGATCCTCTCGCGCGAGCTCGGGGTGAACTTCCGCGCCACCTCGGGCCCGGTGATCGCCAAGGCCGGCGACCTCGCGGCGCTGCTCACCAATCTCGAGGAGCGCGACGTGCTGTTCATCGACGAGATCCACCGGCTCAATCCGGCGGTCGAGGAGATCCTCTATCCGGCGATGGAGGACTTCCAGCTCGATCTGATCATCGGCGAGGGGCCGGCGGCGCGCTCGGTCAAGATCGATCTCGCGCGGTTCACGCTGGTCGGCGCCACCACGCGCGCGGGGCTGCTCACCAATCCGCTGCGCGACCGCTTCGGCATCCCGGTGCGGCTCAACTTCTATTCCGTGAGCGAGCTCGAGGAGATCGTCAATCGCGGCGCCCGCGTGCTCGGCATCGGCATGACCGCGGATGGCGCCAACGAGATCGCGCGCCGAGGGCGCGGCACGCCGCGCATCGCTGGGCGGCTCTTGCGCCGGGTGCGCGACTTCGCGCTGGTCGCGGGCGCCACGTCGATCGACCGCGCCGCCGCCGACCGCGCGCTCACCGAGCTCGAGGTCGACGGCGCCGGCCTCGACGCCATGGACCGCCGATACCTCTCGACCATCGCGGAGAATTACGGCGGCGGGCCAGTCGGGATCGAGACCATCGCGGCGGCGCTGTCCGAGCCGCGCGACGCCATCGAGGAGATCATCGAGCCGTTTCTGATCCAGAAAGGTTTCATCCAGCGCACCCCGCGCGGGCGGCTGTTGACCTCGCACGCCTTCCGCCATCTCGGCCTCGCCGAGCCCGCGCGCGACCCCGCGCAGTTCGGGCTGTTCGGGGAGGAAGCCGAGGATTAGCGCGGGGTTGATCTCGCTGTGGATCGGACGTAACGCTGCCGCCGGGCCGGGATGACCGCGGAGGCGCAATCATCATGTCGAGGAACATGGAAGGCGGATGTCACTGCGGGCGCGTGCGCTTCCGCGTCACCGCCGATCTCGACCGGGTCACCTACTGCAATTGCTCGATGTGCGGCAAGAAGGGATTCCTGCACCTTATCGTCCCGCCGGAACGGTTCGAGTTGATCAGCGGCAAGGATGATCTCACGACCTACCAGTTCAACACCAAGACCGCGAAGCACATGTTCTGCCGGCACTGCGGCATTCATCCGTTCTACGTGCCGCGCTCCGATCCCGACAAGATCGACGTCAACGTGCGCTGCCTCGACGACATCGACGTCGCCGCCATCACGCCCAAGACGTTCGACGGCAAGAACTGGGAGGCGGCGATGCAGGGACGCGTGCCCTGGCGATGAATGCGCTCGACGGCGAGATCCGCGGCGGCCGTCACGTCATGCCGGTGCGGGTCTACTACGAGGACACCGACTTCTCCGGCATCGTCTATCACGCCAACTATCTGCGCTTCATGGAGCGAGGGCGCAGCAACTATCTGCGCCTGCTCGGCGCCGATCAGGTGAGCCTGTTCGCGGAGGCCGAGGCCGAGGCGCCGGGCTTTGCCTTCGTGGTGCGCTCGATGCAGATCGAGTTCCTCAAGCCGGCGCGCATGGACGACGTGCTCGCGGTCACCACCAGCTACGAGGAGATCAGGGGCGCCTCGATCACGCTGCACCAGCGCGTCACACGCGACGACGAGCTCCTGGTCGAGGCGCATGTGCGCGTGGCCTTGGTCTGCGAGGGCCGGGCCAAGCCGATCCCGAAGGCGTTGCGCATTGCGATGAAGGCGCAGCAGGACCAGCTCACCGCCAGCGAGTCCTGACTGCCTTCTCCGTTGGTGCCCGCTTACGCGGCCTTTTGGCGCGCCCGCTCCTCGGCGTAGAGCGCGTGCTCCTCGGCGAGCGCCTTGGCGATGCTCGGCCGCTCGCGCAGGCGGGTGTAGTAGGCCTTCACCGCCGGCCAGCGCGCGAGATCGACCGGCGTTGCGATGTGCCAGTTGAGCACGGTGAAGAGATAGCCGTCGGCGACGCTGAATTGCTCAAGCAGATGCTCGCGTCCGGCCAGATATTTGTCGAGGTAGACGAGGCGCGACTCGCCCTTTTCCTGCGTGTAGGTTTTCATCGCGTCAGGAGCCTTGCGATCGAGCAGCGGCACGAATAGCGCCTTGTGCAGCTCGGTGCCGATGAAGCTCAGCCATTGCTGCAGCCGGGCGCGCTCCATGCCAGAGGTCGGAGCGAGGCGGGCTTCGGGGAAACGATCCGCGACGTATTGCAGGATCGCCGCATTCTCGGTGAGCACCTCGCCGTCGTCGGTGCGCAGCGCCGGCACCATCCCGAGCGGGTTGATCGCAAAATAGTCGGCGCCCTCGCGCGTGCGCTTGGTCTTGCCATCGACCTGGATAAAGCGGGCCTCGGCGCCGGCCTCGTAGAGCGCAATGCGGGTGGCCATCGAGCAGGCGAGCGGAGAGAAATACAGGTCCATCACAGTCTCCTCGTTGCTGGTTCTAGGCTAGTATTGATTTTTGTACCATTCCGCATAATAATAACCGCGTCAAGGAATTTTTTGCGAGATGGTACAAAAAGAAGTGATGCAACCAAATCAGCGCAAGCGGCGCGGGCGCCCGCGTGCCTACGATCCCGACGCCGCGCTGACGCGCGCCATCGGCAGCTTCTGGAAGGCCGGCTACTCCGGCACGTCGCTCGACGATTTGAGCGCGGCGACCGGCATGAATCGCCCGAGCCTCTACGGTGCGTTCGGCGACAAGCGCGACCTTTATCTCAAGTCGCTCGCGCACTATTGGGAGCTGAGCCGCGTCGCGATGGACGAGGCCTTGGCGCATGAGGTGCCGCTGCGGGTGGCGCTGCAGCGCCTCTATGACAAGGCGCTGTCGATCTACTTCTCCGGCAAGGACGGCCCGCGCGGTTGCTTTGCGATCGGCACAGCCACCACCGAGGCCGTGCAGGAGCCCGCGATTCGTGCGTCTCTGGCGCAAGGGTTCCGCATGATCGACGAGGCGTTCGAGGCGCGAATTCGCTTCGCCCAGGAGCAGGGCGAACTGTCGCGGGGCACTGATCCGGCGGCGTTGGCGATGCTGGCCTCGGCCACCCTGCACACGCTGGCGATCCGCTCGCGCGCGGGCACGCCGCGCAAGGTGCTGCAAGGGATTGTCGACGTCACGCTCGGCGTCATTTGTGGGGCCGATTCGCGGACCTGAAGTCTCGGAGCGCCGTCGACGCGGCGTCGGAATCAATGTAAATCCTGTTTACATGAGCTGGAAGCGCGACAGCGGCCCCCGCGGCTATCACCACGGCAACCTGAAAGAGGCGTTGATCCGCGCGGCGCTGGAGCTGATCGCGCAGAAGGGGCCCGCCGGCTTTACCTTCGCGGAAGCTGCGCGCTGGGCGGGCGTCAGCCCGGCGGCTCCTTATCGGCATTTCCGTGATCGCGACGACCTTATGGCTGACGTCGCCCGGCGCGGCTTCGACCAGTTCGAGGCGGTGCTGGCGCGCGCCTGGGACAACGGCCGCCCCGATCTGCTCACCGCCTTCGACCGTATCGGCAAGGCCTATCTGCATTTCGCCCGCACCGAGCCTGCCTATTACTCCGCGATGTTCGAGGCCGGCATTGCGCCGGATTCGAGCCCGGAGCTGCGCGAGGCGGGTGAGCGCGCCTTCGCGGTGCTGCGCACTGCGACCGAGCACCTGGTCGCCACCATGCCGGCACACAATCGGCCGCCCGTCCTGATGATGGCCCTGCACATCTGGGCGCTGTCGCACGGCATCGCTTCGCTGTTCGGGCGCGGCGACGCCGCCCGTCGCGCCCAGCCGATGTCGCCCGAGGAGCTGCTGGAGGCGGCCGTTCTGATCTACCTGCGCGGGCTCGGCATCCCTGGTGGTCCGGGGAATCCTTCCTAGCTGTTAGAGCGGGCTGACGAATCGTCAGCCGCTCTAACTTGTTCGTAGAGCATGATCTTTATCCGAAAACCGGTATCCACTTTTCGGGATCATGCTCGCCTGCCCGCAAAGTGCCTTGACAAGGCGACGGGTCCGCTCTAGCTATGTAAATGTAATTAACATTCACGCGAGGCAACCCACATGCCGATCGTTGCAAAGCTCGATGAACTGGGAAAGCCGGCCTGGATCGCCCTGACGATCCTGGGCTTTGTCGTCTGGTGGCCGGTGGGTCTCGCCACCTTGGCCTTCATCATAGGGAGCGGACGGATGAGTTGCTGGAAAGGCGGCGGCATGAGCCGCTGGCACGCAGGTGCCGATTACTCACGCGGAGCCGGGACGTGGTGGCAGCCGCCGACGCGCTCGAGCGGCAATCGTGCCTTTGACGAGTACCGCACCGAGACCTTGCGGCGTCTCGAGGAGGAGCAGCGCGAGTTTCGCGACTTCCTGACGCGGCTACGCATGGCCAAGGACAAGGCTGAGTTCGACCAGTTCATGGCCGAGCGGCGCAGCCGCGGCACGGCGAGCGATACGCCTCCCCCACCGCCGCAGAGCTAAGCCCTTTCGCTGGCTCGAGTGCTCGGGCCGTCCATCCCGCGGGGTGGGCGGCCCGACTGCGTTTCGGGTGGCAAATCAGCGCACCCTTTTCCGGTAACGCTGCGTTAACCGCAATCAACGCCAGCTGTGGGCGACCGCGAGCGACCCCGCCCCTGGAAGAAACCCGTCAACACTGCGACTTGTCTTTCAGACCGGAGGTTGGCGCCCAAGTTTGGTCACCTTTCACGCGGAATCCGTACCGCCACCGGTGGGGGCCGGATATTTCCCGCAATTGGCGTTGTGGCGGCGCAGGCGATGCCGCCTTGCCATGCCGTTCCGGTCCGTGCGCGCCGCCCCGATCGCGGTTGCCGGACATGATGCCTGCGGGATCGGACAGCCGGGAAGGGAGATGCCATGCCGTCCGCCGGCGCTTCGATTTCGATCACAGACCTGTTCTGGAACGCGGACGTCGTCGTCAAACTTGTGATGATCGGCCTGTTGATCGCCTCGGTGGCGGTCTGGGCGATCGCGATCGACAAATTCATCCTCTACACCCGCACCCGCCGCGCCATGGACGCCTTCGAGCAGGCGTTCTGGTCCGGCCAGTCGCTGGAGCAGCTCTACACCACGCTGTCATCGCGGCCCACCCATTCCATGGCGGCGCTGTTCGTGGCGGCGATGCGGGAATGGAAGCGCAGCGTCGAGGGCCAGCCGCGCTCCTTTGCCGGCCTGCAGATGCGCATCGAGAAGGTCATGGACGTGACCATCCAGCGCGAGATCGCCCGGCTGGAGCGCCGGCTGCTGCTGCTCGCCACCGTCGGCTCGGCCGGCCCTTTCGTCGGCCTGTTCGGCACGGTCTGGGGGATCATGACTAGCTTCCGGGCGATTGCGGGCCAGCAGACCACGTCGCTGGCGGTGGTCGCCCCCGGCATCGCGGAAGCCTTGTTCGCAACCGCAATCGGCCTCGTGGCCGCCATACCGGCGACCATTTTCTATAACAAGTTCATATCCGACGTGAACAAGCAGGCCCAGCGCCTGGAGGGATTCGCCGACGAGTTTGCCGCCATCCTGTCGCGGCAGATCGATGAACGGGGCTAACGGGGCGACTTAAAGGGGTCAGGGGTCCTCAAATGGCAATGGGCGCAGGCACCGTTGCGGT
>Ga0066903_100004323_pt1 | contig 11984 bp, 7 predicted proteins | sample PanSoiMetaGPlot1_FD_67491 | JGI IMG/M metagenome (GOLD analysis project Ga0066903, IMG submission 67491) | Tropical forest soil microbial communities from Panama analyzed to predict greenhouse gas emissions - Panama Soil - Plot 1 (version 2) | ecosystem: Environmental > Terrestrial > Soil >...
TCGGAGTGGGGCTTTGCCAAGCTGCTGCACTGGCTTGGACACAATCCCGAAAAGCGCGGGCGGTTCGTGACTGCGCTCGAACACTGCGACATGGCGGCCGCCGTTCTCTGCGGCATTACCGACTCCTCTCGCCTCCCCCGCAGCGTCTGCGCCATGGGACACAAGTGGATGTGGAACAAAGCTCTGGGCGGATTTCCGCCCGATGAGTTCTTTACTGAGGTCGATCCTCTTCTTGCCGGGATTTGCGGAAAGCTGAAAGGCCGCTATGCAACCTCCGACCAGATCGCCGGCCGCCTCTCGCCGCAATGGGCGGATGAATTGGGGTTGAAACCTGACATCCCAATTCCTGTGGGGGCCTTCGACGCTCACTGGGACACAGTGGGCGCCGGTGGTCGATTACATGATCTCGTGAATGTAATTGGAACTTCCACCTGCATTGTGGGAATCGCGAAAGATGTTGGTCTGGTGCCGGGTGTGTGTGGCGTGGTGCCCGGTTCAGTGGATCCGCGTTATACCGGAATCGAGGCCGGCCTTTCCGCGACCGGCGACATTTTTGACTCCATCGCCCGGCGCGCCGGCCAGCCGTTGGCAGAGATGTCGCGGGCTCTCGACGGCTACCGTCCCGGCGAAACCGGGTTGCTGCGCCTTACCTGGGATAACGGTGACCGCACTGTGCTGGTGAATCCGGAACTCGGCGGGATGACTCTTGGCTGGAATCTTACCCACACCGCCCTCGACGAACTGTTCGCGGCCATCGAGGGCACTGCATTTCACACCAGGATCATTTTGGAGAGGATGGAGGAACACGGGGTAAAAATCCATCGAGTGATCAATGGCGGCGGTATTCCCCAGAGGAACACGAAGCTGAACCAGGTCTATGCGGATGTTCTCAACAAGCCCGTGCTGGTTCCGAAGGGCGATGTCACCAGCCTGGGATCAGCCATCTTTGCCTTTCTCGCTGCCGGCGCCTTCAAAACTCTCGAAGAAGCTCAGGATGTGCTCTGCCCTGATTTCAAGCTTTTCGAGCCGAACACGAACAATGTTGCCGTTTATCGTGAACTCTATCCGCTCTATCGAAAGTTGTACTTTGCCTTTGGACACGACAGTTCCGCGCCGGCGGGTGTCGGAGACATTTTACCGCGGCTCAGGAGGACCGCCGCCACAGCCAGGAGTGTTTCATGAAACTGCAATCGCTCCGTGAGGAAGTTCTTGAAGCCAACCTGGAGCTGGTTCGGCGCGGCCTGGTGATTGATACTTTCGGCAATGCCAGCGGTATCTCCCGCGAAGACGGCTTAGTGGTGATCAAGCCGAGCGGTGTTGCTTATGATCACATGCGGCCCGCCGACATGGTCGTGACGGATCTGTCCGGCCGTATCGTTGAAGGAACATTACGGCCATCTTCCGATCTTCCAACACACATAGCCCTCTATGGGGCATTTCAGGCAGTCGGAGGTGTTGCCCATACTCATTCTCGGAGCGCCACCGCCTGGGCCCAGGCCGGCCGGGCAATTCCGTGTCTGGGTACCACTCATGCTGACTACTTTCATGGCGCCATACCTGTCACGCCTTTCTTGACGCCTGCGGAGATTAAGACAGACTACGAATTGAATACTGGCCATGCCATCGTGCGCACACTACACGGTCTGGATCCCCTGGCCATGCCAGCAGTACTTGTAGCCGGCCATGCGCCTTTCTGCTGGGGGAGTTCCCCCGCACGAGCGGCACATATTGCCTGGATTCTTGAAGAAGTTGCACAAATGGCCTATGCCAGCATCGTGATCAATTCCGGCGTTCCTCCCCTCGCCGATGAGCTGCGCGACAAACATTTTCTACGCAAGCATGGTCCTGCCGCCTATTACGGACAAAAAGCGGGCCGTTGAAGCCGGAAATGAGCAAGCACTACGATCGCCGACAGATATTGAAGGGCGTGGCTGCCGCCAGCGCGTCGCTGCTTCTTCCTAGCCCAAGCCGGGAGGATGGCATCCGTAGTGGTTCCCGAGGCCTGAATCTCGATGGCGAACCCGCCGAAGCCGAAATCCAGATTCTTTCTGTCAGCCCGCATACTTTGCGCCTGACTGTCTTACCGGTCAAAAATGGCCAGGTGGCTAAGATGCCGGCCAACGGATCTTTGGTGCGTACTTCGTTGGGTGAACCAATCTTGACATTGAGGGGAGAGGCGCACGGGCGGACCGTAAAGTCCGGAAATCTACGCTTGAATGTTTCCACAATGCCTTTGTCTTTCACACTCGAAACCGAACGCGGCGAGGTGGTCCAGCACCTGGTTGTTGACCGCGCCACAGGCACGTTCACCTTCAACACCGGGACTGCTCCGTTGCTTGGGTTGGGGGAGGGAGGGCCGCAGTTTGATCGCCGTGGATCGGTGGATGCCATGCGCAGCGGACAGGGCGGTTATCAGCTTGCGACTCATGGCGGCCGTGTTCCCATCCCTTGGCTGATTGGGACTGGCGGATGGGCCATGTACGTCCACCATCCGTTTGGGTCATTCGATTTCACCGGCCCGCAAAGCAGGTTCACACCTTCCGGCGCCGAAGCGGCTTTGTTCCTCGACATCTTTCTTGTAGCTTCTCGCGACCCTGCCGTGATCATGTCCGAATACGCTCTTCTCACCGGCCACGCCGAGATGCCGCCGCGATGGAGTCTTGGCTATCAGCAGTCACATCGCACGCTGGCTGGTCGTGAGGAAATTCTTGCTGAAGCCAAAACCTTCCGGGAAAAGAAGCTGCCCTGCGATGCACTCATCTACCTGGGCACCGGTTTCTGTCCGTCAGGATGGAATACGCAAAACGGGTCTTTCGCCTGGAACACGCGCGCCTTCCCTGATCCTCCAGCTATGATCGACCAGCTTCACAGGGACAATTTCCGCGTTGTGCTCCATGCAGTAATTCTCGCGAACAACCTCCACGGAACGGTCCATGACCGGTGCGAACCAGCGCAATTTGACGAGCAAGAGGCGAGTTGTTATTGGAATGCCCACCGCAAGGATTTTGCTATGGGGGTTGACGGCTGGTGGCCGGACGAGGGGGACCCTCTCGATATTACATCGCGGTTGGTTCGGCACCAGATGTATTGGGAAGGACCGCAAATCGATCGACCCAATGAACGTCCTTATGCACTCCATCGCAACGGCTACGCCGGCATGCAACGCTACGCAGCCTTTTTATGGTCCGGCGATGTCTATTCCACATGGGAGACCCTTAAGGTCCACATTCCGATTGCTGTCAATACGGCGCTTACCGGTATCCCGTATTGGGGCACGGATATCGGCGGGTTCGTGCCCACGAAGGAATTTACTGCGGAACTCTATCTGCGCTGGTTCCAGTTCGGCGCCTTCTGTCCACTGTTTCGATGCCATGGACGCACTTGGAAGCTGCGTCTGCCCTGGGGATGGAACACCGGAGATCCGGGCCCGGTAGAGATCAGCAACTACCGTGGCGCCGCAATTCCAGACAGTGGCGAATTGCATAATCAGCAGGTTGAGCCGATTTGCCGCAAGTACCTGGAACTCCGCTACCGCCTGCTACCTTATATATACAGCGCGGTTCACGAGTGTGCCACCACCGGCATGCCCATATTGCGTGCTCTTTGGCTGCACTATCCGGACGACCCGGTAGCGGTAGCCCGTGGCGATGAGTACTTGTGGGGTAGGAGCCTTCTGGTTGCCCCCGTGGTCGAAACGGGCGCAACTTCTCGCTCGGTCTATCTGCCGCGCGGCGCCTGGTACGATTTTTGGACAGGCGAGCAGGTCGAAGGCGGCCGTGAGGTCAGCCGCAAGGTCGACCTGGAGACCATGCCGCTTTACGTGCGCGCCGGGTCGATCGTGCCGTTTGGGCCAGTGAAACAGCATGCGGAGGAAACGGTAGATCAGCCCCTTTCCATTTCAATCTTTCCCGGGGAAAATGCTTCCTTTCTCCTGTATGAAGACGACGGTATTTCCTTCAACTTCCGCAAGGGAGAATGGATGGGGCTGCAATTGGACTGGAACGACGCCAAGCGACGTTTAACGATGAGCCTGTCACCGGGTTCACGCATGCTGCCTGCCTCATCCCGCAGAATTGAGGTAAAGTTGAATCAAGCTGTCCGGGCGGTTGTTTTCGAGGGGCGGCCTTTGGACGTTTCCTTTTGACTTCAGGAATTTGAATCAAAGTGCGGCGTAAATGTTCGTCAGGATTCCCTGGAATTTTTCCGGGGCTCAAGCCGGTCTCGAGTCGCTTGCTTGACCTTAGGGTTGTCCGTGACGACGCGAAAGCTGCAGGCCTTGCTGTTTCTTAGCGTTGGCAACTCCCCCGACTCTGCAAGTCCTCATCGAGCCAAGATGGGTTGTGTATGCATTGATAGTCGGACTTATCGCTGCGACCCTGGGCGGAATCTATCCTGCAATCAAAGCCGCCCGGAAGGACGTGATCGACGCCCTGGCATACGAATAGCAAGAGTGCCCCGCCCGAGGAACTCGTTCAAGGATGCCGGTAGATGGCGACTCCGGTTGCAACTTGGACAATCGCTTCCAGTCCTCTGCGCATGGCTCCCTTGGCGGCGCTGCTGGGCACGAACAGGATGTCATCGCCCTGTAGAGGGATATCGGGAGCTTGTGAGGCGAGAATCTTTTTGAGCTCGATCGGCACCTCCTTGCGCTGATCCCCGGTTCCCCGAATCAATCTGGCTGAATCAAGTTTGGCCGTAGGATTCGGACCCTGAGCCATGGCCAGCGCCTGTAACACTGTGAGTTGCGGCTTATCCATGATGAAGCCGCCAGCCAGGTGAACGTCTCCCACAACATAGACCACGGGAGCCCTCTGCACCGCGACTGTATCGCCCGGTAAGACTTCGGGGTTGTTGCGCGTAAGGTCGCCCCCATCGCCGGCAAGGGTCAGAGTCTGCGAAGGCCGGCTTGAATCGCGGTGCGTGATGCTGACTTGGTTTCCCGCACGCGGCGTGGTTCCTCCCGCAGCCGAGATTACGTCAAACAGCCGGTGCGAGCCCAACATTGGATAGATTCCCGGCTTCTGCACCTCGCCGACAACGGAAACCCCCTGGGTTTGATATTCCTTCTCGAAGATCGATACATGGGGATCGGTGAAGTAGCCTCCGTCGAGAAGTTTCTTTTCCACCAGTTTCTCGGCTTCTGTTGTTGTAAGCCCGGCTACACGAACGGCGCCGATCAAGGGCAATGAAACATCTCCAGCGGAAGCCACTCGGACCTGCCTGTTGAAATCAGGTGCTCCGAAGACCTGCACCTCGATCAGGTCTCCGACACCGATCCGAAGATCGGAGGGAGACACAATTGAGATCGTGGTAGCGCTTCCACTGTTCGAAGGCGCTGCGCCAAGACCTGAACCGGAAGCAGCCTCCGCCGGGGTCAAGACGGCAGGTGCTTGCGGCGCGATGGGGGCGCCGGCGCTCGTGCCGGCGCGCGGGGTGACCGGCGAGGCGCTCTGTTGTGAATCACCCGAACCCGGCAGGACATTACAGGTTACGATCAACAAGGCTATTGTTCTGATGAAATTGGGCATGGATGTACCTCTCTTCTTCTCTTCCAACGGTCGATGTGGAGTTCTTTAGGCGATCAATCGGCTCCCACTTGTTCCTGCATGCTCTTTCTCTCCGGCGAATGATGTAACGATCGGAATGGGCAGAATTTCTCCCGCCGCCAGACGGAAAGCAAGTGGAATGTCGTTCACGTGCGCAAGAACGAAATCCAGGTCGTCGGTTTGGCCGCTTCTTCGCAGGAAAGCTGCGCTGTTGCCGCGCGCACAGGCGTCCACGTTTGCCGTGCTCCATCGTTCAGCGATGTTGCCGGTCCTTCGGTTTTCCGGTTCGTGCCCCAGGCGGAATAGTTCGGAGGCAATCCAAGCGCAGCACAGCTGATCTTCTTCACGAAATTCCCCGCGCGTTGCGGCGCCGAGTATAGCGATGCGTTCATGGCGGCCGGCCAGGTGTGCAGCCGTTGCTTTGAAATTGCGCAAGCACGCGACGTAAGCGTCCACACATGTACTGCTCTGAACCATCAGCTTAGTTCCGGATGACGATAAAAGTACAAGGGGCCGTTGATGATCGGTTCTGAGCGCGACACTCGCCGGGCTGTTGTTCAGGTCGAACCCTTCAGGCTTTACACCTGCCACTTCTCCCGCCAGCACGCAGTCAGGCATTTGCTCGCGCATCCGAAGCGCTTCCTCCACAGAACTGACGGGAATGCACCTTCTTCCTGCGGCCACCGCAGTAACCGCGGTGGTAGAGGCTCGGATGACATCGATTGCCACAATGGCATAGTGGAGAAAGTAATCCGTTCGAGAAGAGGGAAAGCTATCGATCACAACCGTCATGAATCAGCTCACTTTCTGGGCAGCCACGTCCACGAGAGCGGGGCGGAGCTTGGGGTTAGAGAACGCATCCGAGTGCAATCCCCGGCGGTAGATCTCCACACGGAGGAGTTCCTCCAGGCGCACGTTGCACAGGTGCACCGCGGGACCAAAGTGATCGAGAAGCCGGAATTGGCTGGGCTTGTTTGGAGCTTCGAAGAGCACAATGTCCAGCCCAAATGCGCAGGCAAAACGATCGGCGAAGCCGGCGTTAAAGTTGCCGTCATCATCGAACAGCCCCACGCCCTTTGCACTTTCGCGGGCTTCAACTACCAACTGCAGAGCACCGGCATCCAGCCACCTGTTTCCCTGCTCAATGAGTTGTATGACTGCCGCCTCGCTAAATGCACCTGTATGTTTCTTTCCCAGTTCGAATTGGACCTGTAGCCCTCTTTCTTGCGCCATTCTCACGACTTTTCCGGGAGGCAGCGGCATATCCGTAAAGCCCTCGCCGCATTCAATTCGAGTCACTCCGATATCGGCGCACAGATCGAGATACGCGGGCAGCTGTCCCTGAGCGACAGCGATTTCGAACGGGCCACCGCCGGTGACTGTCGGCACGTGATGGTGCCGTGCGGCGGCGATCTTACTGCGAGTGGCCGCTTCGCCGGCGATGATCCAGCACGCCATGGAAATCTTCAAAATCGACATGAGGTGCGCGCTTTGCTGCAAGTGCCCCTCCAGAGTTAGCGGGTCGTACCCGGGATCGAAGGGACTCGTCGCCGGCGGCATCTGCTTTACGCCGATTCGCTGAAGGTAATCTTCCAGGTGAAACCTTCCTTCCCTTTCTCTTGAAGGCAGTGACACGTTGATGTCGATCGGTTGCATTGCTTCCTCCTTGGGCAAGAATTGTGATGGAACTTGGGCCAACCAGGCTCTGTGCGCGTCAGCGATGGTAAAGTTAGTCTCGTGCGAGACCTGGATCTTGGATCGGAGCAGGAGCAGGATCAGGATCAACTGAAACGACGATTGGTTCTTCGACGCCGGTCGGCAGTTCTTGAGCGGTAGCAGGCGTAGTTTGAGATCTAAAGCTCGCTGTTCCAGGTGACCAGCGAGCTTTTATCAACCCCAACAGGAGCGCCGAACCCAGCTTGCGCAGCGGCGCAAGGTCGTCCCAGGCAAAATAGCCCGCCTCCTCGATTCCGCGAAGAGAACGGAGCCATTGTCGGAATGTAAGGCTACCCTCCCGATAGTAGTCAAAGCACGATTTGAAATCAGATTCGACAAACCACTTGCGGCCCTCGCGCTGCTTGGAAGGCGGAATCACCTGGCCGGTCAAGTCGAGGTACAGAGCGCGTGCGACGTCAATTCCGTTATCAGCGACGAATAGCCTGAATGTGGCCCCGATTCGGGGGTTGACGTCGAGGACCTTGTATTGGCCGTCGCGCGCATCGTATCGATAGCCGATATCGAGAATGCCCCTGTAACCAAGGGCCTGCACGAACTCCTTCGTGGTTTTTGCAACCACATCATTGCGCTGGCAAATGCCCAGGCTGGTCATGCCGGTGTGGATCGGTGTCTGTCGCAGCTTGCGGCCTGTGAATCCGAGCAGGCATTCCGACATTGCGTTGAAATAGCCGTTGAACATCCAGATCGTGTCATCGCCGCCGGGAATATATTCCTGGAGCATCAGGTTGGGTTGTTCGGGATCCTCCAGAGTCTGGTACATCTCTCGAACTTGCCGAGGGCTATAGGCAATCACCATCTTCTTGCCGGTGCGTTCCTTGAGTCTGTTACCGTCGATTCCCTTCAGCAGTACCGGAAACCGGGCGGTCTCGATGTATTCCAGGATGTCGTCGAGCGACCGAGGGAATGCGACTCCCGGTGTAGGCACACCGAATTGGCGTGCCAGCCTGGCCATTTCTTTCTTGGAGCAGAGGGATTGGGGCAAACCATACGGCTGCCGAGGATAGATGAATCCTGTGTTCAGAACGTCGTAGAACTCGGCTGTGAACACCGCCATCTCATCCCAGGTAGGAATCAATATGCTCCGCCTGCCAATCGATTTTGAGAGATTCAGAAGATAGGACGCGGTGTCTTCGGGCTCGGCGCGTGCAAAATCCCAGGCGCTGCTGGATCGACAATAAGCCGAAAATGAAGCTGGCCCTCGTGGAGGCGCGTAAACGGCGTGGATCGGTACCCCCATTCTTCCCAGGCTGCGCATGATGCCCAGACTTCCGTGCGTATTGGCGCCTAAGATCACTACTGGAGTCGAAACGTCATAGGATCCGGCGTCTGTCGACTTCAACGCGTGGTTTCCCCCTGTGCTCGGACCATTGGTGGCAGCCACCAGATAGTGGGCGCCGGCGTTCCTCAACACCGGGACCTTCGCATAAACCATGCGTTGCAGCAGTCCGTGAAGCTTCACGCCGAGGTGATCGGGCAGTAAATTGTGTCGAAACAGCGTGAACGGACCGAATCCGATGGTTACGGACTGGATTCTGTCGAAGCCGGCTTCAGCAAGCCAGCAGTCGAATTCCCGTGTTGGCTGCATGAGCGGCGGAGTCGTATCCGGCATTCGCATCCATCCGTGCCTGCGCAGGGCGGATTTGATGAGGTGTCGAAAGGGCGCCAGCACGGGATTGTAAATAGGATCGAGCCAGCAAGTCAGGCGCCGGCTATTGTCGCTGGAGAGCACGAGGAAACCGCCAGGCTTAAGAACCCGGCGCATCTCGCCGAGAGCTTTATGGGGCGCGTGCAGCCACGGAATGAGTCCGAGAGCGAGAACCAGGTCAAAGCTGCTTTCTGCAAAAGGGAGATCGTGGGCGTCGCCGAGGCTGACCGTCATTGAAATACCGGCCTCCTGCGCGCGTCGTAACGCCATATCGAGCATTGCCGGCTCGCAGTCGAGCGCCGTCACCTGATGTCCGCGTTGCGCCAGAGCGACGGAGGTGTATCCCGCCCCGCATCCCAAATCCAGCACCCGCGCCGAGGCTGGAAGGGGAAGGCCGTCAATCCATCCCAGGGTTATGTCCTTTCGCTCTTGGTAGATCTGAGCCGTAAGATGTTTGTCCTCGTAGAGTCTCTCCCAATAGGCAGCCACGGAGCGGAAGTATTCGCCCCTTGCCGGCCTATTGTGCTCATGAGCTGAACCGGCTGTGTTCGTGGGTGCGTCTTGTTGCATGTATGACCTCGACCAGGGGAATTAGCGGCAAGTGTTGGATGTCAGACCGTATCCGACGAAGACTCCGTGCGATTTGGCGCCACTACGCCTGCTGGGGCCGGCGCTGGAGTTAGGAATCCGCACAACGTTCCGGTTCCATAGGAGCAGTGAAAAGCAAAGATGAGTGGAGGGATCAGCAAGCCGGCAGTGGTTCTCTCGCGAAGGCCTACTCCTACTCCGGCTATCATCCCGATTCCCAAGTGGCTTGCCACGATAAATGCGAAAGCGAGCGCGGCAACCCGCCAAGGCATCGTGGGCACGATTAGAGCCCCGGCGCACGCCAATGCTGCGAGCACCGTTAACGACCCGACAAAAGCCATGGGAATAAAGTGACGAAGGCTCATTGCATTCGGGTTCTCTTTTCGGCTCCAGGCGTTCCATAAGCCGCTGACGAAGGCGTACTTCAGAAAAGACCTGATACCTGCCCTGGGATAGTAGCGACATTGCGTCTTGGCCGTAGCGTAGAGCTTGAGACCCATGGCGCGCAGTCGCTGGTTCATGTCGTTGTCTTGGTTTCTGACCAGTTGTTCGTTGTAACCACCGGCCCTGAGAAGAGCTTCTTTGCGCATCACTGGGAATGGAACCGTATCTGCGTAACCCTCCGGTTGGGTGCGAACGGATCGCGAAGATGAAGCAAAGGGATGGCTCATGGCCCACGCCACGAGCCGGGCCTGCAAACCCGAATTCGCCGGTGTGGTAACGATTTTTCCGCTGCACCCAACCGCATCATGTGCCAGCAACTCCCGTAGGCACACCTCGATGTAGTCAGAGTCGTAACACGCATGAGCGCCCATGATGCATACATAAGGCCCGGTCGCAGCGCTGACTCCAAGATTGAAGGCAGCCGGAGTACTGCGTTTTGGGTTGCGTAGAATTCTGATGCGGGGATCCTCTGCTGCCAGGCGTGAAATCTTCTGGCACGTATCGTCCTCTGACATTCCATCCACCACCAAAATTTCCAGCCTAAACCCTTGAGTGTGCTGTCCCTGCAGCGACCTCAGTGTTTGCTGGATGAATCGTCCTTCGTTGAAGACAGGCAAGATGACGGAAACGCACAGGCTTGGGTCTTGGTTCTGGCAATTCACAATGCAAATTCCTGGATCGAAATACACCTTTCTCCAGCGGTCTCAACCGGCGAATTGGAAAAAAATCAGGACCGGGGTTTCTCTCTTCAGCGGCCGGCGCTAGCTGGGAACTCCTTCAACGGGTCGGAGCCACCGAATGTAAGTTCCACAATGGCTTCGGCATTAGTCGCAGATCAAATCGGATTTTCGCGCCCGGGTTTCTCCAGAATTCTTGTTCACCGGCGTTTGCCCCAACGCGAGCAGTAACAAGTTCTGCGCGCGGGTTGGGACCTTCTAACGAACACGTGCCTTCTTTGTCGGAATGCGATTGAACCGTAACACCCACTAGGACTGGCTTAAGGCGTTGATCGCGGTCCAATTCGGGCCGATTTGAACCAAACGATAGGCCCTTACCCCGATACAGGCTGAGTAGATGGATCTGTAGCGTCGAAAACAGTTCGCGATTAAAAGCTTAAGGAATAGCCAGTTGAAGAATCAATTGCAGCTCGTTATCGGCGCTTGTCTCATAACTATTCTCATTCTCGTGCAAACCGGATGTGGCGGTAGCGCCCAAGCCCATCAGACGTCTGCTCCAGGGGCATCTCCCACGCCCACACCGGTTGGGAATCCGACTCCAGGTCCGACGGCGACACCCACGCCGGCTCCTAGTCCGACTCCAACGCCCCCTAATCCGAAGCCAACGCCAACGCCGGCTCCAACACCGACTCCACAGCCGACTCCGACGCCGACGCCAACGCCGAATCACAACGACTTCTTCGTGTCACCCAACGGCAGTGATTCCAATAACGGCTCTGCATCGGCTCCATGGGCAACCCTTCAGCACGCCGCCAATTCGGTGAGGCCAGGCGATCGGGTGCTCGTAGCCGATGGCACCTACAACCAGTGCAGCGGTGGCACGATCGTCGACATCACTACGAGTGGAACCCCCAGCGCTCCCATCATTTTCCAATCCCAAAACAAGTGGGGCGCCAAACTGGTCGGAGATACAAGCTGCGAGTATGGCTTTGCCGTCCGCGCCAGCTTTATCACCGTCAATTTTTTTGACATCAGCGGTTTTGGGGCAGCTTCATCTCAGGGCTTCTATCTGGCCTCCGGTACCAACCACATTGTATTTGGCAACAGGATTCACAATATCGCCAACATCAGCACCACCAGCTCCAACGGGAATGATGGTATTTTTGTACAAACCAATAATGACCTGATCGACAGCAATTTGATATTTTCCATTGGCCGCACGAGTGGCCAGTCTCATGGTTTAGATCATGGGATTTATGCAGACGGCGCATCCAGTCTCACCATTCAGAACAACGTTATCTACAATACCCCGTCCGGATGGCCTATACAGCTCTACCCGGCAGCGCA
>Ga0066903_100004325_pt1 | contig 11982 bp, 7 predicted proteins | sample PanSoiMetaGPlot1_FD_67491 | JGI IMG/M metagenome (GOLD analysis project Ga0066903, IMG submission 67491) | Tropical forest soil microbial communities from Panama analyzed to predict greenhouse gas emissions - Panama Soil - Plot 1 (version 2) | ecosystem: Environmental > Terrestrial > Soil >...
GACTACGTTTGCGATGATTTCGGTCTCCTGAGGATATGCAACGCAAGGCTCGAGCACGCCGATGATCGTGGCGGCGCGATCGCCCTCAACGCCGCCAAGGTGAACGGTTTTGCCAATAACCGACGGATCTCGATTGAGGGCGTTCGACCAGAAACGATACGTGAGCACAACAACCGGGGCAGCCTTTGGGCCGTCATCCTCCGGCCCGATGAGGCGGCCCAGCACGGGACGCAGCCCCATCACGTCAAAATAGGATCCGTTGACAACGCCGCCGTTGAGTTCGCGAGGCTCACCGAGCCCGATCATGGTGAAGGCGATGGTGGAGAAGTCACCAAACTCGCTGAGGGTTTTCACCCGCGCCTTTAAGTCCGCAATTTCCGGCATTGACCAGGTGCTGTTTTCGGTGCCGATGCCCGGTGCGCTTTGCCGAACGTAAAGCAGTCGGCCCTCGTCGCGATTGACCAGGGGCTTGATCAGCACGCCGCGCACGAGCGTGAAGATGGCGGCGTTTGCACCAATGCCCAGCGCAAGCGTGATGACTACGACGGATGTAAATCCAGGCGATTTGCGGAGCTGGCGCAGAGCAAACTTTAGATCGTTCATGTTATTCAGCGCGCAATGCTTCGATTGGATCGACGCGAGTGGCGCGACGCGCCGGTAACCAGCACGCGACGAGCGCGACCGCGGCGAGCGCGAATAGAGCGAAGCTCAATGCCGGTAGGTCGAATCCGCCCACGCCGTACAGCACGCTTTGTAATCCGCGACCTGCGCCAACCGCGCCGAGCAATCCGATGGTCAGGCCGACAAGGACGAGCAACATTCCCTGCGAGAGGACAAGGCGGAAGACATCCGCGCGTTGCGCGCCGAGCGCGAGACGGACGCCCAGTTCGCGTGTGCGCTGCGTGACTGTCAGTGCCATCACCCCGTACAATCCGACACTGGCCAGGAGCAGCGCGATAACGGCGAAGTCGCTAAGTAGCGACATCATCATGCGACGGGAGCCAAGACTTTTCGCGATGTTGCATTCCATCGTCGAGATGCTGGCAAAGGCCTGATCGGGATCGAGCTCCTGGAGTTCGTGTTTGATTGCGGGCACCAGCGCGAGCGGATTACCCGATTTCACCCGAACCAAGAGCATGTTGCCGCGGTTCGGCACCTGTTCGGCGGCGAAGGTCATTTGCGGCCAGTAATATTGCTCGACGTTATCTTCGCCAGGCGCTTCGTTCCGCGTGCGTGGAACCACGCCCACAATCGTCAGGGGCGGCGGATTTTTTTCGTCTGGTCGGTTGTCGTCGAGGTGCTGGCCAACAGGGTCTTTGCCGGGAAAATATCTTTGCGCAAACGTTTCGTCGATGATGACCGATCGCGGGCGGCCGGCGCAATCATCCCCTGTGAAGGCGCGCCCGCGCAACAGCGGCATTCCCATCACACGAAAATAATCGGGCGTTACGTGGTTTACTTCTGCCTCCGGTCTTTCGCCAGGCGGATATGGCGGCGTGCCGGTCAGATGAAACGAACTGTCCCACTCGTTGTTATCAAAGGGAATGTTCGAGCCAAGCGCGGCGGCTTCGACGCCGGGAAGCGAGCGAATTCGCTCGATAAGTAGATTATTAAAACGCGCGACCTTCTCGTCCGTGTCATAGCGCGCCTTCGGCAGCAAAACGTCGGCCACCAAGATATTTTCCGGGTTGAATCCTAGGGACGCGTTTTGCGCATTGCGAAAACTTTTCAGAGTTAGTCCTGCGCCAAGGAGCAGCAGCAACGCGAGGGCGACCTGCGCCACGACCAGTCCCGATCGCACCCGCTGACGCTGCGCGCTACCGCTGGTCCCGCGACCGCCTTCGTGCAGGGAGAGCGTGAGCGAAGCCGTGCGGGAGACTCGCAGTGCGGGCCACAGGCCGACGAGTACGCCGGCGCCGACTGCCACCGCCGCCGTGAACGCAAGCACTTTCCAATCGAGATTCGCATCTTGGAAGCGAGCTGCGTCAGACGGAGCAAAGCTGGCGGAGCTGCCGGGCGCTATTGCCTTGATAGCGTCGAGCCCCCAAAGCGCCAGAAGGACCCCCACGATGCTCCCAAATGCGGCCAGAATCGCGCTTTCGATAAACACCTGTTTGGCGAGTTGGCTGCGGCTTGCGCCGAGAGCGGCGCGCACAGCCAGTTCGCGTTCGCGGCCGAGCGAGCGCGCCAATTGCATGTTTGCAACGTTGGCGCAGGCGATGAGAAGCACGCAGCCGACTGCTGCCAGAAGAAGTGTCACGCCGTGTTTGTAATCCTTCACTGCAGAGTCCAGAAGGATCAGCGCCGTGACGCGGCGTCCAGTGTTGGAATCGGGATAACGACGTTCGAGCTCCGCGGCGATGTTATTTAAATCAGACGTCGCCTGGGCGAGCGTCACATTCGGTTTGAGCCGGCCTAGCCCGGAGAATCCAGGGTGATTCCGGCGGTCGAGGTAATCCTTGTCCGCGCGCAAATCTTCGAGCGGAATGTAAACCTGGGCTTTTCTCGCCAACTGAACATTCGATGGAACGACGCCGATGATTTCGCGCTGAACACCATCCAGCGTGATGAATTGCCCGATAACGTCATGCGAGCCGCCGAAGCGGCGTTTCCATAGTCCATCGGAAATGAGCACGACTTTTTTGCAGTGTGGCACATCGTCTGACTCACGGAAATTGCGTCCCAGTTCCGGCGCTACCGCGAGGACGGAAAGAAAATTGTAGGTGACGCGCGCGAGGCCGACACGGTCCGCTTCGACATCGCTAGTGGCGCCGGACAGATTCGCATCGTCGCGGCGAAACAGAGCGAGATCAGTGAAACCGCGCTGGCTGGCACGCCAGTCAAGATAATTCGGCAGGCAGACCGAACCGGAATCGAAGAGATTGTTGCGCTCGCGAATGAGAACGAGCCGGTCCGGTTGCGGATAAGGCAGGGGCCGCAGGAGCACGGCATTGATGACGCTGAAAATCGCAGTGTTGGCGCCGATACCGAGCGCAAGCGTGATGATCGCGATAGCCGTAAATCCGGGCGACTTGCGGATTTGGCGTAGCGCGAACCTCAAGTCATTCATTACCTTTCCTTATGCGGCGATGCGATCCTCGACTACGCGGCCATCAAATAAGTGAACTGTGCGATCGGCATGCTGGGCAAAGCGCTCGTCGTGTGTGACCATGCAAATCGTAGCGCCGCTCGCGTGCAATTCCTTGAGGAGCTGCATCACCGCTTCGCCGTTACGCGAATCGAGATTTCCCGTAGGCTCGTCGGCCAGTAGGATGGCCGGTCTGCCGGCGAGAGCCCGGGCTACTGCGACGCGCTGTTGCTGACCGCCCGAGAGCTGGCTTGGCAAATGTTTTGCCCGATGCGCCATGCCCACGCGCTCCAGCGCTTGAGTAACAAACGACTTGCGCTCGCTCGCGGCCATTCCGCGATAAGTCAGTGGCAGCTCGACGTTCTCAAAGACGGTGAGATCGCCGATGAGATTGAAGCTTTGAAAAATGAAACCAATCTCCCGATTGCGAATCCGCGCCCGGTCAGCGAACGAAAGGTTGGCAACTTCATGTCCCTTCAGGGAGTAGCTGCCGTCAGAAGGAGTATCAAGCAGGCCGAGAATTGACAAGAGGGTCGTCTTGCCGCAGCCGGATGGGCCAGCTATTGAAACGTATTCGCCGGGTCGAATGTCGAGGTGAATTCCGGACAGCGCATGGGTTTCCACTTCGTCAGTGAGAAATACCTTCGTGACGCTGCTTAGCCGTATAAGGGGATCTGATCCGTTGTTCATTATCTTGGTTGTTGATTGCTGATTAGTTAAGGCGGATACGCTCGTGCCCATCCCAGGCGCTCGTATCGGAAAGAATGACCTGATCGCCTGGTTGCAGGCCGTTCAGAATTTCGATCGTATTTACCGAGCTCTTGCCAAGCTTGACCGGAGTGCGAACCGCTTCAGAGCCGCCACTGACAAGCTTAAACATTCCGACGGTGTTGTTCTCCTGTCCAAACGCAGGCCGACCCACGTAAACGACGTTGTCGAGACGCTCCAGCTCGACGGTTCCATCCACGCTGAGATCGGGCCGTGCGCCTTTCGGCAGCGGCTCATCGAATCCAACATCGACAGTGACCGTTCCCTGTTCGACTGCGGGATCGACGCGTGTGACGTGGCCATTCACGGTACCGTTACGAGTATCAATCACAGCCTTTTGATTAATCTGAATATCTTTCGCCTGCGTCTCGGCGATCTTGACTTGCGCTTTTAGTTTCGTTGGATCGGCCACGCGGGCGAGATTGTCCCCGATCTTGAGTCGCTGGCCGATTTGCACCGGCAATTGCTGCAACACGCCGGACATTCCAGCTTTCACGTGCAACGCTTCGACCTGGTCGAGCTTTAGTTTCGCCAGTTGCTGTGCTTGATCGACTGCGGCTTGTTTCGAAGCAAGCTGCGGCTCGATCGAATCGCGAGCAAATGCCAAGCGCTTTTGCTCGATCTCATCACTCTTTTCGGATTCCTCTTCCTTAATCTTGGCCTTCTTGTAGTCCAGCTCGGCGATCAAGCCGTTCTTCGCCAACTGATCGTCCGTTTGGCGCTCCATCTTCGCCTGCTCGTATGCGGCGTGCGCGGCGGTTGTTTTCGATTCCTGATCGAGTAATTCGCGTTGCAAAGTGGCGCGAACGCTCGTTAGGTCCGCCTCCGCTGCGGTCGCCTTTGATTCCGCGTCATGAGCGGTTTGCTCTAACTCAGGGCTGCTCAATTCCAAAATCACCGAGTCCGGCTCCACAGGAGTGCCAGGCCAGATATTTATTTTCTCGACACGCCCTTCGGTGTTCGCAGGAATCCAGCGGACGTCCTCCGGTGTTAATGTGCCGAGACCGCGCACCTGACGGACCATTGGGCCGCGCTTGACGGTGTCGATCCAGACTGTCGAGCGATCGATACTCGGCACTGCCGGTTTTAACCGCGAGATCGCTATTGTTACGACAATTAAGCCAAGCGCTGAGGCAGCAATAATAATCATGCGGCGCTTGCGCTTTTTTGCCGCTATGCCTACGCGTGGGACATCCATCGAGGAGAGATTCGACGAGAATCCAGCTGGCCGCACAATCGTTTCTTCTTCTTTTGATTTTCGTTGGGGAACCATGTTTGAATCAAAAATGGGCAAATGCCCTACAGAGATCCACCACCGCATTTGTCGCACTTACCAGCGACGCGGCGGCAGTGATGATGATGACTACAAAGAAAATTGCCTCCACGAGAAAATCGTGTCGTGCTTCGTTTTTAAAATACTCAGCGCTGATATTCCGAAAATTCGGGGATCCGGTCCTCACGCATCGTCCGCGATACTCGTCCAGGGTCATCGCGCGATAGTTGCAGTCAATCAGCGGGAACCTGTTCTTCTTGCCAACAGTTGTTGAGAGCGGCTTCATAGTTCCTTTCGGTTTAATTGTCGTGAGTTAATGCAATGTTCGTGCCAAGTGTGAAACAGGACCCAACAATAACCACTCGCAGAGCGACTTAGCGTTATTTGGCCAATTGCAGCGTCGTCGCTGCAGTCCGGTTGTGGGACGGCATCGTCCCAAGTTTGGGACAGTTCTCGCGAGTGCGACCTAGATCGGCAGGCACAGGCGCGCTTCCGCACCATTGCCACTGTGCCGGTTCATCAGCATCAGCGACCCTCCATGCGCCTCAGCGATTTGACGACTCAACGCCAGACCGATGCCGGACCCTTCCGGTTTCGTCGTGAAAAACGGCACGAAAAGGTTGGCAGGGTTCATGATTCCCGGGCCTTCGTCTTGAACGAGAATCTCAACAGTATCTTCTTTTTCCCGCCAACCGACCGCAACCTCTCCGCGTGTTTCAAGAGCGGCATCAACGGCGTTGTGCACGAGATTGATTAATACTTGTTCAATCTGCGCCGCGTCCGCACGAATGGCTGTTTCCGGACCCGGCACCATTTTCACATTCAATCTGGGTTCCAAGTCCACAACGCGCTGAATGAGCTCGCCAAGGTTAACATTTTGTTTTTGTGGAGGAGGAAGCTTTGTTAGTCGCGTGTAAGCCTGCAGAAAGCGGCTTAGGGAGTCGGCGCGGGACGCGATGGAGCTTAATCCAGCCCTCGCGTCATCTTTCCAATCTGGTGGGGGAGGATCGCGTCGCAAAAGCGACTCCAGCGTGGCAGCCAGTGATTTGATCGGCGCCAGCGAGTTGTTCATCTCATGGCCGAGGACGCGCACAAGCCGTTGCCAGGCGCGACGTTCCTCTTCGCGGAGGGTGCGGCTAAGGTCGGTCAACACCAGTAGGTCGTGCGGCAAGCCCTCCTCACGAAACGTGCTCCGGCGGATCCCCCAACGGCCTGATGCGCCGGGGAAATTCAATGTGAGCGGTTCGTCTTCGTCGACCTCCAGGCACCTCTGGAGGGACAGTTCGCTTGCCGTTCTGCCTAACAACTTGTCCATCGGCTGCCCCAACAAAGTTTCGCCCGCGCGATTGACGAGCCGCAAACGGCGTTTTGGATCAAAAGTGAAAACTGCGACGTCGATTTCACTCATGATCGTGCGCAACAGCGCGGTCGCTTCAAAGGCGCCGAGACGTTGCAGGCGCAATGTTTCGCCCAGCGAATTGATTTCGAGAAGCACTTCGCCCAATGCATTGTCCCCGCGAGCTCCCCTCGCGCGAATCGAGTAATCACCCTCGCGCAATGCCGCGAGTAAATTCGACATGGTTTGCAATGGTCGAATGGTGTGTTCGCGGGTGCTGGAAATGAACGCGGCGAAACAAACCACAATCAGAATGGTCAGCGTCCACTGCAGTTTAGGGGTGTAATCGCCGGACCAAAGCAGAGCAAGCGCAATGAGAATTGCGGGAAGAGCAGCCGCAATCGTGAGCCATGTAATCTTTCCTTCATAGGAAAACCGGTGCGGGTCTTTTGTTTTACGGGCCATCACAGTTGCAAGCCGCAATAGGCGATACGTTCACCCGTTGCGATCTGCAATCCACAACTCTCAAAGCCCATATTGCTGCAGGCGCCGATAGAATGCACTTCTGCTCAATCCGAGAGCCTCTGCCGCTTTGCGCGCGTTGCCATCGTTTCGAGCCAGCGCTTTCTTGATGAGAAACGCCTCCACGTCTTCGAGACTCATGTCCTCGAGATTGCGGGATTCGCCGCCGCCATTTGTCAGACCGAGATCGGTTGCGCTGATTTGTCGATCTTGTGTCATGAGTACGGCGCGTTCTACGATGTGACCAAGCTCTCGAACATTTCCCGGAAATCGATGTCGCAGCAGAGATTCTCGCGCCGTTTCATCAAAGCCGGCAATCTGCTTTCGATAATGCTCTGCGTGCTGACGAACGAAGCTGTTGGCCAGCGGCATGATGTCCTCGCGCCGCTCCCGCAACGGCGGCAACGAAATCTGAATCGTATTCAAGCGAAACAGGAGGTCCTGGCGGAAACGGCCGGCTCCTACTTCGTTCTCAAGATTTGAATTCGTTGCGGAAATAATGCGAACGTCTGCATGCAATGTTTTCGATGAGCCGACCCGTTCAAAATCTCCTGTTTCGATGACTCGCAATAGCTTCGCCTGTTGAGCCAGCGGGATGTTGGCGATCTCGTCCATGAAAAGTGTGCTCTCATCCGCAAGCTCGAATCGACCCGCGCGGTCCGTCTTTGCGTCGGTGAAGGCGCCTTTGACGTGACCGAACAACTCGCTCTCAAAGAGTGTCTCGGATAAGCCGCCCATGTTTACGGTGATCATCGCATGCGATGCTTGCGGCGAGAGAGCATGGATCGCGCGAGCGATGAGACTTTTCCCAGTTCCGTTTTCACCGGTAATCAAAACGTTGGCATCGGATGGCGCGACGCGTGAAATCATCTCTATCACGGGCCGCATCGCAGGAGACTGCGCGATCAGATTCGGCATGGTTCCGCGGAGAAGTTCATTTTCTGCTTCAAGCTTTCGCTCGCGCCGGAGCGCTGAGGCCAGCTCAATTTGCGTCCTTACGATTGCCAGCAACCGCGGGTTGTCCCACGGTTTGGTGACGAAATCTCGTGCGCCTCGTTTCATTGCGTCCACAGCCAACTCGACGGTCGCCCAGGCGGTCATTACAACAATCGGCAGCGTACTGTCGATTTGCCGAATTTTTGGAATAGCTGACAGGCCCTCCTCGCCGGACGTCGTATCGCGCGCGTAATTCAGATCCATCAGCAACAGCGCGTACTCCTTTTTCTCCAGGGAGTTGAAGATGCCAGCCAGCGATGTAGCTGCCTCAGTCTGATACCCTTCGCCCTTTAGTAATATGCGCAGTGCTTCCAACACGTCGCGCTGATCATCCGCAATGAGAATCCGGCTCATTTCCTCACGGAGCAGCGGCCATTCCAGCCGCGATTGAGATTCCTTGTCACTAGCTAATTCTCAACCGCGTTTCCAGCGGTATGTCAATCGCATCAAACTAAAGCGAATACTATTCAGTGCGCAGCGCCACAATCGGATCGACGCGAGAAGCGCGGCGGGCCGGAATCCAGATCGCAACCAGCGTTGCCGCGAAAAGTATGAGCCCCACAGCGAGATAAATTCTTGGATCGATCCCTTTAACTTCGAAAAGTACGCTTTGCAATGCGCGCGAAAGCGTCAAGGCGGCAACCAGACCGATCGCGGACCCGATCAAGAGCAACTGCATCCCATGCGAAAGAATGAGCGCGCGGATTTGGGCCGGGCGCGCGCCAAGAGCGAGTCGAATACCGATTTCAGGGACGCGTTTGAGCGTGGTATAGGCGAGCAGTCCATAAACACCGATAGCCGCCAGCACCAGCGCGAGCCCGGCAAAGACGGAAAATAGAAAACTCAATAGACGCTGTACGCCCCAGGTCTCGCGGACGCGATCGGTCATCGGTCGAGCATCAAAGGTTGGCAGCGACGAATCGATCGAAATCACAGCATCACGAATCGAGTGCTCCAGCACCGCAGAGCCGACCGTCGATCTTACGAAGAGAGTAAGGCTGGTTCGCTGGGCTTGGCCTAACGAGCAGTAAATTAACGGCAATGGCGCCATTTCATCGACTGCATGAAATCGCATGCGCGCGACGACGCCGACGATTTCGCTCATTGCCCAGCCTTCTTCGTCGTTGCCGACGTCAACGCCGAGACGCTTACCAATTGGATCTTCCCCGGGAAAATATTGTTCGGCCATCGCCTGATCGATAATGATGACGCGCGGCGAATCTTTGGTGTCGCGCTCGTTAAACGTACGGCCACGCAACAATGGCACTTTGAGCGTCGAAAAATAATCGCCGCCAACGACCTCTAGATCGCTGTTCAACATATCCGACGGCTGCGGTCGCGGATTCCCTTCGCGCCAAAAACCAGTTTGCCAGCCGCCCATCAGCGGCCCGTTCGAGCTGAGCGCAGCGTTTTGGACACCGGGCAACGCGTTTACTTTGTCGAGCAGTGTCTTTGCGAATCTGTCGATCTTGTCGCGGTCGTTGTATTTTCGCCAAGGCAATTCGAAGCGCACAGTGAAAAGACGCCGCGGTTCATATCCCAACGAGAGCGATTGCAACCGCGAAAAACTTTCCAGAACCAGCCCCGCAGCGACCAGCAAAGTGAGAGTGAGCGCAATTTCGCCAATCACCAGCCAATCCCGCGCGCGCTTGACCGATGGTGGATCGCCGCTCCCAGCGGAACCGGTTTTCAACGCGAGTTGAACGTCAGCGTGAGAGGCCTGCCATGCCGGCCACAGACCGAAAAGCACAGTGGTAAGTGATGCGATCAAAAACGTGAAACTGAGAACTCGGAGATCGAAGGAAATTTGTTGGAATCGCGATACGTCTCCCGGACTCAACGCGATCAACCCGTTACGGACCCAAACCGCCAATAAGAAACCGAGCGCTGCGCCAAAGAGAGCAATAACGAAACTCTCAATTAAGAGCTTTTTAATGATCCGGCCGCGGGTCGCGCCGACTGCCGCGTGAATAGCAAACTCGCGTGCACGTGCCGCGCCGTGGGCGGCAAACAAGTTCGCCAGGTTCGCGCAAGCAATAAGAAGAACCAGACCCACTGCGCCAAGGAGCAACCCGAGATTGGTTCGATATTTGCCGACCAAGTTTTCAAGCAGCGGCGTGACCACTGCTGTTTCCTGTCCGTTTGTGTCCGGATAAGCTTTCTCCAAACGCGCCGCGATTGCTTTCATTTCCGTGCGTGCTTGAGCGACAGTCACGTCTGGTTTGAGTTTTCCCCAGAGGTAGATCATCGGGTGGATGAACCGCTGCATCCACACCGAATTATTACTCCTTCGCATCATCGACAACCACGCATCGGCGTCCTGCGGCGAGGTCACTTGGGGAGGCATCACGCCGATCACCGTGTAGTTCTGATCGTGCAACGTGATCGAGCGGCCGAGGACGCTCGGATCAGCGTCGAACGCACGTCGCCACAATCGATCGCTGATCACAACCACCGGCGGCGCGCCGACTTTGTCTTCATCCTCGCTAAATGTCCGGCCGATCTCCGGCGGCAGTCCGACGATATTGAAAAAATTCCGCGTGACCGACGCGCACGAGATGCGTTCCGGTTCACGACCGGCTATGCCGCTGAGGTTTTGTGACTCCTTGTGCGTAGCGGCGAGATGTTCAAAAACCGTATTGTCATTTCGCCAATCAAAATAGTCGGGCAATGCAACCGAGTAATCCTGACCCGGTCCAGACGATTCATTTAACACCATGATCCGCCCCGCGTCGGGATACGGTAGCGGCTGCAGCAAAACGGCATTGACGATGCCGAAAATCGCCGTGTTCGCACCAATGCCAAGCGCCAGCGTCAAGATTCCAATTGCACTGAAACCAGGCTGCTTCCGCAACATCCGGAAAGCGTATAGGATGTCCTGTTTCAAGTCGTTAAAAGTTGGTTGTTAACGCAGAGCAAAACTGTCGTCGCGATTAACTCTGTGGGCTCGCCTGAGACTTTACCGATGCTTCAACAGCCCAAGGCTCCAACCCGGCTGCCCGTATGTTGATCGGGCTCTGCGCAAATTTCCAGATCAACAGGACGGCGCTCAGAATGAAAGCGACATAAAGCACTGCTTCCAGAACTCCGCGGCCTTTCTCTTGAGAGCGAACCACTAGAGCATAACTAGATTCGAATTGAGTATTCATAAGCGTTTTGTGGTTGACGCAATTCCCTACGCAAGCCGCGTGCCACAAACTGTCCTGCCGCCTAACCTGCTCATAACGATGGTGATGCGAGTGCCACTCATCTTAACCCCCAGGTTCCATGTTCCAGGATTGGGAACTAGCAGTTCCATTTTCGGGACGCCTCAACGCTCCCTTCTTTGCTGCATCCAATCCGCTCTGTCGACTGACAAAGCAGGTCAATTCATCCGGCAGAAGACTTGAAATTTGCGGCCAACCGATCGGGTGAAGATCGACAGCGTGGACAGATCGCTTCTTTTTTCGGTGCCGCAGCTGATCCAGTGCAAGATAGATCACCGGAGTTGTGTAAAGCGTGAGGATCTGTGAAACGATGAGGCCGCCGACGATCGCAACGCCGAACGGCTTGCGCAATTCGCTTCCTACACCCATCCCGATCGCAAGCGGTAATGCCCCAAACATTGCAGCGAGCGTCGTCATCATGATTGGGCGAAATCGAACCAGGCACGCCTGGTAAATCGATTGTTCGGGGCTGAGTCCCTCATTGCGTTCGGCGTCGAGCGCGAAATCAACCATCATGATTGCGTTCTTTTTAACAATACCAATGAGCAGGATGATCCCGATGGTCGACACAATCGATAATTCGCCGGTATCCGCTGCCCCGATTTTGAAGGTCTGATAGAGAAAGTTCATGAATTCCATTGCCAGCAGGGCGCCGAGTCCAGCGCTAGGCAAGGTGGAAAGAATTGTAATTGGATGAATCAGACTCTCGTAAAGCATGCCGAGCACGATGTAAACCGCGATGAGCGCCGTCAGGATAAGCAACGGTTCAGTGCTGAGCGACGCTTGAAAGACC
>Ga0066903_100004326_pt1 | contig 11981 bp, 13 predicted proteins | sample PanSoiMetaGPlot1_FD_67491 | JGI IMG/M metagenome (GOLD analysis project Ga0066903, IMG submission 67491) | Tropical forest soil microbial communities from Panama analyzed to predict greenhouse gas emissions - Panama Soil - Plot 1 (version 2) | ecosystem: Environmental > Terrestrial > Soil >...
CACCACCATGACGCCGAGATGCACCACGACCGAGGTGCGGCCGGGCCAGTGGCGGGTGAGGACATGCGCATAGGCGTAGCCGCCGAGCAGCGCCGCCTGGAAGAACACCATGGCGACCGACCACACCGACGGCGATCCGCCGAGCCGCGGCAGCACCATCTTGGCGAACAGCGGCTGCACCGCGAACAGAAGCGCCGCGGAGAGGAAGATGGCGGTGGCGTAGACGGCGAGCACGAAACCAGGAGACGCCGCCCTCCCCTTCGCCCACGCGGTTCCCGGCGATCGGTCCTGCCCGGCGGCCATGCGATCCTCACCATCGGTTCCGGCCAGATGGAGCGGAAGCGTCCCGACCGATGCGCTTCGGTCTTAGGCGGCCGGCGCGGCGAAGTCGAGATGGACGGATGGCGGCAACGCGGCCGCGCCATTGGGCAGCACCGCGGATGTTCACTTGTACGTGACGCGCTGCCGCAAAGCTTGGTTATCGCGATAGAATTCGCAGCACGACGAAGAGGGAGGACAACCCCATGCCAAAGATCACGCGACGCACGCTCCTCGCCGGCTCCGCGCTCGCCGGCGCCGGGCTCGCCCTGCCGACGCTCGCCGGCGGGCCGGCTGGCGCCACCGTGCCTTCGACCGGCCGGCAGGCGGCCGGCGTCTACCGCTACAGGGTCGGCAGCTACGAGCTCACCGCCCTCCACGACGGCACCTGGTTCCGGACGATCGACGAGAAGTTCGTGCGCAACGCGCCATGGGCCGACGTGCAGAAGGCGCTCGCCGACAATTTCCTGCCGACCGACAAGCTGCCGCTGCCGTTCACGGCGCTGGCGGTGAATACCGGCTCCAAGCTGATCCTCATCGACACCGGCACTGCCGGCCAGCTTGCCCCCACCGCCCCCGGCATCGCACCGACGCTTGCCGCCGCCGGCATTGACCCCAAGTGGGTCGACGTCATCCTGATCTCGCACTTCCATCCCGACCACATCAACGGCATCAAGAATCCGGACGGCGGGCTCAACTTCCCCAACGCCGAGATCAGCGTGCCGGCGGCGGAATGGGCGTACTGGATGGACGACGCCAACCTGGCGGCGGCGCCAGAGGCGGCGCGTCCCGGCTTCCTCAACGTGCGCCGCATCTTCAAGGACATCGCCAAGGACTTGCGGCATTTCGAGCCCGGCAAGGAGGTGGCGCCCGGCATCACCTCGATCGCGGCGCCGGGCCATACGCCCGGCCACACCTCCTTCGCGGTCGCCTCCGGCAACCAGTCGCTGCTGGTGCTGGGCGACGTCACCCTTCATCCGTGGCTGTTCGCGCGCCATCCCGACTGGCAGGCGATCTCCGACGTGGACGGTCCGACGGCGGTGGAGACGCGCCGGAAGATGCTCGACCGCGCTGCCGCCGACAAGATGCTGGTGCAGGGCTATCACTTCCCGTTCCCGGCCTCCGGCTACATCACCCGCAGCGGGACCGGCTACGACGTCGTGCCGGTGATGTGGCAGCCGACGCTGTGACGCTTGCGTAACGCACCTGCGTCATGAAACGGTGCTGATCACCCCACCCCGCCGCCTTCGGCGGCGACCCTCCCCGTCAAGGCCCGTCAAGGGGAGGGTTGAACCAGCGGCAGGCCCTGCGCACGATCTCACGCAGCACTTGCTGCTTCGCGCCATGGCCACAGCGCGCCCTTGGTTGCTCCGAAGCGGTGCCGTTTTTCTTTACCCTCCGCTTGACGGGAGGGTCGGCGCGCCAGCGAAGCTGGCGAGCCGGGGTGGGGTGACTTTGTGTTGCAGTAACGCTGACCCACCCTACGCGCTACGCGCTTCACATTTTCGACAGCTTGGCGACGTCGATCGCCTGGGCGTAGCCGAGCTTCGCGGCCGCGTCGGCGGACCCGGTGACCACCACCATGTACTTGTTGGCGACCACCATGTGGACGTCGCCTTCCGGGTTCTGGATGGCGCGCTGGCTGCCGACGCGCACGATCTTGCCCATGGCGCCGGCGACCGCCGGGTTGGCCACGAAGGTCGCGACCTGCGCCACCATGGCGGAGTCGCCGGTGATCTGCACCTCGACGGTCTCGCCCTTGGCGTTGGTGTAGGAGCGGCTCGCCGTGGAGGCGCCGAACCCGACCGGGCCGACTGCCGAGGTCTGCGCCTTCTCAGCCTTCCAGCCGGCAAGCGGCGCCGGCAGCAGGGCCGCGAAGGTTTCCGCGTTCTTCTGCCCGATCAGCTGCGAGGCAAGATCGAGCGATTGCTTGGCACCGCCGAGGTCCCCGGCCTGGTAGGCCTTGCGCGCCTGCTCGATGGCGTCGATCACCTCGTCGGCCGCGAGCGCCGGCGGCGCCAGCAGGGCGAACAGCAGCAGCGCGGCGGGTTGGCGGATCATGGCTCGTCCTCGGTGGGTTAGGCGCGCTCTTCGCGGCGCAACCCACCGAGTGTAACCCGGAGCGCCCGAAGCAAGCGAGAGGCCGGCCTTGCGACCGGCCTCCGCCGTCGGCCCGGGGTGGGGGGCGAGGCGCGTTGACGATTGCGCGCACCCGGGCCGCGGACTTGCCCGCGCGGCGCAGCCGTCAGGCGGCGCCCGCCTTGGTCCCCTTGGTTCCCTGCCTGGTGATGGGCTTGCCCGGCTTGTAGGCGCGCTTCACGTAATGCCGCGGCGCCTTGCCCTTGAGGTAGGCGGCCTTGCCGTGGCGCGCGACCTTCATGTGCTTGGCCTTGGCGCGCGCCACGTGGCGCACGTGCCGGCGGTGCTTCATGACCGACTTGGCGGCGGGTTTGGCGGGCGCCGCCGCCTGGGTCCCCGTCGTGGTGGCCGGCGCCGCGTTCGCGCCGGCGACCAGCACCGGAGCCGTCAACATGGTTGCCGCAACGAGCGCGGCGGCGATGTTCTTCAACATGGTGTTCCCTTTCGCGTGTCTTTCGTCGACCGGCATCGGCCGATCTGATGGGCGCGATTGTGGACGGGAGCGGCTGAACCGGCTCTGAAGCGCGCGCGTGGCGGCCGTTCACCTAGCTGAAGCTCGCCTGACTCCGGCCGTCGGCTGCCATTCACGTTCGCGGCATCGCGCGGCCGGAATCGCGGCGGATTGGTGGCAACGGCCCCGGGAGCGTGGTAAGGAATGGGTCTCGCTCTCCGGGGTTTCTCAAGATAGCGCCCGACGGTCGTCGCCGCGCGGCGCAAGGCGCACAACGAGGGAGGCGCGTTCAATGAAAATTGATCATTCCAATCGGCTCGCCCTGCTGGGTGCAGCGGCTGTGCTGATGTTCGCGCTCGCGGCCGGCCCGGTGCTCGCCGCCGAAGGCAGCGGAACGCAGTATCCCCCGAGCCCGCCGCCGAGCCAGAAGGGACAGCCCAAGGGGCAGCAAGGACAGAAGAAGAAGAAGCAGCACCAGGGCGAGTTCCAGGAGCTGCGCGAGAAGTACCAGTACGCCCGCGCGCTGATCCTGGGCGGCCAGTACGAGGACGGCATCGCCGCCATGCACGCCATCGGCGACGACGACAATCCGGAGATTGCGAATTTCATCGGCTATGCCAGCCGCAAGCTCGGCCGCTACGACGATTCCAAGTACTGGTACGAGAAGGCGCTCGCGGCCGATCCTAACCACGTCCGCACCTGGTCCTACTACGGCATGTGGCATGCCGAGCAGGGCAACCTCCTCAAGGCGGAGGAATACCTGGAAAAGGTGCACCTCATCTGCGGCAACACCACGTGCGAGGAATACACCAAGCTCAAGGGCGTGATCGAAGGCACGACCACGTACTAGAGAATGTTCCGCTCGCATCGGATGGCTGCTTTATCCGCTCGTCCTCGCGAAAGCGGGGACCCAGCTCGCAGAACAGATGTCCTGGATTCCCGCTTGCGGGGTATCCCGCCGCGGAACGCAGCGGGGACCCCTCGCGGGAATGAGCGGAAGGTGGTCTGATGGCCACGCGCCGCGGCTGCGGCCGGACCGCGCTGGCGGCGGCCGCCTTCATTGCCTTCGCGCTCTCGGCCGGGCCGGCGTGGGCCGCGTCCGATACCGGTCGCGAGCGCTTTCCGCCCGACTCAGCCCCCTACCCGACCGATCAGCAGAAGGGGCAGCCCCAGCAGAAGGGCGCGCACAAGAAGAAGAAGGAGCACAGATCGCGGCAGGAGCTGCGCGAGGACTACGAGCGCGCCCGCGCGCTGATCATGGACGGCGAATACGAGACCGGCATCGCCGCCATGCACGCGCTCGGCTACGACGACAATCCCGAGGTCGCGAACTTCATCGGCTATGCCAGCCGCAAGCTCGGCCGCTACGAGGAATCCAGATACTGGTACGAGAAGGCGCTCGCGGCCGACCCCAACCACGTCCGCACCTGGTCCTACTACGGCATGTGGCACGCCGAGCAGGGCAACCTCCTCAAGGCGCAGGAATACCTGGAGAAGGTGCACCTCATCTGCGGCAACACCACGTGCGAGGAATACACCAAGCTCAAGGGCGTGATCGAAGGCACGGTGGCGTACTGATTACAGTGTCCTCCGCTCGTCCCCGCGAAAGCATGCCCTCGCGCGGGCGGGGGCGGGGACCCAGTAGGATCAGGGTTCTGGATTCCCGCTTACGGGTCCGCCCGCCGCAGGGGCACCCCGCCGCGTAACGCGGCGGGGACCCCGGTTACGTGGCGGGGTCCCCTCGCGGGAATGAGCGGAACTCCGTCATGGCTTGGCGGCCGCCTCGGTCTCCGCCAGGATCCAGGAGAAATAGCCGTCGTCCACGCTTTCCAGCGGGATCACCACGATGGCGGGCGTCGTATAGGCGTGCGTCTCCTTGACGGCCCGGCGCACGTCCTCGGCGAGCGAAGCGCGGGTCTTGATGATCATGACCGCCTCCTCGCCGCGCTCCAGGGTCCCCTGCCACCAGTAATGCGAGATCATGCCGGGCAGGATGTTGACGCAGGCCGCAAGCCGCCGCTCGACGATGGCGCGGCCCGCCCGCTCCGCCTCGACAACGGACGGATAGGTCGTATAGACGAAGACCGCGCGCTCCATCTCTTCACCCCTTTCGAGCTGGCCGCAAGCTGATAGGAACTTCAAATTCGCCGCACTAGGCGCAGCCGCCAAACGCCTGAGCCCTCGCATGAGCCGCCCTACCCAAGGCTACGAGCGCATCGCCTTCGTGGCGAGCCCGATTCCCGAGGCCCAGGACGCGCTCCGGCGGCTCTCCGAGCGCTACGGCAACGTCGAGCCGGAGGACGCCGAGGTGATCGTCGCGCTCGGCGGCGACGGGCTGATGCTGCAGACGCTGCACCGGTTCATGACGTCCGGCAAGCCGATCTACGGCATGCATCGCGGCACCGTCGGCTTCCTGATGAACGACTTCGCCGAGGAGGGCCTGGTCCAGCGGCTGGCGGCGGCGGAAGTCACTGTGATCCATCCGCTGCTGATGTGCGCGCGCGACGCCAACGCCGTCGTGCACGAGCACCGCGCCATCAACGAGGTGTCGCTGTTCCGCCAGACCTACCAGGCGGCGCGCCTGCGCATCCTGGTGGACGGCAAGCAGCGGCTAGCGGAGCTGGTGGCCGACGGCGTGCTGGTGGCAACGCCGGCCGGCTCGACCGCCTACAACCTTTCCGCCCAGGGCCCGATCATCCCCATCAACGCTCCGCTGCTGGCGCTCACCGCCATCAGCCCGTTCCGGCCACGCCGCTTTCGCGGCGCGCTGCTGCCGGACACGGCGCGCGTGACCGTCGAGGTGCTGGAGGCCGAAAAGCGGCCGGTCGCCGCCGTCGCCGACCACGACGAGGTGCGCGACGTAAGCGTGGTCGACGTCACCATGGACCGCTCGATTTCCATGCACATGATGTTCGATCCCGGCCACAGCCTGGACGAGCGCATCGTGCGTGAGCAGTTCAGCTACTGACGATATTGCCCGCTCTGCTGCATCAGCTGCTGCCTCCGCTGCATCATCATGAGCCTGCGCTTCTGCACTCTGGCCCGCCACTCCGCCGGATGCTCGAGGCAGAAGCGCGGGATGATGGTTCCGTGCCGGCCGGAGCAGTGACGTCGGGATTGCGCCGACGCGTCGGCAATGGTGCAGGCCGCGACGGCACCCAGCATGAATAGCGCAAGCGGAGCTTTCCGCACGCTCATGGCGATTCCTCCGATCCCTCACGAGAAGGCGAGCAGCCCCGCCATCGGCTTCACGCCGGTGCTGCCGGGAAAGACGGTCTCGGCGAGCGCCCTCTCGCCGAGCCGCAGGTGGTCGGCGAGCACGCCCTTGAGGACCGCGCGCAGATCGGTCGTGGGCGCAAGATCGCGCCCCTCGTAGAGCTTCTCCGGCTTCACTCCCGGCCAGTCGGCGATGACGCGTCCGCCCGCGAGCGCGCCGCCCGCGAGCACGGCGACCGTGCCGGTGCCGTGGTCGGTTCCGTCGGTGCCGTTGATGCGGGCGGTGCGGCCGAACTCGGTGACGAGCGCCACCACCGTCTCGCGCCAGGCGCCGCCCATGGCGCCTTCGATCGCCGCGAGCGCCCCGTCGAGCGCGCCGAGGAACCCGGCCAGGATCCCGGCGGCGGCGCCTTCGTTGTTGTGGGTGTCCCAGCCGAACAGGCTGAGCGCACCGACGCGCGGCCCGTCGGGCCGCGCCAGATACTTGGCGGCGGCGCCGGCCGAGTCGGCAAAATATTCGCGCGCGCGCGCCATGCCCACGCTGCGCGGCTGCTCCTCGCGCGCCTGCATGGTGTCGAGCTTGCCACTGCGCGCCACCGCGATCAGGTCCTGGCGCCCTGCAAGGGCGCCGGCGAGCTTCGCGTCGGCGTGGCGATAGAGCTCGAGCAGCCGCGCCTGGGTGTCGTCGCTCGCCGGCAGCAGGTACTGCGGAACCCACGACATCACCGGGGCGCTGCCGCGCACCACAAGCGGCGTCACCGGGCCGACCGCGAACGCCTTGCCGCCCTGCGGATTGACCCGCTCGGCGGGAGCGATCAGCGAGAGCGCGCGGTTGAGCCAGCCGCTGTCGGTCGCGCCGGGCCGGGCGAAGCCGCTCTCCAGCACATCCTGGCCGTCGAAGTGCGAGCGCTCGCGGTAAGGCGTTGCGGCCGCGTGGATGATGGTCGCCTGCCCGGCCCGGTACAGCCGGTGCAGGTTCGGCATGGCCGGATTGAGGGCGAAGAACGAGTCGAGCGGCAGCGCCGCCGGCTTGCCGTCGAGCAGCAGCGCCCGGTCGCCGCGCAGCTTCACCCAGTCGGGATCGCCGACCGGCGCGGCGAGCGCCAGCCCGTCGAGGGCGCCGCGCAGCACGATCACCAGCAGGCGTGGGTCGCGTCCTTCCGCCCGCGCCAGCTTCGGGGCGTAGGCCCAGGCGAACAGCGCGCCTGAGCCGAGCAGCATCTCGCGCCGGGACGGCGCGTGGAGCAACGAGGCCATGATCCGATCACCTCCGTTGGAATTCGGGCGCCATGAACGCGAGCGCGAGCGCCTGGGCGCGGCTCTCGGCACGGCCGACCGCCTCCCGGGTCGCCACCGAGGCCAGCGGCCCGAGCGCCGTATCGAGGATTTCCGCCGGGTCGAGGCGCGCCGCGACGCGCTCGGCGAAGTTGTTGGCGATGTCGAGGCGGCGCCCGATGCCGTCGATCCACGTCGCTTCGCCGTCGGGAAAGCCCTGCGGCGCGGGCGGCCGCCATAGTGGCTGGCCGAGGCTCGCCTGGCCGCGCGCGAACCGCTCCGGATCCGCACGCAGGCCGGTGCTGCGCACCACGGAGACCGCCCATTCACCCGGCGTCTTGAGCTTGCCGCGCGGATGCGCCCAGGCCTCCTCGGAGGTCACCAGCGCCCTGGCGACCTCCTTGAGGTCGCCGTCGGTGTCGAGGAAGGTTTTTTCCAGCCGCTCGACCAGCGCGGGCGGCGGCGCGTCGGCGACGAATGAGCGCGCGAGCTTGACGGCAACGTGGGCGGCGGTCGCCGGATGGCGCGCGAGATCGGCGAGCACCGCGCGGCCCTGCTCGATTCCGGTGTCCGGATAGCTCTTGCCGAGCACCTGCTGCGGGCCGGGCTCGTGCAGGCGCGGATTGAAGATGAACTCGGCGCCGTGCTCGGGATTGTCGATCACCGAGATGATCGTCCACCCGGTGAGCACGTTGGCGAAGCGGATGACGTCGTCCTGGCCGTAGCCGGTGCGCACGCCGAGCGTATGCAGCTCGAGAATCTCGCGCGCGAGATTCTCGTTGAGCCCGCGGGTGCGGTTGATGCCGGCAACCGAGCGCGGCCCCATCGACGCGGCGTTGTCCAGATAGACCAGCATCGCCGGATGGCCTTCGGCGGCGATGAGCATGTCGACGAAGCGCCCGACGACGTGCGGCCTGATCACCTCGCGCTCGTAGCCGCCCGCGAGGTTCGGCACGGTGCCGGCGGAAATGCAGAAATGGTTCGACCAGAACCACACCAGCCGCTCGGCAAAGCCGATCTCGGCATCGAATGCGGCGTCGAGCCGCGCCTTGACCTCCTTGAGGAAGTTGCGCCGCTCCGGGGTATCGCCTGGCGCGGTCGGCGGCGCCACGCCCTCGGCGCCTGCGGCGACGGCCGCCGTGCGCGCCATGTCGGTGCCGGCGCCGTCGGCCGATTGCGCCTCGGCCTCGCGCTTCGCCCGCTCGGTGACGATCCGCTGGGCCTGGCGCGCCGCGCGCGCCTCGAAGGCGGCGCGCGCGGACGCGGCGCTGCTCATGAGCCCGCGGTCGTCGACGCGGCCGACGCCGGGCCGCTCGAGCTCGGCGAGCACGGCCCCGCGCGGATCGGACGCGATCGCCGCGATCGAGCCCGGGCGCGGCCCGAGGCCGAACCGATGCAGCGCCAGGGCGGCGCCAGCGGCACCCCGGGTCACGCCGTTGGTCGGGTCCTGGCCCATGCACGCCTCCGTCGACTAAAGCTACGGAAGATAGCGTTACGTCATGTAGCATATACGGCTGAGGCGCGCAAGCGTGGTTGATGCTTGTCGGCTGCGGCCGCGCGTCTCGAAGGACGAGGGCGGCCCCAATGTTTGGTAGGAAAACGCCGCGCGCCCTAGCTCACGCGCGCGGGGAGCACCACCACCTTGGTGCCGGCCGCCGTGCGCCCGTAGAGATCGATCGCGTCCTGATTGATCATGCGGATGCAGCCGGAGGAAACGCTGCGGCCGATGGTCCACGGCTCGTTGGTGCCGTGGATGCGGTAGAGGGTGTCCTTGTTGCCCTGCCACAGGTACATGGCGCGGGCCCCGAGCGGGTTGCCGGCACCGCCCGGCATGCCGAGGCCGCCGCGCAGCTCGCTCATCGCCTTCTTCAGGTCGGGGCGGCGCGCGAGCATCTCCTTGGGCGGATACCAGTCCGGCCATTCCTGCTTGTCGTGGACGTTGGCCACGCCGGACCAGCCGAAGCCCTCGCCGCCGACGCCGACCCCGTAGCGCACGGCCTGTCCGCCCTTCTCCACGAAATAGAGATAATGGCGCAACGGATCGACCACGATCGTGCCGGCAGGCTCAGCGGTTGCGTACGGCACCGTCTTGCGCAGGAAGGCGGGATTGACCTCGGAGAGCTTGACGGCCGGTACCGGGAACGGCTCGCCGCGGACCGGCCCATAGATGGCCGCATCCGCCCGCGGGAAGCCCGCCTGCGGGAAGTCCGCCTGCGGCTGCTGCGGCTCCGACGCCGCCGGCGGTACCGCCGGCTCCGGGATATTCTGTGCCGACGTCACCGGCCGGCTGGTGGCGCAGGCGGCGAGACTGGTGCCAGCCCCGATTGCGAAAAGTCCCGTCACGACCGCGCGCCGATCTGGCGCCGACCCGGCGGATCCGCCGCGTCCATCGACACATTCCGCGCCCCGACCGGGAGCATCATGCTCGAACGTCTGCTTCACGATCGTGCGCCTCGTTCGATCCGCAAACCTGCTACTCCAGCGCCTGAACGGGCGGCATCGCGTTGCCGGCAGGCTCGGAGGAGGCGGACGGCGCCAAGGCCGCCCGGGCCGTCGGCGCCGCCGAAGCTTTCGCGCGCTGCGCGGAGCTTGCGCGGGCGGTCCGATCGGCCGCCTCGCCCGGCGCGGCGGCAGCCTGGGCGTAGGCCGTGTGCGCGTGAGCGGCTGATACCCGGCTCGGCCCAAATATCCCGAGCCGTTCGCAATCCTCGGCACATCCCGCAAGCGCTGAGGCAACAAGCGCGGCGCCAAGCATCCGCGCGACAGGCGTCGCATCGATACGCAACATGACCGAACCCCTGTGGATGTATCGTCACACCAGTGCCGCCACTCCCCCCAAGACCGAGCCATCGATGCGGCTGCATGCCAGCATGCACGCGCGCTTCGTGCCAAGTTGATGCGGCTCCATGTCCTTAGAATGACCTTTCGATGCCCGACTCCGCCCCAACTGGGGCGAAATAAGACATCAGGCCTCGAGGCCTATTCGGGGTCCTCGCCGTGGCCCGGCCGCAGGAAGCTGGGGAGCAGGATCTCCGGCTCCTCCTCGTCCCTCTCCCTCTCCTCCTGCGGGCCGCCCCTGCGCAACTCCAGCAAGGCGGCATGAAGCTCCCGCAGGTAGTCGCCGGACATCCGGTGAAAGGCCGCCCGCCGCTCGCAGCCGCTCCGCCACAGGTGGGTCTCGGCATTGGCGGCAGCGCGAAGGAGATCGTCCGCCCTGCACTCATGCCACTTCGCGAGCACGAGCAAGGCCTCCGGATTAATATGCTGCGCAGAGGTCGGGACGGCAGCCACTGCCGCGGCTCCCTCGCCGTTCCACTCGCGCTCCGGCGAAAGTTCGCCCTCGGCGTCCGCTACGGAAGCGTCCGTGTTCAGCTCTTCATGGGCCGGTCCGGCACTGTCGTCGATGGGCTGGAGATCGACGACGCCGAGGCGCCCCCCCGTCCCAAAATCGTCTCGATCCGGCGTCTTGGCAGCCATGGTTCTCAGGCAGCTTCAACTTTGCGCCGCACCTCTACTTGTAACATTGAGTGCAGCTTGCCGGCTACAGGCTGTGCGGACAACCCGGCCGTTAACCCTAATTCGGCCTCGAGCCCACGTCCGCCCGGCATTGCCAGGAGTCTCTTAGATGTGAATGAAGTCGACTGGCCGACTTTCCAGGGATGTTCTGCCGATTCCACCGCCATGTTACCGTCACGGCCTGAGAGGGCGGCAGTTAATCAGTGCCCCGCCGCGCGAGTGATGGAGCCTGACACTCGGAGCCGAATGGTCGTCCCCTATTGGGACCTGGAGGTCCAGCAATCCATGTCCGCTCGCAAAATCTCTTTGCTGTTCACCGCCCTGGCGTCGATCGCAGCCGCCTCGCCGGCGGTCGCGAGCGCGTGGAACTACGCCTGCAAAGGCGCCCTGCCCGTCTTCGACGACAGCACGACAATCATCTTCAATCGCGAGCTCTTGCTCCTGCTGCACAAGGTCTGGCTCAAAGGGACGCTGCGCGAGCTCGCCCTTCGCGATCCGGCCGGCGACGTGGTCGCGATCGCCAAGGCGACCGACATCAATTCGGGCCTCGCTCCCACCATGGTGTTCACCCGTCTCGACCGTCCCGAGCAGAAGCTGACGCTGACCGAGAAGTCGTCGAAGACCATCTCGGACGTGCGGCAGCGGGCGGGCGCCGCGCCGCGCTCCGAGCAGACGACCAGCTACAAGAAGGTCTACCAGTACGTCAGCGACTTCGGCTACATGGGCCCGTTTGACATCAAGATGGACTGCGTGAGCTACGAGCTCTCGGCGCCCTTGCGGTGAGCGCGGGCCTTGCCGGACATCACCGGTGCGGATCGGGTCTTTCGTCAGCGGCCAGTGCCAGGAAGAGGCTCACGCTTAGCGTCCGGGAACGGCGCGAGGGGAAGACCATGAAGCTTCCGCGCAGAGCTTTTCTGCGCCTCGCAGCGGGCGCTGCCGCCTTTCCGGCTCTCTCGCGGAGCGCGAGGGCACAGTCTTATCCCAGCAGGCCGGTGCGGGTGATCGTGCCATTTGCGGCCGCCGGAGACACGGACCTCCTCGCGCGCCTCATGGGACAACGGCTGTC
>Ga0066903_100004327_pt1 | contig 11979 bp, 19 predicted proteins | sample PanSoiMetaGPlot1_FD_67491 | JGI IMG/M metagenome (GOLD analysis project Ga0066903, IMG submission 67491) | Tropical forest soil microbial communities from Panama analyzed to predict greenhouse gas emissions - Panama Soil - Plot 1 (version 2) | ecosystem: Environmental > Terrestrial > Soil >...
ACATCCACACGTCGGCGTAGAGCGCCTGGAACTGCGCACGGTACCACTCCGCTCCGCCAACGATTCGCTCCTGGTGGAGCTCCAGCGCACGGTCGATGTCGCGCCGGATCGTCCGCTCGTCAACCTGCGCCTGGCCGCGTTCCTCCAGCCACGCGTTCACCATCTGCGCGACGATCGGCACCGGCTGGTTCAGCACGCTCGGGCGCATCACCAACTTGATCCGCGCCATGATCGCCCGGTCGCGCCTCCATGGCACCTGTCCAGGCCGGCCCCGCTGGCCCTTCGATACTCCGCTCGGTGCGCGTTCCACCGCAGCAACGGTGTCCCAGGAGGGGGATTTGCCTGAAAATTTTCCCGCCAAATTTTGCTGGTCTCATTTGGCTGAAATGGCTCCGCATTTTGAGCTACGGGGAGCCTCTCTCGCGTGACCACTTTGGCCGAACGATTTTGCCGGGGGAGGGGTACCGCCGATTTGGCCATACATATGCGGGGCGGCCGCTCGGGGGAATGCCTGGACTGCGCTCGTCCTCGGCCGGCCTGTCGCTTGCGCGCCCGCGCGACGCGCTGAGACGCGCAGCATGGCGCGCATCGACTGCGCAGCACGTACTGCTCGCCTCTACGCTACCCCGCCCCTCTCTGGGCTCCTCTGCCCTCCAGGGCCTGTAGAGAGAGGCGCTCTCCTGACCCACCTGTAGAGCGGCCTCTGTAGAGACCCCCTGTAGAAGGCCCTTCTCTGGATGGGCCTCTCGAAAGGGCCCTCCTGGTGGCCCTTCTCTGGACCCCTTTCCCAGGGATGGGCCCAGAAAGGCCCACCCCTGGCGGCCGCTACCGGCCGAAGCCCATCAAGCCTGGCGCGTACGCCCGTCCCTTCGCGAGACCCGCTTTCCGGAACCGTCCGTAGAGACCCCATGGAAGGCAGCAAGCTGGGCGAAGTCTCCGTACAGCGGTTGAGGCTGACGGGGCCTTCGGGGCCTCCTCCGGGCGTGAGCGGCCTCCCTGGCGGCCTCCTCCGTGTCGAAGATGTCCTCCGGCTGGGCGAACCACTGGCGGCGGCCGTCGCTGATCCGCAACCAGCCGGCCGGCGGCCCTTCGGCCGGTTCGGCGACCGTCAGCGTCCACTCGCCCGCGTAGGTGGTGCCGCGGAGGATGTGGACCGGCCGACCGAGCAGGTGACCATAACCGCCGGAGGGGGCGGTCACCGGACCGCCTCCCACCGCTCCAGCGCCGCTTCCCGCGCCAGCCGCTCAGCGGCCTCGGCCACCCAAGCCCGGCCTGCCGCCAGGCGTTCCGCCTCAGCCACGGCCGGATCGTAGGTCTCGGTCCAGCGGTTCGGGCAGCGCCGGCACCCGAAGGTGCTGACCATGACTCCGGCTCCCTGCGACTCGATGCCGAGGTGGACCACGTTCGATTCGGCCTTGCAGTTGTGCTTCCGAACCGGCTTCGCAGTGGCAGTGTTCATATTCGAATTGTAGCCGACACGGACCGAAAGCGCAAACGCCCCGGCCGCCTTTTTGGGCAACCGGGGCGCCGGGCGGGCGGCTACTTCGCCGCCTTCGCCTTGGGCTTGGGCTTGTTGTGCGCCCGAACCGCGCCGGTGGGAGTCGGCCGCATCAGCGTCCCGCAGTCCGGGCAGGGGAGGTACAGCCGGCGTGTGGGGTTCTGGAACCACTTGCCGCTACCGGGGCAGCGGTTCGCCTGCTTGGCCGCCTCGGCCTCTTCGCTGGCCTTCTGGCCCGCCTGGAAGGCCGGGACCGTCGGCGCCCAGGGAAAGCAGATCGTGCACGCGGCGAACCCCTTCAGGTCCACCACCTGGCGCTCCGTGAGGTCCGTCAGCTCGGCGAGGATGACGGTGGCACTGGTCGGGTGGAGGCTGCTACACCGCGGCGACTGCCGGTGAACGTGGCCGCCCAGGCAGAGCTCGTACCGCTTCCAACCGCCACGCTGGCCCCACTCGGCCCGGAACGGCTCCAGGATCGTGCACGCCTCGTGGAGCCGCTCGGCCTGCGCCGCCTCGCGGTCGGTGAGGTAGCTTGGCACCCGCCCGTTGCCCCAGTTGCTGTGCTTCGTGACCGAGCGCCGCGTCTCGGCGAGCGCCTGGCGGAGCGGCGCCAGCGTCTCCTCCGCCTTCGCCCAGAGCAGATCGATCTCGCGCGGCTCCAGCAGGGAGAGGTCGGTTCCGTCGGCAGTGCAGTTCATACTCGAAGTATAGCCGCGTGCGACGGCAAGCGCAAGCGCCCGGGTGAGAAATCTCACCCGGGCGGCTCACTGGTTCCTACCGGGTCTCCTCCAGGCGGATCCGCACTTTGCGGCCGCCACCGACGGCCACGAGCATCGTCCAGCGGTCGTCCCCGTTGGAGTACCGGCCGTCGCGGTGCGGCGCTTCCTCCAGGTCCAGCTCCTCGCCGGCCGGGCCGCAGGCCACCTCGTACAGCGCCTGCTCAATGAGACCGGCCAGCGCTTCGGCGCTCGCCACTACGCCACCTCCATTCCACGTGCCAGCCCGCACTCGGGGTGGCAGATCACGGCCGGGCGCACTCCGTCCGGGTCGGGCGTCGAGCACGGGTCGTACATCTCGGCCTGGTCGTTCTCGGCCGTCCGTTCGCCGCATAGCTCGCACGGCGGGTAGTTCGGCTCCGGGTCCTCCGGCGGCTCCTGGGCCCGCTCCGGGCCCGCGAGGATGCGCGTGACCGACGGCTGCCAGTTGGGCTCCGGGCGGAACTCCACGGCCGCCTCTGCCGCCATCAGCTCGATCCACTCCAGCCGCTCGGCCGTGTTCCACCCGGGCCCGAATGTGATGCCGGCGCTGGTCCACCACGCAACCGCATCCTGGCCGACCAACCGGATCAGCTCCCAGTTCGTCAGCACGCCGCGCGAGTACAGGTGCAGCGCCATCAACGGGTCGCTGTTTGGCCTGTCGGCCGAGTAGTCAACGGGGCAGTTCATACTCGAATTGTAGGCGCTTGCGCCGTGAAACGCAAGCGCCTACACCGTCAATCGTCGCCCGGAACGCCGCGCGGCCATAGCGCGCGCGACTGGGCGTCGTCGAACTGCGCCCGGAACCGCTGGACCGCCGCGAGCGTCGCCCGGTCGTCACCGACCAGGACCGCCTGGACCGGGCGCCCACGGCGGAGCGCGGCCAGCCACGGCGGCTCCCAGTCCAGTTCGGCCTCGACCAGCTTCACCTCAAAGCGCCTTCTCCAGCGCTCCTCGGCGCCACTCTCGGCCGTTCGGGTGCCTGACAGGCGCACCACCAGCAGGCCGTCCTCCACCGCGAAGGCGCCTCCCTGGAGGTGAGGCAGCAGCGCTTGCTGGTGCACCCACGGCTGGAGCGGTGGGAGGTCGCCGGCCTCGTCGTCCGCCCGGGTGTAGGTCGGCTCCGCGACCACGGGCACACTCCAGTTGCGCACCCACCAGTCGACCGCCACCTCGACGGCCGGCCAGCGCTGGAGGAGCGCCCGGTAGCGCTCCTCCAGCTCCTCGGCTACCCGATCCCGAGCGCGCACGTACCGCACGGCCGCCCGTCGCCGGTGTACTCGCCGCACGGGCAGAGCTCGCACTCGCACTCCTCGCCGGCCACGAGGTTCGCGCCGCACTCACACACGCCGTTGTGCTCCATCAGCTTCACTCCTCACGCGGCCGCCGGGGCCGCATACGTCCAGTTGGGGTTGTCACTGCGCGCCTGATTGCACGGCTTGCACGACGGCTGCACGTTGTGGCGCCCGTAGGAGCCGCCCGGAACGATCCGGTCCGCTTCGACCGTCAGGAAGTTCACCCGGCGGCCGCAGTGCACGCAGTCGCACTCAACGCCGTCGCCGTTCCACCGCTCCTGGCTCAGCATCCAGTGCTTCCGGGCCCGCCGGCTGGCGGCGCTACCCCGGTGGTCGCCGCCCGGGCGCTGGCGCTTCGAGGCGGTGGTGGCGGCGCAGTTCATACTCGAATCGTAGCCGTTTGCGCGGACAATCGCAAGCGTTTCGCGGTCTTGTTCACGCGCTTTCGCCCGGGCGGGGTGGTGGCCCGCCCGGGCGCCTGATGCCTACTGGTCCTCGCGCTCCTCGCGCTCAGCGCGCTCCTCGGCGCGATCCCGACGCCGCTGCCGCTCGGTCGCCTCCGGGTCCAGGCCCATCTGGATCGCCAGCGCCCGTCGCGGCTTCACCGGCCCGACCCGATGAAGTGCTGCCGGCCGCTGAGGTAGGGCAGCCACCCGTTGCGCGAGACCGACGCCCACGCAGTCCGGCCGTTGACCTGGAAGATCACGGTCACCTGCCCGTTCACGTAGTCCAGCTCGCCCGAGATGAGCGACGAGCTCATTTCATCCGGGCCGGTCGCCGGGCCCGCCGGGGCGACGGGGGCGGACGAACCGCCCACCTCGTCCGGCCCGGGCCACGGGTCGTAGGCCGCACCCGCCGCGCGGTTGAAGCCGTTCCGCTGGCACGGCGCCTGCGGGTCGTAGACCGCCTCCGGCGCCAGCCGGTTCTCGCTGACCAGCTCGCGCAGTTCGGCGCACGACGCGGTGGCCGTGTCGAGCTGGAGCGGCGGCTTCGCCGTGATGTGGCCCCAGGCGGTGAGCCCCACGAGCGCGGCGGCCGCGAGCGCGGCGGGGGCGAGTCGGCGGATCACGGTGGCGTAGTTCATACTCGAATCGTAGCCGTATGCCCCCTAAAAAGCAACAACCCGGGTGAACTTTCTCGCCCGGGTTGTTGCTGGTCGACCGGTTCAGGCCGCGCGGTCGAAGTAGGTGCGGCAGACCGGGCCCAGGCCATCCTCCAGCGCGCGGAGGACGCTCTTGGCCGCCCGAAGGCGCCGGTGACACCGGCAGCACACCCCGTAGCGGAGGATGAAGCGCTTCGCCTCGTCGGTGGTCATCTTCCGGCCGCGCTCGGCCACGACGGCCACCAGGCCGCGCTCGTACTCGTACTCACCGTTGACGAACGTGCCCGCTTCGGTGACGCGCTCGCCGCCCGTCTCACGCCAGCGGAGCGCGTAGGTGCGCCGGCCGTCCTTCGTGACGACCACCTGGACCACCGCGCCGTCCAGGACGTACACACCCTTGTCCTCGACCGCGATCCGCTTCGGCTCCGGGCGGACCGGGGCGGCCGCCGGCACGCCGCGGGGGCACTCCACGTGGCGGCTTCGCCCACTCGCGTACAGCATCCACTGGCCGGGTTCGACCGCGTGGCCGCAACCCGCGGCACAGGGGGAGGTGAACCGAGCGAGCATCCTTCGGGGAGCGGTCGTGGCGTAGTTCATACTCGAATCATAGCCGCATAGGACGACAAACGCAACACCTACGCTGACCTTTTTCGAGTACGGTGTACGGGCGCCCGGCGAGTTGCCGGGCGCCCGGGCGGCTACCGGAGGGGGATGCGGATCATCCGCGCGGCGTTCTCCGCACAGACCAGCGTTTCGACCGTGAAGTGCAGACGCCTCACCTTCCCGTTGCCGACGGTGCTTTTCCGATGCGGGGTCGCCGGCCGCTCGACCACCAGGCGGAGCTCGTCCACGTGCAGCCCGCTGAAGTGCATCGGCCGGGGCGGCTCGCCGCAGTCCGGCAGGCCGTCGCCCATCGCGTGCTTGACGTAGCCGTTCGACCCGCCGTCCATCCGCCAGTCCAGCCTCAGCCGGTCGCCAACGCGGAGCAGGCTCGCGATCGTCCTCCACACCTCATCCGAACCAGAGAGCAGGACGAACGCGGTCCGCGGGTCCGGCCGACCCTCCCAGCGCGTGACCCCGGTCTCCACGCGGATCGTGCGCGTGGCGTCGTCCAGGTCGCTGAAGACGGTGCCGTGGTTGCGGCGCGCCCGGCGGATCGCCCGGATCTGGCCGATCTCGCCCGTGAGCTGGTCGAAGCACAGGTCGTCCGCCGTGCGGAGCGCCTTGATGTCGTCCGCGGTGAGCGCCTCGGGCGCAGTCGCTTCGTCGTTCGTGGCGTCGCAGTTCATGATTCAATCGTAGCCGTGTGCGCGGACAATGTCAAGCGTTTCTCGACAAAAAGTGAGCGCCCGGGGCACTTTGCCCCGGGCGCCGGCACCGGCCGCCTACTTCTTCAGCCGGTTCACGATCGAGCGGCCGTCGCGCTCGCGGACGGTGAGGCCGACGTGGGCCAGGCTCAGCGTGGTCCGGTTGGTCCACGCGTGGCTCTTGCCGAGCGCGGTCCGGATCGCGTCGTCCGTCAGCGGCCCCTTCTTGAGCAGCTTCAGGACCACGCCACCCTGGATCGGGTTCGCCGCCGTCTTGGCCGCGTCCACCTGCCACGCGGGCACGCCATCCGGCTTCGGCGCCTTCGGCCGGCCGGGCGCCGCGGCGGGCTTGGCCGCCTTGCCGGCCGGCTTCGCCGCCTTGGTGGCCTTCACGGGCGTCTTCTTGGTCGTGACCTTGGCCGCGGGCTTGACGGGCGCCTTCCGCTCGCGCTTCGCCTTCACGGGCGCCGCGGTGGCGGCCGGCTGCTCCGCCGTGTCCTCGGCCGCGAACTCCGGCTCGTCCTCGACGGGCGCCGGGTCCGCCGCGCGGTCGCTCATCAGGCGCAGGTCGGGCACGCGCCCGTCCGTCCCGCACGCGGCCGGCTTCCGGTTGGCCGCGGCCGCCGCGTCCTCCGCCTCGATCTGCGCCCGGGCAGCCGCGACCCGCGCGTCGCGCTCCCGCTCCAAGCGCGCGGCCGCCGTCTCCACGATCGCCGTCTGGTCCTGGTCGGACTTCACCTCGGCCTCGGCCCACGTGGCGCCGTTGCTGATCGCGGCCACACCCTCGCCGCCGGTGAGCTGGTAGACCTTGCCGGGCTCCGGGCGGCCCCGGTTGACCCGCTTGCCACGCGGCTTGCGCGTCGCGGTTGCGGTCGTTCCGGTCGTCTCGGTCGTGGTGGCTTCGTTGTTCATGCTCGAATCGTAGCCGCTTGCGACGGGAAAAGCAACAACTTTGGTGAACTTTTTTGGACACGTTCGGCGGTTTTCGATAGGCGCGCCGAACCCCCGGGCGGCCACTCCGCCCGGGGTTGACGCGCGGCGTCCGGCGCGCTACGAAACGGCCGCGATCACCTCATAGGAAACGAACACGTTCACCCCGCGGGTGACGCCGAGAACGAATGCGGGCGAGCAGCCGCACCCGCACCCGGCCTTCGCGTTCCACGTGGCCGGCTGCTGAGGCAGCCCGGCGGCCGCCAGCGCGTCCGCCAGCAGGGAGCGGTACCCGCGCACCCGGTCGCGGTAGTCGAGCACGGCGGCCGCCTCATACGCCTCCCACTCGTCCCTGGGCGCCGACTCGCCGTCCGGTCCGCTGGGCGGCATCACCGCGCGCGGGCGGCCGGTCTGCGCGGCCATGAACGCGCCCAGCGCGTCGTACTCGCCGTCCCGGGCGCCACTGAAGTAGGTGCGCGCCTTGACGTGCGCCCGGCTCCGGCCGTACGGGTGGTCCGGCCCCATCTCCACGACCTTCACGGAAGCGACGCGGAGGGTGGCAGTCCCGGCGGTTTTGGTGCAGTTCATACTCGAATCGTAGCCGGACGGCCCGGGTAAGTCAAGTGCCTACTCGACACTTTTTCAGGGGTTTGCCCGGCCAGCCGGCGGGCACGCCGAAGCCCGGGCCGAAACCCAGGCTTCGCGCGCGGCGGCCGCCTATCGGAGCGCTTCCCCAACCAGCGCCAGCGCTTCGGGGACCGAGGAGTTGCCGAGCGCGTCGATCACCTGATCCACCTGGACGCGCGAGAGGCTGTCCGGCAGGCCGAGGTTCGTCGTGAGCCAGCGCGCCAGTCTCAGCGCGCTCTCGGGCTCCGGGCAGCTCGGGCAGCGCTCACCGTACTCCTCCACCGGCCAGGCGCCACACGCGCACGTGTCCGGCGCGACACCGAACCGTACGCGGCACCCACGCGCCAGTAGGGCGACGGCGACCAGGGGGAGCGACGGCCCGTCCACCGCGTACGTGCACCCGTCGAGCAGTGCGCTCACGATGCGCCCGATGACGACGCCGCTCGGCACCCGCACGTACAGGCCACCCGGCCACCCGAGGTCGTCGCCGTACCTCATCAGGTCGGCCGGCCGCCCTTCGGCCAGCATCGACCCGTCGGGCGCATGGAGCTCCAGACGGGTCCAATTCGTGAGGTTCTCGGTAGTGGCAACGTTCATGAGCCTATTATAGCCGCATGCGCCGGGTAACGCAAGCGGTTCCGCTACTTCAGCGCACCGTCGACCGTGAGGGTGAAGCGGCCAAAGTCATACTCGGCGATCGTGACCTGATCGCCGTCGAATGTCACGCGCAGCCGGTACGCGCGGCTGAACGCGTCGCCGTTGAGGTGCCCGACGAGCGCCGAGCTGATGAGCGCGCGGTTCCGCCAGATACGCTTGGCGCCGACCGCGTCGGTGATCTCGACACACCACCGGGCGCCGGCCACCACCTTCACGCTTTCGTAGTCGCCGAGAAACGCGCGGTACTCCGTCACCCGGCCGGTGCGGTCGTCCACCAGCATCGACCCGCTGTACCCGTGGCCCACGGACCAGCCCCACCCGGGGCACGGGTTCGGACCGACGTTGATCGGGCACGCCTCGCGGAAGCGGTCCACGTCCACGCGGGTCCCGTCCGCAAGCGTCCAGTAGTCGGCGGTGGCGTCATAGTTCATATTCGAATTGTAGCCGTTTGCGGCGCCGGGCGCAACACCTATTTCAGGCGCGCGCCCGGCGCCCGGCTACCTCAGCTCAGCCGGCTCGGCCCGGTCCAGGACGGCGGCCGCCGCCTCGTGGGCGAACTGGAACCCGAACGTCAGCGTCATCAGCACGAACGCCACGCGCTTGGCCGCCTCGTCGGCCACCCAGGCGCCCGGCGGTTCGCACGGCGCGCCCGGCGCCTCCGGGTCGTTGTAGGCGCCCGTCTCAGCCTCGGCCCACAGCGCGCCGATGACCGCGTCCGCGTGCGGGTCGCCGGCCGGGTGCGTGTCCTCCAGCGGCACCATCGCGCCGAACTGGCGCAGGTAGAACTCGATGCCCGCGCGGTCGACCGCGCGGGGGGTGAACGCGGGAGCGGAGGCGGTTCGGACGGAGCAGTTCATACCCGAATTATAGCCGGCCGGCACCGCCGTCGCAAGCAAAATTAGTCCCAATTTTCCCCTATTTTGCTTGCGTTTATCCGCGCTAGCGGCTATGATTCGTGTCGTGAACTGCGACCGCCGGTCGGCTACCTCCCTAGACCCCGTGCGCAACGCGCGTGGGACGGGTGCGGGGGCGCTGGCGCCCGGCGGCGCAGCTCACCTCGCCGCCCGCTGACGCGGGTGCGCAGCGTCGACCGCGCCACGGTCGCCCGACGCGCCGCCATCCGCCCTGCCCTGAAAAACCTAACGCGACGCGTCAAAACGGACGGCAACCGCTTGACTTTACCGGCGCGTGCGGCTATGATTCGTCTGTGAACCGCCACGACCCCACGGCAAACCGCCAGCGAGCACGCCCCCGCTGAGCCGCTCACGGCCGTTCAGCCGGCCGAAACCATGACACCGCCATGGGTGTGACACCGATTCGGCGCGCCCGGGCACCGGCCGGAACCGCTCGTTCCGGTCGTCCACGCGCGCCTACGGAACGCCGCGTTCCGCGCTACCGCCTGAGTAGTAAGGCGCCTCCCCTCACGCCGCTGAAGCCGCTTGGCGTCCTGGCCGCTTGGCCGCGTGACCTCACGCCCGCCAAGTGGTCACCTCCCGTACTACTTGGCCGCCTGACCTTTTGGCGTCCTGGCGGTCAACCCCCTTACCTTCAAGCCGCCCTGACCGCTTGGTCGCCAAGGGATCGGGGGCGGCGGCGCCGCGGCGGCCGGCAGGATCCAGCGGCCTGCACCAAAATTGGCGCTTGACCATATTTTCGGTCAAGTGAAATTTCGCGGCAGCATCACGCGAGATGCAGGAAGGCGAGGCGATCGACGGCTCCAGGACCAAGAGCAGCGAGCGCTGGAGCCGCCGGCCGGGGAACTTCGACATGCTCAACCTGAGCTGCATCTTCAAGGGCAGCCCGCCGCTGGGCATCCCGAGCGTGAAGGGCAGCGACTTCGAGCCGAGCGGCCTGGTCGCCTACAACTACACGCGCTCGATGCTGCGCCAGCGCCAGCTTGGCGACACGGTGCACTTCTTCCTGGACGACTACCGATTCGAGAGCTGCTGGAGCTCGCCGGAGCGTGCTGTCGAGCGCATCGTGCCCTTCGGGCACGCGCTGGGCCCCGACTTCAGCGTGTACCCGTGGATGCCACGCGTGATGCAGGAGTGGCAGGTGTACCGCGCCAGGTGGGTTGCGGCCTACTGGGAGTGGCGGGGCATCAAGGTGATCCCGACCGCCACGTGGTCAGAAAGAGATTCCTTTGAACTTTGCTTTTCCGGGCTCCCCTCCGGGGTCCCCCTCGCGGCATCGGCCGTAGGGATCTCTTCTAGCGAATCACGGGTCCTGTTCCGCGAAGGGCTGACCACCCTATGCCGCGAATTGGAGCCACCCCGGCTCATCATCTACGGCGGACTGGGGGACCTGGCTGACGGGCTGGATCTCCCGCCACGACGCGAGTACCCGACCATGCACGAGCTGCGCGGATGGCGACACCGGAGGAGGATCGAGAGCTGATGGGCGGGCGAGGTGGGAGCGGGTTCCCCGTGAACAGGTCGCACAAGGGGCGCCCGATGACGGTGCCGATCGCTGAGCGCCATGAGGCGACGGCCCTGAAGCAGGAGCAGTTGCGGCAGGCGGGCCTTCCGGTTCAGGGAGCGCCAGAGCAGAACAGCGGGTCCTCCTCCTCGGGGCATTCGACCGGCCGACCCTGACCCGTTCCGCGATGGTAGTCTCCCGGAAGTGAGGAGAGATGATTCGTGGGTCCCGGGTTGGGTCGGTGTTGCGGCCGACCGAGCGCTGGCCGCGACCAAGGATCTGCTCTGGTGGGTGGCGAGTCTGGTGCTCTTGAGCTGGTTCGTCTCCTGGTCCTGCTGTCGGCCAGTCCTGTGCCGCATGGTCTACCACCGCGGACCTGACGGTCACGGGTACCGCCTCCGCCGCCGCGGGTTCCTTCTCGACCAGGAAGCCGAGGCGATCCTCGGGGATTGGACCGAGGTTCTGGAAGGTCGGCTCCACCCCTCCAACCTGGTGTGGGGGCATGCGCGCGTGCGACACGGGGTGCTCGCGGGCCTGGCCATGACGGCTGGAGTGGTCGGCACCGCGTACGTGACGGTCAGGGCAGCGGCCGGTCCGGGAGCATAGACACCCCCGGACCGGCCGCACCGTTACGCCTGGCCGATCTCTCGCAGGTTCGGCGGCATCCGCGCGGCACGCACGATCGCGGCGCCTGCGCGGTCACGCGCCTCGGCCGCCTGGGCCATCTGCATCTGCTGCTGCATCACCGCCAGCTTCTGGCTGTAGCGGCTGTCCCACACGCCGAAGCGTCCGTACTCGTTGAGCGCCATGGCGGCCGCCAGGAGCTGGTCCACCGTCGCCACCTTGCTCGCGCTGTAGTCGAGCTCGGGGACCTCTTCCTGCCACATGACCGTGATGAGCACGTCCTCGGGCCCGACGTCCTCGAACGGGCCCCACGTGCCCTCCTGGGCGCGGCTCTCGGGGAGCTGGCCATCCCCCGTGAGCAGGCGCTCCGCCTCCTCGCGCAGAAGGCGCTCCGCGGTCACCACCTGGAGCGTGCCGGCGCCGTCCCCGACAGCGATCTGTACCTCGTTCGGCTGGGCGGCGCTGTAGACGCACACGACGATCACGACGTTGGTTCCTCCTCGCTCGTCTGGAGACCCAGTTCGATCTCCGTCCCGCAGATGGGGCACGCCACCCGGACGCGGTAGCTGGCGGGCAGCGGGTTGCTCGGCGGCTCCTGGCCGGGCAGGGGCAGCATCGCGGCGTCCGGATGCTGCCCACAGTAGGCGCTGACGTCCAGCCGCGCCGGTGCGACTGGACGGCTCATCGCCTTCCGGAACCAGGCGTCGAAGTTGCTGGGGTTGCCGATCACCGCAGCGCGCTCTGTGCCGGCGCCTCCGGCGGCTGG
>Ga0066903_100004329_pt1 | contig 11978 bp, 7 predicted proteins | sample PanSoiMetaGPlot1_FD_67491 | JGI IMG/M metagenome (GOLD analysis project Ga0066903, IMG submission 67491) | Tropical forest soil microbial communities from Panama analyzed to predict greenhouse gas emissions - Panama Soil - Plot 1 (version 2) | ecosystem: Environmental > Terrestrial > Soil >...
TCCCAGCGCCGGAAAATCGTCTCATGCGCTACTTCGGCAAACCCAGTGCCACTTTCGAGCGTGCCAGTTACCAAAAGACGATTCGGATGGTCTGCAAGCTCATAAACCAAGCGCCACTCGGCTGCTGTGAACTCGGATCGCGGGGCGCGCCGCCGCATCGGCTCGCCATCCGCCCGCACGGTCGCGAGCTTGAGTGTGAAGATGCGTCGCAGCGCGTCGTCCGATCCGGGATGTTCCTCAACAAATCTATTCGCCCGGTCGACCAACACGCGTCCAAGGTCAAGGGCTTGCATGGGTAATCGTAAAACGCCGTCGTCGCACCGAACCATCTCGCTCCACATATCGTCGAGCAAATAAGATAAGAGCGGCAGTGCGCCCGCATCCTCGGCCGATTCCTCCGCAGTGTGCCGGGCGATTTCGGCGGCAAGTGTGTCGGTCCGAAAGCGAGCAGAAAGCAGCTCGGCGGGAGTACTTACAACCCGATACAGGTCGGCCTTGCGCAGCGGCGGCACTTTGACGAGGCGGTGTACTGCATAGAGCGATTCGTCGTTGAGCAATTCGCCGAAAAAGTCGGCACGCAGGCTCATCAATGCGCGCAGGCGCGGATCGGCAAGACCAGTGGCAATGACTTCGGAAAAGCGGTGGCGCTGATGCTTATCGGCGCGCACATAAAGCTCTTCACCTTGATCGATATAGATAAAAAAGCATGGCGGTGGAGATTGTCCCAATTCCCTAAGTCGATCCTCAGTCGCATCGAGTAATCCACGTAGAGTCGATTCTTCCGACAGTAACGAGCTGATCCACCTATTCTGACGCTTTTCTCGTTGCTCATCTGTCGGCTCGTATTGCCAAGTCCGATAAAATGCCTCCACCACGGCGCGCACCGGTTCCGTGCCGGGACGCAGTGGTAGGAAGCACCAATGGCGACTGCGGTCAAACATGCTCGGCCATGGACCTGCATCTTTGACATGCTCGGGCCACCCTTGCCGCAACAGCGCCGCCAACACGCCCGCCTGCGCCAGCGAAGATTTGCCCACCCCAGAATTGCCGAGCAGCATTGGCAGCTTGCCGCGGTCTGATGCGAGCGCATTGATCACCTCGGCTGTCTCGCGTTCACGCCCAAAGAAAAATTCGCTATTGGCCTCCGTCATGGCCTCAAGGCCGCGATAGGGCCGCGTGTGCCGCCAAAGCTTACCAGGTATCGTCGCCGCCCCTGAAACGGCGTCAATCAGCTTGCCTATGGTTGCCTCAGAGGCCGGGTTCTCAGTGAGCACCCAATGCAACTGGCGTACGAATGGTAACCCAGGGGCCGCCCGTTTCGCGGTCTTTTCGGAGAGGATCAAGATAAGAGGATAGTGTGGTTCTTTCGCGCGCCGATCCAGCGCCTCGTTGTACTCCATCACCTGCCATGGTCCGACTCCCGTCTCACCGACCAGCATGACAAAGGCAGTAGACCGCGCAATTTCGTCGCCCAACTGCAGCTGCCAGAACCCGCCGGCACGCATGCTCTCGGGCGCAAAAAAAATCTTTGCGTCAGGATCATTGCGTCGGAGTCCGAGCGCCAATGTCTGCGTCAGCACAAAATCATGTGAGGTATAGCTCAGAAACCAGCGCCGCATATAGGCACCGCATTATAACGTGCCGCGCGGAGATTTCGCAGCGCGTTGCCACCCTGCATTGAGCTTAGACATTCAAGTGGGAGTTGTCAGCCTGCAAATCAGGCCGGAACGCCCGCGCTGTCGCTGTGGCGGATAGCAGTTGCGTCGGAATGGCAGCAGGCTCGATATCGCGGTTTAGCTATAAAGTGGCGTGCTCGGAGAGCGCCGAACCGCCGAATTTCGCAGGGAAATCAAGTGACTTATAAGCGTCGCGACGGGCCATGTTGGACGCAATGTTGGACGTTTTTCCACTGCGCGCCTCGGAGGGTGATCTTCCTCACACTCGGACTGTCGAGCCTTTGATAAGGTGGCGAAAGGGCGGGAGCAAACAAGATGGCGCGTTCCACCAAGAAACCCTCGGGTGCGGAGCAGGGCACGCGTCCGGGCGACATCCAAGATAACCTTATCAGGACCCGCATCGCGCCCGACTTGCTCGCCGGCATGGATGCGGTGCGTGCAACGACGACCGCGAAGTCCGCCCCCGCGAAGCCACCGTTTTTCGATGTCATCATCGAGTTCAACCGAAGCTTCCCGGGCGGCATCAGCACCGCCCGGCTGACACTGCTCTCGGCCTACGAAAAGGCGCGGGGCACCGCGGCGCTGGACGCCATCCCGCCGAACTACCGCGGGGCTGTCGCAGTCGGGTCACCGCGCGACGATGACGCCCTGGCCAAGGCGTTCGGGCCGGACGACAAAGTCGCGGTCCACAAATCGATGTTTACCGACAATTATGTCTTCGCCAAGCTATCCACAGCCACCATCAAGACCCTTTCAAACTGGATGCTCTCGGTGCACCGAGAATCGGAGGACGCCGACAAAGCCGACAAGAAAGTCCCGCTCGTCTACAAGATCTGGCGCGATCACAAGATCGCTCGATGCGTCTACGAGTCGGTGCGCACGATCAAGTGCGACGCGGCGAAGGTCACCTTCGCAGCGACCGGCAAGGGAATAGTCTGGGCAATCGCCGATACGGGAGTTGACACGACCCATCCGCACTTCCGTCTCGTCAAGACCACTAAGCTCGAGGACGGCCTCCAGCACAAGGACTTCACGCACGATCACGGCAACGACGAGCAGGCGTCGGAGGACGCAGCCCTGAGCGATCAGGACGGCCACGGAACCCATGTGGCTGGCATCATCGCGGGGGTCACGTGCCGGAAGGGCACCGAGCCGGATGTCGTATCGGACGTCGAGAAGGTCATCGTCAGGACGCAGGAGCGCAACACCGACGATGCTCCCAAGCAGGTCGACGTGGAATATCCCGGGACGATCTCCGGGCTGGCGCGCTACTGCAAACTCGTGAGTCTCAAGGTCCTCACGAGCGGCGAAACCGGAGATCTCAGTAATTTGCTGGCGGCGATCGGCTACATCCAGAAGTGTAACGACAACGGCCGCAATCTCAAGATTCACGGACTCAACCTCAGCCTCGGATATCCGTTCGACCCCGAGTCGTTCGCGGCCGGCCAAAGCCCGCTTTGCGCCGAGGTCGATCGCCTGGTACGTTCCGGCGTCTGCGTGGTGGTGGCGGCCGGCAACGGCGGCTACGGCATCGTGCGCAACTACAAGGGGGCGGGCGAGCGGGCGGCCCACATGGGAACCATCGCGGATCCCGGAAATGCATCGCTCGCCATAACTGTCGGCTCGACCCACCGCGACATGCCGCACGCCTATGGCATCTCCTACTTCTCGGCCAAAGGACCGACTGCGGACGGGCGGATGAAGCCCGACCTCGTCGCGCCGGGCGAGCGCATCGTGTCGTGCGCTGTGATGGACCCAAACGGCCCGCCGGGCCAGGCGCCGTTCCGCGAGGATTCCGGAACCAGCATGGCGGCACCGCATGTCTCGGGCGCGATCGCAGCCTTCCTGTCGGTGCGCGGCGAGTTCAAGGGCCAGCCCGAGAAGGTGAAGGATATCTTCCTGAACGCGGCTACCGACCTGAAGCGCCGCCAGGAGTTCCAAGGCGCAGGACTCGTTGACCTGTTGCGCGCCCTTCAATCCGTCTAGGGAGGATCGAGCATGACCGATCAGGGTTGGTCGCCGGCAATCTGGCTCGAATTCGACGAGCAGGGGAAGATCGATGCGAGCGTTGCGACGAAACTTACGGCGCTTCTCGATGCCGACGGCGTCGAGGACCTCGTGGTCATGTCGCACGGCTGGAAGAACGACAAGAACGACGCAACCCAGCTCTACGGGACGCTGTGGGCCAACACCATCGGCAATTTCCCGGCCGGCACAGCGCCGCGGATCATCGTCACCGGTGTGCTTTGGCCCGCCAAGGCTTTCCAGACCGATTTCGACGCGGAAGCACTGGCGAGCGCCGAAGGCGGCCATACGCTCGGGGTCACAGCGGGCGTTGCGGAGGACGATCTTTCCGAGCAAGAGTTTGAGCGGCTGCTGGCCGACTTCGAAAGATTGCTCGGAGACGCAGGCGCGGCGACGATTGCGGCCGCCCGGATCGCCGCAAAGGAGCTGACGAGAACCACATCCCAAGCGCTGGTCAAGCAGGGCGCGACCGCGGTTGGCATCGACGCCGGATCGTCTGACCCGGAGCTCGCGCGCGACGCCTCCCCGATCGCCAAGGCGACAGGCAACGCCACTGAGGCGCAATTGCTCCTCGGCAACCTCGTCGATCCCCCCGAATTGAAGCTCGCGCCCACGGTCGGAACCGTCATGGGGCTCGGTTCCGCGGTGCAGGGCTTGATTGCGGGATCGCGCGCCGCCGTTGGCCGCTTTCTCAACCAGCTGACCTACTACGAAATGAAGAAGCGCGCGGGCATCGTCGGCGTAAGCCTCGCCGATACGGTTCTCGCGAAACTCAAACCGGCCCGGCCGATCCGCCTCCACCTCGTGGGGCACAGCTTCGGCGGGAGGCTGGTGACAGCCGCCGCCAATCAACTGAAGTCGCCCGTCAACCTGCAGCTGTTTTCCGTGACGATCCTGCAGGGCGCTTATTCGCACAATGCCCTCGCCCGGGTGGTCAAGCCCGGCCTCACCGGCGCCTTCCCGTCGGTAGTCGGCAAGCCGACGGGACCGATGGTGTTCACGCACACCCACAACGACCTCGCCTGCACGATCGCATACGCGCTCGCTTCACGGCTCTCGCGCGACACCACGCAGGGCATCGGCGACGCCAGCGACGAGTTCGGCGCCATGGGGGCGAATGGGCCGCAGAAGCTTGCCCCAGGCGCGGCCGAGCCCGACGACTCCACGCAGGCCTTTGCGCCCAAACGGGGCAAGGTCAACACCTTCCTGGCCGACAAGTTCATCGTGAAGACCCCCTCGATTGATGCCCACAACAACATCACCAATCCGACTGTCGGGCGTCTCCTCGCCAAAACGCTCCTGGCGTGAGCGATCGATGATGGGGACTCGCGATCCGCGCTGCTCTAGGCCAAGTCAAGTGCATCCAGCAGTGAGAAACAAGATGCAAAATTCCCCATTCGTGGCCTTCGCGGCCGCGGTCGGCGCCACGATGCGGCGCTTCGAGTCTTGCATTTGTCCAGGTAAGGCTCGATCTTGGCCCTGCTCGCGCGGCCAAGGGCTTACAAAGGATTTTTCTATCGAGAAGACCAGGATCGGCGGCAGTGACTTACTTGGTCGCTTGCTAATTCGTATGCACTTACCGCGGCTTAGTCGCGACAATTGTTGCGCACTGGTCAAAGTGCGACGGAATCTTTGGATGCACGCTAAAGTGATTTTTGGCCAGCACGGCCTCGACATCCTCAATACGGAAGCGGATCGTCTCTTTTAGCCAGCGGCCTGCCTCTTGCACGCGCTGCCATGGGTCCGCAAGCGATTCGAGCAGCCCTTTCTTAGTCAGGCAGGCTTGAGCCCCTTTAATAATCACCTCGACATCGAGCTGGGAAGTGGGCTCGGTAATTACTAACTTGCCGCCCGGCTTGAGAATCCGGATGCACTCGTCGAGCGCGTTCGCTGGCTGCTCCATGCCGTAAAGAGCCATCATCACTGTCACGGCGTCGAATTCGCCGTTGGCGAGCTGCGATAATTTCTCTGCCGATTGCTGCAGGATTCGCAAGCGAGGCCTGTAATCGCTCGTCGTCTTCGCTTGCAGATGCCGCAACATCGACCGCGACAGATCGACCGCGGTGACTTGGCAGCCTTGTTCCAGGAGTTGAAGCGACACGTTGCCGGTCCCGGCGCCGATGTCGCAGACCTTCCCGATGCCATTGTCTTGCGAAGGCGAGAGGTAGAAGACGTGGCGGGTCACCGTATCGGAGTAATAGTCGCACAGCGGGAGTACGCGATCGTAGTTGGCAGCATATACGTCCCACTTCAGGGCGGCTGTCAGTTGCTCGCGGAAGGCCGAGCGAAAGTCGTACTCAGTCTCCTTGATAGCCCAGTCCCATGACATACCGACCGAGCACCCGCTGACCAAGTTGATTAGGGGCCGGATCACGCCGCGACAGCTGATCTTGCCGAAAGCCTCCGAAGAAAAGTCGAACAGTTGAAGGCGCGCTTTGACGCTGTCGAGTTCACGTTGCGTGTGCAGATTGCCTAGCCCCAATTCCTCGCCATCGAGTGAGAGTCTTGCGAGCAAGGATGCCACCGTCTGGCCATGCAGCGAGCAGTCGGTTGCGTTCAATAGCATCCGGCAAATCAGATTGGTATCGACAACCAACCCTTCCCTAATTTCTAAGCTCGGGGCGGGGGAATAGAACCACCGATCTTCCGCTAGCGCCGCACACGTAACTTCATCGACGCCGCGCGGCGAAACCAACTCATAATGTCCGTCCGCCATTCGCATCATGGAGGCAGTCACGTCCAAGTGGAGGACTTCCATGTGGTGAATGCCATCGCTGCTGGTGGCATGACGGGTGACGATCGGCAAGATGCCCTTGATCACTCCGTTGACCGGTTGTTTATATACGAGCGGAATCCGGGCGATCGGCGTTACGGAGTCGAGCGTGCCGCTCGTGTCGTTCGTGACCAATTTGTAGAGTCGCTCTTGTTCACGCGAGAAGTAGGGCCATTGCTCCGGTTCGATGCGCGGCTGGAGGTTATGCACGATATCGACGCCGCGCCGCCCCAACAGGTACTGATCGTCGGTCAGTAGCGCGAAAGCCGAATCGGTGGCGTCGATGTATTCGTCGGCCTCGACCTCTTTTTTGTTGGTGTCGATCTGCACGACCGTCATGGGATGGATTGGCCGAGATCCAAAATACGTTCTCGATTGGTCCTGTATTTCCTGCGTGATTTGATCGTTGACCGTTGCCCGCGTGCGCTCATCGGCGACGTCCGACTCCGCGACGCTGATTGTTCGCATGCCCCGCAGCCTCATCAACCTCTGGAGCGCTTGAAATGCCGACCCGCGACCAAAGTCCTCGCCCCGTTCAAATACCAACACCAAGGGCTTGCCGGTCGCAAGGCGGAACCCAACCTTGGCGAGGATGTCACTGGACCACGCCCTTCGCCCCATATAGGCGATTGCCATCGGCGCATGCAACAAGGGGGACATGGAGGCGTCATAGAGGTCTTCGTCCTGGAGTCGGCTAGAGGCAAAGTACTGGGCCGCCAGACAGGCGGGATGCAAATGTTTTTCAACAACGTCTAAAGCCCGCCGCCGCGGCTCAGGGGTACCATAACGCCCTACCAGCATAATGCATTCGGGCATGAAGGGACGGGGTTCGGGGTGGCTCGGGTCAGGCGAAGTCTCCATAATCACTGGGGGGGAACGATTGGGGCATGGCTGCCCGGCGGCCAGGAGCTTACCCAGGAAATAGGGCAGCAGCTTAAAGTCTTCGCCATAGACCACGGGCGTTCCCATCTTCTGCTTGAGCAACTCGGCCCGGTCCTGTGTGCGGCACAAACGATAGATCCGTTGGTCTCCCTTGCCGATGACTTGCTGTGTCAAACTGATGAACTGCGAAAAGTGCGGATCGTCGAGTCCCTTGCCAAAGCCGACGAACAGCAAACTCTTGGTGAACCCGAGCACGGTCCGTAACGCGGCTAGGAATTCGTCACCCAAAAGCCTGAGATAGTCGCGAATGCCGAGCACCACCGAGTCGGACGATTCATAGTGACCATGCAAATGGATGATTTTGGAGATTCGCTCAGGCGTGCGATCCGTGAGCTGGCGATAGAGCTTCTCACGGTCTTCCCACGTGATGGCATCCAGCCCCGTTGCTTGCTCCAGCAGGCTGTCGTAGTTTGTCGTTATGAGTGGAATTTGAAGTTGGGCGAATGCCTTGAGCTGCGAGGCAAGATCCTCTGCCTGGCTGGAGTATTTGAGCTTTCCCACGCTGGCGCGCAGCCACCTGCCATATTCACCGCGTTCCTTGAGCGCACGTGACACCTTTTCAGCAGCTGCCAACATTGAATCTGTGTCGCCGCGGATATCGAGCTCGACGCTCTTGCAAAAGTCGTCGTCACGGCCGCACCAAGACTTCGCATAATGCGCCCCGTGTCTGAGCACCCCGCCCCAAGACCCCAGGTCGAATCCATCGATCTCGCGGCTGTCGGCCAAGGCAGCTGAGATTCCTGCTCCGAGAAAAATCGCAATTTGTCGCTCATGGATGTCGCGGCTAAGTTCTATAAGAATCGGATCGGCCAGTATAGCGGTGGTCGCGTGAGGTGTCATTTGGTTAGCACCTTCGAACAGCAAAATCACTAAAGGAGCTTTTCTCCTGCCACTGATTCATCGTTTTGTATGGTTGCAGGACTGTTCGCAACTATTTCATGGTTATGATGTCCTGTTTAGCACTCAGAAAAAGCCGCCTTAATGCATAAAGCAGCATCCCATAGATCGGGATAGCTTTCCGATGACGCATCAGGTGTGCAGCATGGGGTGGTATTTGACTGTAATGACAACAGATTAAGATCAACGCGTTGTGTTTGCTTCAGGTCAGTGTTTTGAAAGCTGAGCGTGTTAACGATGAATAGCAGAGCGACTCCTGTAAGGGTTTCCCTGACAACATAAGCGGCTTTTTCACGCTGCTTTAGGGACCTTAGTACGGTTGCGATTCAAAATGTGGGCGTGTACGGGGACTCTTGCGGCAGTTTGCAGCGGGCTTGTTGTTGACTTCCGCGGCACGGTAGCCGTTCCGATAGCGGGGAGTTTTGCAGGAAAATGGCAAATAAAGCAATGTAATTTTATGCGATGCGTTTTTGGGGTGGATGGCGATGGGGGCGTCGATGTCCGTGATCAGGATTCTTGCGGCTTGCGCAGTGGCGATCGGATTAGGTGGATGCGGCGTTTTCACACCGGAAAAGGGGCTTTTGTCCAATGACGAAGTCGATCCACCAAACGCATCTCCACAAGGAAAGTTTGAATTTAACGTTGTCCAGCATATCAAGTGCGAAATACGCACCGGCATGTGGAAAGCTAGGTATCTGCCAAACTCACAATGGCTCGAGAAGTTAGGAGCTCAAGTAACGCTCAAGCTTATCGTGCAGGATCAGAGCGCGCTCAACCCAAACGCCTCATTTCTTACACCATTTGGACTTCATGGAGCCGAGTCCTTTATTCTTGGTATAGGGGGGAATGGTACAGCGAACGCAACTCGGACCGAAACGATACAGTTCACTTACTCGAACGGACAACTTTGGGACGAAGCTTACAGAGATGCCCGCGCTGGGCTAAATGATTGCCAGAGCTTTCAGAAAGGCATTTTGATCGATAGTAACCTAAAGATAGGACAGTTCATCTACGATAAGGCGGTGGTTGCTGATGGGGTTACCGCGGTTAAGGGCCAGCCGTTTTCCCAGTTGCAATTCGAGATTAACTTCGTAGCCTCGTTTGGCGGCAACATCACGCCAACATGGAAATTTACTAGGACCACAGTCAACGGTTCAGGCTCACTATTGAGTGCCACCCGAACTAATACGAACGACGTGATCATCACGCTGGGGGCGCTAACACCGGACACCAAGGCGCTTCATGCTGCTGCTCTAATAGGCAGCGCAACTGGGCAAGCGGTTCAAAGCAACGTGCGTGGAGGTCTCACCGTATCAAGCGGCTTTTAGCTCGAGAAGTTGGCGGTGACCAGAGCTATCCCCAGTGCGCTTGTCCCGCGACGACCAGGAAAGACCTGGCCTGACGTTTCTCGATGCCGCGCGTTATTTCGTGGGCCGCAATATCAGGCAGCGAGGAATGCCGTTAAGGTTGAAGGGGGTCGAGCGGCCGGGGCTTCAGTCGGTGTTATCGACGGTCCGTACGATGCGGCCGCATTGTCTGATATTCTTGCGCAGGCGCCGGTCAATCTCGGGACCGCCAGCTGTGGAGCCAATCCGGGCAGCGCGTGCGATCACGGTACTTTCCTCATGGGGCTGCTTGGTGCCCGCCAAAATGCCGTGATCCCAGGCCTGTGCCCCAGTTGCAAGCTTTTACACATTCCACTGTTCATCGACGATAATTCGCCGTCAGCGGACGTCAGTAAACTGGCGAATGCGATCAGGGTTGCGACCGCAGCCGGAGCGCGGCTCATCAATCTCAGTCTCGCGATCCTGGGTGACGATTCGCGACGAGATCGCGAGCTTGCGACTGCTCTAGACTACGCTGAGGCAAATGACGTCGTCGTAGTGGTCGCCGCCGGCAATCAGGGCCGTCTGGCGATGGGGCAGCTCTTGTCGCATCCCGTGACCATTCCAGTCGTCGCGACTGATGCTGCGGGGAAACTGCTGCCAGACAACAATTTCGGGCTAACGATATCGCAGCGCGGCATCGCGGCGTTAGGTCATAACGTGTTTGGCTATGCACCAGTATCCGGAACGACCGTGATGTCAGGAACGAGCGTGGCAACCGCGGTAGCGACTGGCACCTTGGCAGAGTTGTGGTCCGAGTATCCTGGCGTCAGTGGTGAGACGCTTCGCGCTGCCGTGGCGCTTCTTGCGCCACGCAATGGCTCGGTACCTCCGATAATTGATCGAAATGTCTTATCGGCGATGCTGAAACGGACATGCGGAACGATGATCGAAGGTTCCGCGGCGAGGGAGCGCAGAGGGCCGAGTTATGCCGGCTTGCAGGGAGGACCAGTTATGAATCTCGATAAGGGATTGCCGAGGTTGTTCAATCGCTCGACCGAGCCCGCCGCGAGTCCAAAAAACTTCGTGACTCCCTCAAGCGGCGCGGGCGTCTGCGCCTGCGGAGCGGCGCCGGGCGAAGTCTGCACCTGCGACGGAACTCAAAGCACGAGCAGTGGGTTTGTCTACGCGATCGGTACCGTCGAGGCGGAATACCCGAATGTGGCGATCGAGCGCGAAATGCAGATCATGGGCCGAGGAATTGAAGCCGAGTCCGAAGTGCCAATGAAGGCGACTGAGGACCGCCATTGGCAGCACGCAGTGTTAACCAGGGATCGCAAGAGGACGCGCTATCTTGCGCGCCAACTTTCCTGGCGTCTTACGATAGAGGACTTGCCCGCGTTCGTGCTCAAGCCTCGCGATTGCTGCGATATCGACGATCTGATCGACTGCCTAAACCGGCCAAAATATCCCAAGCTGGACGGCGCAAAGACAAAAAAGGGAAAAACGGCTACATCCGATCCCATCGTTGCTAGATTACCGCAAGACTTGGATGTTATAGTTGGCGTAAGGGGGGCCGATACATCAGACGGGATCGAGGTCTATGTGGATCAGATTTTCGACATTCCGCCCGAGAGACTGTCTCTGCCCATACACGGATATTTTCCACAAATGACTGATAATTACGGCCTGACGGATGAGGATCGAGCCTATAATTTTTTGATGGCGCGTTACGACATCTCGGCTAGCATGAAGGAAATCGAGGAGAAATTTGAGCTGACGGGCGCGCCCGCAATATATTCACGGCTCAGCGGCGGAGGCAACCGCGTTGTAAGGGTGATATTTACGTTCAAGAGTCAAACCTCGTTGAATGAGAAAAAATATTTCGTTCGAGTCGACGTTACACACGAGTTCCCGATTATACTCACTCCATGGCAGCCGTATCTCGAAAGAGGAGACGCATCATCATGACCTCAATGCCGACAATAGACAATCGTATGGTTGTTGAACTTCGTCGAACGGGGAGGCGACCAACCTCCTATGCGAGGGCCGGGAGCAGCCGCGGGACCAGCAATAGCTCTCGGGTTCTGCTGCAGCAGAACCCTTGCGTGGGAAAGCACGGCGTACCATGCGATGCATGTCACTTTCCAGGCATGTGGTGCTGTGATGGATACCCCAAGTTCGGCCCTTGTTAAAGATAAATTGATAGGCACCTGATCCGTTAGGGCCTGTAGACATTCATCTGAGAGCAAGCAACGCGCCGACGAGATAGATGGCGGCGGCGAAGCTGGCATCGGTTTTGTCGTAACGGGTGGCGATGCGGCGGAACTCCTTGAGGCG
>Ga0066903_100004330_pt1 | contig 11977 bp, 14 predicted proteins | sample PanSoiMetaGPlot1_FD_67491 | JGI IMG/M metagenome (GOLD analysis project Ga0066903, IMG submission 67491) | Tropical forest soil microbial communities from Panama analyzed to predict greenhouse gas emissions - Panama Soil - Plot 1 (version 2) | ecosystem: Environmental > Terrestrial > Soil >...
AAATCCGATAAGCGGAAACAGTTACCTGGCTGCGTTTTCTAGAATAAACTCAATGGGAACCAAATTATACGTAGGCAATCTCCCCTTCAACACCACGGAGAACGAACTGCAGGAGCTTTTCTCGCAAGCTGGCGCTGTGCAGGAAGTGACTCTCATGCAGGACAGATTCACTGGCAAATCACGTGGATTCGCCTTTGTAACCATGGGTACAGAGGAAGAAGCGCAGAATGCTATCTCGAAATTCAACGGCCAAACTATGGATGGCCGGCCGATGACTGTGAACGAGGCGCGTCCGCGCGAGCAGCGGCCGCCAGGTGGCGGAGGTGGCGGGCGTTACGGCGGCGGCGGATACGGCGGCCGGCGGGACGGTGGCCAGCGAAGAGGGTACTAGGTTTCGTAACAAGGCGCTGAGGAAAACATGGGCAGGGCTGGATTCGAACCAGCGAAGGCGTAAAGCCAGCAGATTTACAGTCTGCCCCGTTTGGCCACTTCGGTACCTACCCGTTTTAGCGCGAAGGACTTCATATATCCTGGCGCCTCACAGCTTGCAACTCACGCCAGCTTTCGCGGGTGTTGATAGCCTAAGGCAACCGTTATTTTTTGACATGACGCTTCTGCGCGGCCTTTTTTGGTTCGGGCTGTTCTTGGTCCTGACTTTTTGTTTCGTGGTGCTTTTTGAGTACGGGACACATGATTTTGCCAACGGAGCTCAGAAAGAGTATGCCCGAGTAAAATCGTTCGTCGTAAAGCGAACGGAAGAAATCGGGCAAAATAAAAGGGACCCCTGAGCCTGTTACTCAATCTACGTCACAGCAACGGCGAGAGTTTCTATCGGCAGGGGCGCGAGAAACTCTTTTGCGTTCTCGATCTGCAACACGGGTTGAGCCAAATGTGCTGCCAGAAAACTGGTATCTGACGTTGGAGCAATCGCGGCTTGAGCGCGAATTTCGCACTCGGCTAATTGCTCGATAACCCCAGCTACCTTCTCACTCAAATTGCGGCACTCCGTAAACTGAACTGTGCAAACACCCGGCGCAGTCTCCTCCACAAAAGGGCTGAGAGTGAAGGCGTGATGAAGCAAAATTTCCTGCATCGATTTTTCCAGCGGCGGTGCACGAACTTTGATGACCACCCGCAATGATCGCGCCAACGCCTGGCTTGGGGTCATTCCTTTTCGAATACCGGCGTTTTCTGCGGCTTCGTTCAGTTGAATGATGACTGGTTTCCTTTCGTGTTCTTCGATCAAGGCTATTGGTTTTCCACAGAGTTCCAGCTGATGCCGCATGGCTGCCTGCAAATAGAAATTCGGCAAATAAATCGTGGCGAACATCATTCAGCTGACCGCTGATTTCTGACTTCCCTGAGTCGTAGCCAAATAGCGAAGGCGGCGGACTTCTGGTTGGAGATGCGATCGTTTCACAACAATTCGAAATCGTGAAAGCGTACCCTCAGTTTCAAAAGTTTGAATGTCCCAGGAATTTTCGAGCAGCAGTTTCAGTTGCGCGCTACTAACCATTTCATATCGCGTGAGAACCAGACATGCCGTGGGCATCACCTCGACCAATCGCTGCAAGCGATACCAATTCGTTTGCGGAATTTTACGCAATTCGTCCGGCGCGTTCAGCACCAGATCTACAATTACCAGCGAAAAATTACTGTCGCGCAAAAGGAGATCAGCCGCTTTCACGGCTTGAGTCGCTTTGCTGCACCGGACCCAAAGCAGGTGTTGCAGCCACGCATTATCCAACCCGCAGGGGTCAAACGAATCGCCTCCATCAATCAGCGCTAGGAAATAATTATCGCGATACGCGCAATGGACGAGCGCGCGAATGAGCGATGCGCTTCCCGCGCTCGTTCTTGCGGTGATGAATTCCGTGATCGCTCCACGCGGCAATCCGCCACGAATAGGTTCATCAAGAAAAGATAAGCCTGTAATTAAGCGCCTCGCAGTCGTGCACGAAGGATGGGGAAAACGCTCCGCGAGCAGGTTGCGTAGATCGATAATTTTGGCGCTCGCAGCCATGGGAGGTAAACATGACACATTGAACTAATATGTTCAAGGGAACTTATCTCACTGCTGTCCTGAGCGGAGCGAACCAGAGTCGAAGGATCCCCTTGAGCTAGCTTTCCATAATTGCTACGGGATTCCTCCACTTCGCTCGGAATGACGGCTCATTCAGTTCCTTTTCCGCCGCTCTTGTTTTCGAATCAGCGAGACCATCACGCCTTGAATTTTGAGTTCCCGAGCCGGTACGAGATTGGGATAACGCGGGTTTTCCGCCTTCAAATATGGACGGCCGCGCTCCACAACATAACGCTTCAGTGAAGTTTCGCCGTCGATCAACGCGGCCACGATATCGCCGTCGTGCACCTCTTTCGTATTTTCCAAAATCACGATATCGCTATCGACAATGTGGGCCCCGATCATTGAGTCGCCCCGCACTCGTAACGCAAATGTGCCCCGCTTCTTCAACACATTTGCCGAGCGCGTGTCCAGCGACACGTGACCTTCAATGCTCTGCTCCGTCAACGCTGACATCCCAGCCGGAATCTGGCCGTAAATTGGAATGTCGGTAATGCGAACCTTCATGGCTGGCGTGATCAACGCTCGAGCCTTGCGCGCGTGCCGGTTGAGAAAACCTTTTCGCTCGAGTGCCGCGATGTATTGCATTACCGATGTCTGACTCGCGAATCCGAAATGACTCTGGATTTCACGCGTGCTCGGTGTAATGCCTTTTTCGCGTTGCTCGCGCTGAATAAAATCAAGCACCCTCCTTTCCCTCTCGGTCAGCATACGGACATCATCCTTCAAATAATGACAGGCCGCAAGTTCAAATGAACATCTCGCCTCCGCCATCATTCCGCGAAGTCGAGGAATCCCGTGGCGGGCCTCAAAGCTAAGTTCGCGGCATCCTTCGACTTCGCTGTCGCTCAGCTCAGGATGACAGAAACAGAACTACAAGCGCACCAGATCGACCAGGAATTGGCACCAAAGATAAATCATCCCGCGCCAGGAATATTTCACATCACCTGTAGCGGTTTGCTTCAGAACGCCTTTGTGAATGTTGTGCGCGATTTGGTCGCGCAGATCTTTCTCCATATCCGTCTGAATCTGCTCTTCATCGAGTGGTTCGATCTCCGCAGGATCAACTTTGTTTCGCCGCAAAAATTCGCGATGACTTTGATCAAGCTGCCAGAAAGATCGATCCGGTCGCTGCCGATTGATCCGGAACGCGGGAGACAGTTTTAAGTAGTAGGACAATGGATAATTCCATGTTGCCCAAACCGTGCCATCCTTGGTGCGCGACGAAATGTGCAGGTAATAAAACGAGAAATCACGCTGCTCATTCAGGCAGATCGCCGCCTGGGCGCGGTCTTGTTCTCTGTAAAACAACCGGAAAAACTGCCGGTAATCTTCCCAATCCCACCCTGCATCGCTCACATAAACGAACCCTTCGTCTTCGATCTCGTGTGTGATTTCGCTAAGCGCCGGGAAAGTGTCCGAAGACGGGGGACTTTTCATTCGAAGCTGTTTTTCTTTCGGAAGTCGCAACGCGCGAATTCGGGTGAGAATCTCCAGCCAGGGCAGAAACAACCAGGCCACCGCGGCGACCAAACCCCACGCCCAGTTGTCGGTAAGAAAATAAAACAATAGAAAAGTCGCGACCAGAATGCCCAGCGCCCCGACCTTTTGCGCATATGAGTTGTGAAACGTGCGGAGACCGAAGCTGAGCACCGCCACGCCGAGCGTAAGAAGGAGACCGAAAAGCATCACGAAATAGAGTGCCTACGGATTGATCTGGTGCTCGTTCAAGAATCTTTGAAGCTGATTGGTGTCAAAATTTGCCAAAACTTTATCCCCCGCCACAAATGTGGGCACGTATGTTTGAGCAGAAAGCTGCTTCATCTCCTCGTACGCCTGCCGATCTTTGCCGACATCGATCTCTTTGAAGCAATAGCCTTTCTCGCTGAGATAATCTTTTGCATCAATACACCAGGAGCACCACTCGCGGCTGTAAAGCTTTAGCTGCATCGGCGGGGCGGAAATAAACCAGTTACTGCCTCGCCGTCAACTCGTACATCACAACGTCTCTTGAGGCCTGTCGCTAGTATGATTTCGCCCAAACAACACGCCGCACGCTCGGTTCACCGGTAAAGATGCATTTGCCAGGCTCGGACGAATCATTGAGCGGAATGACGCGGATTGTCACCTTCAGATCGTTCTTGATCTGTTCCTCGATTTCACGGGATCCGTTCCAGTGCGCGAGCGCAAAGCCGCCGTGGATTTCGGGTTTCGAAGGGTTTTTTGCAGTGAAGAAGTCGTAGAAATCTTTCTTCGAATTTATCACGTGTGTGTTCGCGTCGCGGAATTCTTTCGCACGCGCGTACAGAGAATCCTGAATCGAGACAAGGATTCCCGGAGCGCGCGCGGCAAATTCGTCTATCTGGACCGACCCCTTGTTCTTCACCGGTTCATCGCGCCGGCTGACCGTGACCGAATTTTTTTCGAGATCACGCGGCCCGATTTCGACTCGCAGCGGTACACCTTTCTTGATCCAGTCCCAATTCTTAACTCCGCCGCCGAGGTCGCGCCGATCGACTTCAGCCTCAATCGCAACATCGTCGAGAAATTTTCTCGCACCTAACTCCGCGGCGAGCCTATCGCACGTTTCCAAAACTTTGGCGCGCGTCTCTTCCTTGGTCGTGATTGGCAAAATGGCGATGTGCGTCGGCGCGATGCGCGGCGGCAAGACAACGCCGTCGTCATCGCCGTGCGCCATGACGACTGTGCCCACCATGCGCGTTGTCATACCCCAGCTCGTGGTCCAGCCAAATTCCTGTTTGCCCTCACGCGTTTGGAACTGAATTCCGCTTGCACGGGCAAAATTCTGCCCGAGAAAATGCGATGTGCCGGCCTGGATTGCTTTGCGGTCCTGCACCATCGCTTCCAGCGCCATGGTTTCCACCGCGCCAGGAAACTTTTCGCTATCCGATTTTAGACCGGCGAACGTGGGAATCGCGCAACGTTCGCGCACGAACGTTTCGTACACGCCGAGCATCCGCATGGTTTCTTCTCGCGCTTCTGCTTCCGTTTCGTGGACGGTGTGGCCTTCCTGCCACAGAAATTCCGTGGTGCGCAGGAATAGCCGCGTCCGCATTTCCCACCGCACGATGTTGCACCATTGGTTGATCAGGATCGGCAAATCACGATAAGATTGCACCCATTTCGCGTAGCTCGCGCCGATAATCGTCTCGCTCGTCGGCCGAACCACCAGCGGTTCGGTCAATTTCGATTCGGGATCGGGCACCAACCCCGCTTCCTCATCCGTCTTGAGCCGGTAATGCGTAACCACGGCACACTCTTTGGCAAAGCCTTCGACATGCTCAGCTTCCTTGGCGAAATAACTCAAGGGAATGAATAAAGGAAAATAGGCGTTGCGGTGACCGGTGGCACGAATCAGCGCGTCGAGCTGACGCTGCATGTTTTCCCAGATCCCATAGCCCCACGGACGAATGACCATGCAACCTCGGACGTCCGAAGGCTCGGCCAATTCGGCGGCGCGAATCACCTGCTGATACCACTCTGGGAAATCTTCGTCGCGGCGCGGCGAGATCGCAGTCTTTTGTCCCGAGTTCGACATGGGCAGAGAATTAAGCGCGCAGAATAAAGTTCGCCAGCGAGCATTTAGCCATGGTCTCCATAGGATCCCATGTGTCGCGTCGGTTGACAGGCCCTCTCGTCCCCCGTAGTTTCCGTGCTCTTTTTCCTACCGTGAAAACGTTTTCCGCCAAAGCGACCGAACTACCACGCAAGTGGTGGGTCATTGACGCTCAAGACCAAGTGCTCGGCCGAGTCGCGGTGAAGGCTGCCAACTTGCTGCGCGGGAAAGGAAAAGTGATTTTCACGCCACACCTCGATACCGGAGATTTTGTTATTGTCATCAACGCGGAAAAGGTCCGCCTGACCGGAAAGAAGGAAGAACAGAAAAGTTATATGAGTTTCTCCGGTTACGTGGGCGGCCATAAATCTGAGAGTGTTCGGGCGCGCCGTGCTCGCCATCCCGAGTTGCTGATCGAACGCGCCGTCCGCGGAATGATTCCGCACAATCGGCTCGGTCGGCATGTTTATCGAAAACTGAAAGTGTATCGCGGCGATTCGCATCCGCACGCCGCGCAACAGCCCGAAGCTGTCAAACTCTAGAGGTCCCGATCTATGCCACAAACTGAGGAATTCATCGCCACAGGTCGCCGCAAAACGTCAGTGGCACGCGTTCGCATGATGCCGGGCAGCGGGAAAATCGATATCAACGGCCGCAGCTTCGAAGATTATTTCCCGACTGCGCCTTTGCAGAATGTGGTGTTGCAACCTCTGCAGAACGCGAAGGCGGTTAACACCTACGATTTGTTTGTTCACGCCACCGGCGGCGGCATTATGGGTCAGGCTGGCGCGGCACAACTCGCGATCGCGCGAGCACTTCTTCAAGTCGACACAAATTTGCGAGGCTCGCTTAAATCCGAGGGTTTACTGCGTCGCGATCCGCGCATGAAAGAGCGAAAGAAATCTGGCCAACCCGGCGCGCGGAAGCGATTCCAGTTCTCCAAACGCTAACGATGTAGGGCGGGCAATCATCTGCCCGCCGAGCGTGGCGCGCCCGCGGTCGCACCCTAGCCTACGGCCTTTTCGGCGATGGCACACCCTGCGGCTGGTTCGGCGCGGGCGGAGCTTGCGGCGCTGGCGCGGCAGGAACCGTCAACATCGGCGGGATCGTTGGCACCGGTGCCGGTGGCGGCGTCGATGTCGTAATCGGCTTCAGCAAACGCAATTGCTGCATCGCCTCGCCCGCCCAAAAGCTGGTTCGATATTGGGTGAGAATGGTTTCGCAGATGCGCCGTGCGTCGTCGTTCCGATTTTTCGCTTTCAGAATGTACACCTGCGAAAGCATGGCCAGCGGTGCAGAGTAACTGTTAGGGTAAACCGAAGCGATCTGTTGATACGTCGCTAACGCTTCATCTGTCTTACCCAGCGCGTCCAAGTTGGCCGCCATCGCCATCTTCGCCGTGCTCACAAATTCATGCTTGGGGTACTTCGCGATGAAAGTTTCGAGAGTTCTGTTCGCCTCCGTGAATTTCTTTTCCCTTCGCTGCGCTTCGGCGAGCAAAATGTACGCATCGGCGGCGGCGGACGTATTGGCGTAACGAGCGATTACCTGTTCGTACCCTTGCGCGGTATTCGCGCTCGCCAACGCGGCTGACGCAGCTGCCGCGCGGCGATCGGAATAAAATCGATAACCGCTGAATGCAGTAACCGCGAGCAGGACGACGATCGCGCCCGCGATAATTGGTTTTTTGAAACGCTCCCAAAAAAAACGCGTTTCCAATGCGACATCGCGAGATGAAGGTGGCGCTGTTGGCATAAACGTCGTGTGCTGGATCAGTTTGAAAACCGGGTGAGGGTCGTCTTATGCCACGCGAAGGTTTCTCGTGCAAGCCGCAGCCGAGTCGGTATATCCGCGCGACAACACATTTTCGGGCGATAAAATCTTACTTATGAATGCATTCTGGAACTCTGTTGAAGTTTTACTTGGCTTGGGTGCAGAACCAAAGGATTTGACGTTTATGCAAATTTCGCTGCGTGGGATCATTGTGTTTTTGGTCACGTTGGTCACAGTGCGGCTTGGACATAAACGCTCGCTTTCGCGCAAGACGCCGTTTGACGCGGTCTTACTTGTGATCCTTGCTGCAGTGCTTTCACGGGCCATTAACGGTTCCGCAGCTTTCTTCGCCACACTCGGCGGAGGTGTGGTTTTGGTCGTATTCCACCGGCTTTTCGCATTTCTGGCATTCTATTCCCACGCATTTGGAATTCTGGTCAAAGGCAAGCCGGATGTCATCATGCGCGACGGACGACCGGACCTGTCTATGATGTGGCGCAACCATGTCTCAACGCATGATCTAGACGAGGACATGCGCCTGAGCGCGCACACCGAAGATCGTTCAAAAATTAGACAAGCGCGCGTTGAACGCAGCGGCGACATCAGCTTCATCAAAAAATGATTTGACCTACACTTGCGATAGACCTATGAGACGCGTGGGATCTATGAGGCGGAACAAGAAAAGATGGATCAAGCCGATACTCAAGACGGTGCCGATCTTTTTTGAGTGCACCTGTTACGCGGGCGCGGTCTGATCGAACGGCAAATCAAAGCGAACACTTCGGTTGATTCGCATCCACATTCTCGGCTGCGCGGCGGGCGGCGGTTTCCCGCAGTGGAATTGCGCGTGTGCAAACTGCGTGGCGGCGCGAAGCGGGAAAATTGAACCGCAAACACAATCCAGCGTCGCGGTCAGCGCCGACTTAAAAGAATTCCAGGACTGGTGGTTAATAAATGCCTCGCCTGATCTGCCCCGGCAAATCGAAAGCACGACACTATTGCAACCCCACCGCGATCCATCGCGCAACACGCCGATCGCAGGCGTTCTTTTGACCAATGCAGATATCGATCACGCGCTGGGTCTGTTGCTCCTGCGCCAACAGGAGAAGCCGCTCGTCGTTTACGCTGCGGACGAAACTCGAGCTGCGTTAGCGTGGCTTGACCGCACTCTTGCGCGGTTCTGCGGAATTGAATGGCGGAAGATCAGTCCGGATTTTCAACGATTGTCAGGCAGTATCGGATTTCGCCCGATCCAATTGCCACGCAGCATCGCGTTTCAGTTTCGGGACGAAGCGTCGGGCCGATTAATGTTGGTTGCACCAGCGGTTGGCGAACTAACCCGTGAACTGTCCGAAGCGTCTTCCGATTCCGACGTGATTTTGTTCGACGGCACGTTCTGGAGTGAGGATGAACTTGCAGCCGTGCAACCAGGCGCCCGCGGCGCTCGCGAGATGAATCATCTGCCCATTAGTGACGGCAGTCTTGATTTCTTGCGCCAATCGCCCGCGCGCCGGAAGATTTACACGCATATTAACAACACAAACCCGATCCTCATGCCTGGCTCTGCGGAACGCACAGAACTCGAGCAGGCCGGGATCGACGTCGCCCGCGATGGACTAGAGATCCTTTTGTAAATGCCGTTGTCATGTTGAGCGAAACAAACCTTCTCTGGCTTCTGGTAGAGTTCGTCTCAATTTGACCTGAAATTCTTCGCTTCGCTCAAAATGACGTTATGGGATGATTTTTAGAAATCGTCATATGACCGCCGAACTTTGGAACCGCGAAATCTTTGTCCGAAAATTGCGCGCGATCGGCATGCGCGCTTATCACGACAAACATCCGTTCCACGTGGCGATGAACGAAGGCCGCCTGTCGCCGGAAGCGCTGCGCGGCTGGGTCGCGAATCGGTTCTATTATCAGCAAAACATTCCAATTAAAGACGCGGCGATTCTCGCCAACTGCCCAGTGCGCGAAGTGCGGCGAGCTTGGGTTCATCGCATTCTCGACCACGATGGAACAATGACGAGGCCTTTTGAGGGCGGAGCTCCTGCGACGCCGAAAGAGCTGGGCTCCCGGGAATTCGCCTCTCCAGACGAGGGCGGTATCGAAGCGTGGCTGCGACTTGGTGAAGCGTGCGGGTTATCGCGTGACGAGCTGCTGGATAATCGCCATCTGTTGCCTGGAGTACGGTTCGCCGTGGATGCGTACGTGAATTTCGCGCGCGCTCAACCATGGCCGATCGCCATCGCGTCGTCGCTGACCGAGCTTTTTGCACCGGATCTGATGACGGCCCGGGTTGCAGCCTTCGAAAAATTCTATCGATGGATTGATCCTCGCGGACTTGATTATTTTCGCCGCCGAGTCACGCAGGCGCGGCGCGATTCTGACGAGGCGCTTGCGATTACCTTGCAACATTGCAACACACCCGAACTTCAGCGGGAAGCCGTGCGCGCCCTCGAGTTCAAATGCTACTTGCTCTGGTCCATCCTCGACGCACTTCATCACGGCTACGGCGACATGGAGATCGCCGCTCCTGACTAAATGCGCACCACGGCAATTTCTGATTTGGCTCGGCCGAGCCTGGCGAAAGGCGTCCGGCTACAATTCGATTCTACGACGGGTGAAAGCGTGCTGCTTTACCCCGAAGGTATTGTGGAACTAAACGAAACTGCGCACGAAATTCTTTCCCACTGCGACGGACGAACACTGGTGGAGATCGTGTACGAATTGGCCAAAGAATACGAGGCGGATTCTAACGCGCTCGCTGCAGATGTACGCGATACGCTGTCGGATTTGCGTCGACGCAAGCTGATCGAATTCAAATGACAGCGCCGCGTCCATACGCGCTGCTCGCGGAGATAACGCACAGATGTCCACTGCACTGCCCGTATTGCTCCAACCCTGTAGCCGCTTCGCTGTGCGAAGCGCCACGGCGCCGCCCACAGGGCGGCGGCTCCAGTAATGCCGAGCTCACCACGGAAGAATGGAGACGGGTCATTCGTGAAGCCGCGGCGCTTGGCGTTCTGCAAATCGGTTTTTCGGGAGGCGAACCACTTGCTCGGCGCGATCTCGTCGAATTGATTCGCGCGGCGCGTGAGGCAAAGCTTTACACGAACCTTATTACCAGCGGCATCGGCTTAGCTGACGATCGCGTGCGCGTGATGCGCGATGCAGGATTAGATTCGATCCAACTAAGTTTTCAGTCGGATGAAGCAAGCCTGGCCGACGAAATCGCCGGCACGCGTGCACATGAGCGTAAGCTCGCAGTCGCCGCGAAAATTCGCGCAGCTGGAATTCCGCTAAGCCTGAACTTTGTGATTCACAGGCACAACATCGATCGACTCACGCAAATGATTGAACTGACGAAAGCGCTAGGCGCCGAGAGAGTCGAGTTGGCCAACGTGCAGTTCTACGGTTGGGCGTTTCGCAATCGTGCAGCGTTGCTCCCCACGCGCGAACAAGTGGATCGCGCACGCGACATCGCAACCGCAGCAAAGGCGCGGCTCGCGGGCAAGATCGACATCTTTTATGTGCTGCCGGATTATTATGGGACGCGTCCAAAACCGTGTCTCAACGGCTGGGGGCAACGTTATCTCACCGTTAATCCTGTCGGCGATGTGCTCCCCTGCCCGACTGCGTCGTCAGCGATTCCCGATTTGCGCTTCGAAAATATCCGGACACGCGATCTCGATTGGATCTGGCGCGAATCAGAGAGCTTCAACCGATTTCGAGGAACAGAATGGATGCCGGAGCCATGCCGAAGTTGTCCGCAAAAGGAAATCGATTTCGGCGGTTGCCGTTGTCAGGCTGCATTGCTAACCGGAAACGCCGCGAACACCGACCCGGTGTGCGAATTCTCGCCAAATCGCTCGCGTGTGGACGCGGTGTTGTGCCACATAAATTCATCAACGGGCCATGCGCCTGACTGGACCTATCGCACTAACCCAACGGCGCTGCCTGTTTCGGTTTAGTTCGCACTTTCGGGGTGAATCGTTCTGCAATCGTCTTCAGGGGAAGCCGATCCACGGCCTTCGCATCCAAGGTGGAGTGAGCTGGGCACAACGCGTTGGCAAAACGAATGTGGCTTTGCTGCCAAATCGCTAGGGTGTGGGACGCGGCAGCGGCGTCGGGCGCACCCGAGGTGTTACCGTCGGCCTCGGCGGTGGCGGTGTTGGGGTAGAACGGGGCGTGCCAAACCCCTCGCACCAAGTCATATAGAGGCTGTCAACGCGCCAACCTTCAGTGCCGCCACTCGTGTCGCTAGCCATTCGCCTCCGAAGCCTGCCCTGTGTCTGAGTCGCTGGGACGCCCACGACGGTTGTAATTAAACCGTTGGACTTACCGCTCGGTCGCACGCAAAGAGCGGGCCGCCGCGACTAGAGTGACTCCGGCTGCTACCAAGGGGAACAAGCGAACTAAAGCCCGTAATCTTGGCGGAGTAGATAGGCCGTTTGAGTGTCTGATCATCGATGACTGCGCCTTAAAATTGCTTACTAGGGACTTGGACGCGGCGCTGGTGTGGGACGCGCCCTCGGCGTTACGGC
>Ga0066903_100004331_pt1 | contig 11977 bp, 8 predicted proteins | sample PanSoiMetaGPlot1_FD_67491 | JGI IMG/M metagenome (GOLD analysis project Ga0066903, IMG submission 67491) | Tropical forest soil microbial communities from Panama analyzed to predict greenhouse gas emissions - Panama Soil - Plot 1 (version 2) | ecosystem: Environmental > Terrestrial > Soil >...
CCGATCCGCGAGCGCCTTGACCATGATCGCGTGGTAGTCGTCGTGCTCGGCGGCGAACTGCGCCGCGAGCTCGTCCGCACCGATTCCCGCGGTGACCGCGAACGCGCCGAGATGATCTCCCTCCGGTGCCAGGAAGTCGACGAGCGAGCGGTTGGGGCGCGAGTCGCCGTAGTCGGTCTGCTGGCGCAGGAGGCAGAAGCGCGTTCCGTCGTCGTCCCGGACGGCGATGTCGTCCCCGTCGGACGACGCCGGCCAGAAGCCGAAGACGCCCCGCGCGGTGAGCAGCCGTTCCTCGACGATCCGGTCGAGCAGGCGCTCCGCGTCGTCGAAGAGCTCGCGGGCGGCAGGCTGCTCGAGGATCTGGGGGAAGCGGCCCTTCAGCTCCCAGGCGTGGAAGAAGAACTGCCAGTCGACGTACTCCCGCAGGGTCGCGAGCTCCGGCTCCACGATGCGCCGACCGGTGAACTCCGGCACTGGCAGGTCGTCGAACGCGACGCGCTGGCGGTTCTCTCTCGCGCAGGCGAGCGCCAAAAGCGGCTTGCGCTCCTTCTCGGCGTGCAGGTCGCGCAGGCGCTCCTGGTCGACGCGGTTGTCGGCGTCGAGCTGTTCTCGCCGGACCGGGTCGAGCAGGCTCGAGACGACCCCGACTACGCGCGACGCGTCGAGGACGTGGACGACCGGCTGCGAGTACGCCGGGGCGATCCGCACCGCCGTGTGCTGACGTGAGGTCGTGGCGCCTCCGATCAGCAGCGGCAGGCTCAGCTCCCGGCGCTCCATCTCCCGCGCCACGTCGACCATCTGATCGAGCGACGGCGTGATCAGCCCGGAGAGACCGACGACGTCGGCCTCCTCCTCGACCGCGGTGTCGAGGATCCGCTCGGCCGGGACCATGACGCCGAGGTCGACGACGTCGTAGTCGTTGCAGCCGAGTACGACGCCCACGATGTTCTTCCCGATGTCGTGCACGTCGCCCTTCACGGTCGCGAGCACGGCCTTGCCGCGCGCACGGGTCTGCCCGCTCGCCGCCTGCTCGGCCTCCATGTACGGCTCGAGGTAGGCGACCGCTCGCTTCATCGCGCGTGCGCTCTTCACGACCTGCGGCAGGAACATCTTCCCCGCCCCGAAGAGGTCCCCCACGACCTGCATCCCCGCCATCAGCGGGCCCTCGATCACGTCGAGGGGCCGGTCGGCCCGCCGGCGCGCCTCCTCGGTGTCCTCCTCGATGAAGTCTACGATGCCGTGCACGAGCGCGTGCTCGAGCCGCCGCTCGACCGGAGCCTCGCGCCACGAGAGGTCGACCTCGCGCCGCGTCCCCTCTCCGCGGACGCGGCCCGCGTACTCGACGAGGCGCTCCGTCGCGTCCTCGCGCCGATCGAAGATGACGTCCTCGACGCGCTCGAGCAGCTCTGGCTCGATGTCCTCGTACACGACGAGCTGTCCGGCATTGACGATGCCCATGTCCAGTCCGGCGCGAATCGCGTGGAAGAGGAAGGCGGAGTGCATGGCCTCGCGTACGACGTCGTTGCCGCGGAACGCGAAGCTCAGGTTCGAGATACCGCCGCTCGTCCTCGCGCCGGGGCAGCGCTCCTTGAGCAGGGGCAACGCCTCGAGGAACGCCTTTGCGAAGCCGCGATGCTCCTCGATTCCGGTGGCGACCGCGAGGATGTTCGGATCGAAGATCAGGTCCTCGGCCAGGAACCCGACCCGTTCGACGAGGAGCCCGTACGCGCGCTCGCAGATCGCGACCTTCCGCTCGACGGTCTCGGCCTGTCCCTCCTCGTCGAACGCCATAACGACCACGCCGGCGCCGTAGCGGCGAACCCGTCGTGCCTGCTCGAGGAACGACTCCTCTCCCTCCTTCAGCGAGAGCGAGTTGACGACGCCCTTCCCCTGGACGCACTTGAGCCCGGCCTCGAGCACCGACCAGCGTGAGCTGTCGATCACGATCGGGATCCGGGCGGCCTCGGGCTCCGTGGCGAGCAGGTTGAGGAAGGTCGTCATCGCCCGCTCACCGTCGAGCAGGTCGGCGTCCATGTTCACGTCGAGGAGGTTGGCACCGCCTCGCACCTGCTCGAGCGCGACCTCGACGGCCGCCTGGTAGTCGTTCGCCTCGACGAGCCGCCGGAAGCGGGCGGAGCCGGTGACGTTCGTCCGCTCGCCAATCATCGTGAAGTTCGAATCCGGTCGCAGCTCGAGGGGCTCGAGTCCGCTGAAGCGCGTCGCCCGACGAGGCTCCGGAAGCGCGCGCGGGGCAACGCTCTCGACCGCGGCGGCGATCTGGCGGACGTGCTCCGGCGTGGTGCCGCAGCAACCTCCGACGACGTTGACGAGGCCGTCTCGCGCGAACTCCCCGAGGAAGCGGCTCGTGTCCTCGGGCTGCTCGTCGTGAAGGCCGAGTTCGTTCGGCAGGCCGGCGTTCGGATAGCAGGCGACCCAGGTCGGAGCGACCTCCGCGAGGTCCTCGACGAAGGGGCGCATCTCCGCGGCGCCGAGCGAGCAATTGACGCCGACGATCAACGGCTCGGCGTGCTCGACCGAGATCCAGAAGGCCTCGACGGTCTGTCCGGAGAGGTTGCGGCCGCTCTTGTCGACCGCGGTGAAGGAGAGCCAGAGCGGCAGCTCGGGCGCCTCGTCCTGCGCGGCGGCGATCGCCGCCTTCGCGTTGAGCGTGTCGAAGACCGTCTCGATCAACAGCAGGTCCACGCCGCCCGCGCGCAGCGCACGCATCTGGTGCGCGTAGGCCTCGGCGACCTCGTCGAACGTGGCCGCCCGGTAGGCGGGATCGTCGACGCGCGGGGACAAGGACAGCGAGACGTTGAGCGGACCGACGGATCCCGCGACGAAGCGCGGCCGCTCGGGTGTCCTTGACGTCCACTCGTCGGCCGCGGCGCGCGCCAAGCGTGCTCCCTCGAGGTTCATCTGCTCGACGACGTCCGCGTCGAAGTAGTAGTCGGCCTGGCCGATCGTGGTCGCGGTGAAGGTGTTCGTAGTGGCGATGTCGGCGCCGGCGGCGAAATACTCCCCGTGGATCCGGGAGATCAGTTCCGGCTGCGTGAGGTTGAGCAGGTCCGGGTCGCCGGCGACATCGTGGCTGTGGTCGCGGAACCACTCACCGCGGTAGCCCTCCTCCCCGCGCACCTCTCGCTGCAGGAGCACGCCCCAGGAGCCGTCGAGGACGGCGATGCGCTGCCTGAGGATGGATCCGAGCCGTTCCCGAAGGTCCTGCACCTGTCTCCCTTCCGCGGGTCTCCTTACAGCAGGCCCGGGAGCGGCGCTCTCGGGCGCTTTAGGCGTTTGTTGACCCGGTCGCCAAGCTGCCTGTCAAAGCTCTCCGGGTACTCGAACCGTAGCACCGCAAACGCCTCCGCACCCGGCGCGTGCGCTCCGAAGCTCTCGTTAGGGTGCGGCTTCGTGGCCGAGGTACACGACGGCGCGACGCTGCGCGCGGCGCTCCTCGAGATCGCGAGCGACTTCTCGTTCACGTGGATCGCCGAGGCGAGGCGACTCTTCATGGACCTCGAGCCGCTGCGGTTCGCCGAGCTCCACCACAATCCGACCGCGCTCCTCACGGAACTGACGGACGAGGATCTCGAGCGCAGTCTCTCGACCGGGTACCTCGAGCGTGTGGCCCGGGTGCAGAGGCGGCTCGTTCGCGACCGGGGCGAGGAGACGTGGTGGCGGGAGCGCAACTGCCCCCCGGACCTCCAGGTCGCGTACTTCTCGGCGGAGTTCGGCCTCGACGAGAGCCTTCCGGTCTATTCCGGCGGGCTCGGCGTCCTCGCGGGAGACCACCTGAAGGCGGCGTCGGAGCTCGGTGTGCCGCTCGTCGGGATCGGCCTCTTCTACCGCCGAGGCTATTTCCGGCAACGGCTCGACGAGGACGACCGGCAGGTCGAGCGCTACCCGCGCAACGACACCAGCCGCCTGCCGCTCGAGCTCGTGCCGATGGCTCCGCTCGTCGAGCTCGCGAACGACAGCGGAGCGCTGGTGCCGATCCGGCTAGGCGTCTGGCGGGCGCGGGTCGGCCGCGTATCGCTCTACCTCATCGACACGAAGATCGAGGGGAACCCGGACTGGGCTCGCGGGGTCACCGACGCGCTGTACGGCGGCGACCGCGAGAACCGGCTGCGCCAGGAGCTCGTGCTCGGCATCGGCGGCGTCCGTGTGCTGCGCCGGCTCGGACTCGATCCGACGGTCTTCCACATGAACGAGGGACACTCCGCGTTGCTCCAGCTCGAGCGCATGCGCGAGTTCGTCGAGGAGCAGGGGCTCTCGGCGGAGGAGGCGCTCGAGCGGCTCCGCGCCTCGACCGTGTTCACGACGCACACGCCGGTGCCGGCCGGGAACGAGGTGTTCGACTCGGAGCTCGTACGGCGCAACCTCGACGGCATGGTCGAGCGCTGCGGCCTGGCCTGGGACGAGTTCGTCTCCCTCGGGCAGGTCGAACCCGACGACAAGCGCTTCGGGCTCACTCCGTTCGCGCTCCACACCTCGCAGTACGCGAACGGCGTCTCGGAGCTGCACGGCGCGGTGTCGCGGGAGATGTGGCATGGGATCTGGCCCGAACGACGGATCGACCAGGTCCCGATCACCTCGATCACGAACGGCGTCCATCAGCGGACGTGGATCTCGCCCGAGCTCGAGCAGTTGCTCGGCGACACGGACCCGCAGTTCGAGCACGCGCGGGACCTGACCGCGACGGACCTGTGGGCTGCACGTCGCGGCGGGAAGGAGCGGCTGCTCGGATTCCTCGGCGCGACGCGCGGCGTGCGCGAGCTCGAGCCTGACGTGCTGACGATCGGATTTGCCCGCCGGTTCGCCACCTACAAGCGCGCGAGTCTGCTCTTCAGCCAGCCGGAGCGGCTCGGGAGGATCCTTGCCGATCCCGAGCGGCCGATCCAGATTCTCGTCGCCGGGAAGGCGCATCCCGCGGACGAAGGCGGCAAGGACGTGATCCGCCAGGTGATCGATTTCGCCCGCGAGCCCCTGGCGGCGGGACGCGTCGTCTTTCTCGAGGACTACGAGATGACGCTCGCGCGACGGCTGGTCCAGGGCGTCGACGTGTGGCTGAACACACCGCGTCGACCGCTCGAGGCGTCGGGCACGTCGGGGATGAAGGCGGCGCTGAACGGCGTGCTCAACTGCTCGATCCTCGACGGCTGGTGGGCCGAGGCGTACTCACCGAATTACGGCTTCGCCATCGGCGACCACGAGGTCGAGGCGAGCGAGGAGGAGCAGGACGAGGCCGACGCGGAGTCCCTCTATGCGGTGCTCGAGGAGCAGGTGCTACCCGCGTACTACGAGCGGGACGAGGCGGGGCTGCCGCAGCGGTGGGTGGCGTTGATGCGGGAGTCGATCGCCGAGTTGGGACCGCGGTTCGGCACGGCGCGGATGGTGGCGGAGTACGTCGAGCGGCTCTACCTTCCTGCGCACGAGGGCGCGGTGCAGCTCGCCGGCCGCGTCGCATAGTCCGGGTAACGTGCTCGCTGAGGTGGCGAGTTGGTGACGGAGCGCGGCGAGGCAGAGTTCGATCGGCTCGTGAGCGACGCGCTCGACGAGTTGCCCGACGACATCCGGCAGCTCATGTCGAACGTGGCGGTCACGGTCGAGGACGAGCCCCCGCCGGGTCAGAACCTGCTCGGTCTCTATCAGGGCGTCCCCTGGGGGAAGCGCGGCCCGTACTACAGCGGCGCGCTTCCGGACAAGATCACGATCTACCGCGGACCGCTCGAGCGGATGAGCCGCGGGAATCCGGAGCGGCTACGGCAGCAGGTGCGCCGCACCGTCTTTCACGAGATCGCGCACCACTTCGGGATCAGCGACGAGCGGCTCGTCGAGATCAACCGCTACTGACTAGCTCGCGCCGCTGACAGTGAGCTGGTTCTCGGCGTGGCGGATCCGCTGCTCGAGCTGCCAGCGATCCGCAGTCGACTCTCCCGCGTCGACGCGCGCGAGCTCCTCCTGCGCCTCCTCGAGCTGCTGCCGCGCCCGCTCCCGGTCGATCGCGTCGGCCGCGACCGCGTCGTCGACGAGCGCGATCGCCCGGTTCTCGAGCACCTGGAAGAAGCCCGGCCCGGTCGCGAACTCGCGCACGTCGCCCTCGCCGACATGGACGCGCGTCGAGCCGGCCTTGAGCATCGCAACGAGCGGCGCGTGCCGCGCGAGGACGCCGATCTCCCCTGCCGCCCCGGGCACGATGAGCATCTCGGCCTCGCCCTCGAACGCCGGCCCCTCCGGCGTCACGACCGAGACCGGGAACAGCGGGTGGTCGGCCATCGCTAGGCCGCTTCGGGCTCTTCGCCCTCGGCCTGCTCGTCGGCCTCACGCTCCGCCGCGTCGTCGGGCTCCTCGCCACCGAGCTGCTTCCCGCGCTCCACGGCCTGCTCGATCGCGCCGACCATGTAGAACGCCTGCTCCGGCAGCTCGTCGTGCTTGCCGTCGAGGATCTCGGTGAAGCCGCGGATCGTGTCCTCGAGCTTCACGTACTCGCCCGGTGTGCCGGTGAACTGCTCGGCGACGAAGTTCGGCTGCGAGAAGTACCGCTCGATCTTGCGCGCCCGCGCGACGACGAGCTTGTCCTCGTCGGAGAGCTCGTCGATGCCGAGGATCGCGATGATGTCCTGCAGGTCGGCGTAGCGCTGCAGCACCTCCTGTACGCGCGTTGCGGTCCGGTAGTGCTCGTCGGAGACGATCCCCGGCTGGAGCGCGCGCGAGGTCGACTGCAGCGGGTTCACTGCGGGGTAGATCCCCTTCTCGACGATTGCTCGGTCGAGCACGGTCGTCGAGTCGAGATGAGCGAACGTGTTCGCGGGCGCCGGGTCGGTGAGGTCGTCGGCGGGGACGTAGATCGCCTGGACCGAGGTGACCGAGCCCGTGCGGGTCGAGGTGATCCGCTCCTGCAGCTGCCCCATCTCGGTCGCGAGCGTGGGCTGGTAGCCGACGTTGCTCGGCAGGCGTCCGAGCAGCGCCGACACTTCCGAGCCCGCCTGCACGAAGCGGAAGATGTTGTCGATGAAGAGGAGGACGTCCTGGCCCTGGTCGCGGAAGTACTCCGCCATCGTCAGGCCGGACAGCCCGACGCGCAGTCGTGCGCCCGGCGGCTCGTTCATCTGGCCGTAGACCATCGCGACCTTGTCGATGACGCCCGACTCGGTCATCTCGAGCAGGAGGTCGTTGCCCTCGCGCGTGCGCTCGCCGACACCGGAGAAGACCGAGACGCCGCCGTGCTGCAGGGCGACGTTGTGGATGAGCTCCTGGATCAGCACCGTCTTGCCGACCCCGGCGCCGCCGAAGAGGCCGACCTTGCCGCCGCGGACGTACGGCGCGATCAGGTCGATGACCTTGATGCCCGTCTCGAAGATCTCGACCGTCGGCGAGAGGTCGCCGAACGAGGGTGGGTCGCGGTGGATGGGCCAGCGCTCGCCCTTCGGTGACTCCCTGCCGTCGATGGGATCGCCGATCACGTTCCAGATGCGCCCCAGCGTCGCCTCGCCGACCGGAACCGAGATCGGCTCCTTGGTGTCGACCACCTCGATTCCGCGCGCGAGCCCGTCGGTCGTGTCCATCGCGACCGCGCGCACGCGGTCGTCGCCGAGGTGCTGCTGCACCTCCGCGATCAGCGGTCTCGTCCCGCCGTCCTCGGGGACGTCGATACGGAGGGCGTGGTTGATCTGGGGGAGTCGGTCCGGGAATACGGCATCGAGCACGACGCCCTTGATCTCGACGATCTTTCCGGTGTTCGTGCCGTTGCTATTGGCGGCCATGAATCTCCTGATGCGTGAGGTCGGCGCGGCGCCGCTCGCCGGCGGCCGCTGGCAGGGCAACTCTAGCCGAGCCGTGTCCGCACCCTCGGCCGAACCGACCCGGTTTGCGAAGCTAGCCGGCATGGCGGAGACAGGCGCGGCGACGAGTCCCTTCACCGGCCGGACGGCCTGGACGCGCAACCTCCAGACGCCGCTCCGCGCCTTCCTCACCACCGAGACGGGAAGCGCCGCGGTCCTGCTCGGCGCCGCGGTGACCGCGCTCGTCTGGGCGAACGCCGACCTGGCCTCCTACGAGCGTGTCTGGACGACGACGCTCTCGATCCGGGTCGGGGGTGCTGAGCTGTCGCAGGACCTACGCGGCTGGATCAACACGGGGCTGATGTCGTTCTTCTTCTTCGTGATCGGGCTCGAGGCGCGACGCGAGCTCGACCTCGGAGAGCTGCGCGACCGACGCCGGGTCACGCTGCCCGTGGTCGCCGGGCTGGGTGGGATGCTCGTCCCGGTCCTGATCTACCTCGCGTTCAACGCCGGCGGCAGCTCGGCGCACGGCTGGGGGACGGCGATGTCGACGGACACGGCCTTCGCGCTCGGTCTGCTCGCGCTCGTCGGCTCGGGCTTTCCCGGCCGGCTCCGCGCGTACCTGCTCACCGTCTCCGTCGTCGACGACGTCGCCGCTCTGTTGGTGATCGCGTTCGCGTACAGCGGGACGGTCTCGATCGTCCCGCTCGTCGTCGGACTCGCCTTTTTCGGCGTCATCCTCGCGGTGCGCGCCGCGGACATCCACTTCGGGCCGGTCTACTTCCTGCTGGGCATCTGCGTCTGGATAGCGTTTTTCAAGAGCGGGATCGATCCGGTGGTCGCCGGGCTGATGGGTGGGGTCATCGCTCTTGCGTATCCCGCACAACGAAGCGACCTCGAGCGGGCGACCGACGTCTTTCGGGTCTTTCGCGAGCAGCCGACGGGCGAGCTGTCCCGCACCGCTCGTGCGGCTGTTCGTTCGGCGGTCTCGCCGAACGAGCGGCTGCAGGCTCTCTGGCATCCGTGGTCGAGCTACGTCATCGTGCCGCTCTTCGCCCTCGCGAACGCCGGCGTCCACGTGAACGCCGCGTTCCTCGGGAACGCCTACACGTCGGCCGTGACGCTAGGGATCCTCTTCGGCTACGTCGTGGGCAAGCCGGTCGGGATCCTCGCCTCGACCTGGCTCGCAACCCGGCTGAGCCATGGACGGCTCCGCCCACCGGTCGGGTGGGCGTCGGTCGCCGGCGGAGGGACGATCGCCGGGATCGGCTTCACCGTCTCGCTCCTCATCGCGTCGCTTGCCTTCCACGGCACCCAGCTCGCCGAGGCGAAGGTCGGTGTCCTGAGCGCGGCGCTGGCGGCGGCGGGGCTGACATGGCTCCTCTCGACCGCGACGAAGCGGCTGCCGCGCAGGACGCGGATCCGCGCCCTCTTCGGCACACCCGACCTGATCGTCGATCTAGCGGAGCCGGTCGATCCTGAGCGAGACCACCTCCGCGGGCCTGCGGACGCCCCCGTCACGGTCGTCGAGTACGGCGACTTCGAGTGTCCCTACTGCGGGCAGGCGGAGCCCGTCCTGCGCGAACTCCTGCGGGACTTCGGCGACGTCTCGTACGTCTGGCGCCATCTACCGCTCAACGATGTGCACCTGCACGCGCAGCTCGCCGCCGAGGCCGCGGAGTCCGCGGCCGAGCAGGGTGCGTTCTGGGAGATGCACGACCTGCTGCTCGAGCACCAGGACGCCCTCGAGTTCGACGATCTCGTCGGCTACGCCGAGCAGCTCGGACTCGAGGTCCCACGCTTCGAACAGGACCTTCGGACGCGCGAGGGCGCGCGGCGGGTGGCGGAGGACGTGGACTCGGCCGATCTCTCCGGCGTCTCGGGAACCCCGACCTTTTTCGTCAACGGCCTCCGCCACTACGGCGCCTACGACATCGCGACACTGTCGGCGGCGGTGAAGGCCGCGCGGGTACGCGAAGCCGTGCGCGCTACCGCCTGAGCGTCTCCGGCTGTCCGGCCCTTCCCCCGGCCTGGACACTCGCGAGGAATCCTAGGACCCGTTCGGAGAGCAGCGCGGCGGCCGCAGCGTCATAGGCCGGGAGCGACGAGTCGGCGAAGAGGTGCTCCTCACCGTGGTAGAGGAACAGCTCCGCCCGGTCGGTCGAGGCCACGAGCGCCTGCGCCGCCTCGAGGTCTTCGAGGAAGAACGGATCCTGGTCCTTGCCGTGCACCTGTACGGGGACGCTCTCGGGCCATGCATCCCCGAACTCCGATACCGGCAGACAGGAGTACATGAGCAGCGCTCCGCGGGCGCCTGGTCCCGTCTGCGCGAGCTGCTGGGCCGGCATGACCCCGAAGGAGAAGCCCGCGTAGACGACATCCGACGGGAGATCCTCGGCGACGGCCACCCCGCGCTCGACGAGCGCCTCGAATCCCGTCTCGCCCGCGAAGGACAGTCCCTCCTCGATCGTGTCGAACGTCCGCCCGTCGAACAGATCGGGTGTGTGCACGGTGTGCCCGGCCTGCCGCAGGTCGTCGGCGAACGACCGCACGCCCGCAGTGAGCCCTTGTACGTGGTGGTACAGCACGACTTCAGTCATCCCTGCCTCCTCGAGTTATTGATCCAATAATGCGGAACATACTACAATTCTGGTTCCAAGAAGCCATGACCGATAAACCGCCTCCACCCGACTACGACCTCGCGGACCGCATCGGCCTGACCAGGCCCGGGCAGGTGAAGGCGGTCGGGCATCCCCTGCGCACGACGATCCTCGGCCTCCTTCACGAGCGCGCGGCGACGGTGACCGAGCTGGCGAGCGCGCTCGGGCGGCCCAAGAGCACGGTCGCCCACCACATCAAGGTGCTCGCCGACTCCGGCCTCGTGAAGGTGGTGCGTACCCGGCGCGTGCGGGCCATCGAGGAACGCTTCTACGGCCGCACGGCACGCATGTTCTACGTCGCGGTCGAGCGCAGCCCCGAAGGCGAAGACCTACCTCGGGACTTCAACGACTTCGAGGTCGCCGCCAACGAGTCGGCCGCCGCGTACCAGGAGGGAAAGCTGTGGGGATTCATCCGTCACGCCCGCATCACGGAGGCGCAGGCAGCGGAGTTCTGGGAGCGGATGGCGGAACTGGTCGCCGAGTTCGAACGGCTGCCGCGGTCCGGCCGGACCATGTACGGATTCGCGGTCGGGGTCTATCCCACGGACCAGCCGACCCTGCCCGACGGCGACGGGTGAGCCGAGGCCTTACTGCGTGAGCGCGTCCGCGCCCGCGACGACCTCGAGGATCTCCTGCGTGATCTCGGCCTGGCGCGCACGGTTGAGGGAAAGCGTGAGGCTGTCGATCAGCTCGCCTGCGTTCTTCGAGGCGTTGCGCATCGCGGTCATCTGCGACGCGAGGAAGGCGGCCGCGGACTCGAGCAGCGCCCGGTAGATCTCCGTCTCGAGGTAGACGGGCAGGAGCCGCTCGAGGATCTGCTCTGGCTCCGGCTCGTAGATGAAGTCGCCGCTCACGGCCTTCGGCTCCTCGGAGTCCTCGGCCGGCCGCTCGCCGGCGAGGACTTCCTCGCGGATCGGCAGCAGGTCGGTCGTCGTCACGCGCTGCACGAGTGCCGAGACGAAGCGGTTGTAGACGAGAACGACGCGATCGACCTCCTCCGCCTCGTAAAGCTCGGCAAGGCGGTGGCCGATCGCCTGGGCATCGTGGTACGACGGCTTGTCGGCGAAGCCCGCCCACTGGCCGCTGAGCTCGTAGCGACGGAAGCGGAGCGTGGACGCGCCCTTGCGGCCGACGACGAGCCAACGGACCTCCTGCCCTTCCGCCCGCGCGCGCCGCTCGAGCTCGAAGGCGCGCCGCAGCACCTGACCGTTGAACGGGCCGGCGAGCCCGCGGTCACCCGTGACGACCACGAGGGCGACCCGACGTACCTCCTCGCGCTGCTGCAGCAGCGCGAGGTTGCGGAACGAGGACGCCGCCCGCGCGGTGCCGATCATCAGCTCTTGCATCCGGTCCGCGTACGGCCGCATCTCCTCGATGCGGCCCTGAGCGCGGCGCAGGCGGGCACCCGCTACGAGTTCGAGCGCCTTCGTGATCTTGCGCGTGTTGCGGACGGAAGAGATCCGCCGCCGAAGATCCTGCAGGGACGCCATCTAGGTGAGCGCGTCCTCGCCCTCGACGTTGAAGGTGTTCTTGAAC
>Ga0066903_100004332_pt1 | contig 11977 bp, 10 predicted proteins | sample PanSoiMetaGPlot1_FD_67491 | JGI IMG/M metagenome (GOLD analysis project Ga0066903, IMG submission 67491) | Tropical forest soil microbial communities from Panama analyzed to predict greenhouse gas emissions - Panama Soil - Plot 1 (version 2) | ecosystem: Environmental > Terrestrial > Soil >...
CTGCGCGACCTTCTCCTGCGCCTCCGTCGTGCGCTCCTGGATCGAGCGGATCCCCAGCGCCTCGCGCTGTTCCCAGGTGAGGTGATCCAGCGCCAGCCGGCGGAACACGTAGTCGACGATCGACGACGCGAAGCGGATGTCCGCGTCGTTCGTCATGCCGCTCGGCTCGAACTTCATGTTGATGAACTTGGAGACGTAGTCCTCGAGCGGCACGCCGTACTGCAGCCCGACCGAGACCGCGATCGAGAAGGCGTCCATGATCCCCGAGAGCGTCGAGCCCTGTTTGGACGCCTTCAGGAAGATCTCGCCCAAACCGTTGTCCGGGTAGGAGCCCGCGGTGACGTAACCCTCGGCATCACCCACGCGGAACGACGTCGTGATCGCCGGCCGCGACTGCGGGAGCCGCTTCTTGGCCGACCACGCCAGCGCCGAGGGTTCGCCTTCCGCCTCTGCGGGCTTCTTCTTGTCGGCGGACAGCGGCTGCGCGACCTTGCAGTTGTCTCGGTAGATCGCGACCGCCTTGAGTCCGAGCCGCCAGCTCTCCATGAACAGCTCCTCGACCTCCTCGACCGTGACCTCTTCGGGCATGTTCACGGTCTTGGAGATCGCGCCCGAGATGAACGACTGCGCCGCGGCCATCATCCGGACGTGGCCCATGTAGTGGATCGGCTGGTCTCCCATCGCGGTGTGGAACACGGGATAGTGCTCGGGCCGGAGGTGCGGAGCGTCGGCGACCGAGTTGTGTTCTGCGATGTAGGACACGATGTCCTCTCGCTGCGGCTCGCCGTACCCGAGCTTCTCGAGCGCGCGCGGGACCGTCTGGTTCACGAACTGCATCGTCCCGCCGCCGACGAGCTTCTTCGTCTTCACGAGGGCGAGCTCGGGCTCGATGCCGGTCGTGTCGCAGTCCATCATCAGGCCGATCGTCCCGGTGGGCGCCAGCACGCTCGCCTGGGCGTTCCGATATCCGTGGACCTCACCGAGACCGATGGCCTCGTCCCAGGACTGCTTGGCGGCGGACAGCAGGGCTTCGGGGATGAGCTCCGCGTCGATCTCGTCGACCGCCGCGCGATGCTTGCGCATGACGCGGAGCATCGCGTCCGCGTTCGGCTCGTAGCCGGCGAACGGCCCGGTGACCTCGGCGATCTGGGCGCTGGTGCGGTACGCCCAGCCCGTCATGATCGCCGTGATCGCGCCCGCCCAGGCGCGTCCCTGGTCGGAGTCGTACGGCAGACCCCGAGCCATGAGGAGGGCGCCGAGGTTGGCGTAGCCGAGCCCGAGCTGGCGGAACGCGCGCGCGTTCTCGCCGATCTTGTCGGTCGGGTAATCGGATTCCCCGACCACGATCTCCTGGGCGGTGAACACGATCTGCACCGCGTGCTTGAAACTCACGACGTCGAAGTTGCCCTCGCCGTCCAGGAACGTCATCAGGTTGAGGCTCGCGAGGTTACAGGCGCTGTTGTCCAGGTGCATGTACTCGCTGCACGGGTTGGAGGCGTTGATGCGTCCGCTGGCGGGACACGTGTGCCACTCGTTGATCGTCGTGTCGTACTGCATCCCCGGGTCGGCGCACTCCCACGCCGCGAGGGCGATGTCCCGCATCAGGTCGCGCGCCCGCGTGGCCTCGAGGGCCTCTCCGGTGGTGACGGCCTTCAGCTTCCAATCGCGGTCATCCAGGACGGCTTGCATGTACTCGTCGGTCACACGGACGGAGTTGTTGGCGTTCTGGTACTGGATCGAGTAGCTGTCCCTGCCGTCGAGGTCCATGTCGAACCCGGCGTCACGGAGAGCCCGAGCCTTGCGCTCCTCGACGGCCTTGCACCAGATGAAGTCGCGGACGTCGGGGTGGTCGACGTCGAGGATGACCATCTTGGCCGCGCGGCGCGTCTTCCCCCCCGACTTGATCGTCCCCGCTGACGCGTCGGCGCCGCGCATGAAACTGACCGGTCCCGACGCCGTGCCGCCGCCAGCGAGCCCCTCCTTCGACGAGCGGAGACGCGACAGGTTGATGCCCGATCCCGAACCGCCCTTGAAGATCGTCCCCTCCTCCACGTACCAGTTCAGGATCGAGGACATGTGGTCGTCGACGGCGAGGATGAAGCAGGCGGAGCACTGCTGCGGCGTGTCGGCGACACCGACGTTGAACCAGACGGGCGAGTTGAACGCCGCTCGCTGGTTGACGAGCAGCGCGGTCAACTCCTCCGCGAAGACCTGCGCGTCGGCCTCGGTGGCGAAGTACGCGTTCTTGCGTCCCCAACCGGTGATCGTGTCGACGACGCGGGAGACCAGTTGGCGGACCGACGTCTCGCGCTGCGGCGTCCCGAGGGTTCCTCGGAAGTACTTCTGGGCGACGATGTTGGTGGCGTTCTGGGACCACGAGCGGGGGAATTCGACGTCGCGCTGCTCGAAGGCGTTGCCGCCCTCCTTGTAGTTGGGGATCACCGCGTCCCGCGTCTCCCACTCGACCTGGTCGAACGGGTGCGTCCCCTCCTGGGTGAAGAACCGCGTGAAGGTCAGCCCCTCACGGATCACTTCGACGTCTCCCTCGCGAGTCGCCACCGATATCCCCTCCTTCCGATCCGACACCGAACGCGAACGATGTAGTTACAGTCCTGTCATTCGCCTCGGCATCATGGACCGCACCACCGACATCGTCAAGGGGTTGTGGGCGGATTCCTTGACGACCACTACATATAGTGTCTCACGCCGGAACGCGAACGATGGTTCAGCCTCATCGTGAACGTCGTTTCGCGGGGACCTTCTTCTCCAGGAGCATGCCGAGCTCGCGTTCGAAGTCGGCGGTCCCCTGGAAGTCCTTGTACACGCTGGCGTACCGCAGGTAGGCCACCTCGTCGGCCCGTTGGAGCGCCGCGAGCACCTCCGCCCCGACCTGCTGGGAGGTCACGGTGGGGCCCTTCCGTCGGATCCTGGCCTCGATCCGCTCGACCATCTGTTCGACCTGTTCCGGAGAGATCGGCCGGCCGGCGAGCGCCTTGCGGATGCCGCCCTCGAGCTTCCCGCGGTCGAACGGCTCGGTCGTGCCGTCGCGCTTCGTCACGAGGAGACCGACCTCCTCGATCCGCTCGTAGGTGGTGAAGCGCCGGCCACAGGTCTGACAGAGGCGGCGGCGGCGGATCGCTCCACCGTCGTCCGCGGGACGCGAATCGATCACCCGATCGTCGTCGGCTCGGCACCAAGGGCATCGCATCGAGGGAGACCCACAAGATGTTGTGGTCGGGCGAACGGTAGTGCCGCTTCGAGTGAGCCGTCAACCGTCGCTACGACGGGACCAGCACGACCTGGCCCGGGACGAGAGCATCCGGCTGGATGCCGGTGGTCCGCTCGATCGCGTCGACCACGGTGCGTGGATCTCGGTCGGGCGCCACGAGGCGTGCGATCGACCAGAGGGTGTCGCCGGATCGGACGACATAGGTCGTGGGCGCGTCCGCCCGATCGCCCATCGCCCGCGACGCGGCGGGGATACCGAGCGTCAGCGCAACCGCGATGAGGACGACCGCGGCCCTCCGGCGATGGATACGAGCCGAGCCCATAGACCCACTCTGGTCGAACACGTGTTCGGTGTCAAGGGGAGAATCGAACATATGTTTGCGCGCGCCTCCGCTGGGTGCTACGGTCCCGCCGACCGAGCAGGAGGGTAGCGACGGTGTCTGACATCACCCCTCGGCAGCAACGGATCCTCGACTTCATCGCACTGACCGTGCAGGACCGCGGCTACCCGCCGACCGTGCGCGAGATCGGTGAGGCCGTCGGCCTGACGTCCTCGTCGTCCGTCCACGCCCAGCTGGCGAACCTCGAGCGAGCCGGGCTCCTCACGAAGGACCCGACGAAGCCGAGGGCGATGACCCTCGCCTCGGAGGCGCGCGTGGACGCCACCGTCGTCCCGCTCGTCGGCCGCATCGCGGCCGGCCAGCCGACGCTCGCGGCCGAGCATGTCGACGAGTACCTGTCCGTGCCGGCGGGCTTCGCCCGCGGAGGGGAGCACTTCGCCCTGCGGGTCAGCGGCACCTCGATGATCGAGGCCGGGATCCTCGACGGCGACGTCGTCGTGGTCCACAGCCAGGACGCAGCCGAGGACGGCGACATCGTCGCGGCGTTGGTCCCCGGACCAGCCGAGGACGAGGCGACCGTCAAGCGGCTCGGCCACGACGGACCGCGCGTGATGCTGATCCCCGAGAACCCGACGCTCGAGCCGTTCGAGATGGTCGACGGGCGGATCCTCGGCAAGGTGGTGGCGGTTCTCAGGCGGCTCTGAAGTCGGATACGCTCCGGGCCACCGAACCCGAGGAGCCCGCGATCAGATGTCGTCCCAGCTCGAACGTCAGATCCGTTCCCAGCCCGAGCAGCTCGAGCGCGTCCTGACGGCCGGATCGGTCAAGGCCGAGATCCATGCCGCGGCCGAGGCGCTCCACCGCGTTCGTCGCATCTGGATGGTGGGGACCGGAACGAGCCAGCACGCCGCGAGCCTCGGGGCGGCCATGCTCCAGGACGCCGGTCGGTCGGCCCACGCGGTCTCGTCGATGCAGTTCGTGAAGAACGCGCCGATCGTCGGCCCCCAGGATGGGGTCGTCATCATCACGCACACCGGCGAGACCGCGTACGCGCTCGCCGCCCGCGCGCTGGCGTTCTCGGCCGGGCTCCAGACGGTCACGATCTGTCGGGAGGGAGCTCCGTTCAACGACGCGATCCACACGGTCGAGAAGGAGAGCTCCGAGACCTACACCGTGAGCTACACGACCGCCCTGTTGGTCCTGGGGATGCTCGCCGCCGAGATGGGCGCGGACTCGATCACGGCCGGCGCGCTCGCGCTCGTGCCCGGGAGCGTTCGGCAGGCGATCGAGTCTCCGGGGACCGACGAGGTGCCGGTGCCGGGACGCATCCTCACGATCACCGGCGCCGGCCACGCGGCCGTCACCGCCCGCGAGGGAGCGCTCAAGGTCCGCGAGGCCTCGCGGACGCTCGCCGAGGGCTTCGACGCCGAGTTCCTCCTGCACGGGACGGCCGTGCCGCTGACGTCGCAGGATCACCTGATCGCCCTCGTGACCCCGGACGAGGATGGGCTCGTCGAGGGCGTCGCCGGCGCCGCGGAAGCCGAAGGGATCGGCGTCTCTCGCGTCGCGGAGCCCTCGCCGCTCCCCCCGGTGCTGGGACAGATCCCCTACGTCACGCGGCTGCAGCTGATCGCGCTTCGGTTCGCCTCGACGAAGGGTCAGGACCCCGACAAGGTGATCGTCGGGCACTGGGACGACCCAGGTCTGTGGTCGATCGGCTCACCGAGGGTCTGAGTCATCCGACGCCGGTCGCGGCGTGACCAGGAACTGCCGGACGGCGGCGAGTTCGCGGAGCCCCACGCGCGCGTGCACACGCGTCCCGTCCGGCTCCGCCTCGGCCTTCAGCACCTCCGCCTCGTCGTAGAGCATCGCGACCAGATCTCCCCGCGCCCATGGAACGAGGATCTGGACCTCGACGGGCGGGTTCGGTGTCGCGTGCGCGACCGCTTCCAGCAGGCCCTCCACACCCTCTCCCGTGACGGCGGACACAGGGATCGATCCCGAGAAGCGGGTCGCGAGCCTCGCACGTTCGCTCCCCTGGAGACGATCGATCTTGTTCAAGGCGAGGACCTCGGGCATGTTCGCGGCGCCGATCTCCCCGAGCACCCGCCGCACGGCCTGGATCTGCTCGTCCAGGTCGCGAGACGACGCGTCGGCGACGTGCAGCAACAGGTCGGCGAGCGTCACCTCCTCGAGCGTCGAGCGGAACGCCTCGACGAGGTCGTGCGGCAGCTTCGAGACGAACCCGACCGTGTCGCTGATCGTGGCGTGGCGACCCGAAGGGAGGTCGATCCGACGGGTCGTCGGATCGAGCGTCGCGAAGAGCTGGTTGGCGACGATCACGTCGGCGCCGGTCAGTCGGCGCATCAGCGTCGACTTGCCGGCGTTCGTGTACCCGACGATCGCGATCTGCGGGACGCTCGATCGCTGCCGTTGGGCGCGTTTGACGTCCCGAACCGTGCGGAGGCCCTTCACGTCCCGGCGGAGCTTCGCGATGCGTCGTCGGATGTGCTGCCGGTCGATCTCGAGCTTCGTCTCGCCCGGTCCGCGTGTCCCGATGCCGCCGCCGAGGCGGCTCATCGCTTCGCCCCATCCTCGGAGCCGCGGCAGCAGGTAGTTCAACTGCGCGAGCTCGACCTGCGCCTTGCCCTCCTTCGAGTTCGCATGGAGGGCGAAGATGTCGAGGATCAGCGCGGTCCGATCGAGCACCTTGACCTTCAGCCTCGCCTCGAGCGAGCGGAGCGGGCCGGGGCCCAGCTCGTCATCGAGGATGACGAGCTCCGCCCGACTGGCGTGGACGAGGTCGTGGAGGTCGTTCACCTTGCCCTTGCCGATCCAGAACTGCGGGTCGGGGGTCGCGCGACTCTGGACGAGTCGGCCCACCGGCTCCGCCCCGGCGGAGCCCGCGAGCGCCGCGAGCTCGTCCAGATCCTCCTCGCGGATCCCGGGGCCGACCCCCACCAGGATCGCGCGCTCCTGGGCCACCGAACGCCACGTGGCGGCGATCGGCGACTCGACCGTGAGGTCGACCGGACGGCGCGAGCGATCCGACATCAGCCGGTCGACGATCCCGCGTCCCGCAGGATCTCGTTCAAGCCGACCTTGTCGTCCGTCGCGCCGGTCCGTTCCCCGATGATCAGACCGCACGGCATCCCGTAGTCACCGGCCGGGAACGCCCGGGGCCGGCTCCCGGGAACCACGATCGCGCCGGCCGGGACACTGCCCCGGTACTCGATCGGTTCGTCCCCCCGTGGGTCGATCACCGGTGTGTTCGCCGTGAGGACCACCCCGGCTCCGAGGACCGCCCGGCGGCCGACACGGACCCCCTCGACGACGATGCACCTCGAGCCGATGAACGCGCCGTCCTCGATCACGACCGGGGCGGCCTGGACCGGCTCGAGGACACCGCCGATCCCCACGCCGCCGGCGAGGTGGACGTCCGACCCGATCTGGGCGCACGAGCCCACGGTCGCCCACGTATCCACCATCGTTCCCGAGCCGACGTACGCCCCGATGTTCACGTAGCTCGGCATCAGGACGACCCCGGACTCGAGGTGGGCGCCGAACCGGACGGTCGCCGGCGGGACGACCCGGACGCCCTGTTCGTCGAAACCGTGTTTGAGCGGCAGCCGGTCGTGGTACTCGAACGGTCCCACCTCCGTCGTCTCCAGACCTCGGACGCGGAAGTACAGGAGCACCGCCTGCTTCGCCCACCTGTTCACCGCCCAGCCGCCGTCCCCGTCAGGGCTCGCGACCCGCACCTCCCCACGGTCGAGGAGGCCGATCGTCGCCTCGACCGCCTCGGCGTCGATCGGTGCGGTCGCGTCGGCCTGGGCGTCGCGCCAGCTCCGCTCGACCCGCTCGGCGAGCTCCTCGCCGCCCGTCACGCGACGACCTCGGCGAGCAGGCCGTCGAGGGCCGTCGCAGCGCGCTCGCAGTCGACCAGGGTCGGAACCATCGCGATCCGGATGTACCCCTCGCCCTCCGGGCCGAAGAACGACCCCGGCGCGACCACCACGTCGGCTCGCTCGAGGAGCTCGAAGGCCCACTCGAGCGACGGACGCGCGTCCGGGACGGCCACCCAGAGGTAGAAGGTGGCCTCGCTCCCCGCGACGTGGACCCCGTGCCGAGCGAAGACATCCAGGAACACGCGACGCTTCGCTGCGTAGCGTGCGCGGTTGTCGGCGACGTGCCGCTCGTCTCCCCATGCGGCGATCGACGCTCGCTGCACGAAGAGCTGCGGCGTCACGCCGGTCGCTGGGCGCAGCCGACGGAGGACCTCGACGATCCGTGCGTCTCCGGCCACGAAGCCGCTGCGGTAGCCGGTCATCGACGAACGCTTCGAGAGCGTGTTGATCGCGAGCACGTTCGACCGGTCGCCGAGCTCCAGGACCCCGGCGGGTGGCGCGGCGCCGAACCAGAGCTCCGAGTACGCCTCGTCCGACGCCAGTAGGACCCCGTGCGCGCGGCAGCGCTCGGCCGCGTCGCGGAGGAACCCGAGCGGTGCGGTCGCGCCCGTGGGGTTGTTGGGGTAGTTCAGCCACAGGATCGCCGCGCGAGCCCACACGTCCCCGGGGATGGCCTCCAGGTCGGGGAGGAACGCTCGGTCCTCCGTCAGGGGCAGTCGGAGCACGTCGGCGCCCACGAAGCGCGCTCCCCGCTCGGGGATCGGATATCCGGGAGCCGTCGTGAGGACGATGTCCTTGCCGGCTGCGGGGTCACCGACGACCTGCGCCAAGGAGAAGACGATCTCCTTCGAACCGAGCCCCGGCTGGACCTCCGCGTCGGGGTCGACGGCTGCGCCGAAGCGACGCTCGATCCAACCGGCGATCGCCCGCCGGAGCTCGGGGAGCCCGGCGGCGCGCGGATAGCTCGAGACGGGTTCGATCGCGTCCACGAGCGCGTCTCGGATGAAGGCCGGCGTCTCCTCCCGGGGATCGCCCACCCCGAAGTCGATCGGGCTCCGGCCCTCGGCGATCGCGGCGGCGACACGACGGTCGAGCTCCTCGAAGGGGTACAGGCCGATCGCCCGCATCCCCGGCGACAACCGGATCTCCGTCATGCACCCCCCTCCGATCGCGTTCCTCCGAGGAGAGCGCCATCTCCACCTTCGTCGCGCGCCCTCATCGCCGTGCTCCTCGTGCGTGTGAGCGTACGCCTCGGGGTGGCTCATCGGAGCGATGCGCCGCGGCACGATCCGTCCGGCCTCTCGTGCTCGTCCCTCGCTCAGGCGATGCCGGCGAGATCCACGGTGCCATCGAAGACATGACCGACGTCGCCTCCGAGCACGAGGCGGCCATCCGACCGTCGGTCGATCGTGAGCGGCCCCCCGCGGAACCGCACGACGACCCTCGCGCTCGTGCGTCCGGACTCGTTCGAGGCGACCGCGACGGCGCACGCACCCGTCCCGCAGGCGAGCGTCTCGCCGACCCCGCGCTCCCAGACGCGGACGCGGATCTCCTCATCGACGACCATCGCGAACTCCACGTTCGTGCGCTCCGGGAAGAGCTCGTGATGCTCGAGGGCCGGCCCCATGTGTTCCAGGTGGAACCGTTCGGGATCGTCGTCCACGAACAGGACCAGGTGGGGGTTCCCCATGCTGAGCGCCGTGGCCGCGGCACGGATCCCTCCACCCAGATCGAGCGGCTGCTCCTGGAAGGTCTCCCAGGCCGGACCCTTCATGGGGATCGCGGCCTTCGTGAAGTTCGGTTGGCCCATATCGACGGTCGCGGCGGTCACACGAGCGCCTTCCCGGGTGAGGGTGAGGTGTCGAACGCCGGCGGGCGTCTCGACGTCGACCTCGTCGGCGTCGAGACGCCCCGCGTCCCGGAGGTAGGCGCCGAGGCATCGGATCCCATTGCCGGACATCTCCGCGCCCGACCCGTCGGCGTTCGTCAGATCGAACCGGAACGGCCCCCGGGTCCCGAGCGTCGCCCGGATCACGCCGTCGGCCCCGACGCCGGTCCACCGATCACACAGCGCGGGAACGTCGAAGGAGGGAGCCGGCCGGTCGATCTCGTCCACGATCAGGAAGTCGTTCCCGGTCGCCTGGTACTTCACGACCTCCAGGACCTCCCTCACGCGGCCTCCAAGAACGACCGCACATCATCGCCGATCTCGGGGGCGCCGCCCGGTCCCGCGTCGAACCACCGGATCCGCGGGTCCCTCCGGAACCACGCGATCTGCCGCCGCGCGAGCTCCTTCGTGCGCTTCACCGTCAGCTCGGCGGCCTCATCGAGCGAGAGCCTCCCCTCGAGGTGCTCGGCGAGCTCCGCGTAGCCGATCGCCTGGGTCGCCGTCAGCCAGGCGCCGAAGCCGTGTTCGATGAGAGCGCGAACCTCGTCGAGCCAGCCTCGCTCGAGCATCCACAGCACGCGCTCCCCGATGCGCCGCGACAGGATGCCGCGGTCGATCCGGATCCCGGCCGCCCGGACGCGGGTGCCGTCGTAGCGATCCCACTCGGCCGCGAACGAGCTGAAAGGCGCGCCGCTGATCGCCGTCACCTCGAGCGCACGGATGATCCGGCGGACGTTCCCCGGCTCGATCCGGGCGGCGGCCACGGGGTCCGTCTCGGCGAGACGGCGGTAGAGCTCGTCCGCGCCCAGATCGTCGGCCTCCGCTTCCAGCGACGCTCGGACCACCGGATCCTCGGGCGGGAACGAGAGATCGTCGACGACGGCGCGGAAGTACAGACCCGATCCGCCGACGAGGAGCGGGCGCGCGACGCGCACCAGCGCGCGACGCGCGCTCGCCTGGAACCGGGCGACCGTGAACCGCTCCGAGGGCTCGGCGAGATCGAGGAGATGGTGCGGCACCCGGGCGCGCTCCTCCGGCGTGGGCTTCGCCGTCCCGAGGTCCATCCCGCGGTACACGAGCATCGAGTCGACCGAGACGATCTCCGCCCCGAGGGCCGGCGCGAGCGCCAGCGCGAGATCGCTCTTGCCCGACGCGGTGGGTCCCACGAGGGCGAGCATCGGACCTTCAGACGCCGACGGCCGCACGCTCCGGGATCACCGCACCCCTCAGATGATGGGCCGCGGCCGACGTGATCCGAGCGCGGACGAAGGAGCCGGGCTCGATGGCGTCGGGCAGATGCACGATCCGGTTCGTCCGCGTCCGGGCCTGCGTCGAGTCGCCTCGTCTTCCGTCCCCCTCGACGAGCACCTCGAAGGCGCGTCCCAGCTGCGCTCGATTCCTCGCGAGCGAGATACCCTCCTGCAGCGCGACGAGCCGATCGAAGCGGTCCTGGACGACCTCCTTCGGGATCTGATCGGGCATCGTCGCGGCGCGGGTGCCGGGCCGCGGCGAATACTGGAACTGGTACGCGCTGTCGAACCCGGCGCGCTCCACGACGTCGAGCGTCGCTCGGAAGTCCTCCTCGGTCTCGCCGGGGAACCCGACGATGATGTCGGTTGACACCGCGACCTCCGGGACGGCCTGTCGGATACGCGCCAGCCAGTCGAGGTAGCGCTCCCGCCGGTACGAGCGCTGCATCGCGCGCAGGACGCGATCCGACCCCGATTGGAGCGGGAAGTGGATGTGCTCGCAGACCGTGTCGCACTCGGCCATCGCCTCGATCACGTCGGGTGTGAAGTCGTGCGGGTGCGGCGACGTGAACCGGATCCGACGGATCCCCTCGATCCGATCCACCTCGCGCAGGAGCGTGGCGAACAGGGGGCGACGCGAGGAGCCGGCGACCGTGAGATCGCGCCCGTACGTGTTGACGTTCTGCCCGAGCAGCGTCACCTCGATGACCCCACGCGCCGCGAGCCCCTGGACCTCCGCGAGCACGTCGCCGATCGAACGGGAGCGCTGGGCGCCGCGCACGAACGGGACGATGCAGAACGTGCAGCCGTTGTCACACCCGACCGCGATCGAGACCCACGCCCGGAACGGATCGTGCCGTGCCGCGGGCAGCGCGCTCGGGAACGTCTCGGTGTACTCGCGGACGTCCATCTGCGGTCCCTCGACCTGGGACCGCCGGAGGAGATCCATCAGGTGCGGCAGGGCGTGCGTCCCGATCACGACGTCCACCCACGGAGCCCGCTCCTGGATCCGGCCCTGGTCCTTCTGCGCGAGGCAGCCCGCCACCACGATCCGAAGCCGGGGGTTCGCCTCCTTGACCGGCTTGAGGTGCCCGAGCGCACCGTAGAGCCGACGGTCGGCGTTCTCGCGAACCGCGCACGTGTTCAGCACCACGACCTCGGCCTCGTCGACGCCGGGGGCCGGGGCGTAGCCGTCCTGCTCGAGCAGGCCCGCGATCCGCTCGGAGTCGTGCTCGTTCATCTGACACCCGAACGTCCGGATCAGGTAGCGACCGTTCACGGTGTCGATTCTCCCGCGTTCACTTCGCGTATTCGACGGCACGGACCTCCCGCACGACCGTGATCTTGATCTGCCCCGGGTAC
>Ga0066903_100004335_pt1 | contig 11972 bp, 13 predicted proteins | sample PanSoiMetaGPlot1_FD_67491 | JGI IMG/M metagenome (GOLD analysis project Ga0066903, IMG submission 67491) | Tropical forest soil microbial communities from Panama analyzed to predict greenhouse gas emissions - Panama Soil - Plot 1 (version 2) | ecosystem: Environmental > Terrestrial > Soil >...
CTGAACAGCGCGGCCGGGTACCTAGCCGCCAGCGAACGGCGGCAGCACCTCGATCACCGAGTCAGCGGCGACCATGATCGAATCCGGCGGCCTGGTTCCCGCGGGCTGGCCGTCGACGAGGTAAGACGAGCGAGCCATGACCTGCCGAAGCCGTTCGGCGTGATCACCAGGCCGTTCAGCGGCCGCGGCCACGCCGCCGGTCAGCGCTTCTGCCAGGGTCTGCGCCTCGACCTTGTCCTCGGCGACACCAGCCGCGTCCTTCGCGGCGGCCCAGTAGCGCAGGGTCACGATCGCCATGTCAGCTATCCTCGCTCATAGATAAGCAGGCCCGGCATGCGCACCGGGCCTGCACCAGTCCGGGCGCAAGGCGGCAGTGCTCTCAGGCGGGAGCTGCCGCATACCGGGGGTGGCGGCTGTTGAGCAATGTCCTCTTGCTCACCGCCGCGCGCGAATCGGCCGCCGAGATCCTGCCCTCCCTGAGCCTGCTCGACCACGCCATCACGCTCGGACCGCCGTCAGGTCAGGCGTTCCTCAGCGCGACGGTGGACGCCCCTGAAGGAGCCCGTCCGGATGCGGTGCTCGTCGATGCGAGAAATGACCTGGTTCGCGTCAAGGAACTGCTACGCCACATTACCGGCACCGGCACGCCCGTGCTCGCGGTGATCAGCGAGGGTGCCTGGGCCGCCGTATCGCCAGACTGGGGCGCCGATGACGTGATCCTCAATACGGCCGGTCCAGGCGAGGTCGAGGCCAGGATCAGGATGGCCGTCGGCCGCCGCACCGTCCAGCCAGGACAAGCCGCTGAGGAGGTCCGCTCCGGCGAGCTGGTCATTGACGAGGCGACGTACTCGGCCAGGATCCGCGGCGCGGCGCTGGACCTGACGTTCAAGGAGTTCGAGCTGCTCAAGTTCCTGGCCCAGCATCCGCGACGCGTCTTCAGCAGGTCTCAGCTGCTGCAGGAAGTGTGGGGATATGACTACTTCGGCGGCACCAGAACCGTTGACGTGCACGTCCGCCGGCTGCGCGCCAAGCTCGGCCCGGAGAACGAGGCCCTGATCGGCACGGTCCGCAACGTCGGCTATAAGTTCGTGCCGGCCAAGCACGACGGTCGCCGTTCCGAACCGGCACATGGGCGGCCATCAGGCAGCGGGCGGGCGGAAGCCGGAGCGGACACGACGTCAGCGCCGATTGGCGACGGATCGACGGGCCGCGCGGACCAGCGTCCACAGCGCGCGGGCCAGCAAGCGCGCCGAGCGGGCCAGCAACCACGGCGCGCTGACCAGCGCGCCCGGCACGCAGATCGACGGGCGCCAAGCGCCGATAGGGCGGGCAGATGACGCAGATCCGGGTAGCGGAGGGGCTGACCGGCGAGGAAGTCGCGGCCGTGCTGGAACTGGTCAAGCTGGCCACCGAGGAGGACGGGGTTGCCCCCCTGTCCGAGCACGTGATGCTGCATCTGCGCTACGGCGGCGACCGCCAGGCGCGCAACGTCATGCTCATGGAGGACGGCAAGATCGCCGGCTACGCCCACCTTGATCCGACCGACCCGGTCGAGGGGCCGAGCGGTGAGCTGGTCATCCACCCGGCCTACCGGCGCAGGCATCTCGGGCTTGCCCTGGTGCGGGCGCTGGCCGACGAGGCAGGCTCGCAGCAGCTCAGGTTGTGGGCGCACGGCGACCTGCCCGCCGCTGGCCGGCTGGCGGCGGCCGCCGGGTTCAAGCGGGTCAGGGCGCTCTGGCAGATGCGCCGCTCGCTGCAGACTCAGCTCGACCGGCCTCAGCTGGCCGATGGCATCACGATCCGCACGTTCCTGATCGGCCAGGACGAGGACGAGTGGACCGCGCTGAACCGCCGCGCCTTCGCCACTCACCCCGAACAAGGCGCGTGGACGCGCGCCGATCTCGATCTGCGCGAGCAGGAGCCCTGGTTCAACCCGGAAGGGTTCTTCCTCGCCGAGCGCGATGGCAGACTCGTGGGCTTCCACTGGACCAAGATTCACGGGCAGGACGGCCAGGACGGCGAGCACGAGCACCAGGCCATCGGCGAGGTCTACGTCGTCGGCGTGGACCCCGGCGAACGCGGCTCTGGCCTCGGCCGCGCACTCACCCTCGTCGGCCTGCGCTACCTGCGCGGACGCGGCCTCTTTCAGGTCATGCTGTACGTCGACGAGAGCAACACGCCCGCGATCAGGCTGTACGAGTCACTCGGCTTCACGCACTGGGACACCGATGTGATGTTCGGCAGGGCGGCGGGCTCGGCGGACTAGTCCGATCGGGCTAGCCCTTAAAGAACCTCACGAAGGCGAAACTGGGCTTCCCACCTGATCGAGCCCGAGAACCGCATCGAGTTCATCGTCGGTCAGCGGCCTGTCGACCGCGGCGACCGCGCTCAGCACGTCGGCGTAGAGGTCGATCTCGTCGAGCGCGACGGCGTCGTGAAGGCGATCATCGAGGTCGTCTCGCATCGCTTCACCTCCGTCGCTGAAGCAGGTTCGTCGAGATGCCTGCCAGGCTACGGGCAGACACCCTGGCCCCGCATGACCCATCAGGATCATTTCTGACAGCTTCCGTGACCATGCTCACCCCCACGCCCAAACGTGCCTGGCCGCGAGGCAGCGGGTCAGTTCGCCTCGTGTGTCTGCCAGCGAACTCCGCGGTGCCTTGCCGCGCGGTGGGCGTACCGCTCCGGCGTGCCGTCGAACTTCTTAAGGTCTTCCCCCGTCAGATCCCTGATCACACGACCAGGAACCCCCGCATAAAGCACGGCCGGCGGCACCGAGACCCCGGACAGCACGACAGTGCCGGCGGCGACGAGCGCCTTGGTGCCGATCCTTGAGCCGCCGAGCAGGACGGCTCCCATCCCGATCAGAGCACCTCTTTCTATATACGCGCCGTGCACGGTGGCGTGGTGCCCGACGCTGACCCGAGGTTCGAGCACCGCGGGCTGGCCAGGATCGGCGTGAAAGCAGCACATGTCCTGGATATTGCAGTCGGCGCCGACGGCTATCTCCTCCTCGTCAGCGCGCAGAACCGAGCCGTACCAGACGCTTGCCCGAGGCCCGATCCTTACAGCTCCGACGACGACCGCGCCGGGAGCGATCCATGCCTCTTTGTCGATCGACGGAATGGCGTCCCCGATCGAGCCAATCATTTACGCAGGCCCATTTCGCGTATGCCTTCTCCCTTGCAGACCGGTGCACCAGTTCGTGATCATTGCAGATCCGGCCTGCAGTTTGCCGGGGGCGTCCCGGGCAAGGAAGCGGCAGTATCACCATCTGGCATGATGGCAGACCTTGATCACGGAAAAACGTCAAATGCGGATAATCCGCTGTTTCGGTTGCGGTGGGGTGCGCTTCGGGTCAAGAGTCATCACATCTATCGGCCGCACGACGTCTGCGCGTTGGCAGCGCCGCTCGCGGGCCGTCAGCTTATTAGTCCGCCTCGCAGGACCCGGGCCCTGCGGTCGGCTCAGCCATTTCTGGGCCATCCGGGATCTGCCTGAAGTACCTGACGGGTGATTTATGAGCGAGCACAGCGAGCTACTCTCCGAGGGCGGGATGGAGTGGGAGCGCGAGGTCCGCGGCTACAACCGCCAGCAGGTCGACAACTATGTAGCCTGGCGGACCGGCCAGGTTCGCGAACTGGAGAGCCGGCTGTCGCAGAGCCTCGCCGAGATCGAGCACCTTCGCAGGGAGGTAGCCGACGCCAGGCAATCGGCTCGCCGGCCACCGCACGAGGAGATCAGCGAGCGCGTCGGCCAGATACTGAAGCTGGCGGCAGACGAGGCCAAGTCCGAGCGCGAGCACGGCATGTCCGATGCGAACGATCTGCGCGAGGCGGCCAAAGCCGAAACCGAGAAGCTTCGCGGCGAGGTCAAGCAGGAAGTCGACCGGCTCAAGAGCGAGGCGCAGGAGCGCGCTGAGCGGATGCTGACCGCCGCGCAGGAGCAGGCGGACCGTGCGGTCGGCGCCGCCAGGACTGAGGCGGAAGAGACGCTCTCGACGGCGCGCGCCACCGCCGAGCAGACCGTGTCCGAGGCTAACCAGCACGCCGAAAGCACCGTGAGCACCGCCCTGGCGCAGGCCAAGCAACAGCTGGACGACGCGACCGCGCGCGCGACGGCCATTCACGACGGCGCCGAGCGCCGGCTGAACCTGCTGATCTCGCGGCACACCGAAACGGTCAGGCGGCTCACCGAGATCCGCGACGTCGTCACTGGCCTGGTCTCCGGCGAAGTCTCCCGCGGCTCGCTCGAGGACGAGGTGAACCGGGCGCTCGGCGTGCAGCAGGCCGCCAACGGGTCAGCCGGATCAGATGGCCGCGCGAGCGCGCCGCAGGAGCACGCCCCGGCCGCGCCACATCGCACTGCGCGCACGACCGCGCCCGCCGAGAGCAGGCGCACCGTCGCAGCACCGCGCGAGGACCCGTCCGCGGCCGCGGACGGCAGGCGCGCGGTCGCGGCACCGAACGAGGATCCGCCCGCGCTTTCACCGGCCCCGGCACCAGCGAGCCGCCAGCAGGCCCCGAGCGCCAGCCGGTCCGTCCACGCTGTCCCGCCAGCCGAGCCCGACGACGAGGACCAGATCGCCGCGTCGAGCCGGAGCACGGGCAGCCGCTACCCCGCCGAAGCTCCGCCGTCAGGCAAGCACGTGACCGAAGCGGCCATGCAGGCGGCAGAGGACATCAGGCGGGGCAGGACGACCGGCCGCGTGCTCGACGAGACCGCGGCCAGCACCAGCAGCCGTACCGAGACCTAGCCGCTGGCGGGCTTGGCGCCCAGACTGTCCATCCGGCGCAGGATCACGCCTTCGCGCAGCGCCCACGGGCAGACCTCCAGTTCGGGCACGCCGAACAGGTCCATCGCCGCGTCGGCTACGATCGCGCCGGCGGCGAGCTGCGGTGCCCGCAGCAAGGAGACGCCCGGCAGCTGTGCGCGGGCCTCGACCGTCATCCGGGCGAGCCGGTCGGCGAGCTCGGTGACGTCGGAGTGCCTGAGCATCCGCTTGACGTACATGCCATCGCTCGACGGCGCGGCGCCGGAGATCCTGGCCAGCTGCCTGAACGTCTTGGACGTGGCGACGCAATGATCGGGGACGCCAGCGGACCGAATGGCGCTCGCCGCGGCGGCAATCTCCACCCGCACGTGCTTGCGCAGCTTGCGGACCTGATCTCGCTCAGGCGGATCGCTGGTGAGCCAGTCTCTGGTCAGCCGGTTCGCACCGAGCGGTAGCGAGACGGCGACCGATGGGTCTTCGTCCTGGCCGGAGGCGATCTCGAGCGAGCCGCCGCCGATGTCAAGCAGCAGCAGCCGGCCCGCGGACCAGCCGTACCAGCGCCTGGCCGCCAGGAAGGTCAGTCTTGACTCATCCGTCCCCGGCAGCACCTGGATGCGCACGTCGCTCTCGGCCTCGATCCAGGCAAGTATCTCGTCGCCGTTCGCCGCGTCCCTGACCGCCGAGGTGGCGAAGGCCATGATCTCCTGGACGCCCTTGTCCTCTGCGATCTCGAGTGCCTCGTGGACGAATTTCAGCAGGCGAGCGGCGCAATCTGAAGTCAGCCTGTTCGCCGAATCGAGGCAGTCGGTGAGATGCAGCTCTTCCTTATGCGAGAAGGCCGGCAGCGGACGTGCTCCCTGATGGGCATCCACTACGAGCAGGTGCACGGTATTGGAACCCACGTCGAGCACGCCTAGACGCATACCATGACGCTACAGGCAGCAAGGCCAAGCTCTCTGCAGAAGGAGGCCGATGTCCGAGCAGCAGGCAGCCGCCGTCAGAACGGAACGCAGCCAGAAGCGGGTGCGGGCGTACCTCGGAGCTGATCTGGTCGCCGACACCAGGGCACCGATGCTGGTCTGGGAGCACGATAAGTACCCGGCCTACTACATCCCGGCCGCCGACGTGACGGCCGACTTGATCCCAGCCGGCCGGGCCGAGCGGCTGCCGCGCCTCGGTGAGGCGGAGTTGCTGCACGTCAAGACCGCTACGGCGACGGCAGAAGGAGCCGCGCGCCGGTACCCGGACGCTCCGGTCCCCGCGCTGCGCGACGCGGTCCGGCTGGAATGGGCGGCGATGTCAGAGTGGCTTGAAGAAGACGAGCCGGTCTACGTGCACCCCAGGGATCCGTACAAGCGCGTCGACATACTGGCCAGCTCGAGGCGGGTCAGGGTCGAGCTCGACGGCATCACGGTGGCGGAATCGAATCAGCCGAGAATCTTGTTCGAAACCGGGCTGCCTCCCCGCTACTACCTGCCGCTCACGCAAACGCGGATGGATCTGCTGCGCCCGTCTGACAGTTCGTCCCGGTGCCCGTACAAGGGCACGGCTGCCTACTGGTCGGTCGACACGACTTCCGCGGCGCAGGGCGGCCGGCTGCACAAGGACGTCGTCTGGATCTACCGGAGCCCGCTTCCGGAGAGCCAGAAGATCGCTGGCCTGGCGTGCTTCTACAACGAACGCGTCGACCTGTATGTGGACGACGAGCTGGTGCCGAGGCCGAAGACGCCGTTCAGCTAATCGCCCAGCGCTTCGTCGAGGACCCGCAGGATATTGCCGCTCGCGAGCCTCGCGCAGTCTGGCTGGCTCCAGCCCCGGTCGATCAGCTCAGCGAACAGCGCTGGATAGCACGAGACGTCACTGAGGCCGTCCGGCAGTTCGCCGGTCCCGTCGAAGTCACCGCCGATGCCGACGTGGTCGATGCCTGCCACGTCCCTGATGTGCTCGACGTGATCGGCGACGTCCGCGATCGTGGCCGACGGCATCGGGTTGGCGTTCACCCAGTCGTCTAGTTCACCCCTTGACTCCATCGTCCGGTAGTCGACGCCGCGACGCCCGGCCTCCGCTTCGGCGGCCAGATCCCAGTCCCTGCAGGCGCTGGACACGAACTGCGGCACGAAAGTCGCCATTGCGACGCCGCCGTTTCCGGCGAGCCGCTCGAGAATGGCGTCCGGGATGTTCCTCGGGTGGCTGGTCAGCGCAAGCGCCGAGGAATGCGAGAAGATCACCGGCACGGTTGCGACGTCGAGCGCGTCGCTCATCGTTCCCGGTGCGACGTGGGAGAGGTCGACCAGCATGCCGATCCGCTGCATCTCAGCGACGACCGCGCGGCCGAAGTCGGTCAGCCCGCCGCAGGCCGGCTCGTCGGTGGCGGAATCGGCCCACGGCGTATTGCGGTTGTGCGTCAGGGTCATGTAGCGGACGCCGAGCGCGTGCAGCGCCCTGAGGACTCCGAGCGAGCAGCCGATCGAGTGACCGCCCTCGGCGCCAATCAGCGAGGCCAGCTTGCCGGCTCCGATGATCCGCCGCGCGTCGGCGCCGGTCAGTGCCAGTTCGAGCGCCGCGGGGTGCCGCGAGACCAGCCGGTGGACCAGGTCGACCTGCTCCAGCGTGGTCGAGACGGCCGCGTCACCGGCCAGTTCAGCGGGAACATAGACCGACCAGAACTGCGCGCTCACTCCGCCGGCCGCCAGCCGCGGCAGGTCCGTATGCGTGAACGGGACGTCCGCCGCGATGTCGATCAGAGCCGGATCGCCCCGGCCCGCCTGCCGCAGCGCCCACGGCAGGTCGTTGTGACCATCGAAAACGCCGGTCTCGGAGAGCAGGGATCGCGCTGCGTCGAGGCTCGCTGAGGAGGGGGAAGCGGGGGGCTCAGTCATCGCTTCACCCTACGGAACCGCGACCTAGGACCGCGTGGCAGGATCGCGATCACCGCGGCGGGCGCCGCGCCCAGCACCACCAGCGCCCATGTCAGTCCGGCCTGCTGGGCGATGAAGCCGACAGCAATCGGGCCGGCGGCCCCGACGAGCGCGGCCGCGCTAGACAAGAAGACCGCGATACCGCTCTTTCCAGGCAGCGAGCTGTACAAGCCGGCCTGGATGACCGGGTACCAGCAAGCCGTCGTCAGGCTGAGCAGCGCCAGGATGGCCAGTTTGGCCGGCAGCGAGGGCACGAACAGGAAGGCCGGGTACAGCACCACGGCGGTCAAGGCGCTGACTCGAAGCGCGGCCCGCCCGCTGACCCGCCTGGCAACGATCACGAACAGGGCGTCACCCGCAAGGCCCGCGCCGAGCCTGACCGCCACTCCGACGGCGGCCTCTGCCGGGCTCAGGCCGGCCACGTCGACCAGGTAGATAGCGATGTACCCGGTGAGCACGTCCAGCAGCAGGTCGCTGATCTCCAGCAGCACCACCCAGCGAGCGACGCCGTTCTGCCGGAGCGCTCGCAGCGCCGCGCGAACCGAGGACCGTTCTTCCTCGGGTTCCTCGCCAGATTCGGCCCGGAGTCCGGTCTCGCCCCGCGATGGCGAGCAGATGAACGCCACAACGAGCGCAGCCCCCGCTGCCGCCGCCAGAACTAGATAAGCCGTCCGCCAGTCGCCGCCGACGGCGAGCACGCCGGCCAGCAGCAGCGGTCCGCCGACCGCACCAGCCGAGCCAGCCAGATTCCAGGCCGCCATCCGCTGCTGGTGCCGCGTCGGCGCGGCGTCCATCAGCGCGGCCTGGGTCAGGCTGACGAACGCACCAGATGCCGGGAAGAAGGCGATGAACGCCACCATCAGCATCGCGAGCGAGTGCGCCGCGGCAACCGCCGCCAGCGAGCCAGCGACCACTGCACCACCGGCCAGCACTAGGCGGTGCCTGGCCTTTCCCTGTCCGGCGACCAAACCGAGCGGCAGCTCGATGAGGCTTCCGACCAGCACAGGAACCGAGATAAGCAGGCCGACTTGCGCGTAGCTCAAACCGAGATCCGCCCGGATTAGCGGCAGAGCGGCACCCTTGGTCCCGTCGGCAAGTTCGTCAACGAACTCAATCGCCAGCGCGACGGCAACGACTGCGACGCCCACGAATCGGCGATGCCGGCCAGATCGGCCATGAAGAGAAGAGCCCAGGCGGCTTAGCAGCCTGCGGGGCCCGGATGCGGAGTCAGTGACAGATCAACATCGCATGCACCCATGCTAGCCGCGGGCCCGCAACGGCGGGCGCGCGCCGGCTGGTCAGCAGCCTGCGCGCGCCCGAACGCTATGTCGTTTAGTTGCCGTCTGGGATCTCGGTGATCAGGTCGTCAGCGGTCTGCATGCCCTGACGCCACACCGACCTGGCGATGATCTTCGTCGGGTCGACGCGGTCCTTGTACCTGTCGGCGACGTTGGTGACCTCTTCGAGCAGGCCGTTGCTGAGCGTGGTCGGGTTCAGGCCAAGCGCCAGGAACTGCTCGTTCCGCACGACGAGGTCGTTCTCGTCGGCCTCGCGGCGAGGGTTGGGCAGGTTGGCGACCTGAGCGCCGGTGATCTCGCTCACGATCTTCGCGAGGTCGGCCACCCGGTGCGTCTCCGTGATCTGGTTCAGCACCATCGGCTGCGAGCCGGCCAGCGGCGGGTTGGTGATCGCGATCTCGATGCACCGCACGGTGTCCCTGATGTGGATGAACGCGCGCGTCTGGCCGCCGGAGCCGTGCACGGTCAGCGGGTGCCCGATCGCGGCCTGCATCAGGAAGCGGTTGAGCACGGTGCCGTAGTCACCGTCGTAGTCGAACCTGTTGATCAGGCGCTCGTCCTTGGCGGTCTGGTCGGTCTGGGTGCCCCAGACGATGCCCTGGTGCAGGTCGGTGATCCGCAGTCCGTCGTTCTTGGCGTAGAACGCGAACATCAGCTGGTCCAGCGTCTTGGTCATGTGGTAGACCGAGCCGGGGTTCGCCGGGTGCAGGATCTCCCTGGCGATCTCACCGTCCGGGGTCTCGATCTTGACCGTCAGGTAGCCCTCGGGAATCGGCGCACTGCCGGTCCAGCCGTACCCGTACACACCCATGGTGCCCAGGTGGGCAAGCGTAGCGTGGCTGCCAGTTGCGACAAGCGCCACGAGGAGGTTGTGAGTAGCGCGTACGTTGTTGTCCACCGTGTAGCGCTTGGTGTTAACCGAGCGCATCGAGTACGGGGCAGCGCGCTGTTCGGCGAAGTGCACGATCGCATCCGGCTGGACTTCCTCAAGCACGCGCACCAGGCGGTCGTACTCGTTCGCCAGGTCCAGGTTGATGAACCCGATGTCGCGCCCGGATGCCTCTTTCCATGCCTGCTGCCGCACGCCCATCGGCGTGATCGGCGTCAGCGACTGGACCTCAAGCTCATTGTCGATGTTGCGCCGGCTGAGGTTGTCCAGGATCGTGACGTCATGACCGCGGTCCGACAGGTACAGCGAGGTCGGCCATCCGCAGAAGCCGTCGCCGCCAAGAACCAGAACGCGCATTCCCACTCCCGTCGCAGTTACGCTGATGCAGAGATTTGAAGCGGCAGATGCCGCTCGGCGGGGAGCCAGACTATGTCAAATCGGGTCATGGCGTCCCAGTGCGCCGATAGTTTACCTTCCCATTACCTTCGCACGGCTGGTTCCGCACGACCAGGCTGCCTTTCGCCGCAGCGATGCAGGTACCCCTGATCAGATCGGCTTACCCTGCCGCGGCTGGTTCCATCCAGACCCCACCGTATCGACCTGAGGCGGTCCTCATCGGCGTTCCGATGAGTTTTCCTGCAGGCGCTCGTTACACCTGCAGGCCCAGCGAACGCGGGGCGGACAGAGGAGAATGAACCGATGGATTTCAAGCTCGAGCTCATCGTGTTGCCGGTGGCCGATGTCGAGAAGGTCAAAGCCTTTTACATCGAGAACGCGGGCTTCAATCTCGATGTCGACCACCAGGCGGGGGACTTCAGGGTGGTCCAGCTGACGCCGCCGGGGTCGGCCTGCTCGATCACGCTGATGCCGAACCAGAAGGCGTCAGGGCCGATCCAGGGCCTGCATCTGATGGTCAACGACATCAACGCAGCAAGGGCCGAACTGGCTGGCCGCGGCGTTGACATCGGCGAGGTCTTTCACTTCGAGAGCGGCGGCCAGGTGCCTGGACCCGACCAGGAACGGAGCAACTACAACTCCTTCCTGTCCTTCAGCGACCCGGAAGGCAACGGCTGGATGGTCCAGGAGTTCGGCTACCAGGGGCCGAAGGGTTGACGACCAGCGCGGCTCGCAGCGGTATCGACAGCGACTTTGCCCGGCTCGCCGAGTGGCACCGCCGCGAACTGCATCTGCACTGCTACCGGATGCTCGCCTCGTTCGACGACGCCGAGGATGCGGTGCAGGAAGCGCTGCTGCGTGCCTGGCGCGCCCGGGACAGCTTCGACGGAAGCACGCTGTTCCGCGCCTGGCTGTACCGGATCGCGACGAACGTGTGCATCGACGTGCTGCGGCGCCAGGCCCGGCATCCGATCGCGATCCAGCCGGTTGCCGACGTGCCCTGGCTGCAGCCCTATCCCGACCGGCTGCTTGATGAGATCGCGCCGGCGGCTGACCGGCCCGACGAGGTTGTCGTCCAGCGCGAAACGGTTTCGCTGGCGTTCATCGCCGCCCTGCAGGTGCTGCCGACGAGGCAGCGGGCCGCGCTGATCAGCAGGGACGTGCTCGGATGGTCGGCTGCCCAGACGGCTGACCTGCTGCAGACCAGCGTCGCCGCGGCGAACAGCGCGCTGCAGCGGGCGAGGTCGACCATGGCCGGTCACCTGCCTGCCAGCCGGGCGGAGTGGCCGGCCGGGCAGCCCGACCGGGAGGAACGCGCGCTGCTCGCGCAGTTCATTGACGCGCACGAGCGTGGCGATGCCGAGGCGGCCGCCGCCATCGCCGCCACCGACATCCGGGTCACGATGCCGCCGTACCCGATGCGGATATCGGGGATCGACGAGATGCGCTCGCTGCTGCGGCGCGCGTTCGTCGATGAACCTGACGGCGAGTGGAGGCTCGTGCCGACTGCCGCTAACCGGATGCCCGCTGCGGGCAGCTACCTGCGCCGGCCAGGCGACACCCAGTACCGCGCGTTCAAGCTCGACGTGCTGCGGATCCGGGACGGCGCGATCGCGGAGATTACGACGTTCGGCTACTCGCGGTTCCCCTTCTTCGGCCTGCCGCCGATCGCGTAACGCGACCCGCACCGGGTCCCG
>Ga0066903_100004338_pt1 | contig 11969 bp, 9 predicted proteins | sample PanSoiMetaGPlot1_FD_67491 | JGI IMG/M metagenome (GOLD analysis project Ga0066903, IMG submission 67491) | Tropical forest soil microbial communities from Panama analyzed to predict greenhouse gas emissions - Panama Soil - Plot 1 (version 2) | ecosystem: Environmental > Terrestrial > Soil >...
ACGTCCAGGCCATCGACCAGTTCTGCCTGGGCCACGTCGAGGATGAAATTTTGAAATTCCTGCCAGACCTCCTTGATCGGCGGGTCGGCGCTCTCCCACCGCAACTCGATCTGGTCCTCCATCACCAGCCCGGCTTTCTTCCGGGCCATCTGGATGCTGTGGGCGATGTCTCTTGCCAATCCCTCCAATTCCAGGTCGCGGTCGATGGTCTTGTCCAGGGCGAGGGTGCCGAACTCCTGGCTGTCCTGGGTGACGTACTCGGCAACGTGGGAGTGGGGCAGGCCCTCGCGGTATTCGTGCAAGCGGGCGGCGGCGAACTCGGCGTCAAAGGCGGCATACTGACCGCAGATGAAGCACTTGACGTTCAACTCCTCAAGGAGATGACACACCAGGCCGGTGGAGGTTACGATCCGATGAGCAGGATTTTGGCTCAGGTCCGCCTTGGTGGGGTCGTGGGCCAGGATGACTGGTACTGTACCTGCGTACATTCCGGTTACCGTATCGCGGCCCCAGGCGTAGACGGTAAAGAGGTATTCTCCGTAAGCGAACGAGTCGCCCACGTTGATGTCCACTGAACCATATTTGGTGTGGACGGCTGGCATGGCCACCGTGAAATAAAAAAGGGCGGGGCCTTGCGACCCCGCCCGCCCACTTCTGATTCTACTTCAGTTGGGCACGTTTGTTAACTCGATTCGCAGCAGGGTGTCGAGCTTGGTGACCTGGATGACTTCCAGCACGTTGGGGGTCGGGTCACGGAGGATCAACTCCCCACCGTGAGCCTTCAGGCGGTTGTGCAGGGCGACCAGACTGTTCAGGCCGGTGCTGGCGACGTAATCCAGGGTTGAGAAGTCGAGAACCACCCGCCCGGCAAGTTTCATTTCCGGGAGCGTATCCAGGTTTTGTCGATCCATGACCACTACGGTTTCCTCCTGAAACCTGTCGTAGATTTCCTCACGGAACACCTGAACGTCCTTCGGGGCGACGATCCCCAGGCGGACGACGTTCCGGGCCGTGGACACCACTACGATTTCGATGTTCTTGCCGATGCGGATTCTTTCGCCGGGGCGACGTGACAACACGAGCATCCCCCGCCTCCTTTCGGTAAAGGGCTTCGTTGCCAAAAGGGGCCATCGTGACCCACATTGGGCGACTGCCGTAGTCGCGGTGACGAGGTATGGTACTTTCCATTGCCCGTTTCGTCAACCTGAAATGGAAAGGGGCCGTTTTACGTCCGGCCCCAAGACGGCACCATTCGTGGCAAGTGCTTACCAGGGCCGGTTTTCGGCACGGCCTCCGACCGCCTGGTTGTTGAGGTCCAGAAACCCGGTCGTTTAGCCTGACTCCCGGCTGCCCCTGTAGGCAGGGGCCACCCCAATTGGCTCAGTCGCCACCGCCACCGCAATCGCCACCCCCGCCGCAGTCGGACGAACCGCTGTCGTAGCTGCCCCCCGAATCGTAACTCGGTGTGCTGTCGTAGCTCGGAGTGCTATCGTAGCTCGGAGTGCTATCGTAGCTCGGCGTGCTGTCGTAGCTGGGTGCTGGCGATGGATCGGGCGCGGGCGTCGGGTCCGGCGTCGGGTCCGGCGCTGGGGTGCTGGCGGGCGGATCGAAGCTGGGCTGGTAGGAATCCGCGACGTAATCACTCTTCTCTGCGACCCCGGCCCCGACCGACAGAGGCTCTGCTGAGGCTGGGGCCGTTTGTTCTTGGGGTTGCTCGTTATTTTGGGTTTGCGGGACTTCCTCTTCTTCCTTACCGCCGCCGAAGATGCTGCCAAAGAAACTTCCGACCGCATCGGCCATGTCGGAGAAGAAGCCACCCGTGTCTTCTTCCTCCTCGTCAACGACGACGTAACCTTCATCGAAGCCACCCACCAGGACCACCGCAGCGCCTTCCATGCTGGCCGCGACCACCAGATAGAACTTGGCGGTGGCCGTGGACCCGTCCGACTCCTTTTTCACAGTGACGGCAGTGCAGGTTTCGGTGATGTCGATGGAGTCCGGGGTGCCGGGCGTGGCGCTGCGAACGTCCTCGTTCACCGTCAGTTCCACCGCCTCGCTGGTGGAAACCTTCATGACCACTTTATCACCGTCCTCGACGGCGACGAAATAGGCGTCGTCCGGGGTGTCCGGCGGGAACTTGTCGCGGTACGCGGAAACTGCCTGGATTTCCGCCAGGTTTTCGTCACAGTAGAATGCCACCGTGACCGGGCCAATGTTCACTGACTGCATACGTTTCTCCTTTTGTTTCTCTACTAAAGGATAGACTACAGGACGCGAAATGTCAAGATTTTGCGTGCGGCATTATACGCGGTATTTTGGGTATTTTAATCGGTGGCCGGGGCACCTTTTTTATCGCCTTATTTACCACCGCCGCCCCCACATTGCGTATCGTATGGGCCGCTTGCGCATCTCCTTCCGGCTGCTTAATTAGCTTTCCTGGCATTCCCTGATGCCACTGGTTGCCGTCGTTTTCATCAACCTCGCCGCTCCTCGTCTCGTTGTACATATTTTTCGTGTTGGCCACCATGCCATTTAACCGTTTTCGCACCTTCTCGCGGTCCATGCCCCGCCATAACAATTCCTTCACATAAAGGCGGGTGGCTTCCTGAGCGAGCCATTCGTCGTCCCATTTCTTGTTACTTATCCTGTTGTCGTTCCGGGCGTTGTGGTTGTTGCGGGCCTGTTCGTAGAACTTTTTGGCGAGGTCGTCCTCGTCGTCATCGACCTTTCCTTTGGGCCAACGCAGGTCATTATCAAGGAGCCAGATTTTCGGCGTTTGCATGTCCTTGTCGTCGGCGTAGACGCTGTAGTATTTTGCCACGCTGCGGCGGGCGCGCACGGCGATTTCCGGGTCTTTATTGCGCGTGGCCTTCTCCAAAGCCCGCAGCGCTTTCCAGCCCATTTTCTCCAGGTCCGCAGTGGCCTTTTCGCGCACTTGGAAACTATCGTCCCCGGTCTTCTCGATCAGGTCCATTACCTCTTTCGTCGGAAGTGGCGGTCCAGTCACCACATCCGCGATGGTAACCAACAATATCACGGTCGGCAGCATAAACATAAGGGTGGCCTCCAATTTGCCGCCACTGATTATAACTGTATGCGGAAAAAAGGGGAAGAGCGATAAATAGAATGATGCACACATTTACCGAGTTCTTGGACCTGCTGGCCGAACAAGCCCCGCCGCCGCCTCCTCCGGGTGGTGGTGGTGCCCCGCCTCCTCCCCCGCCGGGCGGCGCTCCAGGTGGAATGCCTCCTCCTGGGGGTGCCCCGCCAATGGGTGGCGCACCGCCGGGCGGTGGAATGCCTCCGATGGGCGGTGGAATGCCAGGTGGCGCACCGCCGGGCGGGCAGCAGGGGCCGATGAAATTGAAATCCACGAATGTGTGGGACGTTCTCGAAAAAATACTCGGCGGGCACAGCGGTCCACAAAAGAATATGCAGGGCTAGTTGGCGGGTCGCCAGGTCGGGTCGTCGCGGTAGGTCGCGGGGCGGGGCTTCATGATGCCTGGCTTAACCCACGGCCAACCCTTCGGGTAGGCGATGTAAGCGTAGGTGAGAAAATCGGCGGCGTGGGGCGTGACGTATAGCGGCGGATACTGGCCGAGTTGGTCGGACGGTTCCGGGTACAAACCGATCCTGTTGGTCCGCCGCTCGTCCTCGTTCAGCAACAGCCACTCTTTGAAATTCATGCCCTATTTATCCGGGCCGCGCCAAGAAGTATAATGACCTGTCCAAATTCGGAGGAATATATGGGACACGTCTTACTGTTCAGCGACATTCACATATATCCGCACAAGCGCAAGGTCGAGCGGCTGGAGGACTGCCTCAAGGCCCTCGCTTGGGTTTTTGAAGTGGCCCGCGAGCGGAATATCGAGGACATCATCTTCGGCGGCGACCTGCTGCATGACCGCCAGCGCATCGACACTTTTACCTACATGCGCACCTGGGAAATTCTCAAAGAGAATATGCGGGACGGCCTACGGCTGTGGCTGCTCCTGGGCAATCACGACTTGTGGTTCGCTCAGAAATGGTCGGTCAGCAGCGTCCACCCCTTTTCGGCGTTGCCGGGGGTTACCGTCATTGACAAAACCTGCCGTCTCAAGATCGCCGGCACCCACTTCGACTTTATTCCGTATACGCACGACCCCGTGGCGGCTCTGGAGGAATTGAAAAAGCTTCCGGGCACGGCCCTCTACGCGGTGGGCCACATCGCCATGCACGGCGCGATGATGAACGCCCAGCACCAGTCGGACGTGGTGATCGAGCATGACGGCGACATGGTTATCGTGGACCCGAAGATTTTCAAGGATTACGACCGGGTGTTCCTGGGGCACTACCACGGTGCCCAACAACTGACCGACAACGTGGAATATATTGGCTCCACCCTGCAACTGACCTTCGGGGAGGCGTTCCAGAAGAAGCACATCATCGACTTTGACCCCAAGACCAACCGCCGCGAATATATTGAAAACACGTTCTCCCCCAAGCACTTTTACCTCAAGCCAGACCAGTTGGACAAGTACGACCTGGACAACAACTTCGTCATCCTGCTTACGGACGACATCTCTGCCGCCGACCTGACGCAGATGCGATCCGAATTGATGAAGGAGCATCAACTCGGCAGCCTGCAAATCCGCCAAGGGCACAAGAAAGACGACGGCGACGACACCACGATTCAGGACGCCAAAGCTATCTTATTTAAGGAGGACGAAATGCTGGAGCGGTACATGAAGGAGGTTCCGCCTGAGAACCTGGAAGCCGCCGCCTGCCTGGTTTGGGGCAAGCGAATCATTGCCGAGAAAAAAGTTGATCTTATCTTGTAGTGAGGACAGATGGAATGCGTAGTCACGAGCTTCGACAATAAATACTGGACCGATTGGGGCACGTCCTGGGTGGCCTCCCTGAAGGAGCTTGCCAAATATAAGGGTAAGGTCTTGGTCATCAATATGGGCGACCTCCCCTTTGGTGCCCAGGTCCGTTTGAAGGAACTAGGTTTTGAGATCATCCCGGCCATCCGCCGCTACCAGCCGCCCCTCGACCGATTCCTGACGCTGGCACACTATTGCCGGGACAATCCCGGATACTACGCTTATTGGGAAGCCGACGCCTATTTTCAGGCCCCCCTGGATGCCGCCTTTGGCACGGAACAGCTTCAGTGCGCCATCGACCGCACCGAGTTCAGCGCCACGCATGGCCAGTATGACACCGGCTTCCTTGCCGGCCCGGCCCCCGCCTGGGACGTGTTCGGCAAATTTCTGGCATTCGCCGCCGACTTCGGCAACCGCTCCGACCGAAATATATTGAATGCCTTCGCACGCCACTTTCACGGACGGGTACTGGAGGCCGAGCCACGGTGGAACTGTACCGCCGTGACAAATTTGAAATGGGACAACGGGTTTTATCTGGGTGACCAGTTGGTGAACGTGGTCCACCCGGCGGGTCCGCTCAAAAATATGCTGGATGGTCGGCAGTACCTTTTCCGCGAACGCCACAAGGGCATTTATGACGACTGGCGCTCCTGGCTGCTGAGGGGGAACGCCCTGTCCGTGCGCGGTATTCTAAAAAGGACGCGCCTGTTTCGCAAGGCCCGCCATGATTAAAATAGAGAACCCCACCTTCTGGGTTCACCATCGAAGCGGGTGGAAAGCGTGTATGGACGCCTTGGGAAAATACCACGATCCCAACGGCGTGCTTTTCATCGACTATCTGGAGGAGGTCATTCGAGAGGGGCGTATTATCCCGGAACCCTGGTTCGGGGTCACCCACAACGTCCTCCGTCACCCGTTCGACTTTATACGCAAGCTGTACGGGCCGGTGGTCGATATTGACCTCGAACGGATGGTCAATCAGGGGGCCTGGCAGGCAAATATGGAACGCTGCCGGGGCCTCTTCTGTCTGTGCCGGGACAACGCCGACTACCTGCGGGCCAGGGTTCAAGTGCCGGTGTTCTCCGTGATTCACCCTACAGGCCAGCCGGATTGCTACTTCACCTTTGAAAAGTTCGCTGAAAATCCAAACAAAATGATATTCCTCGTCGGGCACTGGATGAGGAATTTCCAAGCCTTTTACGACCTTCAGACCCCTTGGAAGAAGGTCATGTTCTGTGTGCCGACCACCTGCAATTACTGGCTTCTGGATGCCATTATTCCCCCCAACGGGACGGTTGAGCGCTGGGAGCGGCAGAGCGACCAACAATATGACATGCTGCTGTCCCGCAACCTTGTATTTCTGAACCTTTTTGACTGCGCGGCCTGCAACACGGTCGTGGAGTGCATCGTCAGAAACACCCCCGTCCTGGTGAATAGGCTGCCCGCCCTGGAGGAATATCTCGGCCCCGGCTACCCTTTCTTTTATTCCGACTTGGATGAGGCAAGGGGAATGTCCGCCGACTTGTCCCTGGTGAAACGCACCCACGAATATCTCGTGGCTCTCCCCAAGGAACGGTTCGCGCCGGATTACTTTGCCCGGAGCGTGGTAGACCATATTCGCAGTATTGCCCCGAAGTCACCTTGATCCGACTTGGCTTCCGTTTATGATAACGATTCTGGCTATAATAACCCGGAGACGTTAATGCGGAACCTCAACTTCAAATACGCCAAGGCCGAGAATTTTATCTGTTTCGGGCCGGAAGGTATTGAAATCGACTTCCGCCAGTATGGCAATATTGTTTTGATCCGGGGCGAAATTCTCGACCGCCAGCCGGACGCGGAGGACGACGGCAAGACCTCCTCCAACGGAGTCGGCAAGTCTTCCATCCCCGAAATACTCACCTACGCGCTTTACGGCAAGACCATCAAGAAGCCCAAGAAGATCGGCCACAAGGACGTTATCAACAACAAATGTACGGGTAAACTCCGGGTCGAGGTCATCTGGGACAACTACCGCGTTGTTCGCACCCGCCACGCCACCAAGACCGGCGACAAGGGCACCCTCCAGCTATGGGAAAGCGCGGACGGCATCTGGAACGACGACACCGAAATAACGCTCGGCGGCATGGACCCCACCCAAAAGCTCCTCGAAGATAAGATTGGCTTGTCCTACCAGGCGTTCGTCAATGTGGTAGTTTTTACCGACGACAGCAATAACGCCTTTCTGGAATGCAACGCCATCGAGAAGCGGCAAATCGTTGAAAACCTGCTGTCGCTGGAAAAATACCGCGACTACTCGGACAACGCCAAGCGGATGCTCAAGGAAGGAAAGGATAAGGTCAAGGTTCTCGTCAAGGAATATGAGTTGCTGTTGGCCGGGAAGGGCACGACCGAGAAGCGGGCCGAGCAGATTAAGCAACAGGAGCAGGAGTGGAAGCTCGCTCGCCTGAACGAGATCAAGGCCCTGTTTGGCCAACTAAAGGTCAAGAAAGAGCAATTGGAACAGACCGACGAGGGGTCGGCACTCCTTCGCTATCAAGAGGCCCGGCAAAAGATCAAGACCCTCAGCGACGAGATCGCCGGCCTGGAGGACAAGGCCAAAATCGCCAGCGGCCACATCGCGGCGGGCCAGGACAATCTGAACCTGCTGCGGGAAGGACGCCACGGCGCAGCCATCGAGTTGCAGACCGCCAAGCTTAATATCAAGCGCCAGGACGATGATATTGCCGAGAAGGAACGGGCGGTCAAGGAATTAGAAGGGAAGATAGGCACCTGCCCCTGGTGCTACGGCCAGGTTGACCCTGCCAACTTTTCTCACGTCATTGAACACGCACGCGAAGCGCAAGGGGCAGCCCGCCTTACCATCTCCGAACTCAGGGAGGAGATGAAGGACATCAACGAACGGCTCGCCAGCTACGACGAAAAGATCGAGCGCTGCCGCCTGCTCATCGAGGAGGCCGAGGGCAAAGCCCAGACGATTCAGGCTAAATTGCGGGAGAATCGCAACCAAATTCACGCTTTCTCCCAGGTGCGGGAACCGAAAGCTAATAGCGCCCAATTGCTGCTTGAGCAGCAGATGGCCGATCTGAAAAAGCAGGCCGGGAACAAGAAGGCGGAAATGGAGGGGCCGTCCCCGTTTGGGGCAATATTAAAGTCGGCTCAGGAAGATATTGCCAGTAACGCGGCGGCGTGCGCCGACAAATCTCAGCAGATCAAGGAGGAGGAAGGTTCCCAACCCTACTTTGACTATTGGATCAAGGCTTTCGGGGACAACGGCATCCGCAAGTTTGTTATCGACGGCATCATCCCGGCCCTCAACGCCCGCATCGCTTACTGGCTTCAGTTTCTTATCGACAACAAGATCGAACTGACCTTTAACAGTCAGCTAGAGGAGAACATCCAGCGCAACCCCCCGGACGGCAACCCCTTCGTTTACCACATGCTCAGCAAGGGCCAGCGGCAGCGCCTTAACCTCGCCGTCAGCCAGGCTTTTGCTTATGTGGACATGCTTAATTCAGGCACTTCTCCTTCCGTGGTCTTTCTTGATGAGGTCACCACAAATGTGGACCCGGTGGGGGTGCAAGGTGTTTATAATATGATCTGCGAACTGGCCAAAGAGAAGCAGGTGTTCGTGACCACGCACGACCACGACCTGCTCGGCCTGTTGCACGGATGCCAGTCTATCAACCTGGAGATGCGCGATGGTATCACCACCCTCGCCAAGTAATAACGCCCCTCCAGGTGTAATAGCCGAATTTTCCAGACTATTACGCTTAGATACCTGCCCCTGAAGATAGGACCAGTTATTTTACGCAGAAGGAAGAAGGGAGAAAATGTCTATAAAAGCTTTACAGGATTATACTTACGTCAGTAAGTATGCCCGCTTCAACGCGGACCAACGACGGAGGGAATCGTGGACCGAGGCGGTTGAGCGGGTGGAGAATATGCACTTGCGCAAGTACCCGCAGGTGGAGGAGGAGATCGAATGGGCGTTTGAGCAGGTGCGAAATAAACGGGTATTGGGAAGTCAGCGGGCGCTTCAGTTTGGCGGTCTGCCGATAGAGCGCAAGAACGCCCGGATGTACAACTGCTGCGTCTCGTACTGCGACCGGATGCGGTTCTTTCAGGAATGTTTCTGGCTCCTTTTATGCGGTTGCGGCACGGGCTTCTCGGTGCAGCGGCACCATGTCGCCAAGCTCCCGGAGTTCTCGAAGGTCTGCTTGACCAAGGGCAAGAAGACCTTTGTTATCCCGGACACCATCGAGGGCTGGGCGGACGCCCTGGGGATATTATTGGCCACCTACCTGCCGCACCCGCAGTACCCGGATTGGGAAGGATATGAGGTTGCCTTCGACTACTCCCGCATTCGTCCCGCTGGCTCGGACCTGGCTTCTGGCGTCGGCAAGGCCCCCGGCCCGGAGCCGTTGAAGCGCTCACTGGAAATCATCCGCCGGCTGCTGAATCAGCGGAGCAAAGAGTACGCCCGCCTGCGTCCCATCGACGCCTATGACATTTGTATGCACGCCTCAGACGCGGTGCTGTCAGGCGGGGTTCGGCGGTCTGCGACGATCTGCCTGTTCTCACCCGACGACGAGGAGATGACCACTGCCAAGACCGGCAACTGGTTCACCGAGAACCCTCAGCGTGCGCGCTCCAATAATTCGGCTTTACTGCTCCGTGACAAGACGACCAAGAAGCAGTTCATCAAGCTGATGGAGTCGGTGAAGCAGTTTGGGGAGCCGGGGTTTGTCTGGAGTGACAGCACCGAGTTGGTCGTCAACCCCTGCGTCGAGATCGGCATGTGGCCCGTGCATTGGCTGACCGGCGAATCTGGTTGGCAGATGTGCAATTTGTGCGAGATCAACGGTCGCAAGGTAAGGACCAAGGAGGATTTCGCCGTCGCAGCCCGTGCGGCAGCCATTATCGGCACGCTCCAGGCCGGCTATACCGACTTCGACTACCTGGGCAAGACGACCAAGGAGATCGTGGACCGCGAGGCGTTGTTGGGCGTTAGCATCACCGGGATGATGGACAACCCCGACATTATTTTCGACACCAAGACCCAGCGCGAAATGGCGAAGTTGGTGCTGGACGTTAACGCCGAGTTCGCCCCGAAGATCGGCGTGCGGCCCTGCGCCCGTGGCACCTGCGTGAAGCCCGCCGGGACGACATCGTGCATCCTGGGCTGCGCCAGCGGCATTCACGCCCACCACGCCCGTCGTTATTTCCGGCGCATCCAGGCGAACCAAATGGAGGCACCCCTCCAGCACTTTAAGCAGGTCAACCCCCACGCGGTCGAGCGAAGCGTTCACTGCGCTAACGGCACGGACGAGGTTATCACGTTCTGCGTGGAAGTGCCCGATGGCGCTCGCACCAAGAACCAGATCGACGCCATCACCTTGCTCAAACACGTCAAGCTCACCCAGCAGAATTGGGTGACCCACGGGAAACGCGAGGAACAATGCACGCAACCCTGGCTGACGCATAACGTGTCCAACACCATCAACGTCAAACCGGAGGAGTGGGAGGCGGTGACGGATTTCATCTATGACAACCGCCAGCATTTTGCCGGCATTGCCCTGCTGCCACAGTCTGGTGATATGGACTTCCCCCAAATGCCCATGTGTACGGTCCACAACCCCAAGGAGATCGTGCAGATGTATGGGGACGGCAGTATGTTCGCCAGCGGCCTCATCGTGGACGGGATGCGGGCGTTTGAGAGTGACTTGTGGGAGGCGTGCAACGCGGTGATGGGGCTGGGCAGAGAAATCAAGGAGCCGGTGTACCCCAATGGTCAGGAAACCGTGGAAATCGAGCAGGTTCGCGCCTGGAAGGAGGAGGTTTCCCTTTTCGAGTCCAAGGTGGACTGGCTCCGGCGAGCCAAGCAGTTCGCCCAGCGGTATTTTGGCGGCGACCTCCGCAACATGACTTACTGCCTCAAGTCCGTCCACAACTGGAAGATGTGGTGTGATTTGGTCCGCGAGTACCAGGACGTGGACTACACCACGATGACCGAGGAGGCGGATGATACCAAACCGATGCAGGAGTGGGCATGTGCTGGCGGCGCGTGCCAGATATAATCAGGACAAACGCCGGGCTATCATCCCGGCGTTTTTCTCTGTTATACTCTACTAAAGTGAAAAGAAGCTTTCGTGGGGTAACTAAGATATGGCCAGGTACATTGTAGTAATGGGCGGGGTTATCTCCGGGGCGGGCAAGGGCATCAGCAGCGCCTCCATCGGCTTGTTGCTCGCCATGCGCGGCCTGAAGGTACACCCCGTCAAGTTCGACCCCTACCTGAACACTAACGCGGGCATCCTTGCGCCCCGCGAACACGGTGAAGTCTTTCTCTGTGACGACGGCAGCGAGACAGACCTGGACTTGGGACACTACGAGCGAATTATCGGCTGTCACGTCTCCAGCAACAACATTCTGACCAGCGGCACCGTCTATAAGGAACTCATCGCGGAGGAGGAGGAAGGCAAGTACCTGGGGCAGACCATCCAGTTCATCCCGCACATCACCGATAAGATCATGGGCCGCATGATTGATTTCGGCAAGGACGCGGACGTGGTGATTATCGAGATCGGCGGCACGGTGGGGGACATCGAGAGCGGGCCGTTCCTCGAAGCAGTGCGGCAATTCAAGCAGCGGCACTGGAACGATGTCATGGCGGTCCTGGTCAGCCCCATTCTGTGGATTGAGACGATCAAGGAGTTCAAGACCAAGCCCCTCCAGCAGTCCGTTCACGAGCTTCAGCGCTTCGGCCTCCAGCCGGACATTCTTCTCTGCCGAGTGGACCGGCCTGTTCCCAAGAAGATACTGGATAAGGTATCCAACCTTACCAACGTGCCCCGCGAGGCGGTCTTCGACGCCCCGGACGTGCAGACGATCTACCGGGTGCCGATTGAGTTTTATAATCGTCATATAGACGACCTGATTATCGACAAGTTCCACATGACCCGCAACGGCGTGCGCATTCACAAGTACCGCGAACTGGTGGAGAAATATCTGGACGATAAGGAGATGCCGGAAGTCGAGATCGGCGTCCTGGGCAAATACGACAACTGCTGTGAGGCGTATTTGTCCTTGAAGGAGGCGATC
>Ga0066903_100004339_pt1 | contig 11963 bp, 8 predicted proteins | sample PanSoiMetaGPlot1_FD_67491 | JGI IMG/M metagenome (GOLD analysis project Ga0066903, IMG submission 67491) | Tropical forest soil microbial communities from Panama analyzed to predict greenhouse gas emissions - Panama Soil - Plot 1 (version 2) | ecosystem: Environmental > Terrestrial > Soil >...
TGGTTTCCGTCGTCGCAATTGTGTTCTAACTGTGGTCATCGCAATCAAGAGCTTTTGCTTTCTGATCGTTGCTGGACTTGCCCCGCTTGTGACGCCCGCCATGACCGGGATCACAACGCGGCCAAAAACATCAGAGACGAAGGAATCCGAATTCTCCTCGCGGTAGGGCATACCGAGAGCCTAAACGCTTGTGGAGCGAGTGTAAGACCTGCCACGGCAGGCCGTTCGCGGTGAAGCAAGAATCCCGCCGCTTTCAGCGGTGGGAGTGTCAATCTTGTCCTCCTTGCTCCTCGCCTGACTTGGGCGGCTTCTTTTTGGCGGGCTTCTTCTTTAACGGCTTCCTCCTGGCCGCGAGCTTCGAGGCTCCGTGTTTCAGCGGAGGCCTGACCGGCGCGGCCTTACTGGCGGGCAAGAGAGACGGTCGGGCCGCGGGCGTCTTCCCGTCTGTCTTTTCCATTTCAGCCATCACTTCGTCAATTTGCTGGATGGCAAAGCGGCGTTTCTCGATTTCCGCTTCCAGCGCCTTGATCTCGGCTTCGATTACTGCTTTCTGGGCTTCGGCCTTTTCGCGTGACCGGATAATTGTGTCTCGGTACGTGAATTGGTTTGGCTGTTTCATGGCGCAACATTCCTCTAGGTCCAAAGATATTGGGGTGTGGGGGAGATACCGGCGGCGAGCGGTTTTACCACAGCGCCTCACGACGGTCAAAATAAAGGGCTATTTTTCGATTCAACATCGCTTCTTTTTCTCCGCGCCAGGAGTAGGCGTTACGCCAACCTTGACTAGGCGCGCAAGTCACGGCATTATCGAATTGACGGGCGTCCTGCGAGGCGTATAATCCGCTGGCCGGCTGACATACAGCCCGGCCCTGTCGAGTGTGACCCACTCGACTATGATCTTTCGAGGAAGGAGGGCATAGTCCATGAAGACTAAACATCTTCATGGGAAGCTGCACCAGCTCCAAAAGCTGCTCGATCGGCATGGGGAGATCAGTGATGTCCAGCGATTGGATGTCAACAGACTTCGCAAGCAGGTCAGTGGCCTGAGGGCTGACAGGCAGCAACTTAGAGCCAAGAACAAGAGGCTGATCTCGCAAATCAGCCTCTTGCGTCGAAAACTTGGCGATAAGTAACTATTCCCAATGGACGGCGGGAGAGATCCCGCCGTCCACTTCTTTGAAAGATTGCCAGAAGGCCATGAATAAAGCAAGCAAGAAGAAAGCGGTCAAAGCTCCGTCTAAAAAGCGCGTCGGGAAAAAGATTCAGGCGCTGCGCCGAGCGCTCGGCCTGACTCAAAGCGAACTCGCAGACATTCTTGATGTCGACGAGGTGACGGTCTCCCGGTGGGAGAGGGACGTCTTCCCTCCTCAATCACCGCCGGCGATCCTGATGTCGCTGGAGCTCATGCAGTTTCATCGCTTGCTGGACAACAATGAACTCTTACGCACAGTCGAACAGCGCCGCGCCGAATTAGACGCCCTCAGCGAGCTCCTCGATCGGGAGCGCGCAAAATTCGATAAGTCAAAGCCCGTCAAGCGGTAATACGCGATCAGGTAGTATCGGGGTCTGCTCTCGCCTTGACGCGAGATGTCTGGTTGGAGTATTCAATCCCGCACTACGTTCAAAACCCGGACAAGGTGACCCCTGCCCGGGCTGATCGCTCAAACGAATCGCGGGCAAGCGCGACCGTCGAGCGACCGTGAGGCATTCTATCCAAACGGCCCGCCAACGCAATCCTGCCTGCCCGCCTGACTGTCGTTTTAATCGGAGGGATTATGCCGGAGATCAAATACCACGAGCTTCGCCAAAAGCCGATCGACCCCAATCGCGCCCGTTGGTATGCTCTCGGCCTGTCGGCCGTGGGCGCGCTGTTCGCGTGCCTGACCATAAAGACCAACACCGACTACTTCGCGCAGTATTACACCGGCGCGGGGTTCTGGCTGAGGGTCATTCCCTTTTACGCCATCGAGGGCACAATCGTCGTCCTGCCTCTGTTCAAAGGGTTCGGCAATGAGGCGCAAGGCAGGTGGGCGTTCTGGCTGGACCTCGTGCTCATCGCCGCCGCCGCCACCCACACCTACCTCGTCAGCGACGCCTCGATCACTAAGGCGCAGATGAGTAAGACGAAGATGGAGGCCAGCGCCGACCTGGGAGCGCGCCAGGCCGAGGTGGATAAGATCGCGGCCGCCAACCAGAAGATGCTGGACACTTACAGCGGCCAGCAAAAGAACTACAACATGCAGATGCGCCACTGGTACGACGCCGCGAGAGTGGCGCGGAGCGAGGGCCGTCCCGCGCCTCCAGCGCCGGCGGCGCCGACGCAGCCACAACTGCTCGACGTCCCGAAAGTCAGCCAGACCCTCGTCGACAGCGCGACCGTGTCGGTCGAGCTGGCCGGCCTGGCGCGCGTGAGCCACCACACGTTGCAGGGTCTTTTATTCCTGATGGTCGGGCTGGTGGTTTTGAGCATTTCGTTAATGGTCCAGCTCGCCGACGGGACGAAGATCAAGGCTTGGTTTCTGCGCTGGCGCGCTAAGGCCGTTGACGGTCTCAAAGGTGAAACCGAAAGCTTGCCGACGACGGCCAGGAACCTCTCGGCGACGTCGGCGCAAGGCCAACCGGCGTCCGTGTCGGCGCCGCCTCCGCGCCAGCTGCCGCCAGTCCCGCCGCCGCCGGGCCCAAAGATTCGTCGGTTCCGTCAGGTCGGCGAGCCTGTGCGACCGGTCACTGAGGCTCCGTCTGAGAAGGGTCACGGACGGAACGGTACATCGGGAAAAGTCTAGCGCCGCCTCTGGGAAGTATCCCACACGAAGCGGCGAGACCATCCACGCAAGCGAGCCTGTCGACAGGCTCAGTTTTTAAGGACGGCGGGAACATTTATCGCCGCCTTCCTGACGGACTGCCTGCGGCCCAGAACATCGAGCAGCCTGTCGATCCACGCCCGATCGCCGCGACAGGCTCAGCGTCGGCGCTCGCGATCGCTGAGCCTGTCCGGGTTCCGGATGCGGAGGACAGGCTCACGGGCGGACTGAAGGCAAAGGACTTAGCGGCCCCCGAGCCTGTACAGGCTGGCGCGCAAACCGAGCCTGTACAGGCTCAATCGGCGGCCCAAAAAGAGCCCGTCAGACGGCTCCAGCTCGCGCCTGTACAGGCTCGACCGAGAGCGACCAAAAGCAAGCCTGTACAGGCTCCGATCAAGCCTGTCGATCACCCGGAGAGATCGCCGCTGGAGGACCTGCAGGACCTCAGTCGATGGCGGCAAAAGCCCGGCGAGCCTCCGATGCCGTACAAGTTCACCTGTGTCCCGCACCTCCTCATGGAGGTCAGGACGGTGCGAGTGGTCGAAGGCCAGACGCAGATCGCCGTCGAGCCTGTGACGGGATGGCAAATTCAGGTTAGTATCAGGTGTGAGGGCTGCGGAAAGAGATTCCGGCCGGTCGCCGGATTCATCAGCCCGAAGGTGTTCGCAAAGATGAAAGGAGAGTCGTATGAGCGACAATGTTCGGCGGTTAAGGCAGCAATCCTCTCACGGTTTAACTCAGGTCAAGTCAGCGCACGACATCCCTCTTGCGCTGATGGAGCTCGAAGGGGAGTGCGACCAGTTCTTGATCGAATTGGCCGAGGTAGAAAAGCTCAAGGATGAGCGCCTGGCGCCGTTCGTGGAGATGTGGCGCGAACGGCTGGAGATCATGCGCAACCGCGCGAAAGCCTGTCAGGACGTCCTGCAGGAAGCGCCGGCGCTAGCGATCGTAGGGTAGGGATCACTTCCCTGCCCTGCTAACTCGCGAGGAGATGAATGCTAGCTCCTGATTACATAGAAAAATGCGGCAAAAGGTGGAAGCCTTAGCCGCCGCAGCGCGCAGGTAGAGTAGAGAAATCGAAAGTTCTTACGCAGTAAGACGCCGGCGCATGTCGTCCAGTGTGAGCGTCACGAAAACCGCTCCGAGCACGGTAGTGGCTACGTCGGCTCGTTAAAAGACGCCTGTGGAGCAATTGGCCTCTGGGCCGCAATTATGGATTGCGGTTTAAGCCGGATGCGACGAAGCAGGAACTTTCTACATTTTTCTACAAGAAAGGTAGCAGCAGACTGAATGACTGATGAACCGACGAAAGACCTGACCGACGGCGAAAAGCTGAATGCGATCCTTCAGCGGCTGGCGGAGATCGAAGAGCGAAGCGCGAAGGCGACTCGCCCGCTGCTCGACCGAATCCTCAAAGAGATGGTCGAGACGCGAGAGATGATGGTCGCGCGTCTTGACCGAATCGAGGCGCAGTTAAAAGTACCGACTCAGGACGTGATGCAGGTTCGGACGGATCAGCAGCGACTGGAAGACAGAATGGACGCGCTAGAGCGGCGACCGAACTAGCGCGCCGCAGAGCAAAAGAAAAGGGGCGAGATCACAAAATTGTGGTCTCGCCCCTTCTTGTGCGTCAGGGCGCAGCTATCCCTCCGCGCCGGCGCCGCTCAGGACGGCTTATTTTTTTTCGACTTCCCCGCCGGCGGGAACCATGACTCGATCAGCGCGATCGCGATTGCCTGCCAGATTCCGTCTCGCACCTTAGCCTCGCCCTTTTCCCAGGCGATCACCGCTTCGGCGTCGAACAGGAATCCGACGCGCTCGGAGAACGCTGCGGCGAACTCCTCCGGCGACAGGCCGAGGGCATTACGCGCTCGGCGCAGCGCCCTTCCCTCCGCCGGCATCAGGTCGGGCCGCGTGATGATGAAGTCCGCGGGCGAGCAGTTAAAGCCGGCGCAGATTCGCTCGATCGTAATGTCGCCGATCTGGGTCATGTTGCCCTGGAGCGTCCTGCTGGCGACGGTGGGCGAACTGATGTTGCAGAGCTCGCTCAGCGCATACCCACTGTTGAACCCCTCCGGGAACCTTTCCGACCGGAAGTGTCTCGCCAGCGCCAGGACGTCGAAGCGCAGTCGCTCAACCGTGGCTTCGTTCTTGCGAGCGCGCTCGCTTTTGCCGTTAGTTTTCCGTCTGTCTTTCATATTTTGAGTATATTCGCGATTGCGTAGCAGTCCAAGTGGCTAAAGTGGTTGATACACGGTCACAAAATTGAGGTTAGCGCTACTACTCAATCACGTAGTATAATATTAGAGCTGTTAAAGAGGTGGTCGCGTCGACGGGCGCGGCCATAAACATCAACCGAAACCGCAGAAAGGAAATCTTGAGCAGTCAACCACCCGCCACTAAATCTCGATAACGCAAGGCCATCAAGATTGTAGTGGGGGCTTGTCGGGTAACCGGCGGGCCCGGTTGACCAGATTCAGCCAGGATCGAAAGCGATTTCGATCATTGGGCTACGTTATGTCCGTGATCACACCTGCGGATGCGATAGCCAGTCCGCAGCTCTGTACGTTGCTGTTAAACAGACCGCCTCGGGTAGTGGTCAGTGCGGCAAGTACGGCGAGTACGAATCGGTAAAAACCGGACATAACATTGTCGAGGCTAACATTACCAACGAAAGTTGAGTTCATTGATTTGAAAGTAGCCGTCCTGGACGCCAACAAACAACCGCTCGCGCCTTATAGGCAAACTCTTTCCCGCCGCCCATACCGCTTGATCATGTTCTTGCGCCGCAGCGCGTTCTTATCGGCCATTCCTTTGACACCTGTCGCTTTTTTCGGCGCACTAAAGCTCGGGCGCGCGTTTATGTCATTATCCATTGTCAAACACTTTTGCCGAATGGATACTTTGGTTGGAAGGCTGGCTGGAATGCCCTATCGGAGTTTTAGTTAATGCCAAAAACCAAAAAAGATGACCCTGCGGAGTTGATTCGCCTTGCTATCACAGGACTCGACGACCAGATTGCGGAGCTGCGGGCGATGCACACACAACTGTCGTCGATGATCGGTCGGCCGTTCGCAAGCCCCGCCGTGAACGCGGCGGCGCCAAAAAGGCGGCGCAAACTCTCGGCCGAGGCGAGGGAGAAACTCAGCGCCGCGGCGAAAGCTCGCTGGGCCAAAGAGAGAAAAGCGAAAGCGGCGGCCCTAAAGGCGAAACCGGCAACTGAGAAGGCTAAGTCGAAGGGCAAGCCCGCGAAGACTCGACCAACTCTTTCAAAGAAGAAGAAATCTTCAGCGAAAAAGGCCGGAGCCAAGCCGTCGCCCCCCTCGAAGGGAAATGAGGCGGGAAAGGCGTCCAAATGATTCTTATGGCCATGGCAATCCAGCGTGAAAGAGAAGAGATCCCGGAATAGGGTTTTGGCGCCGCTGGCCGCTTCGCTCGCAACCCGCGGCTTCAACTTTCCAAAACGCCTTCCATGCCACCGAAGGCTTACGGAGAAGACAAACAAGTTCGCACGTAATTGGTATGCCGGCTGGCACGAACTCCAGCCGGCTTTCCTTGTCAGACCCATTAAACGTCGAAAACGATTACTCGGCGCCACCCAGTAGTTAGAGTTTAGTGAGAGGCTGTTTGATTCGCCTTTCCAGTTTCAGGATTTCTCAGTCAGCGGCTCACGCCATTGCTGCTCATTGTTCAACGTCTACCGAAGCCGCACGCGCCGCCGCCTAACATCGTCGTAAGACCTTCACGAAGTTTTCAAACTCGGGATCAGTAACCACGCAGGTTTCTCTCCAGCGCGGCCCACCAATCCGTAAACACCCGGTGTTCCGGGTCCATCACGAGCAGCTTGTTTGCGTGACTCGTTGGGCTCCCTCCAAAATGGACAGGGATCGTCTCGTGAATTTGCGCGTCTCGGTGTTGCAATTCGGGGAACTGTCGCCGAATCCAGGCGTTTTCGAGGTTCGCCGCGGCCCTGGCCTGCGCCTGCGCGGCGCCGGTCTGGAGGAACACGACTTGACCAACCGGTGACTCTACCGTCTGGCCGTACGTGAGGGTCACCCCTGTCGGGTAGCGAAGCACTTTACCGCCGGCTTGCGTGACTTCCTCCGAGATGATCGTGAAGGCCCCCTCTGGGTACTTCTGCGGCGCCGGCGGCGCAGGAACCGCGTTCAACAAATAGCCTGCGAGTTGAACGTGACCAGGCGCATCGTCGCTACTCTTAATCTGCGTCGTGGACAGAACGGCAAGCCCGAGCCATACAAGCCGGGGAATCCTGAGCATCGGAAGGGCCACTGCCGCCATGGCCTTCGGGATCCCCATCGGATCTGGGTACACGTGCGCGTAGAACCACGATTGCCAATCCCCTTCCTCGTAGTAGCCCGGCATCTTGTCGAGGTTCGTATAGAACGAGAACGGCGCGGGCGTACGCTTGCTGCTGAAAAGCGGCTCCGGCCTGCTCGTGGGGCCGTGACCGGACGGTGTTGATCGAATCTGATCACCCACGTCCGGGTCTCGTCCGCTCCCGCCAGACGGCGAGCTAGATTGGCCGGGACGCTCCAGAACCGTGACGCACGTCTGCTCCGGCGGACAATCGGACAGTCCGTGAGAATCGACGCGATTCAGAAGCGCGCCGCTCACAAAGGCATACGGGTTGAGATTGCCTGCGGCGGCGTGTACCGTCAACGGATCCGGGCTGAGCCACGTTCCCAGGCGCGGATGGTAGTACCGTGCTCCGAAATACACGACGTCGGTCTCGAGGTCCTCCTCCTTACCCATGAACTTGAAGTTCTCGCGAAAGGCTTTCCAGCGCTCGGGCCTGTAGTCGCTCTCCACGGCGCCGCCCGGTTCGTATTGCGTCCGTTCGACCACTTCGCTCGTCGCGGCATCGAGCACGACAGAAGTCGATCCGGCATGGTCGCCCACCTCGAGTAATAGATGTACGGACTCGTTGGTCGGCGAGGGTGCTCCCGGCATCAGCGCCAAACGGCCGATTCCGCCGAGATACGCGGTTTCGTGGAGCTCCGATCGTTCGTATTCCTGCGTTCTGGGATCGTATTTCGCTCCGCTGATGCGCAGTGTATCGAACACATCCAGAGTGTGGAAGCTTGCCAAATTCAGGCCGCGAACGGACTTCAATACACGTTGTCCCTGGGTGTACGCGAACGCGAGATCCCGAGTCGGTCGCTGCGGCGGCACGGCGGGAAAGCTCGGCTCGGATGCGGGAATCGCGTTCCCAGGGTAATCCCACCGACGAGCACGTGCGAGCTCGCCGACTTCGTCCCAGTCGAATACATATCGTTGTGCGCAGCTACTGCCGGACGCTGACGGACATGAGCCTCGTCGCTGGACACTCAAATCGACCAAGTTCCCTGCCTCGTCGTAGCGGGCGCGGACGGCGCCGTCGGCCGTCGAGACGATCTGATTCGGTTTACCTTGCAGTTCACCGTTGCTGACGACGCCGAGCGACCGGTCGTAGAGAAGAGAGGCGTCATCGGTCTTCGCGACGAGGTTGTCTTTCCAGTCGAACTGAAACGTCTGGTTCAACACACGGTTGGTTGATGACCGTAGCGGTGCGGGTCCGACGTCGGACGCGGCCACCTCGTGCGCCAGAGGAGAGACCGCCACCGTGGATTGGCTGTGACTGTAGGTAACCCGAGAGACCCGGTAAAGGTCATCATACGTAATTGACAAACCGAAGGGTCCTGCCCCAACGGGCCACTTGAGCGGGTCCGCAGAGTCGGCAATGTTCGTCACGTTACCGACGTCATCGAAGCTAAACTTCCGCTTGATCAACTCCAGTTGGGTCGTGGTTTTATCGGGGAGGCTGTAGGTCTGAGTCGGCGTCCTCCAGACGGGAGTGGGCAATCGCGAAAGCGTGTACGAACTGATTCTCTTACGTTCATCGTATCGGATCTCCGCTTTCGTTCCGGCGACATCACCGTAAGTGAGCTCCAGAGGCAACCCTTCAGGATCAAATGCCGCGTTGGAGAGCAGCTCGCCATGCGAGCTCCCGATGCGCTTGATCAGGCCGCGATCACTGTATTCGAAGAGCACTTGGCTCAACTGATTGGCGGCCGCATTAAGCAGTTTCGGCGCATCGATCCCAGTCGTTCGCTCGGTCAGCCGGTCGCCCAGATCGAAATTCGCCTTCGTAACGAACGAATGCGCCGAATATCGGGTCGCGAGCGCGTCCGCAGGCGTGCCTGGAGCCACGATCTGTCGCGAGACACGACGCACGCGGCCTCGATTGTCGTAGTTGAAGCGCGTGTACGCTCCGCGATCCTGGATCGACACGAGTCGCCCTGACGCGTAGACAGCGAGATCCGCAAAGTCGGGCTCCGGCACGACCTGTCCCGCATTGTACGTGTCATACACGAAGAAGCTCTCAGTCCCGTCGCCCGTGGTCAGGTTCGGTGGCGAGTATTTCGGCTGATTGTTCTTGCAAGGGATATAGTCTTCGGCGATCAGACGATCCAGGCCGTCATAGAACAGGTTCTTCCCACAGCCACGGGCGTCGCTTGTCCCCACCAGACGCCCGGCGTCGTCCCATGCGTACATCCACGATCGGCCGTTCGTGGTCGTATTTGGTTCGATGTTTCTCACCAGTCGGCCAAACGAATCGTATTGGAAACGTCGAGTGACTATATCTGTTCCGGCCGTATGGCGCTGGACGATTTCACGGAGCTCGCCGGTGGCGAGATACTTGGCCTCGGTCGTCAGCGCGTCTCTCTGAATCTCCCTCGTCGACCGAACGGTTCGGCCGTGACCATCGAACTCGATCCGGCGGGTCAGGCCGGCGTGGGGCCCACCCGGCTTCAACTGCTCCATGTCCTGAGCCTCGGTGGCCAGCGGTGAGTAGCGGTAGAGCCCCGTGAGTTCACCGTTCTCGCGAGTGGCTTCTATGCGGCCGAACCAGTCGTAGGCCACCTCCATCTGCCCGCCTCCCGCGGGCGCCACCGGAATCGCCCCGCTGCCGACCAGTGCGGCGTTCCCATTGAAGAAGAATGGGCGGCGCGCACGTATCACACGGCCGGCGCGATCGCGCTCGATGAAATCGGTGACGATCCACGGGGCCGGATCCTTCACATCCGCCTTCTGGAACGCGAGGACCGGTTCGCCCAGCGCGTTCACGACCTGGATATATTCGACGGGTGTCGCGCCGCCAACGAACAGTTGTGTAGTGACATCGCTCAATGGGTTCCCATCTCGATAAATGAAACGGAGCCCGAGAGAGCGGCTACCCGGCGTCGCATCGGGGGTTGGGACGCTGACCGTCTCTAACCTGCCGAACGCGTCGTATCGCAGCTCCGACACGGCGCCCCTCGGATCGGTTTTCGAGATCGGCGCGCCGAGGCCGCGATCGAATTCGGCCAGCGACACCAAGGCGTTGGACCCGCACCCTGCGACGTGGTTTCGCAGGACGACAGCGAATTGGTGGTAGGCGTTGTCGTAGTCAAACGTTATACACCTTCCCCCGGGCCCTCTCGCCCTGATGATGTTCCCCAAGCCGTCCGAGTCGTAATCGAAGTGCAGCACGTTCTTCCAGCCGGAGGTCGACGCGCCTGGCGGAGGCGGCGCAGGGGGCGCAGCGGGGTTTTCATGGAATCTCTCGAGCGGCTCGGATCCATCCAGAAATCGTTCAACGTCCGAGAGATCGCCGGAGCTCGTGTAACTGAAGCGCTCGCTACGGTCGAACGTGCCCTGTCCCTGCGATTTGCGTATCGTGCTCCCTTTCAGCAGGCACCGCCAGTCGGCGTCGCACGGCGCATAGGAATAGGTGGCGATGATCGGCTCGTCAATCCGTGGCCTCCCGAGGGCGCGCGACTCCGTGAGGTTACCTTGAGTGTCGACGACATACTCCTCGACGATCTCCGCCCGTGCCGACTGAGCCCGTGGTTCGGGAAATGGATCCTCGTTTGCCCTGGAGATAGAGCCGGCGTCTTGTGAAGCGAGCGATGGATCGTACAAGTAAGTGCGCACCCGATCGATGGGGGCGAACCACACGTGTCGCGGTTCACTCGTGTCGAGCAGCGGGGCCGGGAGACGGTACCTGTAGTCGGTAATGGAAAGCCATCCGACGCCGCTGGCGATATCACCCGAGAAGTGTTTAGCCACCTGAATCGGGCGCCCAATCAGCGCCTTCGACTGGTGATCGTCGCTGGTCTCGAGGCAGGGCTCAAGCGCTCGTTGACACCCGCCAAACCAGTAGGTCGTCTCCGTCACCGACTGTTCGCCTCCACGGATCTCGCGCACCTTGCGAAACCCGAGAAACCGCTGTTCCCAAAAGTCGTACGCCGGATCTCGATACTCGAATGTCGTCTCGCGCTCGAAGCCGTAGGGCGCAGGGAGCGTCGCACTTACCGTCGCGACCTTCGTGACGACCGGCGTCACTTGCGGGGAATGGTATTGCCAGGGAAGGCTCGCGCGCAGGTCAAGCTCCTGAACCGTGTGATAGGTGATCTCCTCAGTGGCGCCGTACCCGTTGTGAATGCGAATCAACAGGCCCGGGCGTGGCCCGCGGGGGCCTGCAATCGAGGCGGGCGGCGTGAACATCGGAGAAAAGGACCAGATTCCCGCTCCATTCATCACAACGAGGTCGTCCACGCCGTTCGCGTCCATGTCTGCAAACGCGACTCGAACGGCCGTCTTGTCCGCCACGTTGAAAGTGCCGTGCAAGTCGTCGAGCACCCGTCCGACAAGACACTTCGTCGCAGGATTGGCGCAATGAAACGTGTGGCCGTCTTGATTGATCCAGAGCCGGACGTTGCCGTCCTGCGGCTCGAACCGAACGATGTCGGCTAGGCCGTCGCCGGTGACGTCGTGGAGGTAGGTCATATCGTTGAACGGCCACGGCTTGAACGGCCCTGGCACGGTCATGAGCCGCGATTCTGGGTCGACCGGGCTGCCGAAAGAGCAGGCCGCCGGTTCCTTGCTAGTCTCGCACTCAAAGCGGCCGCGCCCATCACCCGGGCGTATACTTGGCACACCGCCGTTGTCGTTCGGGTTGTAAACTACCAGGTCGGTCAGCCCGTCTCCATTGGCATCGACATAGAAGAACCGCGTTTCGCGCCGCGGCTTCTCGACGGGTACGACGCTCACTCCATTTGTGGCCCGCGAGTCGAACGCGAACGGTACCAGCCGGCGAGGATGCTGGGGGTCATTGTC
>Ga0066903_100004340_pt1 | contig 11959 bp, 11 predicted proteins | sample PanSoiMetaGPlot1_FD_67491 | JGI IMG/M metagenome (GOLD analysis project Ga0066903, IMG submission 67491) | Tropical forest soil microbial communities from Panama analyzed to predict greenhouse gas emissions - Panama Soil - Plot 1 (version 2) | ecosystem: Environmental > Terrestrial > Soil >...
CAGTGACGGCGTACGCCTCGCCCGCGTGGATTGCGGTTTCACCGAGATCGATCTCGCTGCCACCGAGGATCGCGGCCGCCAGCTCGATCAACGCCGACGACGTGCGCCGCGCGTAGGTTTCGAGCTCAATTTGCGAAGGCATCGGGTCGTCGTAGAGATCGAAAGTGTGCGCGTCGATCAACCGAAGCAGTGATTCGACCGGCAGCCTGCAGCGCACGATGGTATCGATGAGCGCGTCGACAACGGGATTGGCGCGTGCCTCATCCGGAGGCGGCTCTTTGAGCGCATCCCGCCACCATTGCAACCGGACCTCGCCCGCGAGAGCTTCGTGGACGTGGTCGCGTACGCGCGCGATCTCGACATTGAAGGCGTACAGGGCCATGAGCCGCGGGCGTCGATCCGCCGGTGCAAACAGGCTTGCGAGGAATCGATCCTTGTCGGCCTCGCGTACGAGCTGCTCGCAATAGGAGAAGCTATCCTGCATGGGATTCGGAGCAGTATCCAATCAAGGCCGCGGTCGACCCTACGCTTAACACCAAATCAGCATCACCCAACGGCAATCAGCAGCGCAGCGATCCGCCGGCGTTCGCCAAGCAGGATGTTGTAGGTTCTCACCGCTGCGCCGGTGGTCATCGCCTCGACCACGATCTGGCGCTGTCGGAATTGCTCGCGCAACGCGTTCGGCATCATCCAGGGATCGCGACCGGTGCCGATGAGGCAGTGTGGGACAACGGGCGTTTCCTCCCACACCAATGCGAGGCTTTTCTCATCGATCTCCGCCGGCGTCGTGACGGGTGACGCCCAAATGCCGGAGGGCAAGCACAACAGCGATCCGCGGTGTGACATTCCGCCGAAACGAAACCCGCCGCCGCCATAGGCCTCGATCGGCGCGGGTTGCGGGAGATGCGGGCTGTCGCGATCCAATCGATCGGCCGATCTTATCGGGACTTGTCATCAGCTGCCTGGGCCGCATCCGCACGCCCGGTTCCAACGCCGAGATAGATGAGGATCGGCGAAGCAATGAAGACCGACGTATACGTTCCGACGAGCACGACGCCGAACATCATGGTGGCGGTGAAGCTGTGGATCGCCTGGCCGCCGAACAAGAGCAGCGCCAGCAGCGCAAGCGACACGGTCAGGTGGGTCACGACGGAGCGCGACAGCGTCTGATTGATCGAGATGTTCAAGAGTTCCGGCATCGGCATTTTCTTGTACCGGCGCAGCATCTCGCGAATACGGTCGTAAATGACCACGGTATCGTTGAGCGAATAGCCCAGAATCGTCAGCAGCGCGGCAATACTGGTCAAATCGAAATCGATCTGGGTGACCGACATGAACCCGACAGTGAGCACGATGTCGTGGACATTGGCGATCATGGCGCCGAGCGCAAACTGCCACTCGAACCGGAACCACAGGTACATCAGAATGGCGCCGATGGCGACGAAGATGCCGACCGTGCTTTGCTGCAACAACTCGCCGGACACGCGCGGCCCGACGACCTCTACGCGTCGATATTCGACGTTGTCGCCGAGCGCCTTTTGAACCTTTTCGACCGCGACGCGCTGCTCGGCGTCGCCACCGGGCTGTTGAGCGATCCTGATCAGCACATTGGCCGGACCGCCGAACTGCTGCAGCTGAAAATCGCCAAGCTTGAGGCCGGAGATCGTCGAGCGCATCCCGGCGAGATCGGCGTCACCCGTCTTCGCCTGCACCTCCATCAGGGTGCCGCCCTTGAAGTCGATGCCGAAATTGAGACCGTGAAAGAAATAGAGCGAGATCGCGACGACGGAGAGGAGCGCCGACGCCGGAAAGCTGATGCGGCGGAAGCGGATGAAGTCGAATTTCGTGTCCGGCGGGATGATGTGGAGGTGCGGAACCAAACTGAGCGCCGCCACGACGCTGAGCACGGCAATGACAGCGAGGCTCGCCCAGATGAAGGTTGAGGTCACGTCGGCGTCTCCGCTCAATCAGATAGGCACGAGTTTCGGGCGCACGGCCCGTACCCACCATGCGACGATCAAGCGCGTCAGCGTAAAGGCGGTAAACAGCGAGGTGATGATGCCGATGCCGAGCGTAACGGCAAATCCACGCACCGGACCGGTCCCAATGATGAACAGCACCGTCGCTGCGATGAAGGTGGTGATGTTGGAATCGAGGATGGTCGCGAGCGCACGCGTGAAGCCGGCGTCGATGGCCGTGATCGGCGAGCGACCCCCGCGAATCTCCTCGCGGATACGTTCATAGATCAGCACGTTGGAGTCGACCGCGATGCCGACGGTGAGCACGATGCCTGCAATGCCCGGCAGCGTCAGGGTTGCGCTCAAGAGCGACAGCACGCCAAAGATCATCGCGACGTTGATGACGACGGCGATATTCGCGAACAGCCCGAACAGGCCGTAGGTCACGAGCATGAAGATGACGACGAGCGCGGCCCCGACGAACGCGGCGATCTTGCCTTTCTCGATCGAGTCCTGGCCCAGGCCGGCGCCGACGGTGCGCTGCTCGACGGCAGTCAGTCGCGCCGGCAACGCACCACTCCGCAAAACGATGGCAAGATCGACTGTCTGTTCGACGGTGAATCGACCCGAAATCTGTCCCGATCCGCCCAGGATTGGGGTCTGGATCACCGGCGCCGAAACCACCTCATTGTCGAGCACGATGGCAAACCGCCGGCCGACATTTTCTGCCGTCGCCTGGGCAAAGCGGGTTGCGCCGCGGGTATTGAATTTGAACGTGACGATCGGCTGGCCCGTGCGCTGCTGATCAAAGGCAGGCTGGGCATCAGTGAGGTCTTCGCCGTCCACCAAGACACGCTTTTCGAGTACGTAGGGACTCTTGCCCTCCTTCTCGGTGCCGTAAACGATTTCATCATCCGGCGGCATCTGGCCTTTCAGCGCCTGCTCCACGCTTGCCGACTCATCCACCATCCGGAATGTCAGTTTAGCGGTTTTTCCGATGATCTCGATCAGGCGGCCGGGATCATCGAGGCCGGGCACTTGAACCAGGATGCGATCAGCGCCCTGGCGTTGGATCGAGGGCTCGACGGTGCCGAGCTCGTTGACGCGCTTCTCGATCTTCTGGATCGACTGATCGAGGGTCTGGCGGATGCGCTCGGTCATGGCCGCATCGGTCACCGACAGGCGAATGAGCCCATTGCCCGCATCGGAGATATCGACGGTGCGCTGCCCGCTTCCGCTCAGTATTCCGCCCATCGGTTGCGACAATTCGCGCAGTCGTGACAGGGCCTGCTGGACATCGGAGTTCTCGCGGATCTTCACCTCGACGGAGTTCCCGCGCGCCGTCAATCCGGTATAGCCGATCCTCGGCTGCTTCAGGAGGGCGCGACGGACGTCGTCGAGCAGCGAAGCGACCTTGTCCTTTCGCACTTGCTCGGTGTCGACCTCGAACAGGATGTGCGAGCCGCCCTGCAGGTCGAGTCCGAGCACGATGCGGCGTTGTGCCCAGGCCGGCCAGGTTGCAACAACGCTCGCGGGAAAGAAATTCGGCACGGCGAACGCACATACGAGCAATGCCGTGAACAAGATCGCTGCCGCTTTCGCTGGCGAAAAGTAGAGCATGGTTTTTTGACCGTTCTCGGCGTCCCTGTGACCGCTGTGCTCGTCAGCCGGACGCGCCGTCGTCCTTGACCGGCTCACCTTTGGCGCGGACTTCGGCGATCATGCCGCGCATCTGGCGCACCCGCACCCCGTCCGCGATCTCGACCTCGACCTGGTCATCATCGACGAGCTTGGTGACCCGTCCGACCATGCCCCCGGAGGTAATGACCGTATCGCCGCGCCGCAAGTTCTTCACCATGTTCTGGTGCTGCTTGGCCCGCTGCTGCTGAGGCCGCAGGATCAAGAAATACATGATGACAAAGACAAGCGCGATCGGCAGCACCGGCCCGAGCATGTCGATGGTGCTTCCCGATGCGCCCTGCGCATAAGCAGGCGTGATCAGCATCAGACCAATCCCCTTGGAACCGGCCGGAAGCCGGGGTCTCAGAATCCTTGGAACCCCTTGGGTCCCGTAAAGTTGGCGCGGACTATACCGGCCGCGAGAGCGAATGCAACGTCGCCCGCCAGCGCCCATCCGCCGCTATACGACGATTTTCAGGGACTTGACCGGGGTCGGGCCGGGAATCACGCTTCCCCGGCTGGATGCCATAAAGACGATTCGGTGTTCTGTTATGTTGTAAACCAAAGAGGGAGGACGGAATGCTCAGTCGACTGGTGCTCGGGACGGCGGGGGTCCTCATCGGCATCGCCGTCGCCATCTCTCGCTCCGCCGCCGACCCAAAGCCCCCGTTGGATTTCGAGTTCTTCAAGGTCCGCGTCGAGCCCATTTTCCTGCAAAAGCGGTCCGGCCATACCCGCTGCTATGTATGCCATGCCGAGAGCAACAGTGCCTTGAACCTGGAAAAGCTCTCGCCCGGCCAAGTCCAATGGACGCGCGAGCAGTCGCGCCGCAATTTCGAGGTCGTGTCGAAGCTGGTGAACCCCGGAGATCCCGAAACCAGCAGATTGCTCCGACATCCGCTCGCGCCCGAAGGCGGCGGCGACGCGTTTCATTCTGGCGGACGGCAGTTCGCAACCAAGGACGACCCGGCCTGGAAGACGCTCGAACAATGGGTCAAGGGACAGCAGTTGCCGCCGGGGCCGTGACTTCGTAGCCCGGGTGGAGCGGCGACTTCGCCGCGCAACCTGGGACACCCCGCTCCCGGGTTCCGCTGCGCTTCCGCCATAGCGCGTTGAAGACGCGCGTGAATGCGCTTTTGTCACCCGGGCTACAAGCGATCGATATCAGTGCATCACCATCGTATTGATGCGCTTGGGCACCTCGCCGACCGGAATCGTCGCGGTCAACGTTATCGTCTTGGTATCGATCGCCGAGACTGACCTCAGCCCGGCGTTGGACACGTAGAGCGTCTTTCCGTCGGGCGTAAACGTCACCCAATTCGGCACCGCTCCGATCGGAGCGTGTCCCGGCAGCTTCAGCACCGGCAGCGCGACCTGGCCCAGTAGCTTCAAATCATCCAGGTCGTAAGCAAAGACCGCATTATTGGGAATGCTGGTGACCCAGAGCGTCTTGCCGTCGGGCGACACGCCGATGCCATGGGAAGGCGCCGACGCCCGCCCTTCATCGGACTCGAATTCGACTGCCGTTTCGGGGAGCACGATCTTGGCGACCTCCTTGCGCTGGGCAAAGTCGACGACGGAGAATCCATTGAGCTCGGAAAGCTGGATGAAGATTCGCCGAGTCGAGCCGTCAGGACCGGTCTCGATCGTCATCGGACGAACGCCCTTATCGAGCTTGAGCTCCCAGGCCGGCTCCTCGGTGGCGAGATCGATCACCGTCAACATCTTGCTGCGGATCGACCCGGTGATGACGTACTTGCCGTCCGGCGTCACGTAAACATTGTGCAGGCGCCCGTGCACCGGGATGCTCTTGGTCCGGGTCAGCGTTTTCGTATCGATAATGTCGAGCGCGCCGGGATCGCGTGCGATGCCGACGACCACACGGCCGCCGTCCTTGGTCACCGCGACATTGTTGGGATGCTCGCTGAGCGCCACCTTCTTGATCAGCTTGCCGCTCGCGCGATCAAAAACATCGAGGGTCGAGTCGGCTTCGTCACTGACATAGACCTTGGATCCGTCGGGCGCGAAACCAATCCCGTGCGCTGCTTCGATGCCCTTGATCTCCTGCACCACCTTATTCGTCGCGGGATCGATCACATGAATGCTGTCACCGGCGCTATTGGTGACGTAGACGCGGACGGTCTCGGCACAGACCTCAATCGGAGCAAGTGCGACGACGAACGACAAGACCGAGAAAGCGCGGCGGCAGCTTTGCATGAGCGTTGGCTCCGTGGATCTGAGGTCCCCCGAGGCCTCGCACGCTACGCCACCATCTCGACCCCATCAAGGCGGCAAACATTTCCGCCTCGTCGGGTCGCCGTGTTACCAAACCATCCCGGCAAAGGCCGCATCGAGGACCAACGATGAGCAAGCGCAAGCCAATTGACTATTCCAAGGCGACGCCCGCGGTGCGTGCCGTCTTCGACGACATCAAGAAAGTCCGCAAGGTCGATGACGTCAATAACTTCTGGAAATATCTTGCGCACGACCCCGCGCTGCTCAAGCGAACCTGGGACAGCGTGAAGGAGGTGATGGCGGATGGCGCGCTGAGCCCGCTCGTCAAAGAGATGATCTACGTGGCGGTGAGCGTGACGAATGGCTGCGGATATTGCATCGCCAGCCACACCGCATCGGCGCGAAAAGCCGGCATGACGGAGGAGATGTTCGGCGAGCTCATGGCCGTCGTCGGCATGGCCAACGAAACCAATCGGCTCGCCAACGGCTATCGCGTACCGATCGACGCGGCGTTTGATCGGTAGCGACGCGCGCTCCAGGGGGGAAGCGAATAAAGCGCCAGGGAGGCGATCGTATTGCGTTGCAGGTCATCAACGCCTCGCTTCTATCAGCGGGCCTTCTCTTCGATCATACGCACGCGCTGTTGCAGCGGCTCGGCCTCGGCGTAGCGGCCCTGGGCGCGGTACACCTCGGCAAGGCTGGTGAGGCTTGTGCCGACGTTGGGGTGATCGGGGCCAAGCGCCCGCTCGGTGATCGCGAGCGCGCGTTTGATAAGCCATACGGCTTCGGCGTAGCGACCCCGGGCGCGAGAGACCTGAGCGAGGCAGAGAAGGTCGTTGCCGACGTCCGGGTGGTCCGGGCCAAGCGCCTTCTCGGCAATCGCGAGCGCGCGCTGGTGGAACGGCTCGGCCTCGGCGTTGCGGCCCTGATCCTGGTACAGCATCGCGAGGTTGTTGAGATCTATTCCGATATGGGGGTGGTCTGGACCGAGCGCTGCCTCGTCAATCGCGAGCGCGCGTTTCAAGAGCGGCTCAGCGTCGGCATAGCGCTCTTGGGTGCGGTAGAGCGCGGCGAGATTGCTGAGGCTTTTGCCGACATCAGGGTGGTCCGGGCCGAGCGCCTTCTCATAAATCGCGAGCGCGCGTTGGATGAGCGGCTCGGCCTCGGAACAGCGGCCCTGGACGAGATGTAGCGTGGCAAGATTGTTGAGGTCTCTTCCGACATTCGGATGGTTGGCGCCCAGCATCTTCTCGGCGATCGCGAGCGCGCGATTGTAGAGCGGCTCGGCCTCGGCATAGCGGGCCTGGGCCTGGTAGAGCAAGGCCAGGTTGTTGAGCATGCTGCCGACGTCGGGATGGTCGGAGCCGAACGCCTTCTCGGCGATCGCGACGGCACGCTTGAAAAGCGGCTCGGCGTCGGCATACCGGCCCTGGGCGAGATACAACTCGGCGAGGCCGTTGAGCGCCATGCTCACCCACGGGTCGCCCGGGTCATGCGCCTTCTCGGCGATCACGAGAGCCCGCTTCAAAAGCGGCTCGGCGTCGACGTAGCGCCCCTGTTGTATATGCAGATAACCGAGGCCATTGAGGTCTCTGCCGATAGCCTTGTGCTCGAGCTCTTTCTCGTCGATCGCGAGCGCGCGCTTGAACAGCGACTCCGCCTCGGCGTAGCGGCCTTGGGCTTGGCACACCAAGGCGAGATTGTTGAGTGCTATGCAGACACCAGGGTGATCGGGGCCGAACGCCCTCTGGTCAATGACGAGTGCGCGGCGGAACAGTGGCTCGGCCTCGGCATAGCGCCCTTGGGCGCGATAGACCAGGCCGAGATTGTTCAGAACGGTGCCGATCCTCGGATCATCAGCGGCGAGCGCCCTTTTATAGGTGGTGAGCGCGCGCTTGAAGAGCGGCTCCGCCTCGGCACAGCGACCTTGCGTCCGATAGAGTTCGGCGAGGTTGGCGCGGTGCTTGCCGACATCCGTGTGCTCAGGGCCGAGCGCCCTCTCGGCGATTGCGCAGGCGCGCTTGAGAAGCGGCTCGGCGTCGGTATAGCGCCCCTGGGCCAGATATAGCAGGCCGATGTTGTTGAGAACTGTGCCGACCTCCTGGTGATCGGAGCCAAGCGCCCTCGTGTCGATTGAGAGCGACCGCTTGTAGAGCGGCTCCGCCTCCGCGTGACGGCCGCGCATGCGGTAATGCTCAGCGAGGTTGTTGAGAGCGGTGCTGACGGCCGGGTGGTCGGCACCGAATTGACTTTCAGCCGCAGCCAATGCGCGCTTGGCAATCTCGATGGCCTCCGCATGTTTTCCGACTCTCGCGAGTTGGGCGGCCTGCTCATAGAGTCCGGTAAAATGCGCGTCCGTCAGTTTGGCGAACGCGTAGCGGAAGACCTGGATGATGACAACCAGCGCGAGCGCAGCGAACAGGCATAATTCCCACCAGTCCATCCTCCCCACGGAAAAGAAAAGAAAGGTCAGGTTGATGGCCGCTAGCACGAGCGTAAGTAACCTGCCGTCCATCCTCAGATCCCAGGCAATACGTTGATCAATGTCGTGCGTCTCGATTGCAAGCGTGTCATCCGCTGAGATCAAACCCTCGCAAGTCGAGCGAGCGCGCAGAAACCTACGTTCCACAAAACGCCGTCGAACGTCGGTTTATTCCGCCGCCACCACCACGTGCTCCGGGCTCGTCTGAAGCGATTTGAAATTGACAGGCACAGCAATGAAATTTGTTCTATGGCGAAATCACGCGCCGGGGCGCGCGGGAAGCCGTTGCGAGCAATCCTTTCTCATTGATCGCAGCCAGCGCTAGCGCGCGAAACCATACAGTCGCCCGGGATTGTCGCTCATGATCCGACCTGCCACTTCGCTCGACGGCAATGCCGCGAGAAAATCATCCACGACGCGTTCGTAGGCGAGCGGCCGATAGGCGCCGAGAACATCGGCGCCTGCGTGCGCTTCGTGCGCCGGCGTGTGCGGCCAGTCGCTGCCCCAGATGCACCGGTCGGCGGCGACCGCGAGAATGGCGGCAAGCCATGTCTTATTGGGGTGCGTCTCGAGCGGATTTTCGCTGACACGATATGGCGCCGAAAGCTTGATCCAGATATGGCGATGCGCCAGCAACTCCAGGAAACGCCGGCCATCTGACGTCACCGGGGTGGATCGGCCGTAGACACCGTAATGATCGATGACGACCGGCACGTGCGAGCGCAACAGAAGCTCGAAATGCTCCGCCATCCTCGCAATCGGTGCAATGACCTCGATGTGCCAATCCATCTTGAGCGCGACCTCGACCAACGCGGCAAAGGCACGATCGAGCTGGCGCTCCTGCGACCCCAGGATGCTGTAGAGATTGACGCGAAGGCCACGCACGCCGCGTGATGCACAGTCTGCGAGCGTCTCGCGCGACATTTCAGTGGGGTCGATGACCGCGACCCCCCTGCCCCGGTCCCCCAGACTATCCAGGGTTTCCAACAGCAGCGTGTTGTCGGTGCCGTAAAAGCTCGGCTGCACGATGACGAAGCGTGAGATGCCGCGCGCGGCTGCGCGCGCACGCAGATCGTTCAGCGGCGCCGGCCCCGCAAGATAGGTTCGCGTGGGCAGCTGCGGATAGCGTTCGATCGGACCCACCACATGCACGTGGCTGTCGCAACGAGGCACCGTGCTCATGCCCGCTCAACGCGTCCCGCAAGCGCCACGCCGGTCTCGCGCGTCCCGAGCTTGCCGCCGATATCGGCCGTGACCTCGTGGGCGGCAACTGCCGCTTCGACGGCCTGTTCGATTGCAGACGCCGCTTGCTCAAACGCCTTGATCTGCCGACGCCGTCCGTGCCACTCGAGCAGCAGTGCGACGGAGACGACCAGCGAGAACGGGTTGGCGATGTTCTTGCCGGCGATATCGGGCGCGGAACCGTGAGCGGCCTGGGCCATGGCGTGCTCGGCGCCCGCGTTGAGCGAGCCACCCAGGCCCAAGCTGCCGGACAGCTCCGCCGTCAGGTCGGAGAGGATGTCGCCATACATGTTGGTCGTCACGATCACGTCGAAGCGCTTGGGCGCGCGAACGACGTGCGCCATCATCGCGTCGACGATGACGTCGTCGACGCCGACCTCGGGAAAGTCCTTGGCGACCTTGCGGCACTCCTCCATGAACAAACCGTCGCCGACCTTCAGCACGTTCGCCTTGTGCACGATGGTGACCTTCTTGCGTCGCCGGTCCGCCAGCTCGAACGCCGCACGCGCGATGCGCGCGCAGGCGGGACGCGTGATCCGGCGCAACGAGATCGCAACGTCGGGTGTGACGAGGATTTCGGCGTTGCCCGCCTCCATGTTGCGGTCGGCATAGAAGCCTTCGGTATTCTCTCGCACGACGACGAGATCGAACGGACCGACGCGGTTCGCCACTTGCGGATAGGTTCGCGCAGGGCGGATGTTGGCGAACAGATCGAGGTTCTTGCGAAAATACTTCGACGGGTTGATCTCCCCGCGCGCCTCGTCCTTGAAATCGAAGGTCGCCGTCGGTCCAAGAACGAGCCCGTCCGCCTCGTGCGCGGTGGTGAGCAGCTCCGGGCGCACCGTGGTCCCGAACCGGCGCAGGCTGTCATGCCCCACGGGCTCTTCGGTCATCTCCAGATTGAGCTTGAACCGCTCGGATGCCGCCCGCAGAACCTGCAGCGTCGCAGCCGTGATCTCGGGGCCTATGCCGTCACCGGGAAGAACGAGAAGGCGCATGTGAATTCCTCAAGTAAAAAGGATGCGGACTTCTGAACCGCCACACTGGCGAATGCAATGGGTCTGCACGCGCCACTGCCTTGCGTCGATCCGCAGTCGTAGGAAGCAGGGAGCGGCCGCGGAGGGTCACGCAATCCGGGATCTTGCTTGAGGTCGAGCGAGGTCCGTGATTTCGGAAATGCTGCGCGCTACCTCCATCGGGACCACAAGCCTGCCTTGCATCGGCACGCACGCCCCGCTAAGGACGAGGCCGAAAAGCGAACCCTCCATGGCGAAAAAGCCCACAAACCCCGAGAGCACCGAACTTCCGGCGGATCTCCTGTTGCGCATCGCCGATGCGCTCGAGCGTCTCATCCCGCCTGCGTCGACTGCGCCCGATTTCACCGTCGCGGACGCCTTTATCTGGCATCCGGTCGGGCACGAGCTCGCGCCGGTCGCGCGCGTCAATCGGGTCGCAATGTCCCTGCTCAAGGGCATCGACCGCATGCGCGACATACTCGTTGAAAACACGGAGCGCTTCGCGCGCGGTCTGCCAGCCAACAACGCGCTGCTGTGGGGCGCGCGCGGCATGGGCAAGTCGTCGCTGGTCAAGGCCGTGCACGCCGACATCAACGCCGCGCTCGGACGGAAAGCCGGGCTGCTCAAGCTCATCGAGATCCATCGCGAGGATATCGAGGGCCTGCCCGATTTGATGGGGATTCTGCGTGGGGCGCCGTATCGGTTCATCGTGTTTTGCGACGACCTTTCCTTCGATGGCGACGACACCTCCTACAAATCGCTCAAGGCGGTGCTCGAAGGTGGCATCGAAGGACGGCCGGAGAACGTCATCCTCTACGCCACCTCGAACCGCCGCCACCTGATGTCGCGCGACATGATGGAAAACGAGCGCTCGACCGCGATCAATCCGGGTGAAGCGGTTGAGGAAAAAGTATCGCTCTCTGACCGCTTCGGCCTCTGGCTCGGCTTTCATCGCTGCAGCCAGGATGAATTCCTCGCTATGGTCGAGGGCTATGTCGCGCATTTCCGGTTGAAGATCACCCCGGAGCAGCTGCGGCGCGACGCGCTGGAATGGGCGACGACGCGCGGCTCACGCTCGGGTCGCGTCGCGTGGCAGTTCGTTCAGAATCTGGCGGGACGATTGGACGTGCCGCTGCGTGAAGATCCGCCGAAGTGAACTATCCCGGCTCGCGCAGATACTGCGCGGGATCGACAGGCGTCGATCCTTTGCGCGTTTCGAAATGCAACTGCGGCGCCTTCACCGAACCGGTCGCGCCGGCGCGCGCGATCACCTGCCCGCGTTTCACGAGGTCGCCGCGCTTCACCAGTATCTCGCTGGAGTGTGCGTAGGCGGTGACAAAGCCGTT
>Ga0066903_100004341_pt1 | contig 11958 bp, 8 predicted proteins | sample PanSoiMetaGPlot1_FD_67491 | JGI IMG/M metagenome (GOLD analysis project Ga0066903, IMG submission 67491) | Tropical forest soil microbial communities from Panama analyzed to predict greenhouse gas emissions - Panama Soil - Plot 1 (version 2) | ecosystem: Environmental > Terrestrial > Soil >...
AGGTGCTTGAGGTCCAAATCGTTTTCACTATAGCACCCGTGTATCCTGTGACGAGACGTGTCACTCATCCTGCGCATGCTGCGCGCGGGCCTCGTCGCCGCGCTTGTGGCCGGTGCGGGCGGCTACGCGATCGAGCGCGTCCGCTTCGGGCCCTCCGATCGGTCGGCGTTCGAAGGCGTTCAGGCCGAGATCCGCGATCGGTTCGACCGCAGCGCCGCCGGCCTCGGCGCAATCGCATCCAGCGTCGCCGCCGATCCCGAGGCGGCCGTCAACGCTCCCCGCGACCCGGCCGGCATCCGCCGTCTGTTCGATCTCGCGGCCGCGGCGCTCCAGCCCGACCTCGCCCGTAGAACCGGGGTCACGATCTACGACACGGCGGCCGCGCCGCTCGCGTGGGCCGGCCGGGTGTCGGATGTGCCGAAAGAGCGCGTGCAGGGCCCCCGGGCGCTCATCATCGCCCCCAGCGCGCTCGGTCCGCGGCTGATCCGCGTCGAGCCGGTCGTGGCCGACGGCGTACGCGCCGCAACGGTCGTCGCCGAGCAGTCGCTCGGCATGACGGAGGCAGCGCCAGGACTTGTCGACACGTTCGTGATGCAGACGTCGACCGTCCCGGTCACGCTGCGAATCAGTACCGCGGCGGCGCCCGCTCCGCCGTCGCTCTACCGCTTCAACGTTCCGGCGCGCGACAGCGCGTTCCTTCTCGAAGTCACGGTGTCACCCGGCGCTCTGGCCGCCGCGCGCTCCCGATGGCGCTCGATCGTCAGGGCCACGGTTCTCGGCATCATGGCCGTCACGCTGCTCCTCTCGACTGGCCCCGTCATCGACATGCGCCGCAGGCTGTCGGAGACGAGCCGGTTCATCATGCTGACGGCGGTGATCATCGTGATTCTCGTCGCGGTCCGCGTCATTGCGTACTTCGCGCTGACGCCGATTGGGCCCTCGTCCGAGCCGACGCCGCTGGACCTGTTCCTCACGACCGCGACGATGGCGTCTGTCGTCTGGCTGGTGCTCGATCTGATCGAGCGGCGCCGATCGTCGAAGCCGCGCGCGCCGCTGAAGACGCCGACGCCGGGCGCGATGGCGACCGTCGTGGCCGCGTACGGCGCTGCTGGGCTCCTCACCTGCTGGCTGCTGTGGGCGTACGAGGGCCTTCTGCGACGCGTCGTCGCCGACACGACGCTCGACCTGCTCCATTTCTCGCTGCATCCCCTGAGCTTCGGACGCATCGCGATCGAGTTTGCGCTGGTGCTGCTTCACGCCTCCGTGATCTGGGGCGCCGTCGTAATTCTCCGGCTGCCGCCGATGCTGTGGCGTACGCCGCGCGCGCCGTTGTGGCGTTTCCTTGCAACGACCGCGTGGCTCGCGGGCGTCATCGTCGGCATGCTGATCGCGCGGGCCGTCTGGCCGCCCGTCCCGCTTGCGCCGTTGTGGGTCGCGCTGGCGGCAGCGGCCGCGTCGGCTGTAGCGCTCGCCCGCATCGGCAGCCGCATGAGGCGGATGTCGCAGTCCGGGCGGCTCGCCGTGTTTTTCGTTGCGCTCCTGATGCCGGCGGTCGCGCTGTACCCCTCGCTTCTGGCTCACGCGACCGACGCCAAAGAGCGTCTCGTGTCGACGGCGTTCGGTCCGCAGGCCGCCATGCTTCGCGAAGACCTGCAGCGGCGGCTGCAGCAGGCGGTCGAACAGATCGATGCGATTCCGTCGCTCGCCGATTTCGTCGTCGAATCGACCGCGGCCGCGCCGTCGACCGATCCTGCGACGATCGTCTGGTCGGGCACCGACCTCGCGACCTACCGGCTCACGTCCGCGGTCGAGCTCTACGATGGAATGGGCCGGCTGGTCAGCCGTTTCGCGCTCAGCCTGCCCGAGTACGCCGAAACCTTCGACCGCGCGGTCGGCTGCATCTGGGAGCAGCCGTTCGACGAAGTCTCCCCGTTCGGATCGACGGAGCGACACGTGCTGCGGACCAGCCGCGGCATCTGCGCGAACGGCCTCGTCGTCGGAACGATCGTCGTGCGCGTGATGCTCGACTACCGGACGCTCCCGTTCATCTCGACGCAGAGTCCGTACCTCGAGTCGCTGCGCCCGAACCGCGCGCTGGTTCCCGAGGCGGTCTCGGGACGCGACGTCGAGTTCGCCGTCTACGGCTGGAGCCGCGCGCCGATCTTCGAGTCGGGCACGCGCGTCTGGAAGCTGAACGACGACGTTTTTCAGCGTCTCGTCGAGTCGCGCGAGCCGTTCTGGGCCGCCGTCGATCGGGACGGCAAGAGCTTTCGCGTCTATTTTCTGAGCAACCGCGCCGCCATTTACGCGCTCGGCTACCCCGTCATCGATGGCGTCGGTCACCTCGTCAATCTGGCGGAGCTCGTGACGCTCGTCGGCGTCCTCTACGTCGGCGCCCGCGTTCTGCTGACGCTCGTCGGCGGCCTCACGATGCGGACGCCGGCGAGCGGGCGCGCGCTGCTTCGAGAGGTGCGCTCCAGCTTCTATCGCAAGCTGTTCCTCGCGTTCTGGGCGGGCGCGGTCGCGCCGGTGTTCATCCTCGCGCTCTTCACGCGCACCTACGTGCAGAACCAGCTCAACGCCACGGCGGAAGAGACGGCGGCCCGCACGGTGACGACCGCCCAGCGGCTCGTCGAGGACTACGCCGCGCTGCAGCTGCGCGGCGCGGCGGCGCTCGACACCATCGACGACCAGATCATGGTCCTGGTGCGGCGCGCGATCGACGAGGACGTGAACCTGTTCAACCGCACGCGGCTCCAGGCGACGAGCGCGCGCGACCTGTTCGCGTCGCAGCTCCTGTCGATGCGCACGCCGTCCGACATCTATCGCGCGATCGTCCTCGATCGGCTGCCGACCTACGTGCGCGAAGACGTCGTCGGCACGTTTCGGTACAGCCTCGCCGCGGCGCCGGTCCGGTCGAGCGGTCGCGAGGGCATCGTGACGGTGCCGCTGACCAACCGGCAGCAGGAGATCGAGCAGCAGATCGACGAGCTCGACCGCCTCGTGCTGTCGGGGTTCGTGCTCTTCAGCCTGCTCGGCGCGGCGCTCGGCTACTGGATGGCGGAACGCATCGCGGACCCGGTGAACCGGCTGACGCGCGCGACACGCCGCATCGCGCGCGGTGACCTCGACGCGCGCATCGCCGCGACGTCGTCCGACGAGCTGCGCCGGCTGGTCGAGGACTTCAATCAGATGGCGGCCGACCTGAAGCGTCAGCGCGCCGAGCTCGAGCGCACGCAGCGGCTCGAGGCGTGGGCCGAGATGGCACGTCAGGTCGCGCACGACATCAAGAACCCGCTCACGCCGATTCAGCTCTCGGCCGAACATGCCCAGCGCGTGAACATCGACCGCGGGCGGCCGCTGTCGCCCGTGCTCGAAGAGTGCATGAGCGCGATCCTCGGGCAGGTGAAGCTGCTCCGTCAGATCTCGGCGGAGTTCTCGAGCTTCGCCTCGTCGCCGACCCCGCGCCTGGAGCCGATCTCGGTGCCCGCGCTCGTCGAGGAGGTGGTCGAGCCGTATCGAACCGGCCTCGCAAACCGAATCGTCATCGACGTGCAGGCGGCGTCCGATCTTCCGCCCGCCACGATCGACCGGACGCTCTTTTCGCGCGCGCTGATCAACATCCTCGAGAACGCGCTCCACGCGATGCCCGGCCGGGGACGACTGACCGTCGTCAGCCGCACGTCGCACGCCGCCAGTTCCGAGTCCCAGGCAGCGCGCCTCGTCGTTGAAATCACCGACACCGGCGTCGGGATGGATCAGGATGCGCTGGACAGGATCTTCGAGCCCTATTTTTCGACGAAGACCACCGGCACAGGGCTGGGGTTGACGATTGCCAAGCGCAACGTCGAGCTGATTGGCGGGACGATCGACGTGAAGAGCGAGCGCGGCGTCGGGACCACCGTCACCATCGCGCTGCCACTGGTCTGAAGACATCGTGGCGTCCGCCTTCAGGCGGACCTCCGCGATACGGCAACAACCGGACGCCACACACCAGGCGGGACGCCACCTGCAGCGGCGTTACCGCGCCGCCGAATCGCGACGCTCCGTCGCTTCGGCGGCGGTCCTGCTGCCGCGGTGCCGCAGGCGCGACCACGCCATGCCGACAAACGCCGACACGAGGTAACCGTACGCGAGCGCGACGAGCGCGATGCGCGGGTGCGTCGCGAACGCCATGATGGCGGCGGCAACGAAGATCAGCACCGTGTACGGCCGCCGCGTCTGCGAGTCGATCGTCTTGAACGCGCGGAACCGGATCGTGCTGACCATCAGCACCGCCGGAACCAGCACCATCGCGAGCGCCGGCAGCGCCGCACGATAGTCGTAGAGACCATCCGGATACAGATACACCGTCGAGGCCGGTACCGCCGCCGCCGCAGGGCTGGGCATGCCGACGAAGTATCGCTTGTCGCCGCCGCTCTGGATATTGAACCGGGCGAGACGCATCGCCGCGCAGGCGACGAACATGAAGCCGGCAGCCCAGCCCAGGCGCCCGAGCGGCTGCAATCCCCACTGGAACGACAGCACTGCCGGCGCCATTCCGAATGAGACCAGATCGGCGAGGGAATCGAACTGCAGGCCGAAGTCGCTCTCGCCGCCCGTCAGGCGCGCGATCCGCCCGTCGAGCACGTCGAGGACGTACGCGAACCCGATGAACGGCGCGGCGGTCTCGAGCTCGTTGCGCATCGCGTACACGATGCACGCGTAGCCGCAGAACATGTTGCCCATGGTGAACAGGCTGGGCAGCAGATACACGCCACGCCGGAACCGACGCCTCGGCTGGTCGGACGCGCGCCGCAGAAATCTCAACCGTCCTTCGGTGTTGTTCAACATGGGCGACAGCTGATCGCCGAGGGCTGACGAATCAGTGTAGCACCGCGATAACGGTCACGCCCCCGCGCACCGTCTGTCCCTCAGCGACCCGGATTTCGGCGGTTGGCGGCAAGAAAACGTCCATCCGCGAGCCGAATTTCATGATTCCGTACCGATCGCCGGCGCGCACTTCTGCATTCGGCTGCACGCGGCAAACGACGCGACGCGCGAGGATGCCAACGAGCTGCCGCGCCACAATCATCTGCCCGCCGTGATCGATCCAGATCTCGCACCGCTCGTTTTCGGTCGCGGCAGCCGCTCGATACGCGGGAAGAAAACGGCCAGGCGTGTACGACACTTTGATCACCCGGCCCGACGCCGGCACGCGGTTCACGTGCACGTCGGTCGGCGACAGGAAGATGCTGATCTGCAGCCACTCTCCCGGCGGCGCGGCGCCCGGAACGGCCGGGCCTGCGACGAGCACGCGGCCGTCCGCCGGCGACAGCACGAGGTTCGTTGCCTGAGGCGACAGGCGATCGGGATCACGAAAGAAGAACGCAAAGAACGCCGCGAGGACGATGAATGGAAGCACGGCGAGCCAGACGCCGAGCGCGGCCGACACCACGGCCAGGAGCGAGGCGCCGCCGATGAACGGCAGACCCGCAGCGTCGACACGCATCACTGGACGAGATTAACCGTGCGCGAGGCCCTGTCGATGGCGCCGCATGATGTCTTCCATGCGGTCCTTCAGCTGCAGCTTGCGTTTCTTGAGGGTGGCTTCTTCGAGTTGTTCGGGTCCGGAGAGGTAAGGCTTGGCGGTCAGTTCGTGCAGGCGATCTTCCAGTTCGTGGTGCTTGGCCGCGAGTTTATGAAATTCCTCGTCGGTCCGCAGCAGCTCAGCCTTCAGATCCTGCGGCTGTGCATTCATGCTACACCTCCTTGGACATGGGAATTGATACCACGACGTCCGGGGCGTTTCAAGGTCGAGCGGGCGGCCCGGTCAAGTTCTCCCGCCAGAGCACGACGGCGTCCTCGACCGGCTTGGTGTAATACGCGCGGCGAAGGCCAGCCACCATAAAGCCAAACCGCTCGTACAACAGGCGTGCTGGGTCATTTGACCGTCGCACTTCGAGCGTCGCCCGCCGCGCGCCAAGCGCCTGTCCTTCCTTCAACGCGTGCGTGAGCAACGCCGTCGCGACGCCGCGGCGCCGAAAATCCGGCAGCACGGCGAGGTTGTTGATGTGCAGCTCGTCGAGGACGCGCCAGAACGAGCAGAACCCGACGACCGCGCCATCGGGCGCCTTCGCGACGAAACAGTACGACACGCCGGTGTTCTCCAGCTCGGCGAGATACATCGCCCGCGTCCACGGATTCGTGAACGACGCCTCCTCGATCGCAATGACGGCGTCGATCTGGCTTGACGAACTCACCTGCTCGATCGTCCACGGAGTCATCTTCACTTAGTGTCGACGGGAACGTCGCCGCGCGACGCGTCACTTTTTGTCTCTTGCGAGCTCGGCATCCGGTTTTCTGACATACAGCGGCCGCAACGCGGCGGGATCCAGGGCGTCGGACGCGCGAGCCGCCGCGAGGCGGCCGATCGTTGCGGCGAGCAGGGGCGGTGGCTCGATCCGCGCTGATACTATCGAGCGGCGTATGTCGGCCTCGTACAACATCGCGCCGTCGCCGACGAACACCGCCGGCGTGAAGCCGAGCTCGGACATCCAGCGCGCGATCGTCGACCGCGGATCGCCGACCGATGGCCCCTCAATCGTCCCGAGCCGACCGGCGTCGCGCGAGGGAGCCGCCGTCACGCGATAGAGCGCCGAGAAGACGTCGCGTCGGTGCGCGTCCATCCATGCCGCGATGAGTGTGCCCGGCGGCGTTGCGCAGCTCTCGGCCGAGGCCAGCGCTTCAAGCGTCGACACACCCACGACCGGACGGCGATGCACGAAGGCGAAGCCCTGAATGGTCGCGATGCCGATCCGGAGGCCGGTGAAGGATCCGGGGCCCAGCGCAACGGCGTACAGATCTACGTCCGCCAATGCCACCTGGTTGGCATCGGCGAGCGCGACGATCTCCGACGGGAGACGCTCGGCATGCGAGCGCGCGGCGTCGCCCGCACGTTCGGCGATCACGCGATCGCCGTCGACGAGCGCGACGCTTCCTCCGCGCGTCGTCGTGTCCAGCGCGACAACGAGCATTCAGCCCTCGGCTTTCAGCGTCAGCTCCCGGCTATCGGCGCTCGGCGGCTGATAGCTGAAAGCTGACATCTGATAGCTTAGACTCTAAAGCATGTCAGCGCCCGCGACGCCCGCGATGCGTCAGTACCTCGACGCGAAGGGGCAGCATCGCGATGCCATCCTGCTCTTCCGGATGGGCGACTTCTACGAGATGTTCTACGAAGACGCGCTGGTCGCCTCGCGCGCGCTGGAGCTGACGCTGACGTCGAGATCGAAGGACGCAAACGGCGGCGGCATCCCGATGTGCGGCGTGCCATTTCATGCAGTCGACGGATACATCGCGCGGCTGGTCAAGAAAGGCTACCGCGTCGCCATCTGCGATCAGGTCGAGGACCCGCGCAAGGCGAAGGGCATCGTCCGGCGCGAGGTCGTCCGCGTCGTGTCGCCCGGCACGCTGACCGACGCGAACTATCTCGACGCCCGCGAACCCGCGTTCCTCATGAGCGTCGCGCAGACCCCGAACGACGTCGCGCGAAGGCTTCAGCCGAGCGGAACGCTTGGCGTCGCGCTCCTCGATCTCTCCACTGGCGAATTCACCGCCGCGGAATACTCCGGCAACGACGGGATGCAGGCGTTCGCCGACGAGCTCGCCGTTCTGAAACCACGCGAGATCGTCGTTCCGGAAGGACACAACGGATCGTCGGCCGGTGCCATTCCACCGATCGCCGCGTCGGGCCTCCCCGTCACGCCGATCGAGGGCTGGGCCTTCGATCTCGAGCCGGCTCGGCGAACGCTAGTCGATCAGTTCCGCACGGGCGGGCTCGAGGGGTTCGGCCTCGATGGCCATCCTGCTGCGACCGCGGCGGCCGGCGCGCTCGTCCACCACCTCCGCGCCACGCAGAAGGTCGATCTCGCGCACGTGCGGTCGATCGCGTACCGGCAGCGCGCCGACACGCTCCTCATCGATCCGACGACCCTCGGACACCTCGAGATCATCGAAGGCTCGGAGGGCGGGCGCGACGGATCGCTGCTCGACGAGCTCGACCGCGCTGTCACCTCGATCGGCAGCCGGCTGATGCGCGCGTGGCTGCTGCGCCCGCTCGTCGCGCTCGAGCCGATTCGAGACCGGCTCGACGCCGTCGAGGAGCTCGCGTTCCGCACGACCGAACGCGGCAAGTTTCGCGACGTGATCAAGGTGGTGCAGGACGTCGAGCGGCTCGTCGCGCGGGCCGCGCTCGGGACCGCCGGACCGCGAGATCTCGTCGGTCTGAAGCAGTCGCTCGCGATCGTCCCCCGCCTGCGGACGATCCTCGCCGAGCTCAAGGCGCCGCTCGTCCGCTCGTTGGCAGCCGAGCTCGACGACCTGGCCGATCTGCGCGGAACGATCGACCGGACGCTCGTCGACGATCCGCCCGCACTCGCGCGCGATGGGGGCTTCGCGCGTGACGGCGTCGACCCCGAGCTCGACGAGCTGCGCTCGATCAGCCGCTCCGGCAAGCAGGTCATCGCGGAAATGGAGGAGCGCGAGCGGGCGCGCACCGGCATCGGCTCGCTCAAGGTCCGCTACAACCGCGTGTTCGGGTACTACATCGAGGTGTCGAAGGCGAACCTGCGGGCCGTGCCGACCGACTACCACCGCAAGCAGACGATCGCGGGCGGCGAGCGATTCATCACGCCCGCGCTGAAAGAATACGAGGCGAAGGTGCTCGGCGCCGACGAGCGGATCCTGGAGCGCGAGCTCGAGATCTTCGAGCGGCTCCGCTCGGAGGTGGCCGCCGAGTCGCCGCGCATCCAGGCAACAGCGCGCGCCCTCGCGGCGCTCGACGTGCTCGCGGCGTTCGCCGAGGACGCGGCCCTCAACAATTACACCAAGCCGCACGTCCACGAAGGCGACGAGCTCGCGGTCGCCGACGGACGGCATCCGGTCGTCGAGCGGCGTGCGTCGGCGACCGGCGGCGCCTACGTGCCGAACGACGTCACGCTGAACGGCTCGGCGTGCCAGCTCATCATCCTGACCGGCCCGAACATGGGCGGCAAATCGACCTACCTCCGCCAAACGGCGCTCATCTGCGTGATGGCGCAGGCCGGATCCTTCGTGCCGGCGCGCGAAGCCAAAATTCCCCTTATCGATCGCATATTTGCCCGCGTCGGCGCGTCGGACAACATCGCCCGAGGCCAGTCGACCTTCATGGTCGAGATGCAGGAGACGTCGAACATCCTGCACAGCGTCACCGCGCGCAGCCTCGTCGTCCTCGACGAGATCGGGCGCGGCACGGCCACCTTCGACGGTCTGAGCATCGCATGGGCCGTGGCGGAGTATCTGGCGACGCACCCGCGCACCCGGCCGAAGACGCTCTTTGCAACCCACTATCACGAACTGACTGATCTGGCCGACGCCACGCCCGGCGTCGTGAACTTCCACGTGGCGGCGCGGGAGTGGAAGGACGACATCATCTTCCTCAGAAAGATTGTGGCGGGTCGATCCGATCGCAGCTACGGGATTCAGGTGGCGCGGCTCGCCGGCCTGCCGGCAACGGTGATCGCGCGCGCGCGCGAGATTCTCTCCGCGCTCGAGCGCGACGAGCTGACGCGCGGCGGACGTCCCTCGGTCAGCGGGACACCCTCGGATCCGCAGCGGCAGCTCGGCCTGTTCGCGAGCCCGGGCGACCGCGCCGACGATCGGCTGCGCGAGCGCCTCGCGGCCGTCGACGTCGATCGCATGACGCCGCTCGAGGCGCTCGGCCTGTTGGCGGAACTCAAACGGGAGCTATGAGCGCCATCCCCGCGCGCGACACCGAGACGAGGCCCGCGCTTGGAAAGCGCGACGTCCTCGCGTCCCTCGGTCAGCCGAAGGTCGCGGTGATGCTCATGCTCGGCTTTTCGTCCGGCCTGCCGTTCTTTCTCACGGGCAACACGCTCGGCTACTGGTTGCGCGACGAGGGCACTGCACTGACGGCCATCGGGTTCCTGTCATGGGTAGGGCTCGCCTACTCGTTCAAGTTCCTGTGGGCGCCGCTCATCGATCGCCTCGATGCGCCCGGGTTCGGACGGCTCGGGCGCCGCCGCGGGTGGATGCTCGTCAGCCAGCTCCTGGTCGCGCTCGGTCTCGCGGGTATCTCAATCGTCGGCCTGCGAGCCGGACTCGCCACGGTCGGGATTCTCGCGCTCGTCGTGGCCTTTTCTTCGTCGACACAGGACATCGTCGTCGACGCATGGCGAATCGAGGCGGCGCGCGACTCCGACGAGCTCGGCCTCCTCTCCGCGGCGTACCAGTTTGGCTATCGAATCGCCGTCCTTGTCGCCGAGGCGGCGATTCTGATCGTGGCGAACCACCTTGGCTGGAGGATTTCGTACGCGGCAATGGCTGTGCTGATGGCAATCGGCGTGTCGGCGAGCCTTGTGGCGGTCGAACCGCTCCGTGCGAAACAGGTGTTCGAAGCCAAGGCGCAGACGGCCCCGCTTGGGAGCGCCCGAGGATTCGTCGACGCCGTCATCGGCCCCTTCGCGCAGTTCTTCCGCATGTACGGCTGGCTCGCGCTGCTGATGCTCGCAATGATCAGCTTCTACCAGCTGCCCGAGTACATGATGGGCCCGATGGTCAACCCGTTCTATCGCGACCTCGGCCTGTCGAAGGATGCCGTCGGCGCCGTGCGCGCATCCATCGGTCTGGTCGCCACGCTGGCCGGCATCGCCGCGGGCGGCTACAGCGCGCTTCGCTTCGGGTACTTTCCGACGCTCGTCGCGGGCGTCATCCTGAAGATCCTCGTCATCGCCAACTTCGCGACCCTCGCCCACGCCGGTCCGGACCTTCGCGTGTTCGGCGCCGTGATCGCCGCGGACAATTTCGGCATCGGCTTCGCCGGCGTCGCGCTCGTGACGTATATGTCGAGCCTGACGAGTCTCGGCTATACTGCGACGCAATACGCGCTGCTGAGCTCTGCGTACACCTACGTCGGCAAATTCGCGAAGGGATTCTCCGGCGTCTGGGTCGAGCGGCTCGCCGCCGGGCGGTCACTCACCGACGCCTACGGACTCTTTTTCGTCGGCGCCGGTCTCCTCGGCGTGCCTGCGCTCATCCTGTGCATCGTTCTCGCCGGTGCGACGCGTGAGGCCGCGGCTGCACGCCAGCGCGCTGCTCGCTAGCGCGCTGATCCTGTGCTGCGCGCGCGCCGCCGGGGCGGTGACGCTCTTCGATCCGGCCTTACGGTTTCGCGTCCTGCGGACTGAGCATTTCGCCATCTACTTCCATCAGGGTGAAGAGTCGATGGCCCGTCGCCTGACGACGATTGCGGAGGAGACCTGGCGCACGCTGCAGCGGCCGCTCGGCGTCGTGCCGCCGAAGCTCACGCACGTCGTCCTCGCCGACCAGAGCGAGTTCGCGAACGGCTACGCGACGCCGTTCCCGTACAACACGATCGTCATCTACACGATCTGGCCTGCGGGCGCCGAGTTCGACTTCACCGACTGGCTGCGGCTCGCCTTCGTCCACGAGTTCACGCACATCGTGCACCTCGACCGCTCGGAAGGCTGGGCGCATATCGCGCGCAGAATCGTGGGGCGCGCGCCGTACGCGTTTCCGAATCTCTTTCTGCCGCCGTGGCAAATCGAAGGCCTGGCCACGTACGAAGAGAGCCTGATCACCGGTCACGGACGCCTGCACGCCGGCGACTATCGCGCCATCGTCGGCGAAGCGGCGCGATCGGGACGCCTCGAGCCGCTCGATCGCGTCAACGGAGGCCTGACGGACTGGCCGGCAGGCGCGACGCAATACGCGTACGGCGTCGGATTTCACGAATATCTGGCAAACCGCTTTGGACCGGAGAAGATCGCCGAACTGGCGACGGCGACCGCTCGGCGTTTCCCGTACACGTCGACCAAGGCATTCGAGTACGTCTACGGCGAGCCGCTCGGCGATTTGTGGCGCGCCTACGAGGCGAGCCTCGAAGCGGCGCCGCACCCACCG
>Ga0066903_100004342_pt1 | contig 11957 bp, 9 predicted proteins | sample PanSoiMetaGPlot1_FD_67491 | JGI IMG/M metagenome (GOLD analysis project Ga0066903, IMG submission 67491) | Tropical forest soil microbial communities from Panama analyzed to predict greenhouse gas emissions - Panama Soil - Plot 1 (version 2) | ecosystem: Environmental > Terrestrial > Soil >...
GGATCCCGGACAACCCGGTGCGCACTTCATGACGCCTGAGGAAGTTTTGGCCCTCGCCGAACAAGGCCGGCGCGCCGGATGCAAAGAAGCACTCTTCAGCCTGGGCGATCAACCGGAGCGGATTTTTCCGGAAGCACGCGACTTCCTACGCAGCCAGGGTTTTTCACGCACGCTCGACTATCTGGCGGCGATGTGTGAGCTGGTACTCGATCAAGTTGGCCTGCTACCGCACGCCAATCCCGGCGTGATGGACCGCGCCATCTTGGGGCGGTTGAAGGAATCGAATGCCAGCGTCGGCCTGATGTTGGAAAACGTAAGCCCGCGCCTGATGCGCGACGAGTTGGTGCACGCCAAGGCGCCGGACAAAGTACCGGCGCTTCGTCTGCGCACGATCGAAGAGGCGGGCAAGCTCTCCATGGCCTTCACGACAGGAATCCTGATCGGGATCGGCGAGACGCCCATTGAACGGATCGATTCGCTATTTGCCATTCGGGTGATGCACGAGAAATACGGGCACATTCAGGAAGTGATCGTGCAGAATTTTCGTGCTAAACCCGACATTCCGATGGCCGCCCATCCCGAGCCGCCGCTGGAGGAAATGCTTAGGGCGCTGGCGATCGCGCGACTGATTCTCGGTCCTGAGATGAATATCCAGGCGCCGCCGAACCTCAGCTACGGCGATTTCCCGCGTTTGCTCGAAGCCGGAATCAACGACTGGGGCGGCATTTCGCCGGTGACGAAGGATTTCATCAATCCTGAGGCAGCGTGGCCGCAAATCGCGCTGCTGAAGGCGGAAACGGAGTCGCGGGGGTTTCTGTTACGGGAGCGGCTTGCGATCTACCAAGAGTTTCTTGCGCGGGAGGAGTTTCTTTCCCCGAAAGTTCGTGCGAAGGCGGAATTGCTGTCGCCACGGTAGCAACGTCGAAAGGGCACGATGTATCGTGCCCCTACGCGAAGGGCGGGTAGCAGTCGTAGTTGCGCTGCGAAATGATCTTGCCGTCGCGAAAGGTGAGGAACATCGCGACGTGAGCCTTCAGCTCGGTTCCGGGCTGTAAAGCCCCCATCGGCACTCCGAGGACTCCTGTCCATTCCAGCTCGGCGGCCACCGCGTTTCCCACCTCGACAACATTGCGCACATCGTAGGTTTGAGAACGCAGCAGGTCCCGACCTTTTGTGTAGGCGTCGCGCGCCTCGGCCGCCGTGCGCGAGCGTCCATGCGGGGCAATGCGATTCGGGAACTCGCGGAACGTCACGTCCGGCGATAGGAACTCCGCGACGCTTTCGAACGGTCCCATAGCTTCCATGGCACGAAGATACTGGCGGGTGCGAGAAATGTGGAGGCGGTCACGGGAATCCTTCCTCTCGACTAGAATACACAACCATGCGGAAGAATCAGAAGATCACAGCTTTGGCCGGAGGCGTCGGTGCGTCGAAGTTGTTGCTCGGGCTCTATGGTGAGGTGGACTCGGAGGGCCTCACGATCATTGTTAACACGGGCGACGACATCACGCTACACGGGCTCAGGATTTCTCCGGATCTCGACATCGTGACGTATACGCTGGCCGGCCTGGTCGATGCGAAAAAGGGATGGGGATTCCGCGGCGAAACGTTCCACGCGCTGAAGCGGCTAGCGATCTACAAACGCGAAAACTGGTTCAATCTCGGCGACAAAGATCTGGCGACGCACATTCACCGCACGGCGCTGCTTGGGCAAGGCAGGTCACTCACAGAGGCCACCGAATCGATCCGCACCGCGCTCGGCGTGAACGCGCGAATTCTGCCGATGGCCAATGAGCTGGTGCCCACAATCATCGATTCAGATGAAGGGGAGCTGCATTTTCAGGAGTACCTGGTGAAGCGGCGAGCGGAGCCGGTAGTCCGCGGCATTCGCTTTCAAGGAGTGGAATCGGCGCGCCCGGCGACAGGTGTCCTTGAAGCGATTCGCGAGGCGGAGCGCATCATCATCTGCCCGAGCAATCCGCTCATCAGCATCGGCCCGATTCTGGCGGTACCGGATATCCGTCAGGCGCTGCGCGCGCGGAAGGAAGACGTGGTCGCGGTGTGCCCGATCGTGGGCGGGAAATCGCTGAAAGGGCCGTCGGACAAGATGCTGGCGCAACTAGGCTACGATTCTTCGGCTGTGGGCGTCGCCAAACTGTACGAGGATTTTGCCGGTACATTCGTGATTGACCGGCAGGACGTAGCGCTAGCACCGGCGGTTCGCAAACTCGGGCTTGAAGTCGTCATCCTACCGACGGTGATGCAGACACTGACGCAGAAGCGGCTGCTGGCGCGAGCACTGTGTGAATTGTAGCCCATGTTGCGGTTTGCAAGTTGGACGGCGTAAAGACTGGCATCTCCCAATCTCCAGGCTGAGAGTGCTGAAGGTGGCTAACTGGTAGGCCTGCTTGGCAACCCGGTGAAGCGGATGCCTGCGCTGTGGACCTTGTAACGAATATTCAAGCCAATGAGCAGGGCGGTGATGGATTCGACGATGCGGGCATTTTCGAGCTTTCCGCCGTTGAGCGCTCGCGCGCCGGGAATCTTTTCCACGAGCTCCGTTGCGGCTTGCTTGGCTTTTTCGTCATCGCTACAAACGAGGACGTCGCAGTCGACAGGAGCATCGCCTGCGAGCAGTTCGGCGCCAAGGTTTTGCAGCGCGGAGGCCAGAGGGATTTCCCTGGGCAGCAACTCGCGAGTGTGCTCCGCGGCCGAGCCTTGCCAGACGCCGATCACGCGCGTGGCTGCGCCGCCGATGGTGGCGGCGAGCGGCACGGTGGTATCGATCACGATTTGATCGGGCTTCCAGCTGTTCTTTAGCTGCTTCAGCAATGGCGCCGAGCCGGTGAAGGGCACGGTGAGCACAACAATTTGAGCCTGAGACACAGCTGAGGCGTTGTCGGCGCCTTCGATCCGGGCGCTCGGGCCGATTTTGCTCTTGAGCTGCGCCGCTGTTTCGCTGGCGCGAACGGCATCACGCGAGCCAATTACAATTTCGAGCCCAGCCTTTGCCCAGCGATAGGCTAGTCCAGAGCCTTCCGGACCTGTGCCGCCAAGAATTGCGATTTTGCCCGCCATTTGTGCTGCTCTCCCTCGGTGGATGTGCGAACGCCATTCTACTGGTTTCCGGGCGAAACAAATGCGGGTCGATGCCTAAGAGAGCGGCGATTGCGCCGGCGCTGCCAGCAGCGCCACTACAAAGAGTTGCCAAACGAACCGCAGATTTTGGTGCGGCGCGCTTCGCGTGGAAGCCGCGCAATGTGGTATCTTCGCAAATTCGCTTATGGGCACGGCACCGGTCACAGCACTCGCGTTTCGCCAGGCGTGCGGCCACTTCGCTACGGGCGTCACGGTCGTCACGGCGGAGCGCGCGCCGGGCGTGGTCCACGGCATGACTGCCAATTCCTTTACGTCGGTATCGCTGGAGCCGCTTTTGGTGCTGGTATGCGTCGCGGAAAGCGCGCAGATGCTAGGCATCATCAATCAGCGGCGGCGCTTCGGGGTCAATGTGCTGAAAGCTGGGCAGCAAGCCATCTCGGAGTTTTTCGCACAGACCGAGCAGCCGGCGGATGCGGAGCGCGCCCTGGGCGTCAGTTTTCGCTGGACTCCGGAAGGTGTGCCGCTGCTGGAGAAGACGTTGGTGCAGATGGTGTGCAACGTGGTTTCCACTTACGTTGCCGGCGACCACACGATCTTTCTGGGCGAAGTGGCGACCCTCGACGTCTTTAGCGGCGAGCCTCTGATCTTCTACCGCGGCAAATACCACGACTTCCCGCCGACTCGCTGAGGGTGCCTCCTCGCCTTTAGAGGCAGGAAGCTGTCTTGCTCTCTTGATTCTCCTACATGTGTCACAAGAAGCGAAAAGCAGTTCCCTCGGCGTCAAGCCGCGGAGACCGCAGCCCGACGGTCGGGATGACAATCTTCGGGGTGGTGGGTTTAGTATCTTGAGAAACGGCAGCGGGACACAGACTAGCCGTTTAGTGATGGCCACCAAGCGAGTCGCGCTTCACGCCGTACTCGGCGCCCCAAGCATCGGTCATGTGGCTGCGGATCTCCCACAGCTCGGGGAAGAATTTGTGGCGCATGCCTTCTTCTAGGATCTCGACGGGCCGGCCCTTCAGGGATTTCGACCCGAATCCAATGGTGCGGTGAATAAGCTGCATGTGCTCGTAGCGAAACTTCTGAAAGAGCTCGTCGAACTCAGCGAGCGCTTCGGCCACGACGTACGCGTCGCTGTGGGTGTATTCGGAATCGTAGATCTTCTCGACAGTTAGCCCATGTTTGTCGAGATAGTGCGACTTGAAAGAATTCCAGATAGGCTGGTACATCTTGAGCAGGACGCGGAATCCCGGCGACTCCTGGCCACTGCCGTTGCCGAGCTTCTTGCGAATCGCTTGGTATTCCTTCGGTGACATGGTCTCAAGCAGAGGTACTTGCTGAATCATCAAGCGCTGCACGCGGTGGACGCGGCGAAACAGCGTAATGACTCGATTGGTGTTTTCCTGCTGCAGGTACTCGTCGATGTCGAGCAAGGTGTACGCGATGAGCTTCATCCACAATTCTTCGATCTGGTGCACTAGCTGAAACTGGAGCTCATCGCGATTGCAAAGGTCATCGAATTTCGACTGGCAGTTCAGCAGTGTTTTGGTATTCAGATACAGCTCATAATCGAGCGTGCCATCGCCGCTCATGATGGCGTAAAACTGTTCCCTATTCACGTATCCTCCCTGTTGCCTCCATTCTGGCACAAAAGAAATCGCCAGCGGCGGGCCGCCGGTTCGCCGCTCCGCGATCACCTGCTAAGAGCTTTCTTCAGATCAGGGCTAAAGCCCAGGTAGCTTCAGGCTTTACGTGGTGGCTGAAGCCTGCCTGGGGCAAGCAGGGCCCCCACCTCCTAAGGACCTGTCCTAGGGTTGTCGGTTTGCGGCAGGAGCCAGCGTGCAAATGGTTGCTATCTCTCCGTGTTGCCTGAAGGGCGCGCCGGCTCGGCGGGGTCGCTTTCCTTGCGGTGGCTTTTCACTTCGCGCAGCGCATAGATGGGTTTGTTCTGAGATTCGTAGTAGGTGCGCGAGCTAATTTCGCCGAGCAATCCCATCGAGATGAACTGGATGCCGCTGACAAACAGGGCCACCGCCAGCAACATCAGCGGGCCATGTTTGGCGATCAATTCGGTGTGGTAGTAGAGCTTGTCGAAGGCCAGGAAGGCACCGATCAGCATGCCGAGAGAAGCGCCACCCATTCCGAGAAGTCCGAAAAACTGGGCCGGCCGCGTGGAATAGTCCAACAGGAACTTTACGATCATGAGATCCAGAAGCACGCGAATCGTTCGGCCGATGCCATAGTTGCTCTGGCCGCTCTTGCGCTGCAGATTGACGATAGGCACTTCGGCAATGCGCGCGCCCGTCGAACTGGCCAACGCCGGGATGAAGCGATGCAGCTCGCCGTACAGGTTGATCTCCTGGAGAATCTCGCGTCGGTAGGCTTTGAAGGTGGTCCCAAAGTCGTGCAAGTCGACGCCGGAAAGCCTGGCCATCATCCAGTTGGCCACGCGGCTCGGGAACTGGCGCATTAGCCAGTGATCCGTTCTGGCGACGCGCCAGCCGCTCACCAAGTCGTATCCCTCCTCAATTTTTTCGAGGAAACGCGGAATCTCGTCGGGATCGTGCTGTAGGTCGCCATCCATGGAGATGATCACTTCGCCGCGGGCGAAGTCGAAACCGGCTTTGAGCGCCGCGGTCTGTCCGAAGTTCCGCCGCAGGCGCACGACATTCACACGCCGGTCATGCTCATAAATCTCGGAAAGCACTTTAAAGGTGTCGTCGCGGCTGCCGTCGTCGACAAACACCAACTCGTACGGCTCACTGACGCTGTCCATCACTTCGGTCAGCTTCATGTACAACGCCGGTATGTTTTCCTGTTCATTCAAGAACGGGACGACAACCGAATACCGGAGGCTGCCTGCTTCACTTCTCATGGGTTGCGACAAGCCGAATCGCCAGACCTACAGGATTTTTGCCTTGGAACCTGAGTTAAGCTGCTTCTGCCGCGAAGCTATAGTCTATCAACCGAATCCCTTCGGAAGCGACAAGATTTCGTATTCCCGTGTCTGTCAGGATGCGCAACTCCTCCTCGCGTGATTCGCGGAGCCGCGTAGGTGACTTCTTCAAGGCGTCGTCCAGGTAGCCGGGATGGACCATCAGTTCGGTGGTGCCTTCGGGCAAGGCGCGAAGCAGGCGTTCCACGCCCTGGCGGGTCAATTCGCCAGTTTGGGCAATGCCGCAAAAGTAGTCCGCAGTGGCAATGCCCGCGCGTTCAGCCATTTCGCGGGCATCGCGGGCCAGGAGTTTCAGGCCGCGGGCCTGCACTCCCTGCCTCATTACAATCCCGGCGTTTTGCTCACGGCCAGCGGCCAAGGCGGTCCGCAAGCTCGACTCCTCATGGGCCACACGGACGGCCGGAATCTCATGGCGCTTGGCCAGCCGCAACGCAATCTCGAAGAGGCCCGGAAGCATGTGCACGTGCTTATGTCCGTCGAGGTGGGTCGGCGAAATCCCAGCTTCGCGGACCTTCGAGATCTGCGCTTCCCACTCGCGCTCCACCTCGCCGAGGTCGACGCCCCTTCTGGCGATGCGGAGCAATAGACTTTCCGGCGAGCCGGCAAATTCCCCGTTATCGTTCAAGAGGCTGGTAACGGTTTCGCGCTCCGCCGCCGGCGGACCGTCGCTCAGGTTGAGGTGCACGCCAACGCCTAAGCCGGGCGTCGTGCGCGCCAGCTCTACGGCCAGCACAAACGCCGCTCCATTGGCGAGCAAGGAAGTGCTGGTGACGATGCCGTGGCGATGGGCTTCCGCGATGCCGCGGTTCACCCCATCGCTCCACCCCAAGTCGTCTGCATTGACGATCAAGTTCTTCAAGGCTCTAGCCTCATCTCAACTGTACGCCCGTACAGCTATCCACTCGGCGCATCGCTTTCTTCCGTACCATTGACCCCCTCTACCGCCAACTCTAGCATGGCCGAAGTGCTGGGAAGCTGTACTTCGGGCTCCTTCCGCGAGTCTGTTCCGCGGGTTTGACGGGGCGCCGGAAAGCCCACAGCGAGGATACGCATGTCCGCGACGAAGACACGCCACGAAAGGCCCGCGCCGAAGCGTATTGGCGTTGCCTACCGCGACAAAAGGCGCGGACGCCGCATGAATTCGCGCGTCCCGGTCCGGCTGGAGTGGGACGCCGACGCTGGAAAGCGCATCTCGGTCGAAGCGCATACGCGCGTCGTCAACCCCTATGGCTGCATGGTGGTGCTGGCAGAGTCCCTGCCTCTCGAACATCGCCTGGCGCTCACCAATCTGGCGACGAATTCCGCGAATGCCGCGGTCATCGTATGGAAGGGCAATCCGCGCCCGGATGGCTGGGAATACGGCATCGAATTGGTCGCTCCGGAAATGGATTTCTGGGGGTTGGAACTGTGAAGCAGCCTGTACATAATCCGCATTCGCTCACGACGCCCGCGCGCACCGGCGCCAACGGCGCGACACATCCCGCCACGCACGCACACCAGGTGAAGCGGGGCAATACCGTACGCAACTTGACGGCTGAAGAGCGACGCCGGGCGCAGCGCGTGCTGCTGCGCATCAACGTGCAGATTCAGCTCGAGGGCAAGAGCAAACTGATTGACGGGCAAACGCACACGGTGAGCGAAAATGGCGCCATGCTGATTCTTTCGGACATTTTGCCGGAAAACACGAAGCTCTCAATCGAGAATCCCAGGACGCAAAAGAAAGTGGAAGCCCGCGTGGTGCGCCAAGGACAGATCACGAGTGAAGGCGCGCTGGTTCCGGTGGAGTTTTTGTCGCCTTCGCCATCGTTCTGGAGCGTCTTCTTTCCGCCGATCGTGAATTGATCGAGACGCCCGCCTGAAAAGTAAAGATGCAAAAGGGAGGCGCCCGCCTCGGCGGGAAAGCCGAAGACTGCCTGCCGCAGGCAGGCGCCCCATCCGTGAACCGGCCTCCTATCAACGGCTGAAGACAGAAAGCGGCGGGCCCGAAGACCCGCCGCTCTCATCGTTCAAGGTAGGTTTCTTACTGGACGATGATGTTCAGCATCTGGTTCGCGCCGTTGGACGCGCCCGGCACGTTAATCGTGATGGTGTTGTTGCCGGTCACGGTGACGTTGATGTTGCCGCTGCTGGACGCCATGTGTGCGGAATCTCCGCTGTAGCTTCCGCTGATGGCATGCGTGCCTGGCGGTATGAGGCCGTTCTCTGTGAAGTTGGCCGATCCGCCCGATAGGGTCGCGGCTGTGCCGAGATTACTGCCGCCATCCTTGAATTGCACCGATCCACTTGGGGTAGTGCTGCCGCCGGTCACCTTTGCGGTGAAGGCGAAGTTGCCAGTCGCGTTTTTGGCTGGAGGCGTGAGCGTAATTTGCGTGGTTGTGGCTGCCGGCGTGTTCCCTCCTCCGCCACCACCACCGCCGCAGCCTAGGGCAACACTCAGAATGCAGACGAGGCTGAGGCCGAGGGCCGCGCGCAGCCGCTTGCGGCCCGGAACGAACAGGAAGAAGAGCGCGGCAAAGCCGCTCCCGAGCCCTGCCGTTACGAAGCCGAGGCGAGCCAGCGAGTGCCGCAGATCGCTGGGCTCAGGCAACGCCATCGCGGTCAGATTGGTCGACGTAGCTGCGAGCGCGATCGGAAGCTGGCCCGTCGTTGGGTTGGCGCTATTAACAGTGATCGTGAACGCCTGGCCATTATTGCAGGTAACGCCCGGCGGCAGGTTCTGGCAGTTGACGGTGACGCCACCGGTGAAGCCACCGGAGGGCGTCACGGTGATCGGCACCATGATGGTGTTGCCAGAGGGAAGGTTCTGCGCCGTGCTTGGAATCGTGACCGAGAAGCTGCCGCTGCCTGTATTGCCAACGGTGATCGAGACCGCCGTGGAGGGGCCGGATTTAAGGTAATTGCTGTCGCCACTGTAGGTTGCGGTGATGCTCGCGGTGCCCGCGGTCGCAAACATTGTGGTCATGGACGCCGTTGCGCCATCACCGGCGCTTGTAGTCGCCGGAACAGCCGTGATGTTCACAGGACTGCCGATTGGCGTGCCGTTATTTGAGAACGTCACCGTTCCACTGAGGCCGGTGGCACTATTGCTGGCGGAAGAAACGGTCGCGGTCAGCGTAACCGGCGTCGCCGTGAGCACTCCGGTGTTGGGAGCGGCGACGACGGCGATAGCGGTAGCAGCCTTGGTCACCGTGAGATTCAAGGTGGCGGTCGACGGGTTGTAGCTGTTGTCACCCGAGTAGTTGGCCATCACGGCGTGCGGACCGGCGAGGAGGTCAATCACGTGATCCTCGAAGTGACCTTCGGAATTCACGTTGAAGGTGCCTTGATCGAGCGGTGTCGCTGCCCCGCCGTTAAGGCTGTCGGTCAGCATTACCGTGCCAGTCGCATCGAAAGCGCAGCCGTCCAAGGGAGGTGACAGCGCTGGCGACAGACGTTGACAATTTGATGCACTGCCAGTGCTATTTAGCACGTCGACCCGGAGAATGTGTGGAGAGCCGAACGGAAAGGTCGTGGCACTTGGGTTGGTTATGTTGCCGCCCGCGTCAAAAGTTACGAGTTCCTCGAGGACGCCGCTATTTTCTTTAGCCACTATGACTGGCACGCCAGTTAGGTCGTCGCTCTGGGCGAACTTTATGTCACCCCCGTAGTGTGCTTTGAGCGTGTAATTCCCGCCAGGGATTACTAAGCCGGGCGGAGGGCTCGAACCGCTTCCGGTATTGTCGAGGGTTAACGGTCCTATTGCGCCGTTCGCGATTGTCGGAAGTCCTGGTGACGAGATGAAGGACACGTCGCCACTCGGCGTACCAGAGGCAGACGAGACGTGCACTCCGAGGATGACAAGTTGCCCGTGCGTGATATTAATCGGTGTTGCCGCGCCATTGATCATAGTGGTGACGGTGGTTGCAGCTAAGTTGGCGTTGTGCCAATTCGTCGCCAAGTTGGCCACGTTCACGCTGCCGAGGCCTGTGGCTAGATCGAAGCTGGGGATGGTGCCGGCACCAGCCGCTGCGGTGTAAGCGGGTGTTGTCGTGCTGCCCGGAGAGACCAGGACACCGGCAGTGGCTGCGCTGCAGTTTGCCGCTGCTCCTCCGTTACAAGCGACTGAGTTAGTACCCTTAGTGATGTCGTAGAAGACACAGACCTCGGCGCCCTGAGCGCCGTTTAGTCCCGTTTGACTCGAGTCGCAGACGTTTGCTGCGGTATTTGCGAGGTTGTAGAGCACGATATCGGCGTTGCCCAAGCGACGCGAGCGGCTAGCATTAGCTTCGGACTGCCCAATCAATGCTAGGACGCCTGCGAAGCTGGGCGCCGACGCCGAGGTTCCGCCGACGGGCTGGAAGGTGAAGCTGCCCTGCGCGTCGGGTACGCAAGACGCGCCAGCGTCTGCTTCGCACTCGACATAGAAGCTGAGACTATTCTTTGTTGGGTCGCCCCCACCTTGGCCTGTTTGCGTGTTCTGTCCCCTTCCAAAACCATCGCTGGCAAACAGTGAAACGTCGGGGAGAAAACGCTGGCCTGCCAGCGTTATGCCGTTTAGTTTAGCACTGCCAATTCCATTGGGAAGGATGCCCGTTTGAAAGGACGGGGTCGTGTGGTTGACGTCGAGGCTGACTCCGCCACTACCTGCGACGATGTTGTCGGGCGTGGCGCACACCGTGTTCAGAGTCGAGGACGTTGCCGCAAAAGCGCACGAGTCGTCCCACGGAACTTCGTGGATATAGCCTAGCGCGGATAGCCTACTGCCGGCCGCATTCCCGGAGCTCCAGAATCCGCCACCGATTTGCGTGCCGACATCGTCAAAATCGGTGCCGCCGACGGCGACGTTGAACGGTGTCGAGGCCAGGCCGTTCACGGCGAGACCGCCGACAGCGGCTGTCTCGATATTGAAGTCGTCGCAGCCTGCGGTTCCGTTGTCGCCAGCGGAGACAGTGATGCTGATGCCTTGAGCCGCACCCTCCTGCCATAACTGATCGATGAAGTCCAGAGCGTCTTGCGAAGCCTGCACCAGCTCGCAGCCCTGAAAGCTCAAGCTCATGACATCATCGGAGTTATTGAAGATTACATATTCGGCACCAAGAAAGATCGGATCGCTGGTGAGCGTACCCTCGCTCACGATGAGATCAATTTGCGCCTTCTGAGCTACCGCGCCGGCCGCTTGCACATCTAGATCCGCCTCCCCCTCGTCCCCTTGCGGTTGGAGCCCAGGGTCTTCCCCGTTCAGGATGATATTGAGGTTCTTGGGAGGCAGGTTGAATAGCGTCCGAAAGGCATCGACGTCCGCCGGGGAAATATTCGAGTCGGCGATAATAGCGATCTTCCCGCCGGTACCATCGAGAGTCGAGGGAATGTTGTAGATCTTGGCGAAGTCAGCCGGGCCGACGGCGAAGAAGCCATTGTTGGGCCCCGTAAAGTCCGGCTTGAACGCGGTTACGGGTCCCTTCACCGTCCGCGCAGACTTGACTCTGAAATCGTGGAGCGAAACGATGCCGCGGACGACTTGGCTGAGCGCAGCCGGGAATTGCACTTCGCTGACGTTGGCCTGATGCATTTCGCCGTTGACCAGGAACTGGTGAATCGCCGTGTGGAACGTTGTGCGCACCTGCCCGGCGGTGCCCGCAAAATCGATGAGTATTTTGCCGGGGCTGACCTTGATATCGCCGAATCCCTGAGAAGCCAGCCAATCAGTGACAACCTTGATGTCCGCATCGGCGGGAGCGAATCGAGCGCCAAATTCCTCCGGCGTGACCCAGGCATGAAAGTTCGGCGAGCCCTTGGTCATCTGGTCGGCCATCAACTGCGAGAGCTCGCGCTGCTGGTCCTGGCTGCGCGACAGGAGTAACTGGATGTGCTTTAAAGGTGTGGCATCCGCGACCAGTCCTTGGTCGAACTCAGGCCGCGCAAG